>FSSH01000207.1_pt1 | contig 103877 bp, 102 predicted proteins | sample 1166101 | NCBI WGS metagenome assembly FSSH01 (sample SAMEA32972668, study PRJEB13176) | freshwater metagenome | biome: Drinking water system; feature: Biomass in drinking water that filtered by 0.45 um membrane; material: drinking water | place: USA | collected 2012-12-20 | depth 0 m | reverse complement strand
ATGTCGGTGGAGTCGGACGCTAAGGTCTCATTTTCCGTCGGCGCGGATTGCGCCATTGCGGTGCCGGTGCCGATAACGAACATCAAGCCCATTGCGAGCGCCGCGCGACTAACGCCTACTGCCAGGCGCTGCTGAGAATTACGGTTGCCAGAAAACATCATTGGTCCCCTCCCTGTCTTGCCCGCCCACGACTTAAGCATGGGTCGAGCGATTGGCGAACCCCGCAACCAATGCGGGTTCTATTGTGGGAATAGATTGCGCTACCGGCATGGAAAGCCAACAACATCACATACGTATTCACGGCGCCCTTTCCCCAAGCGATCGAGGCGGCTAGGCTGACGCCAGAATAGAAGAGCATCGCCAGGAGAGGGCTTCCTGCCCCGCCAATGAAGGAAAGACCGACATCATTCGACATCGCCGCATTGGCCGGGGTGTCCCAGCCGACCGTGTCGCGGGCGTTGAGCGGGAGTCCGTCGGTCAGCGAGGCGACGCGCAAGCGCATTGAGGCGATTGCGCGCCAGCTCAACTATACCGTCGACAAGAATGCGTCGGGACTGCGGCGGCGGCATTCAAAGACGATTGCGCTACTGTTCTTCGAAGACCCGACACCCGATCAATCGCTGATCAACCCCTTCTTCCTGTCGATGCTGGGATCATTGACGCGGACGTGCTCGCTCAGGGGCTATGATCTGCTCACCTCGTTCCAGCAGATGTCGAACGATTGGCATGTCGATTATGAAGACAGCCACAAGGCCGATGGAATTATCCTGCTCGGCTATGGCGATTATGAGCTGTATCGCAGCCGGCTTGCCGCGCTGATCGAGCAAGGCACGCATTTTGTCCGCTGGGGATCAGTGCAGCCGGGTGAGCCGGGGATCACCATTGGCGGCGACAATTTTGCTGGCGGCAGCGACGCTGGCGCCCATCTGATCGACGGCGGGCGGCGGCGGATTGCCTTTATCGGCCAGGCATCAAGCCATTATCCCGAATTCCATGATCGCTATCGCGGTGCCTGCGCGGCGCAGGCAGCGGCCGGGATTGCCGCCGATCCCCTGCTGCAGGTCGATGCGCTCAATACGCAACAGGCGGGCTATGACGCTGTGATGACGCTGAAGGCGCAAGGGAACCCATTCGACGCCATCTTTGCCGCCAGCGATACCCTCGCGATCGGCGCGCTAAGGGCGCTGGAAGAGCTTAATATCGCCGTGCCGCGCGATGTGGCGGTGATTGGCTTTGACGACATCCCTGCCGCTGGCCTCACCCACCCGCCGCTGACCACGGTTGCGCAAAATTATCTGCTCGCCGGCGAACAATTGGTCGACACCTTGTTGCGCCTGATCCGCGGCGAGCCCACCGAAAGCGCTACCCTGCCCGTCCGCCTGGTCGTCCGTCGATCGAGCGGGGCGAGCGGCTAATACCGAACGACCGGTTTGATCTGGCGGGGTTCCCGCAGCATTAGCATCGCCTTGCAATCACACCCGAAGATTGGCGATTGCCGCCGCCAAATCACGCTGCCACCCTCGCGCGCGAGAGCAAATCGGGGAGAGCGATGACTAATCGGCCGCGCCAATCGCCCATCGGGCTGTGGAATATTTCGTTCGGGTTCTTCGGCATTCAGGTGGCGTTTGGGCTGCAAAATGCCAATGTCAGCCGCATCTTCCAATCGCTCGGCAGCGATGTCGATAGTCTGGCGCTTTTGTGGATCGCGGGGCCCGTCACCGGCCTGCTCGTGCAGCCGCTGATCGGCCATTTCAGTGATCGCACCTGGGGGCCTCTCGGTCGCCGCCGCCCCTATTTCCTCGCCGGGGCCGTACTGGCGGCGGTGGCGTTGGTCATCATGCCCAATGCCGGACTGCTCGTCGCCGCAGCCATCTTGCTCTGGATGCTCGATGCATCGCTCAACGTTTCGATGGAGCCGTTTCGCGCTTTTGTCGGTGACATGGTCGGCCCGTCACAGCGCACGGCGGGCTATGCCTTTCAAACCGCGTTTATCGGCGCGGGTGCTGTGCTCGGCTCGCTGGCGCCAGCCCTGCTGTCAGCAATGGGGGTTGCCAATACAGCACCGGTCGGCAGCATCCCGCCATCAGTCGTCTATTCCTTTTACATTGGCGCATTTGCTATTCTTTCGAGTGTATTGTGGACGGTTGTTACCACCCGCGAATACCCCCCCGAACAACTCCGCAGCTTTGAAGATTTTAGGGACAGCGACCATAGTGAGGCTCCCCCCGTCGCGCCGACCCGCGGCTTGCGCTGGGTAGTGGCCGGGCTGGTGACCTTGGCGCTGGTGTTAGTGCTGAAGCTGGAGCGTGATCTCTATGTGCTGGGCGGCGCGTTACTCGCCTTTGGCGTGGCGCAACTTGTGGCGCAAGCGCTGGTGGGCGCTGGCAAGACAAAGGGCGCGCTCGTTCATATCATGAGCGATCTGGCGCAAATGCCTGAACAGATGAAGAAATTGGCGCTCGCCCAGTTCTTCTCCTGGCTCGCTTTGTTCATCATGTGGATTTACACCACGCCGGTCGTCACCCAATATGTATTTGGATCGACCGATACCGCGACCAAAACCTATAATGCCGGGGCAGACTGGGTCGGGATCCTGTTTTCCATCTATAACGGCGTCGCGGCGATCGCGGCGTTCCTGCTGCCGCCGCTGGCCACGCGGCTTGGCGCGGCGCGCACCCATGCGCTTTGCCTGCTGATTGGCGGGTTGAGCTATGCATTCATCGTCTTCATCCGCGACGCCAATATGCTCATCATCCCGATGATCGGCATCGGCATCGTCTGGGCTTCGATCCTGACCATGCCCTATGTAATCCTGGCGGGCGTGCTGCCGCCGCGAAAGCTTGGCATTTACATGGGGATTTTCAATTTTTTCATCGTCTTGCCACAGCTGATGGTGGCCACAATCATGGGCGGAGCGATGCGCGCCTTTTTCCCCGGCCAGCCGATCTGGACAATGGTTGTCGCTGCCTGTGTGATGGCCATCGCAGCACTTGCTATGCTGCGGATCGATGATGGATCAGCAAAGGCCGGGGAGGCAGTGACGGGCTAGCGCGTGATGACGTTAGGCCGATTCAACCCCACTCCCGTTCGGGCTGAGCGAAGTCGAAGCCCAAGCGCTCCGCATGCCCTTCGACTTCGCTCAGGGCGAACGGCGTATGGGTTGATCCAATCGAAAGTCATCACATTCTCGGGCCTAAGACTTCCCCGGCCAGCGTAATCAGAACAACACGACTGATCGGATGCTTTCACCAGCATGCATCAGATCAAAGCCCTTGTTGATGTCTTCCAGCGTCAGGACATGAGTGATCATCGGGTCGATCTCGATCTTGCCGTTCATGTACCAGTCGACGATCTTGGGCACGTCAGTGCGGCCCTTGGCGCCACCAAAAGCCGTGCCGCGCCAGTTACGGCCAGTGACGAGCTGGAACGGCCGCGTGCTGATTTCTTTGCCCGCCTCAGCCACACCGATGATGATCGACGTGCCCCAGCCGCGATGGCAGCACTCGAGCGCCTGGCGCATTACAGTTGTGTTGCCGGTGCAATCGAAGCTGTAATCGGCGCCGCCATCGGTCAGCGCGACGAGATGCGCGACCAGATCTTCGACATCTCGCGGGTTGACGAAATGCGTCATGCCAAAGCGCTTGCCCCAATCCTCGCGCGCGGGATTGATATCGACCCCGACAATCTTGCTCGCCCCGGCCATCCGCGCGCCCTGCAGCACGTTAAGGCCAATCCCGCCGAGACCGAACACTACGACAGTGTCACCGACCTGCACCTTCGCCGTGTTCACGACTGCCCCCACCCCGGTGGTGACGCCGCAGCCAATATAGCTGCTCGTCTTGAACGGCGCGTCCTCACGGATTTTGGCGACCGCGATTTCGGGCAGGACGGTGAAGTTCGAAAAGGTCGAACAGCCCATATAATGGAAGATCGGCTTGCCCTGATAGGAAAAGCGGGTCGTGCCATCGGGCATCAGCCCCTTGCCCTGGGTCGCGCGGATCGCAGTGCACAAATTGGTCTTGCCGCTAAGGCATGATTTACATTGGCGGCATTCGGGGGTGTAGAGCGGAATGACATGATCGCCGGGCTTAACTGAGGTGACGCCTGCACCGACCTCGCGGACAATCCCTGCCCCTTCATGGCCAAGCACGGAGGGGAACAGCCCTTCGCTGTCCAACCCGTCCAGCGTATAGGCATCGGTGTGGCAGATGCCCGTCGCCATGATCTCGACGAGGACCTCACCGGCCTTTGGGCCCTCCAGATCGAGCTCGACGATTTCCAGGGGACGCTTCGCTTCAAAAGCGACGGCGGCACGGGTCTTCATTCATCACTTCCTTCACGCCGAATATCGAATGATTCCTCATAGGTCAGGGTCGATGCCGCTGGCCAGACCAAAGACACGGGTGGTCGGGCAATGGGGCATTTTCAGCGCTTCGCAGACCCAGCATTCAGGCCGATGCGCAAGGCAAGCCGCCCACCGCGGCGAAGCGCGCGGTGATGGTGGGGTCCATTTTTATGAAGGTCTATCGAACGAGTGGTGGAGCCGTGGGGGATCGAACCCCAGACCTCTGCAATGCCATCGCAGCATTTCCTCGAGAAATGGCGCAAATACGTGGGTTACAGATAGGCGAAACTGGTGATTTGAAGCGATTTGGAGCAATTTGCGATACCAGTGCGATACCAGATGGGCGGGTAGCGTTTTTCATAAAGGCCACGCCTGCGGTGCAGACCGACCGCGTTTCCTTCCACCAGCATAATCAGAGGTTGGCGTTGAATTGGGTCTCTTTCGCCGCCGCGAGCAGGAAGGGATGGCGGGAAGTGGCATCGCGGCTTTCAGGGCACTGCTACGCCGACTGGGCACTGCCTAATTGGGCGAGACGGCCGCGAACTGACGCCCTGTAGCTATCGTCGCCTCGCTCGTGTGACCGACCGCTATCTATTCGCGATCACCGCTAAGGGGAACGAATACTAGTCGACGCGGATGGCCGCCCCGCCGCGGCCCGGTTGCCTAATTTGTTCACTGCGACTGATGGCTTTACCTTGCGGCAAGACGGTACTCGAACTTACCGCCTAGGCGGGCCGAAGGATGCCTTGCCTTATCGCGGAGTCACTGCGACTGAGGACGAATAGCGGCGGCAGCTTCGCTGTATCTCAGTTGTGCTTGGCCCGGCAGACCTGATTCAGACAATGGTTCGATACGCAATCTTGATTTCCAATGCAGCGCTGACCCACCGCGCGGCGCGGCCGGCAAACCGCGCCGACGCAATTTTTCGATGTGCATTCCAGGTTGCCGGTGCACGACGCGCCGTTGGCTTTGGTTGCCGTGCAGCGCGCGTTGAAGCAGTGACGATTGGCGCATTGCGCGTTGCCGACGCACGTGCCACCCAACGGCTTGGTCGCGGCGCACAACCCGTTGAAGCAATAGCCCGATAGACAATCGGGATGTCCGGTGCATCTAGCTCCAGACGCCTTGCGCGGAATGCAGCGGCCGCTGGTGCAATTCCCTGAGAGGCACTCATTGTGCGAGACGCACAAGCCGGTCAACGCCTGCATTGCAGCAACTGCCGGTGGCGGCGCTGACACCTGCCAAGTCAGTATCGTGACCGCAACTGCGGCCAGCAGAAGCATGATGCCCAGTTTGAAAGACAAACGTCGCTTCATCGCGAACTCCTTGGCTCGACCTTATCTAAACACGTAACACATCGCCAGGCAGCGCTCACCTGTCTTTGCACGGCCTAATGAGGGAAACTCGGTGCCAATTCCTTCAAAAAGCGAACTACCCCTGCATCGAGAGGGCGGCAGGCCGCGATGTTGGCTTTGCAAGGGACCGCCACTCACAGCCGCAAGGCCGCTCGCGACCAGCTCTCGTCGAAAAACGGTTCCTCCACGAATGACGGGCTTCAAGGAACCAGGGTTCTGCGCTGACCGGCTAGGATTGGGGCGTTTGCCGACCGGCAGGTTCTCAACAAGCCGACCGACAGCTATCTGCTATTCGCAACCCAAAAACTATCTGACCGGAATGTCCTAAACATCGCCATTCGGGATGGCGCAACAACGAAAATCAGCGGCAGCTTTCTGTGTCCGCTGAAACCACTTTATCGTCGAGAGCGGGGCGAATGTTGCCTATCCAAGCCCGGTGGATGGCACAGCGCCTTACGCTCCCGGCAAGTCGGCACCATCCGGGTGATAAGTCGCGCCAATCTCTAGGAGTTCGCTTAATCCCATTATGCGAACTCAGCCGTATCCCGAGCGGCGTCATGTGGCTTGAATTCTTTATTTTCGAGCCACTTGGACTGCACCGGCGATTGAACGCGCGGGCAAGGGCTAGTGCACGAGCGTCCTTCAATCCACCCGTTCAGCGAATAGCTTTGCTATCCGATCCAATCGGCAATCGACCAGCGCGTGATCGAATTTCTCGGCAAGGAGCAGTTCTGCCAGCGCCCGCTGACGCTGCCCGATAAGATCGATCGACTGAAGTGACGTGCCATATGCCGAAACGACCGACGGATTGGCGCAAAGTTCTGCGCCAATCGCTTCGATATCCATGGCGAGCGCCGCCAGTTCAAAGGCAATGACCTGCAATTGGGCTTGATCAGGCGGCAATGCTGACACTCCGTGTCGGGCAAGCTTGCGCCGCCAGCTGGCCAGGTGCGGCCATCGCCGTCACGCCACGGGCTATGGCTGCGTGCGCCATGCCAGGGACGAGCGCGGTTGCCGGGTCCTGAACGAGGCATGTGCCCCCGGCCGCCTTGATCGCGGCGATCCCCGCGGCACCATCGCTGCCGTCACCGGAAAGAACAATGCCGATGGATTTTGCCGCGCCGGTTTTCGCAACCGACCCGAACAGCAAGTCAGCAGAAGGACGGACTCCGTTGACCGGATCGCGATCGACGAGCCGTATGCGCCCACCGGGCCATCGATCGACGACGACATGGAAACGCGGGTCGATCGCGACGTAAATAACACCCTGTTCAAGCAAATCGCCATCGGCTGCGAGTTTGACCTTGGCCGCCGAACTTCGCGACAACCGAGAGGCGAAGGGAACGCCCAATCCCTCGTCAATTGCCAACGATACGACCGTTGGCGGACAATTGGCGGGGAACGCCACGAGCATATCGGAAGCGGCTTCGATAGACCCCATGCCGCCGGCCACTACGATGATTTCACCCTGCCAATCATATTCGCCAACCGCGCCAACGGCGGCGCTTGCAGCAGGCAGTTTGCGGGCAGCGAGGTTGGTCTTGGCTGCCGTAAGCACCGTCTTGCAGAGCTTGCTGGAGATTTTCTCGAACTCGTCGGGGGTTGCACGTTGGGGCTTGGGGAAACAGTCCACCGCCCCCAGTTCAATGGCGCGCAGCGAAACATCGGCGCCTTTCTGGGTGAGCGTCGACAGCATCACGACGGGGATTGGCCGCGTTTCCATTAACTCTGCTAGGAAATCGATCCCGTTCATGCCGGGCATTTCAACGTCCAGCGTCAGGACATCGGGATGCATTTCGGCGATCATGGCGCGGGCTTCATCGGCACCATCGGCTGCACCGACCACGACGATATCCTTGCTGCGTTCAAGCGCGTTGGTGAACAAGGCGCGCATGGTGATGGAATCGTCGATGACGAGGACTTTGGTCACGGCCATTGGGGAGTGTCTTTCAGAAGGTAGAGGATCGGCTAAGCGGCTTCGGCGAGTTCATTTGCGTCGGTGAGCGATGGCAAGTCGAGGACCATCACCATCCGGTCGTCGATCGACACCAGCCCTTCGAGGAAGGGAACAACGGCATCGCCGGTCGCTGGCGGCGATTGCAATGAATCGATCGGGAACGTGACGATGTCACTGACCGAGTCGACGATCAGTCCGCGGAACTGACCGGCGATCTGCGTGACGATGATCACGTGGCGCGCAGTCGGTTCGGTCGCGCGCCAGCCAAGGCGGGCGGCAAGATCGACTACGGGTAACACCGTGCCGCGCAGGTTCACCACCCCCGCCACATAATGCGGCACCTGCGGCAACCGCGTCGTTGGCGTCCAGGCGCGGATTTCGCGAATGGCCATGATATCGATGCCAAATACCTGGGATTCGACTTCGAAGGTGATGAGCTGGCGAGTCATGATCGATTCCTGTGCATGTCTTAGTGGGTCACGCGCCGCACCGCGGCGGCGAGCTTTTCGGCGTCGAATGGCTTGATGATCCAGCCGGTCGCCCCTGCATTTCGGGCACGCGCCTTTTTCTCGTCCGAGGATTCGGTCGACAGGACAAGGATGGGCCTGTGGACGTGCGCACCGCCGGCGCGAACCCGCTCGATTAGGCCAAAGCCGTCCATGCGGGGCATGTTGATATCAGTGATAATGACATCGCAATCGTTGTTCGCGAGCCATTCGAGCGCCGAGACGCCATCGTCAGCCTGCTCGACATCAAACCCTTGGCCAACCAGCGCGTGCCGGAGCAGGCTGCGCATGGTTGCGCTGTCATCGACGGTCAAAACACGTGTCTTGGGATTTGGCGTTGTCATCGTTTCATCCACCTCATCAAAAAAGTTCAACATCACCGCGCGTTGCGGCGGGGCGTTCTATGGGCTGCGGGGCGACAGCGTCGTCGACGCGCCGGAAGCGCGCCTGGCCGCGGGCGGGCCGGAAATCGACCCTGCGCGCCTGCGTGCCCCCAAGCGACGATCGCACCAGCGTGATCCGTTCCTGTTCCAGAAAGCCGACCGCGAATGCCGCATTGGCCGATCCGATCCGCGTCATGCCGCTATGCATGTTGGCGCCGCCATAAAGGTGCGCGCGCATCGCCAATCGGCTGGCGCCATAGGCCAGCATTTCGTTGATCAGCACTTCCATCAGGTAAGCGCCGTAATGTTCATCGACGCCGCGTCCGCCCTTTGGTTCGGCGAGTAGGAAGTGGTTCATGCCACCGACATTGTTGGTCGGATCGAACAGGCAACAGGCAATGCAACTGCCGAGCACAGTCGTCAGCTCGACACGCGGATCGCCGCTGACCCGGGCTTGGCCCTGCATCACCGTCAACCGAACCGGGCGATGCAGCGCGCTTGTTGGCGCCTCAATAGGGTGGTGCATCATCAGGCAGCTCTCGCCAGCGCATGGTCGGCAATACGGTGGATGGGCGCGATCAGACCGGCCGCACCGAGGGCGATGGCAGCCTTGGGCATCCCAAACACCGTGCAGGTCGCCTCGTCCTGCGCAATGGTTGTCGCGCCGGCGTGCGCCATCGCCAACAACCCCTGCGCCCCGTCCGTCCCCATGCCGGTCAGCAGGATACCAACGGCCTTACCCCCCATGGTTTCGGCGACCGAGCGGAACAGAACGTCTACGCTCGGGCGATGTCCCGAAACCTTGTCGTCGGCGCGCATCCTGGCACAAGGATTTGAAGCACTGCCGCGGACCTGCACATGCCGGTCGTTGCCCGGTGCCAGATAGATATGGCCTGGCTTTAGTGGTAGATCGGGTTCGGCGATTGTCACTTTGGGCGCGCATTGCTGATCCAGCCGACGGGCGACCGCTTCAGCGAAATGGCCATTAATATGCTGAACGATCACGGTCGGCGGACAATCGGCGGGAAAATTCTGGAGCAGCAACTGCAATGCTTCGACTCCGCCGGTTGATGCCCCAACCGCAATCAAGGCCGGACGATGATGGCTGATCAGCGGAGAAACCGCGTGGCGTGGTATTATTGTTACGGGGCCGGCGTCCCGATCGCGCAGTTTTGCCTTGGCGGCATTTCTGATAAGCGACGCGAGCCGCCCGTCATCCGTGGTCAGCAACGACCCGACCTTGCCATCGGGTTTCGCGTAACAATCCACAGCGCCAATTTCGAGCGCCCGCACCGTTGCATCCGCGCCGTCGCGCGTCAGGCCCGAAACGACAACCACCGGGGTCGGCTTCAGCCGCATCACCTTGTCGAGAAAATCCAGACCGTTCATGCCCGGCATCTCGATATCCAGCGTCACGACATCGGGGCTTTGCTCCCGCATAATGGTCCGGGCTTCGGCAGCGTCTGCGGCGGCACCGATCACCGTGATATCGGTTTCGCGGCGCAGCAACTCGCCAAGCAAGGCACGCATGGTCGGTGAATCGTCGACGATCAGGACACGGATCGTCATGCCGCATCCTTTCGATAGATCGTGGGGCCGACCTGCGTCAGCATCTGCGCAGCCGGTCCGGTCACCCGTTCGCTGTGCCCGATATACAGATGGCCACCGGGCGCGATCTGACGGGCGAAACGATGCACCAGCCGTTCCTTGGTAGGCTGGTCGAAATAGATCATCACGTTGCGGCAGAATATCACGTCGAACGGCCGCGCCATCGGCCAGTCACCAAGCAGGTTGAGTGACTTGAATCGCACCAGCGCCCGCGCGTCATCGACAACCACGGCTTGACCGTCACGCTCCCGCATCCAGGCGCGGCGCAGTTCGCCGGGAACTGCATCGAGCGTATCGATGCGATATTGTGCTGCCTCGGCGGTGGCGAGCGCGTGATCAGCAATATCGGTTGCAAGCATCAGGAAATCGAGCTTCCCCAGCCGTGCGGCAGCCGCGCGATCGGTGCCCAGCATCGTCATCATGATCGACCAGGTTTCTTCGCCGCTGGAACAGCCCGCCGACCAGATCCGTACCGGCTCGCCCGCGCTCGCTCGCTTCAGCAAACCGGGGCGGACATGCGTGCCGAAATGATCGAAATGATGGCCCTCACGAAAGAAGAAAGTATGATTGGTGGTCAGCGCACAGATCGCCCGGCGCCGCTCCGCATCATCCGCTTCGATCCGTTTCACATAAGCGGCAAAGGTCCCGCAGCCGGTGCTCCGCACCAGCGGTGCTAACCGCGAATAGACCAGCATCGCCTTGCCCGGCACCAGCACGATTCCCGCCGACTGATGGACGATCTTGCGCACGGCTTCGAAATCGGCGGGCGCGTAAACGCCCTTGCCGATGCCCGGCAGCTTCTCAAAAGCCTCGGCCAGCGCTGTCATGCGGCTTCCTTCAGCGGAGATGTTTCATTCACCGCCCCAGCGACCACGCCATCGACATCAATGATCAGGGCAACACGACCCGTCCCAAGGATCGTGGCGCCAGCCACGCCCTCCACCGGGCGATAATGGGTATCGAGACTTTTGATGACGAATTGGCGCTGGTCACAAATCGTGTCGACGAGCAACGCAGCCTGACCCGCCGCTTCGGTGTCGACGATGATCAGCACCGCCTGAGTCGGATCGGCGATTGCGCCGCGTGCGCCGACTGGTCCTTCAAGCGGCAGGATCGGGATAAACCGCCCACGCACGTTGAGCATCGCGCGACCAACGCCGAGATGCTGGACATCGCGCGCCTCGGGGCGAAGACTTTCAACGACATGGGCAAGCGGGACGACCAATGTCTGATCGCCGACGGTGACGATCATTCCGTCCGAAATGGCGAGTGTCAGCGGCAGCGCGAGCGTGAACACCGACCCCTTGCCGGGGTGCGATTCGATCGAGATGCGACCGCCGAGTTCTTTCACATTCTGCCGAACGACATCCATGCCGACGCCGCGCCCCGAAATGTTCGACAGCGTTTGAGCGGTAGAGAAACCAGGCGCAAAAATCAGATTGTCGATCTCTTCATCGGTCATCACCGCATCGGCGGCGATCAGCCCGCGCTCGACCGCCTTGGCATAAACGCGCGGCCGGTCGATGCCCTTGCCATCATCGGCGATGCGGATGACGATCCGGCCCGAACGATGCTCGGCAGAAAGGTGGAGAACGCCTTCGGGCGACTTGCCCGCGGCGATCCTGTCAGCGCTGGGTTCGATACCATGGTCGACTGCGTTGCGGATAAGATGTGTCAGCGGCTCGCTCAGCCGCTCAATCACGGTCTTGTCGAGCTCGGTTGCTTCGCCCGCCAGTTCGAGCCGCACCTTCTTGCCGGTCGACGCCTCAAGCTCGCGCAGGATCCGGGGGACGCGGCTGAACACCGATCCGATCGGCTGCGCCCGGATCGACATTGCGCTTTCCTGGATGTCTCGGGTCAACCCGTCGAGCATCGCCAGTTCCTCGATCCCGCCAAGATTGTGGCCAGTCAGGCGCTGCGTCATCATCGCCTGTGCGATCACCAGTTCACCCACGGCGTCGATCAGGCGATCAAGCTTCGCGAGGTCGATGCGGATCGATTGCCCGGTCGCCGGTGCGGTGGTGGTGCCTTCAACAATCGTTGGGGTTGGCGCGACGACGGGCTGAACCGGAGCGGCAACTTGTGGGGTGATCGGCGCGTGCGCGATCTCCGTTACTGGTTGTGCAATAGTAACAAGGGCCGCTTCTTCATCACCCACCCGCGCAATCGTCAAACCGCAACCATCGCCCACGAAATCGAAGATGTCTTCGATTGCGGCGCGTTCGACGGTGCCCGGCAGCATTACGGTCCAGCGGAGATACCCTTCATTAGGGTCGAACGCATCGAGATCAGGCAACGCTCGATCATCGATTGTAACGCGAGCGTCGCCTAGCGCGCAGAGTTCGCGCAGCAGGAGCAAAGGCTCACCACCATTCGCCAAGGCACCTGCATGCGGATGAACGGTGATGATCCAGTCTGCGTTGGCCGAAATATCGGCCGCAATGTCGCCGAGCATGGCATCAAGGTCGAAGGCGAATTCATCTTCAGCAGATGTCCCCGCAGCATCGGCTTCGTCCGTCTCTGCCGCCAGAACGCCCGTCTGAGCGGCTGCCAGTTGGGCCAGCAGAGCCGCATCATTCGGGGCGGCGGCGCCGTCCCGAACGGCCCCGACATGATCGCCCAGCATGTCGAGCGCCCGCAGCATCAACCCGACCAAAGGGGCGCTAATCGTTACCGTTCCGTCGCGAACATCGGACAGCAACGTCTCAAAGCCATGCGTATAGGCTTGAAGCGCGCCAAAGCCGAACGCGCCCGCGCCACCCTTGATCGAATGCACCGCGCGAAAGATCGCGTTGATCGTTTCCTCGTCGGCTTGGCCTTCGCGGCAACGATCGAGCGCCGTTTCAGCGGCGGCGAGCGCCTCGTCGCATTCAACGAAGAAGATCGCCTGGATTTCTTCGTTGGTCATCGGACTTTTCCATTGTCGAGCAGGTGTTCGGCGCCGACCATTGCCAGCGTTGCGCCCATGGCGTCGGAAGCCGATATCGTCAGCGCCGTTTGGTGCCTGGATGACATCTTGCGTGCGCTGAGCAGCAGTTGCACCATGGACTGGCCGAATTGGATTACGGCGCTCCCGTCGATGACGACATCGCCGGCGGCCACGGCTTCCCGCAATTGGGGAAGCAGATCACCTGCTGCCTGCCGATCGCATCTGGCGGGCAGCATCAAAGTCGAGGGTGCCATTGCGCCGAATCCCGCTTAGAATTCAGACCAATCTTCATCACCGTCGCTGGATTTCAGGGCGAGATTACCCGAAACCATTGGCGCGCGCGCTTTTCGCTTGGTCGCCAGTCGCGTCGGGGCTGCAACGCGACGTGCCGGCGCCTCCCCTCCCAGTTTGAAGCGCGCGACGACGTCGGCAAGCGCCTCTGCTTCGCTTGCCAAGCTACGCGCCGCAGCAGTCGATTCCTCGACCATGGCGGCATTTTGCTGGGTCATCTTGTCCATTTCGCCGACCGCGCCATTGACCTGTTGCAAGTTGGTCGCCTGCGTCTCGGCAGAATCGGCGATCGTTGTAATCATTGCGCTGATCGAGCCGACGCGCGTCACGATCCGGTCGAGCAGCGTGCCCGTTTCCCCGACCAATGCCACGCCGGCACCGACCTGTTCGGCTGATGTCGTAATCAGGCCCTTAATGTCCTTGGCTGCGTCGGCAGATCGCTGCGCGAGCGCACGAACCTCATTCGCGACGACGGCAAACCCCTTGCCCGCGTCGCCGGCGCGCGCCGCTTCGACACCGGCGTTCAGTGCCAGCAGATTGGTCTGGAAGGCGATGCCATCGATCACATTGATGATCTGGGTGATTTCGTTCGCCGATTTCTCGATCGCCCCCATCGCGCCTACCGCGCGCTTGACGACGGCACCGCCCTCGCTCGCCTCACGGTGCGCCTCATCGATTGAGCGGTTAACATCGGCGGCACCGCGGGCGGTTTCGCGCACCATCGATGTCACCTGATTCATGGCCGCTGCCGTTTCCTCCAGGCTTGCTGCCTGCTGCTCGGTGCGCAGTGCCAGATCATCGGACGCCGCCCGGATTTCCGAAGCGCCGCTATGGACGCTCGACGCGGTACCGGACACGCTCGACATGATCTCGCCCAGCCCGTTGATGGACTGGTTGAACCCGGTCCGCAGGCTTTCATATTCGGGCGAAAGCGATGTTTCGATCCGATAGGTCATGTCACCGGCGGCAAGCGCATCCATCGCCCGTGCCAGTTCTTCGACAACAACGCGCTGCTTTGCCTCATTGTCAGCCTGTGCGCGCGATGCACCCCGGAACACCTCGAAGGCCGCGGCCATGGTGCCGATTTCGTCACGGCGACCCGCGCCCGGCACCGCGACGTCAAAGTCACCCGCTGCCATGCGCTGCATCGCCTCTGCCGTGGCGGCAAGCGGTGTAAGTGCTCGGCTGATCACATACCAAAGCCCCGCGATCAAAAGACCGGCGACGATCAGCCCAATCCCGACCAACCATCCGATTGTGGCGGCAAGAGCGGCATTGCTTGTTTCGACCAGTTTAGACTGGAACGCGATTGACGACGCGACGAGCGCATCGATTTTGCGACGATGATCGGCATAGACATCGGTCAGGCGGGCATAGCTGGCCCGCGTTGCCGCGCCGTCCTGGCGCTCGATTGCGGGCACCAGCCCGTTATCGAATTCGTCCCAGAATTTCTTGGCCGAAGCCCCCGACTGATTGAGCAATGCGTCTTTCAACGCGGGATTCAGATCGGCGTTCTGCCAATAGGTGTACCGATCATCGAACTGCTTATGCAGTTCGGCCATGCGCGCCTTGCGGCTCGCCAGCGACGAAGGGTCGTTCACCAGCAGGGTGGCCTCGAGATAAGGCTCGATAACATATTCGGGCGGCGGCAGAATGTCGGCAACTAGGTCGCTGACCTGCTGGTTCTTGAGCTGAATGGGGCCGCCAAAGCGGATTTGATTGATTTCCATCGACGCGACGACACCGGCCAGGGCCATCGCCCCCAGGATAAGCCCGCCGCCAATTTTCCCATTCCGCTTAATGCTCATTATTACCCGCCCCGTTTTATGCAGATCGCAAGGGCTAGGTAGATCTACGGGGTTAACGAAAACTTGTTCATGTTGACCAGTTTGGCGCGCAAATCCGCCGTTTTTCCCCCGCAACAACCCTCGCCAGTTCTGGCGAAGGCAGCGAAGCCCATTGGTGCCGGCGTTTTTTCGGTTCGATTGCAATCACATCACATCGGGCTGGGCGATTGTGGGATCGCATCGCATTCTACACCAAGCGGGCAAATCGCAGTACCCATTTTGAGTAGATCGAAACGCTCAGCCGCACAATTCTGCGAATTTTCCTCTACCGCACGGGAGCCCTGATCTCGGGTATCCGCGCCGGTGGATGGCACAGCCTCGAACCCCACCGGCAAGTCGGCACCATCCGGGTGAGAAGTCGCGCCAATCTCTAGGACATCCATCATTTGCTTTATGCGAACTCAGCCATATCCCGAGCGGCGTCACGAAGCTTGAATTGGTGTGCTCTGATCGAGCCGGTCTGCACCCGCGATCGAAGGCGCGAGGAAAATCCCGAACATCGATCGCCGCTGTCGTTTCGAACACTTCTCAAACCCAGCGCATCCTCACCCCGGCCGCTCGATTTCGATGGCCGTCAGCAAACCCGCAAGCAGCGTTCGATCGTCCCAGTGACACCGACGCTTGCTCCCTGGTTGCTCGACATCACCGGCAAGGTGATCAAATACGGGGTAGCCACATCAGAAAAGACGCAGTGTGAGGGTGGCGCGGCATTCTTCGAACGCGATACAAAGGATATCGGCCGAGCATTTGAGGCATGTCTGATCGCCGCTCATGCGGCAAAGCCTGCGCTGGGACTGGCGAGGCAAGCAACCGACGCCGAAGGTAACCTCATCTGGCTCCCGGCGAGGAAAAAGCTGGGTGAGGCCGGACCGCGACCAAAGATGGCGGGGTTGGGGTCGCCGAACACGCTGCGTCACACCATCCACACCTGGCACCAACGCCGCGGTGTGCCTCAGGCGCAAATTAATTCTGCGGCGGGACACAGCAGCGAGCGGGGCTCTGGGGCAAACTACACCCATCTACGGCCCGAGTATCTTCAGGAGTTTATCGCTTCCACAGAAGCGTTTTGGGCAGCCGTTGGGGCGCATACCAAAGCCCATCTGCGATACCAGTGCGATACCAAGCAGGTGGGATGAGAGGTGCACCCACGCACGGAGGGCGGCCATCTATCTGATTTTCTTATCGAACGAGTGGTGGAGCCGTGGGGGATCGAACCCCAGACCTCTGCAATGCCATCGCAGCGCTCTCCCAGCTGAGCTACGGCCCCATCCTTACGTTCTGGAAGCGTCGCCATTATCGGGGCGACGCTTCCTTGGCAAGTAGCGCTTTGTGCGCTTTTTCGCGGAAAAACGCTTTTAGCGCTCTTCCTCGTCATTGGACGTTTCCACGCCCAGATCGTCATCGCCACCCAGATCAACCTCGTCATCGGGCGAGGGTTCTTCGTCGTCAGCGGCGATGTCCAGATCTTCGTCGTCACCGGCGAGATCGTCGTCATCCTTCTTGGGCGTCAGCGCCTTGGGCGCATCGAACGGCAGCGGCTGCTTCGACTTCAGGATCGGCTCGGGCTCCCAGGCCTGGCCGCATTCGATGCAGGTGACCGGGTCATCCTTGCCCAGATCGTAAAAACGCGTTGCGCATTTCGGACACGTTCGCTTCGTGCCCCATTCCGGCTTCACCATGAGGTGCGTGACCTTTCAAAGAGATGGGATTTTGTGGCTGTTGAGCCGCAAAGTGGGGCGCGCCTTGCCATAGCGCAAGCGCGCTGTCAAAGCCGCCGCCAATGTCGCACCCTGCCGCCTCGCCCCGCTCTTTTGTCGCCCATGGCCCGTTACGCGGGCAGATGACGGTACCGGGCGACAAATCGATCAGCCACCGCGCCTTGATGTTTTCGGCTTTGGCTATCGGCACCAGCCGGATTGAGGGATTGCTGGAGGGCGAAGATGTGCTCGCCACCGCCGCCGCCCTGCGCGCGATGGGGGCAACGATCATCCGGCATGATGATGGCATTTGGGAAGTCAGCGGGGTCGGCGTCGGTGGGCTGCTCCAGCCGACCCAGGCGCTCGACATGGGCAATTCGGGCACCTCTACCCGGCTGCTGATGGGCCTTGTCGCGAGCCACCCGATCACGGTGACCTTTGTCGGCGACGCATCCTTGTCAGCCCGGCCGATGGGGCGGGTGATTGAGCCGCTGTCGCAGATGGGCGCCGACATCACCGCCAGCCCCGGCGGCAAATTGCCGCTGATGGTGCGCGGGATCTGCCCGTCCGTGCCGATCAGCTACACGCTGCCCGTCGCCTCTGCGCAGGTGAAATCGGCAGTGCTGCTCGCGGGCCTCAATACACCCGGCATCACCCAGGTGATTGAGCCAATCGCGACGCGCGACCATAGCGAACGAATGCTGAAGGGCTTTGGCGCGACGCTAAGCGTCGAAGAAACCAACCAGGGCCGGATCATTTCGATCACCGGAGAGGCCGAGCTCAAGCCGCAATCGATCATCGTACCGGGCGACCCGTCTTCAGCCGCTTTTTTTGCAGTAGCGGCGTCGATCATTCCAGGGTCCGACGTATTGATCGCCAATGTCGGCCTGAATGTCACCCGCACCGGCTTGTTCAGCGCGCTGCGGATGATGGGGGCTGACATCACCCAGGAAAACCCGCGCGAGGTGGGCGGCGAGCCGGTCGCTGATCTGCGCGTTCGGCATGCGCCACTACGGGCGATCGACGTGCCGCCCGATCTCGCCCCCAGCATGATCGACGAATATCCGATCCTGTTTGTCGCGGCCGCACTCGCGTCGGGCCGGACAGTGGCGCGCGGCGCGCATGAACTGCGCGTCAAGGAATCGGACCGGATCGCGACAATGGCCGCAGCGCTGACGGCGATTGGGGTCGAAGTAGAAGAATTTGAAGACGGGCTGGCGATTATCGGCTCAGGCGGCGCGATGCTGCCTGGCAGCGCAACGATCGCGTCAAAGCTCGATCACCGGATCGCGATGAGTATGGCGGTCGCCGGCCTCGCCGCGCAGGCCAGCGTCACCATTGACGATGTCGCCCCGGTTGCAACAAGCTTTCCGTCATTCTTCGAAACGCTTGACGCACTCGCCGGTTAGGGCCTTTGGTACGCAAATGATCATCGCCGTCGACGGACCCGCCGCCTCAGGCAAAGGCACCCTCGCCCGTGCCCTGGCGAAACATTATCGCTTGCCGCATCTCGACACCGGGCTGCTCTACCGGGCGGTTGGGCTGAACGTGCTTCGTCAGGAACTGAACCCCGAAATCGAAGCCGACGGCTTTGCCGCCTGCGATTTCGACGATTCGATCCTTGCTGATCCAGCGTTGCGCAGCGATGAGATCGGCAAGATCGCTTCGGTCGTCTCGGTGCACCCGCTGGTGCGTACCGCCCTGCTCCACCGCCAGCGGCGCTTTGCCAACCAGCCGGGTGGTGCGGTGCTCGACGGGCGCGATATCGGCACAGTGATTGCGCCGAATGCCGATGCCAAGCTGTTCATCAAGGCCACCCCGCAAATCCGCGCCAAGCGCCGCCATGCCGAACTGCGTACGCAGGGATCAACCGTCAGCCTCGACAAGGTGCTCGCCGACATCCGCGCGCGCGATTTGCGCGACATTGGCCGGGCTGCCGCGCCGCTGGTGATGGCAGACGACGCCAATCTGCTCGATACGAGCTTTTTGTCGATTGAAAGCGCGGTGCAGCGGGCGATCGAACTGGTCGAAGCGCGGGTGCGCGCCAAGACGAGCTGAACGAGCGTCGCGCCAAGCCTATCGGTTCACGCCCCTGGCTTCGCCTCGCTCGCCAGCCGCTTGTTGAGAATTTTCGTATAGTCAGCGCTCAGATTTCGGCAGCTCTTGGGATCAACAAACGGGTTCGGCACGGCGCGCCGCTCAAACTGTGCGAATTTTGTGTCGCCGCCCGAATTATCGGGATGGGCAGTAAACAGGATATCGCAGGGCATCGCTGCGACCCTGCTGATCGTCTGCCGGAACGACGCAACAATCGACCGGTGGGCCGGGTCCGAGAATCGATACCCCTCGACCGACACCGGATTAAGGCTGGAGGCGAACACCATGTTCAAACACCGCTTGGCTTCGCAGGATTGCCAGCGCCAGCTCATGCTGCCGGCGGTATGGCCAGGCGTCGCCTGCGCCAGCACGCGGGTAGCGCCCAGCCGAATGACCTCGCCGTGGCGGACGACCCGCAGCTTGCCGGTGATCGCGGGGAGATCGGCCAGCTGGCCGAATTGCGGATCATCGGTGCCGCTTCGGCCCTCGCGCAGCACCTGGGCTGCGGCGGCGCTGGCGACCACCGTTGCGCCGCTATCGCGCGCCAGAGCGGCAATGCCGCCCGCATGATCATAATGCGGCTCGGTGCTGAGGATCAGCTTCACGTCGCTGACCTTGAAGCCAAGCGCACGAATATTGGATTCCACCGCGGATACAGATTGCGGCAGCGCGCCATCAATCAGGATTAGCCCCGCACCGGTATCGATCAGCGCGACATTCATCTTGCGAAAGCCGACCAGATAGCTGTTGCCAAAGATGCGCTTTGGCGGCTGCGGCGCGAGCCAGCGGGCGGCAAATTCTGCAGCGATGGGCCGGGTCAGCGGGTCGACATCCGCCTGAGCAGCAACCGCCCCGCTGATGGCCAACATCATCGCCATTGCCAAGCCGGAAGCATAATGCCGCATATCCATCCCCCACACCTGATGCGCTTGCGCTATAACCCATGGCAACGCGGCATCAACTCTTGCCTGCCGCTTGCCTCTTGCCCCCCCATGCGCTAAGGCGCGCCCGTCCGGCGGGCAGGTGCTCGCGGTGGAAGGCGCGGAGGCATGTCCTCTAGCGCCCTTTTCGCATTTTGCGTCTAGGTCCCTTCCCCGCTTCCCCGCGCGCCCGGATGCCGCGACCGGCAACCGGCCGCCGCGGCAACATGGCCAAAGACCGCCGGATACAACCGGCTGGCCGGACAATGAACTTGGGATACTGAAATTTTATGGCCTCTTCGGCAAACCCCACGCGCGATGATTTCGCCGCCCTTCTTGAAGAAACCCTTGGCGATGCAGACGGCTTTGAAGGCCGGGTTGTAAAGGGCACCGTTACCGCCATTGAGAATGACCTTGCCGTCATCGATGTCGGTCTGAAGAGCGAAGGCCGCGTGCCACTGCGCGAATTTGCGATGCCGGGCCAGAAGGCCGACCTGAAGGTTGGCGACGAAGTCGAAGTCTATGTCGACCGTGTCGAGAACATCCACGGCGAAGCAATGCTCAGCCGCGACCGCGCCCGCCGCGAGGCCGCCTGGGACACGCTGGAAACTGAATTCGCCAAGACTGCCCGCGTCGAAGGCGTCATCTTTGGTCGCGTGAAGGGTGGCTTCACCGTCGACCTGAACGGTGCCGTTGCTTTCCTGCCTGGTTCGCAGGTCGATATCCGCCCGGTGCGTGACGTGACGCCGCTGATGGACATTCCGCAGCCCTTCCAGATCCTGAAGATGGACCGCAAGCGCGGCAACATCGTCGTGACGCGTCGCGCCATCCTTGAGGAAACCCGAGCAGAACAGCGTTCGGGCCTGATCCTGAGCCTGGCCGAGGGCCAGATCATCGACGGCGTCGTCAAGAACATCACTGATTATGGTGCGTTCGTTGATCTGGGTGGCATCGACGGCCTGCTGCACGTCACCGATCTCAGCTACAAGCGCGTCGGCCATCCGAGCGAAGTGCTGAACATCGGCGACACCGTGAAGGTGCAGATCATCCGCATCAACAAGGACACGCAGCGCATCTCGCTCGGCATGAAGCAGCTTGAGAGCGATCCGTGGGATGGCGCGATGGAGAAGTATCCGATCGGCGCCAAGCTTTCGGGCCGCGTGACCAACATCACCGAATATGGCGCGTTCGTCGAGCTGGAAGCCGGCATCGAGGGCCTGGTCCATGTCAGCGAAATGAGCTGGACCAAGAAGAACGTCCATCCCGGCAAGATCGTTTCGACCAGCCAGGAAGTCGATGTCATCGTCCTGGAAGTCGATTCGGAAAAGCGCCGCATCTCGCTTGGCCTCAAGCAGGCGATCAGCAATCCGTGGGAAGCATTTGCCGAGGCGCACCCGGTTGGCTCGACCGTCGAAGGCGAAGTCAAGAACGCCACCGAATTTGGTCTGTTCATCGGCCTCGACAACGATGTCGACGGCATGGTCCACATGTCCGACATCGCCTGGGGCGTATCGGGCGAGGACGCGCTGAACCTGCATCGCAAGGGTGAGACCGTTCAGGCAATCGTGCTCGACATCGATGCCGAAAAGGAGCGCATCTCGCTTGGCATGAAGCAGCTTGAGCGTGGCGCCCCCGCCGTTGGCGGTGGTGCAGCGACCGAAGGCGGCGACGCCGGCGGCGCACGCCTCAACAAGAACGCCATTGTCACCGTCACCGTGCTTGAAGTCCGCGATGCGGGCCTTGAAGTGCAAACCGGCGACGCTGGCGCAACAGGCTTCATCAAGCGCACCGATCTTGGTCGTGACCGCGATGAGCAACGTCCAGAGCGTTTCCAGGTCGGGCAGAAGTTCGATGCCATGGTGACGGGCTTTGATCGTTCGAAGAAGCCGACCTTCTCGATCAAGGCGATGCAGATCTCCGAAGAGAAGCAGGCAGTTGCGCAATATGGTTCATCCGATTCGGGTGCATCGCTGGGCGACATCCTGGGTGAGGCGCTCAAGGCACGTTCGGGCGACACTAAGAAGTAACATACTCAAAATGGGGACATTGCCTGGCGCAATGTCCCCATTTTCGTCATTTTGTGACATTTTGTTGCGCCGCGTTTCTGGCCAACTGAATAACATAAGGATAACAAGGTGCTTGAGCGCATCGCTGCGGGGGCGGCGGTGCGTGTGTTTTAAAATTGGGGAGAATGCTATGATACGCTCGGAGCTTGTGCAGCGCCTTACGGATGAAAATACCGACCTCACACCGCGCGAAATCGAAGCAATCGTTTCTACCTTCTTTAACGAAATTTCCGCTCGCCTCGCCGCCGATGGCCGGGTTGAGCTGCGTGGCTTCGGTGCCTTTTCAACCCGCGCTCGTGACGCACGCACCGGCCGCAACCCGCGCACCGGAGAAGTCGTCGATGTCTCTGCAAAGCGCGTTCCCTATTTCAAACCCGGCAAGGAAATGCGCGCACGTCTCAATTGTGAGGCGTGAGTCGTAACCCTGCTTGACCTGTGGCCGGCATTCGGCTTGCGTATTCGTCAAGCGGACGTGGCGAAACCGGTAGACGCAGGGGACTTAAAATCCCCCTCCTATGGAGTGCGGGTTCGAGTCCCGCCGTCCGCACCACCGACTTGATCGGGCCGGTGGCGTCCGAGGGCAAGCGATGGCAAAGGAGAGTCATGACTCTCGCTGCCCGCCTGCACCACCGGTTAACTGTGCGTACCGGATCGAAAATCGGTCGCCTTTTCTGCGCCGTGATGCTGCTGGCTGGCTGCAATCAGCGCAGTGATGTTGGCCCGGTAATCGTCAGCGCGATTGGGGCGCCACCGGCGATGGTCGATCCAGGTAGGGCCGACCTGGGCGGCCCCAGCCGACTGCTGCTTGATTCGGTCGCGCAGGGGCTGGTCCGGTTTGATGCGGCTGGTCAGATCGCCCCGGCGTTGGCCGAGCGCTGGATCGTCATCGACGACGGCATGAGCTATATTTTCCGGCTGCGCGAGGCAACATGGCGCGACGGTAGTAAGGTGACTGCGGCACAAGTCGTTCAGCGCCTGCGCCGGCAGCTAGGGCCCCGATCGCGCAACGCGTTACGGCCCTATCTGAGCGCCATCGACGAGATCGTCGAAATGACGCCGCAGGTTATCGAAGTTCGCCTGAAGCGCCCCAGGCTGGATCTACTCAAGCTGTTTGCCCAGCCGGAACTCGCGGTGATCGACGAGCGGCTTGATAGCGGCAGTGGTCCGTTTCGGATCAATTCGCGGGGCAAGATCAGTGTCTTGCTGCGCCCAGCGATCGATCCGGTACGCGCGGTGGATGACGAGATCACGGCATCGGGCCCCGAACAATCCGTGCAGGTGATCGGCGAACGCGCCTCTCGGGCGATCGTGCGCTTCATCGAACGACAATCGGATCTCGTCACTGGCGGCACCTTTGTCGACTGGCCATTGATTGCGTCCGCCAATGTGGCCCCGGCCAATTTCAAGCTCGATCCAGCGGCTGGATTGTTCGGGCTGGCGATCGTCAATCGTGATGGTTTCCTTGCCGACGCCCAGAACCGCGTGGCGCTTGCCCAGGCGCTTGATCGCGAGGCACTGGTCGCGGCGTTTGCGCCGGGCTGGACGGCGGCAAGCCAAATTCTGCCCGATCAGCTCGATTCCGCCGCCGCCCCAACGGTCCCTGCCTGGGTCAATCTGCCGCCTGAGGAGCGACGCAGCGGCGCACGCGCGCGGGTAAGGCGCTGGAAGGAAACGCATACGGCACCGTTAACGCTGCGGATCGCCCTGCCCAAGGGGCCAGGGTCGACGATATTGTTTGGCTTTATCGGTGCGGCTTTCCAGTCAATCGGTATTGAACCGCGCCGCGTGGCAATGACCGAAAAAGCCGATCTGCGGCTGGTCGATTCGGTTGCCCCTTATGACAGCGCGCGGTGGTATCTGGCGATGGCCTGCCAGCGGTGCGGCCCGGCGGCGCAAGAGGCGCTGATCAAGGCGCGCGATGCCAATAGCCTGGCCGAACGCGCGCAGAACATTGCTGAGGCCGATGTCGCGGTAGATCAGGATGCCGCTTTCATCGTCATCGCGCGTCCGCTACGCTGGTCGCTGGTCGCGTTGCGGCTGCGCCAGTGGCAAGGGAACAGCCGGGCCTGGCATCCGTTGAATGCATTGCGCGACAATAGCCAATAAACCAACCAGAGTTGAGGGCCATGGCCAACCGCACCACCCGCATAGACCCCGAACAGATCCGCAAGATCGCCGCGCAACTGCCACTGGGGCGCGATCCCGGCACGGTCCGCCGCCGGATCGAAGCGATGGAGCACCTGTTGGAAGGACTGGTCACCATTCCGGGCTTCAATCGCAAGGTCGGGCTGGACGTGATCCTTGATTTCATTCCCGTCGCCGGGCCAACGATTGCGGCCGCGATGGGCGGCTGGATGATGTGGGAAGCCCGCAATCTGGGCATGACCAAAACGCATATGGCGCGGATGGCTGGCAATATCGGCTTTGACTATCTGCTTGGGCTGATTCCCTGGATCGGCGCCGTGCCCGATTTCTTTTTCCGTTCCAACACCCGCAACCTGAAGATGATCAAACGCTTCCTTGACCATCACCACCCGGCAACCGCGATCATCCAGGGCTGATCGACCGCCTCAGCGCACGCCGCGCCAGATCTTGATCGCCTTGGTGGGGGCCAGCCCGCCCTGATGCGCCGGGCAGCGCGCATAGCGGGTCTGGGTATCCAGGCACAACCAGACCTCCTCCAGCCAACCCTGGCGATTAGCGGTGATCCGCATCATCTCCGCGCTGATTCCGGGATTGGTGCGGGCAATCGCACTGGCGAGCTGCCCGGCGGTGAGGCGGCGGCGCGACAGCGCGTTCATATCGGGATAGCGCAGCCGAGTGAATAGCCGGGTCGCGCGATCAAAATATGCCTTGGGGCTGTCGCTCATGCAGGTGCCGTGCTTGGCCCATTCATGCTGCAACAACTGCGCGGACGGCGTCGCACAGAGATTTTCGCGGATAACAGCGGGCGGCAGGATATCAGCAGCACGGCAATATTGCGGCCATTTCTCGCCCTCACCATCGGGCCATAGCCCGTGCAGCGTGAAGCCAAAGCGGTTGCCCCTGCCACACTGAAACTGAGCAGAGGCATCGCGCGCATTGCTGCGGCAATATTGCGGCGTCCAGCTAATCGCCAGCGTATAACTGCCAATCGGGAGCACGCGCTTGGGCTGGCTGGCGCTGGGGCCATCGGCGCGCGGTACGGGGAGATCGGCGGGGACCGCGCAGCTATAGGCCTGGGCGCTGGCTGCGGCGGGCAGGCCCAGCATGACGGCGGCGACAATGATCGTGAAATGCCGCATTACCGAGTCTCCCTGGAGAACCATGCCCGTGCATCCTTCCTAAACAGGCAGATTACGGCAAACAACTGCAAAGAATAATTGATGATTGTGACCACGAACTGGATCGGTGTAACCAGCGCAAGACGATGTCCAATCGTTCCACTGATCACGCCAGTCAGACCCAACAGGAAAAACAGCGTAATGAGCCATTTTGCAACTACACTTCTGCGCCGACCGGCTGCGTAACAAAGTAACAGGCCGATCAATATACTGAATCCGGTCATCAACGCTACCAACCCAAACCCAAGCAGTGCAAACACTACCCCGATCGCGGGATTAAAGAGGTAATTTCCAACGGCACTCATAATTGTGATAGCGGTGGAACCAAGATAAAGCTGCTCAAATCGGACGATTGATACCGGGCGCTCCATGAAATACCCCTTTGTTGACAGGGTAATTTCCCAACTATTTCATGATATTTCGTTAAAATCCAATCCGATATCCGCTGCCGGCGCCGATTGCGTCAACCGCCCCACGCTGATGAAACTCACGCCGGTTTCGGCAATCGCGCGGATCGTGTCGAGCCGCACCCCGCCCGATGCTTCAGTCGGCACGCGCCCGCCGATCAGCGTCACCGCCCCGCGCAGGATGGGCGGCGGCATATTGTCGAGCAACAGATGCGTCGCCCCCGCCGCCAGCGCGGGTTCGATCTGATCGACGCGGTCAACCTCGACGATGATCCGCGCGATCCCCGCCGTCTTGGCGCGCCGCACTGCTTCTCCCACCGATCCGGCGACGGCGACGTGATTGTCCTTGATCATCGCTGCGTCCCACAACCCCATCCGGTGATTGGTCGCGCCGCCCATCAGCGTCGCATATTTTTCCAACCGACGCAGGCCCGGGATGGTCTTGCGCGTATCGAGCAGGACTGCCCCCGTGCCCCTGATCTTGTCGACATAGCCGCGCGTCATTGTCGCGATGCCTGACAGGTGCTGGACGGTATTGAGCGCTGATCGTTCCGCCGTCAGCATCGCCCGCGCCAGCCCCTCGATCCGCAGCAGATCCGTCCCCGCCGCAACGCGGTCGCCATCCTCAACCAGCCGCTCAATCCGGACACCCGGATCAAGCGCGCGGAAAAACGCCTCAGCGATCGGCAGCCCGGCGACGATGATCGCATCGCGGCTGTCCATCACCCCGGTAAAGCGCGCATCAGCTGGGATAACGGCAGCGGAGGTGATGTCCCCGCCCTCCCCCATATCCTCGGCCAAGGTGGCGCGGACGAAGGCGTCGAGATCGAATCCAGCGAGTGTAAAGGTCATGATTTCCAACGAAGTTGCGGACGTTGCAGGTCACCATCGCGGCGTGCAACGGAACGCATCCGGCGAATCCGAACGAGCGTTGGCTTGGCGATCGAGCGACTCATGAAGGCGTCTGTGCCACACTCGGTGGGGTTTAGGACAGGTCAATCAGCGGCGCGTCGCTGTCTTGCCGCCGCCTGGGCGTCACCGCTCAAATGGCCTCGATACTGCATCATGGAGATAGATCTTTATATCCGTTTTGGACATAATCGCTGCTGCCAGCCGATTTGGGGCAACCCTTTTGCGGTGGTGGAGGATAGGCCGGGGCGAGATGTCGCCCCGGCCTGTTCTTTTCGCGGGTGCCGAAAAATTCCCCCCATTCCTTGCGTGGGCATCACCAAAATCGAGGCTAACGGCCAAGAAAGTGCGTCATGTCGATGAGGCTTAACTCCATTTTCACCTATCCGCGCGTAGTTGAAGTCAACGCAAGGGAGTGCAACAATGATTTTTCGCAAGTTCGTCCGTAACAACCGTGCCGCGACGGCAATTGAATACGGCCTGATCGCTGCGTTGATCGCTGTGGCAGCCATCGCGGCGATGCAGGGCCTGGGTAACAAGCTCAAGACGACCTTCTCTAACGTATCGACCAACATGAAGGCGACCTAACCGGTCGCCGGTGACTGTCGCTTGGCGTCCTGATCGGCTACCCGATTGCGCCCCAGGCCCAGAACAGCAGCATGGCAAAGCCGATGGTGCCAACGGCCGCGTGCACGGCGAGCGACCCGCCAATAATGCCGGGTCGCGATTTGGCGATGATCGGCACGAACAGCCCGGTGGCCAGCGCACCCGCGACGATGAGCGCAACGGTCGATCCCATGGCATGGCGGGGCAGCGTCTCGCCGCTCGGTGCGCCGCGCAGCAGCATCACCAGCAGTTCCAGCCCACCCGCCCCCAGCAGCAGGTGCACCCCCGCCAGTGTTTGCGAATTGCGCTCCCCGCGCAGATAGCGATAGCCCATATAGGCACCAATCGCCACGCCCAATCCCAGCAAGAACACTACCGGTACCACGGTCATTGCCTGCCTCCCCCTGCTCTTCCCATCGCCACGGCGGATCAGAACCGCGCGCGGCATCTCTATTTTTACATTCTAAAACAACATCCTAAACATCGCTCATCAGGGATGACTTGCGCCTGAGACCTGGCCGCGAAACGCCATCCATTGACGGCATCCCCCTTCAAGCCCCTCACCACCCCTGCGTCGCCGTGCCCGCGACCACATAGAGCGTCACCAGCAACCCCGAAATCAGCGCGCCCGGGCGATAGCTGCCGGTGCGCCGCCACGTGAAGATCGCGATCACCGCCACCGTCGCCAGTACGACCGGGAATTGCAGCGCGATCACCGTGCTGAGCGGATCAAGCGCGGTCGGCAATTGGCCGGTGACGAAGAACACGCCGTAATCAACCAGCAGCATCACCACAAAGCCAAGCGACAGCGCGACTTTGGCCCAGCCATATTGCGCCACCCAGCCATCGCCCTGCACCGTCAGCCGCTCGACCAGCGTCTTGACGCTCGCCAGGAAGCCGATCGTCAACGGCACGACATAAATGGCGGCAATCGCCAATTGCGTGGCGCTGGGCAGCTTCACCGCGATGATCCAGAGCCGGAAATCGGTGTGGAAAGCGCGATCAACCGCGAACAACAGCGCATAACCCGCCGCCACACTGAGCAGCGCGGCGGTGATCGACTGCCCCCAATCCGATTGCCGACCGCTGACCATCTTGCGCCCGATCAGCCAGCTAATCCCTGCGCCGACCAACCCCCAAAGCGTGATCTGCGTGGTCACTGTCTGCGGCAGGATCGGGTTGGGCTGGACGAGCAGGAAAACCGCGACGAACACAGGGAAAAAAGTAATCGCGGGCAGGAAGGCGGTGAGCAGGAACGCGCGCCACCAGCCGCCGTCACGCGCCTCGACGCCGGGCTCGATCGGCCCGCGCATCGCGGCAAAGGCGGGCAGCCGCACCAGCAGATCGAACACCGCCAGCACGACCATGACGAAGCCAATCAGGCCCAATGCCGTGCCCGCTTCCTTCCAATACCAGATCTGATTGGCCGACGGGATCGGCGTGCCGCCCTTCAGCGTGACTGAAAACCAATCGATCGCGCGGGCAATCGCCTCTGGCGAGATATGGTCGCCCGGATGGGTGACGGCAGGGGTGGCAAGGATGCGCGCGGTGCCGTCCGCGATCGATCCATAGAGCTTACGCGGGACGATGCGCTCGCTGGTGCCGAACACTGTTTTCAGCTTGGCCGAATCGCCAATGTCGCGCGCCTTATCGACGCCCCACATCAGCTTCGAAAATTCGTCATACCGGCTATAAACCAGCCCCAGATTGCGCGGCCAATTGGGGCTGCCCTCGCGCGCATAGGGCGCGCCGGTGGATGAGCCCTCCAGCACGATCGCCTTATAGTCATCGGGATAGGCCGCGGCGGCGGCAAGCACCGTCCAACCGCCCATCGAATGGCCTTCCAGCCCGATATTGTTGGTATCGACCATCGACAGTGAGCGGAGATGGACGAGCCCGTCCGGCCCGCCAAAGCCGTTCGCAAAGGCCGGGCCGTCGCTATAACCATGGCCGGTCTGATCAAGCGCGAGCACGACATAGCCGCGCCGCGCAAATTCAATCGCAAAGCCATCCTGGGTTTCGCGCGAATTGATATAGCCATGCACGGCAAGGATGCCGGGGGCCTTGCTGGTGGCGGTCGCGGTTGACGGCACATAGAGCAGTGCGCTCATCGTTTTGCCGCCAGTGCCCTGGAAACGGATGTCGCGCACCTCGATGCCGCCAGTCGTCTGGATGCGGCTGGCCAGCATCGCCCCGCCAATCGCCAGCGCCAATCCAAGGATCAGCATCCACCAGCCGCTTTTCGGCAATCCTTGCGCCATGATTCCGCCCCCGATTGACCGACACGCCGAAACTGGCAACGTCGCGCCTCATATCAAAACCGTTGGAGAGCCGAACATGGCCAAGGTCAAGATGCTGGCGTTCGATGTGTTCGGCACGCTGGTCGATTGGCGGACGAGCATTGCACGCGAAGCACAGGCGGTGTTTGCGTGCGTAGGGCGCGATGATATTGATCCAGCCGGGTTCGCCGATGCCTGGCGCGGGCTGTATCAACCCGCAATGGAGGCCGTGCGATCCGGCAAGCGGCCCTTTACGCGGCTCGATGTGCTGAACCGCGAGACGCTGGATATGCTGTTGGCGGCCCATGATGTGGCGCTGGATGACGCGGCTGCGCAGGATTTGGCGTTTGCGTGGCGCAGGCTCGATCCCTGGCCTGATGTCGTCGATGGGCTCGCGCGGTTAAGGGCGCGCTATCCGATCGTCACGCTATCCAATGGCAATATCGCGCTGACCATGGAAATCGCGCGGCGCGGCGGGATGACCTTCGATGCGATATTGGGGGCGGAAGCCGTGCAGGCGTTCAAGCCGATGCCAGCGGCCTATCTGCGCACCGCCGATCTGCTGGGCATTGCACCGGAAGAGCTGTGTTTGGTGGCGGCGCATCACAGCGATTTGGGCGCGGCGCGAGGCTGTGGGCTGCGCTGCGCTTACATCGACCGGCCGATGGAATATGGCGGGGCGACCGCGCCCGATGCCCCTATGGCGCAGGATTGGGAATGGTCGGCGGGCAGCCTGGTCGAACTGGCAGCGGCAATGGGATGTTGAAGGCCTTGCACGCATAGCGCGCGCAGGCTAAACACTGAACTATATGGCTCAGTGTTTAGCCTCGCCCCTCGATTTGTCGTTCGCTGCGCTGTCGGATGCCACGCGCCGCGGGATCATCGATCAACTGGGCCGAGGCGACGCGTCAATTACCAGCCTTGCGGACACATTTCAGATGACGCTGACCGGCATCAAAAAGCATGTCCAGGTGCTCGAACGCGCGGGCCTGGTCGTCACGCAGAAGGTCGGCCGCGTGCGAAGCTGCACGCTTGGGAAACGCGGGCTCAACGCGGAGGCCGAATGGATCGAGGCGCATCGCCAGCTCTTCGAGGCCCGCTTCAACGCATTGGACCAACTCATCAACGAGCTGAAACAGGAGGGAAGCGATGAGCAGCCACGGTAACAGTGCGGCCGGCGTGCCGAACGACACGTCGGTCGAGCGCAGAGGGGACCGCGAACTCGTCGTCACGCGGATATTCGATGCGCCGCCAAGCATCGTCTACCGGGCGTGGAGCGAGCCCGCGCTGTTTCAACGCTGGTGGATGCCAAAATCGGTTTCCGGCGTTTCGCTCATCGCGTGCGACATGGACGTCCGTACCGGCGGCAAATATCGACTGGAATTCGGCGTCGGCGGATCAGACACCATGGCCTTCTATGGCAAGTATCTGGAGGTGGTCCCAAATGCACGCATCGTTTGGACCAATGATGAGGGCGAAGAAGGCGCGATCACGACCGTGACCTTCGAGGATCAAGATGGAAAAACGCTGCTAACTTTCCAGGAAGTCTATCCTTCGAAGGAGGCGCTTGAGGAAGCATTGCAGGGATCGGCGGCCGCCTTGCCGGAGCAGCTGGATCAACTCGAGGGCGTGCTTTCACGCTTCGTCAATTAGCACGGGCCGGGCGCGCCGAGCGGGTTGACCGGACTAGAGTGCGATGCCTTTGGATTGGACCAAACCACACCCCGTTAGCCCTGAGCGAAGTCGAAGGGCATGCCGAGCGCGTGGGCTTCGACTTCGGCCATATTGGCCGAAGTTTATCCTGAGCGCCTGCCTTGCAGGCAGTCGAAGGGCTCAGCCCGAACGGGTACGAGGGTGAAGCGACTTAACGTCATCACGCTTTAATGAGCCGCTGAAGGCCTTGCGCTGGCGGGCAAAGGCAGCGCAGATGCCGCAAAACGTCACAGGAGCGGCGAGCATGAAAGCAGCGGTCTATTACAGCAATGGCGATCCCAGCGTGCTCGTCTACGAAGACGTCGCCGATCCCGTCTGCCACCCCAAGGGCGTCGTCATCCGCGTTGAGGCGGTCAGCATCGAGGGCGGCGACACGCTCAACCGCTGGCGCGGGCCCCTTGTCACCACCCCGCATATCGTTGGCTATCAGGCAGCGGGCGAGATCGTGGAAGTCGGCGCCGAAGTCACCCATTTGAAGGTCGGCATGCGCGTCGCGACGGTTGACGCATTCGGATCGCATGCCGAGCTGCGCCCCGTCCCAGCGCGCAATTGCTGGCCGATCCCCGATGGGCTCGATGCCGCCAAGGCCGCCGTCGTGCCAGTCGCGTTCGGCACAGCGCATGAATGCCTGTTCGGGCGTGGCCTTTTGAAAGCCGGCGAGACCGCGCTGATCCAGGCGGGCGCAAGCGGCGTCGGCATTGCTGCAATCCAGCTGGCGAAGCAGGCGGGCGCGACGGTGATCGCCACCGCATCGAGCGACGAACGGCTGGAGCGGCTAAAGGCGTACGGGCTCGATCACGGCATCAACTACACGCGTGACGAGGTCGCAGCTGAAGTGAAGCGGCTGACCGGCGGCAAGGGCGCGGACGTCGTCGTCGATCCGGTCGGCGGCACGACGCTGCAGGGCTCGATCGATTCGCTCGCCTATCGCGGGCGGCTGTCGATGGTGGGCGCTGCGGGGCGTGAGGCGATGAAAGTCGATGTCGGATCGTTGATGGGCGGCAACCGGTCCTTAAGCGGCGTGTTTCTGGGTGCCGAGATCATGACCGACCGGGTGCATGACATGATCCAGGGGCTGATCGAGGATGTCGCGGCGGGGACGCTTGAAGTGGTGATCGACCGGCGGTTTGCACTGTCAGAAGCGGCAGAGGCGCATGCCTATATCGAGAGCCGACAGGCGGTGGGGCGGGTGGTGTTGGTGCCTTAAGGTGGGAATGACTGCAATTGTTGGTTAGCTCACACTTCAATATCAGATGTGTCCCCGCGAAGGCGGGGACACAGCCAGGGCTCCCGCCTTCGCTGGAGCACAACGTCAACGTCTCCTATTGGGCAATAGTCGCCCTACCTCAATCGTCACCCTGGGCTTGATCCGGAGTCCCCCCCCCCCACAAGTTAATTGGGTATTTGACAAACCCCACTCTATTGATTGAACCTAGCTCATTACGAGGAGTCGATCATGAATAGAAAAGATCGGCGCATGCAACAGGCGACCAAACGAGTAAAAGCGCGCACATTGACTAAAAACCACACCTCATTTGCAGAATTTTTTCTCGGCAGGTCGATGGCAAATGGCCGCGAATGCGGTGGGTGTGTTGCTTGCTGTGAAGTGTTGGCCATCGACCAGCCAGAACTTCAAAAACCGGCTGATGAACTGTGCCAACACTGCACGGGCTCCGGTTGCGGGATATGGGCTACCCGACCTCCGGTCTGCGAAAATTGGTATTGCGTCTGGCGCCGGATTTCCGCCCTGCCTGATTGGGCGAGACCCGACAAGTTAGGCGTGATGTTTGAAATGTTCACAAACCACACAAACGAGTTCGTCCTAAAAAAGCGATACATCCGTGGCTTCTCGCTGAAGGGTATAGATCACTTCGCTGATCCGCGAGTCCTCGAAGTGATCGAATTCTTCAAGCAAGCCCCCGTGGCCGTATGGCTTGAGCAAGATAATGGAACGATGACCTGCGTTCATCCATCTTCACCGATTTGTCAGGCGCTATTGACAGACACTTCAGGACAAACTCCTGAACAAGATGCCGAAATATCGCGGTGGAAAGAGATATATTCGGATTTGCACTAACCGGAGAGAGCGCGTCTTTGCCACTCACGAGCCAGAACAACGCGTGCGTCTCGAGCAGGATCCCTCGCAAGATTAGCGCTTGGTCGAACTAGAAAAAATCGGCCTGGTCAGATCGACCTTCTTGCTGATGGTCAGCTTGCCCTTGAGCGCTCCTGCGCCCTTGACAGTTACCATCCGTCCGGACTTCGAGTCACGAACCGTCGTTGTCTTAGATGGGAGTACTTTGCTCGCCATCATCAATACATAGCAAATCGGGCCGGTTGCTTCCAGTCTCGGGCGAAAACGATACCGGCAGATTACTCGGGCGGCGACGACATGATCTCCCCCATCGTCACCCCGGCCTTGTGCCGGGACCCACCGGCCATCAGGCGAAGCACTCCCCGCTCAAGCGGCATCGCTTGCGGCACCGTGGGCCCCGGCACGAGGTCGGGGTGACGGCAGTGATTGTGGGGCTTAACCCCCCTATTCCGCATAACCCGGATTATGCCGATCCAGCTTCCGCAGCAACGCCGGCCAGGCCAACCCCTGCGCGAGCATCGCCATCCCCGCGCCGCTCGATTGTTCTTCCACCTTGTGCTCCACCCCCTGCGGCGGGTTGTGCAGGCCGCTGCGCCCAGCGCTCAGCATATGCACCTGCGCTTCGCAGGCGCGTTCGAGGAAATAGAGCCGCAGGAATGCCTGCGCCACCGTCTCGCCCACCGCCAGCGTGCCGTGGTTGCGCAGGATCATCGTGTGCTTGGTGCCGAGATCTTCCACCAGCCGCTCGCGCTCCTCAAGCTCGGTCGCGATGCCTTCATATTCGTGATAGGCGACATCATGCCCGGCGATCATTGATGTCTGGGTGTGCGGCAACAGCCCATCCGACATCGCCGACACTGCCTGACCAAAGGGCGTGTGGAGATGCATCACCGATGCGGCATCCTCGCGCGCCATATGGATCGCTGAATGGATCACAAAGCCCGCGCGGTTCACCGGTGCAGGCGTATCGTCGACCTTATTGCCGTCGACATCGATCTTGACCAGCGCCGACGCGGTCATTTCCTCAAACATGTGCGTATAGGGGTTGATCAGGAAATGATGCTCTGGCCCCGGCACCCGCGCGGACAGGTGCGTGAAGATCAGATCGTCCCAGCCATACATGGCGACCAGCCGGTAAGCAGCGGCGAGGTCGACCCGGGCCTGCCATTCCTCTGGCGAGCAGCGGTCACGGATCGTTTCGGCGGGCTTCAGGGCGGTGGCCATGTCGTCTTCTCCTGGTATCGCGTTCAAGTTGCGCTGCAGCATATGTTGCGCAGCATAAATAACGGCACAGCATGTAACGCTAGCAGGCCAAACGCCGCTTGACGAGCCGGGACAGCGGGTGAAGGATAGGCAAATGGCTGGCCCTACCCCGACTGATCCTGCAGCGCTGTTTCGCGAAATGCTTGGCCAATGGGAATCAATGGCCAATGAATTTGGCGGCAACCTGATGAAAAGCGGCGAATTCACGCGCGTGATGCACGGCGCGAACGCTGCCAACATGAAATTCAAGGAAGCCCGCGCCGAGATGATGGACCGCGCGCTCGACGCCGCCAACATGCCGACCAAGGCCGAAGTTGGTGATCTTTCGGCGCGACTCCACCGAATCGAGGCGACTGTCGATCGAATCGAAGCGATGCTGGCGGCGCAAGCCGGCGGATCGGCAACGCCCGATCGCCCCAAGCCAAAGCGCACCCGCAAGCCCCCTCAAAGCAAGGCGGCCGGGTGAGCGACGGGAGTCCCGGCATTGTCGAGCAGGCCCGTGTCGAGTTCGACCGTGCGCTGAAACGCAATATCAAAGGGCTCGGCTATTTCATGTCGTCCGCGCCCGTTCTGGGGGCATCGCCCAAGGATCGGCTGATCCAGCGCGGCACGATGAACCTCTATCATTATCGCCCGATGTCCGACGAAGTGTACCGGGTGCCGCTGCTGCTGGTGATGGCAACCACCAATCGTGGCTATATCTTCGATATGGTGCCGGGACAGAGCCTGGTCGAATATCTGCTGCGCGCTGGCTACGACGTCTTCATGCTCGATTGGGAAGCGCCGCGCGCTGACGAGAAGCATCTGGGCATGGCCGATTATGTGCTCGATTTCCTGCCGAGCGCGATCGCGCGTGTGCAGCAGGAAACGGGCGAAGAAGATTTCACCGTGGTCGGCTATTGCTTTGGCGGCGCGCTGTCGGTGCTGTGGGCGGGTCTGCACCCCGAAGCGCCGATGAAGAACCTGGTGTGCTTCACCACGCCGATCGATTTTACCAAGATGGAAATGTTCCAGGCCTGGTCCGACAAGCGCTTTTTCGATGTTGATCGCCTGGTCGATACGTTCGGCAATTGCCCCGGCGATTACCTATACACCGCCTTCGACATGTTGCGGCCGGGCGCGCGGATGGTCGCCAATATCCGGCTTTACGACAATATGTGGAACGACGAATTCGTGAAGTCATACCGCATGTTCGATCGCTGGGCGGCGGATATCTTGCCGCTGGCGGGCGAATATTTTCGCGAAACGACCAAACAGCTGATGTGGAACAACGAGCTGTACGAAGGTACGATGACCGTCGCGGGACGCAAGGTCGATCTTGGCAGCATCACCGTGCCATTCCTGCATGTCACCGCTCAGCACGACCATATCGTCCCCGCTGCCGCCTCAGCGCCACTCATCGAGATGATCGGATCGGCCGACAAGGAAGCCGTTGAGCTGAAGGGCGGGCATGTCAGCCTGGTCGCCGGGGGCAATGCAATCAAACGGCTATGGCCGAAACTGGCCGACTGGCTTTCGGAGCGATCGACATGAGTTACAGCATTCGCCGGTTCGTGAGCAGCGATCAGGCGGCAATGCTCGCCTTTACCGCGACGCTCCCCGACCATGACCTGCTGTTCCTGAGCCGCGATGTGCAGCACCCGCGCGTGGTGGAGGCCTGGGCGCAAGCGATCGGCGAAGGGGTGATCGACAGCCTGGTGGCCGAGGATGGCGGCAAGATCGTCGGCACCGCCGCGCTGGTCCGTGATCCGCTAAGCTGGAGCCGCCATGTTGGCGAGGTCCGCCTGCTCGTCTCGCCCGATCGGCGCGGCGCTGGCCTTGGCCGCGATTTGCTGGAGGCGATTTTTGCGATCGCGCAGGCGCACGACACCACCAAGCTGATCGCGCAGATGACGCCGGACCAGACCGGATCAGTCGCCTTGTTCGAATCGCTGGGTTTCCGGGGCGAAGCGATGCTGCGCGATCATGTTTGCGACCGTTCGGGGCAATTTCATGATCTGGTGATACTCAGCTTACGCATGGGGGCGCTCGCCGCGAGTCACCAAGCGTTCGGCTGGACCGAATGAACAAATGAAAGAAGCCGGGCATTGATCCCGGAGACGACAGGAGAACGACCAATGGCTACCCAATTCAAACCGCAGGCTGATGTCAGCCCGCCCTCGCTGCTGCTCGCGCTGACGGAATTGCCGCGCGCGATTGCCGAGCTGACATCGCTCGCCCCCGCAGCCCCGCTGCTGGCGATGGCACCGCGCGGTGACGGCCACCCAGTGATGGTACTCCCCGGCTTTGTTACGAGCGATATCTCGACAACATTGCTGCGTCGCTTTCTGACCGGGCTTGGCTATCACACGCACGCTTGGGACCTTGGTCGCAATCTGGGGCCGAAGGCGATTGGCTGGGGCGGCGAAAAACTGGTCGCCCGGCTTGACGAAATCCACAAGGACACCGGCAAGCGGGTTTCGCTGGTCGGGTGGAGCCTGGGCGGTGTCATGGCGCGGCAACTCTCGCGCCGCGTTCCCGACGCTGTTCGGCAGGTTATTTCGCTCGGCTCGCCCTTTGCCGGCACGCCCAAGGCGACCAATGTCTGGCGCGCTTATGAAATGCTGACCGGCCAGAAAATCGACGACAAAGATACGCGCGATCAATTGCGCGAAAGCGCAACCCCGCCGCCGGTGCCGTCAACCTCCATCTACACGCGCGAGGACGGCGTCGTCGCGTGGCAGAATTGCGTCGAGCCCAAAGGTGCCGAAACCGATAATATCGAAGTGCATGGCAGCCATTGCGGGCTGGGCGTGAACCCGGCGGTGCTCTACGCGGTTGCGGATCGCCTGGCGCAGGATGAGGGCGACTGGCACCCGTTCGAGCGCAAAAGCGGGCTCAGGCCGCTGGTATATCCTTTTGCGGGGCATGCCTGATATCGAAACCCGAACATCCCTTTGCGGTCCGGTCATTGGCCTTTGCTGCGCTACACATTTCACCGCGATGCTAGGGCGCTGAAGGGATATTCGCGTTGATGGTTCTCCTGAGCGCCGCGCTTTCCGGTGCCATGCTCATGGCGCCCGCTCCGCAATCAGCGTCTGGCCCGGTCACCATTTTGGCGAAGGACCAGCTCGCCTTGGCAATCGCCGAACGAGACCTTTGTGGAAAGCGGGTCGCGTTATTGGGCGAAGGACCGACGCATGGCGACGGCCATACCGAAGCGTTCAAGGTTGAACTGGTCAAACGACTGGTCTCGCGATGCGGGTACCGGGCAATCGCGTTCGAAAGCGGAGTCTATGACTTTATTGCCCTGAACCGCGCCCTGCGCGCCAACCGTGCCACGCCTGCCATGGTTGCCGATGCGGTTGGGGCATTGTGGAAATTTGATCGCGAATTCCAGCCGCTCCTCGATTTTTTGTTTCCCCTGGCCGCAGCAGGCCAAATCAAACTTGCCGGGCTCGATTTTCAAATTGGCGGCCTGGGCGAGAGCTTTACGAACGAACAAATGATCCCTGAATTGACGCTCGGTTTGCCGCCTGAGCAGGCGAACGCCTGTCGTGCAGCCTTCGACCGTCACATCAATTGGGCTTATTCCACCGCCCAACCTTTTGGACCATCGGCGAACGCTGCGCTGCTGGCCTGCGTCGCAGCGATGAAACGCGCTGTCGCCACCAGCACAGCAATCGATGATCGCACCCGAAAAGAACGAACCATGATGGTACAGAATCTGGACTCGATGCTGCGGCCAAGCCTGGGCACCGATGGGGAAAAAATCCTTGCCCGTGAAGAAGCCCTGTACCAGAATTTCGCGACCTTTGCTGGAAAGCTGGTTCCCCGCACCAAGATCATCATCTGGGGGGCAACAACCCATTTGGCTAAGGATCCTGGTCCAGCATGGGGGATTCCGGGATTTCGGTCCTTGGGTGCGCGTGTTCACGATCAATATGGCAACCTGGCGGTATCGATAGGTTTTTCCGCTCTGAAAGGCAGCTACCGCAATTCGCGCAAGCAGATCGCCATTGCGCCGCCGCCAGCGCTCGCCCTGGAATTGGAAGTCATTTCGAACAGCACGTCCAGCGCGGTTTATCTCAATTTGGCGCTGCTACGCGCCATCGGCACCAGGCCCGCTGCGGCACTGGACCATGTCTACCGCACGTTGGATTGGTCGCAGGTCATGGATGCGATGGTGATTTTTGAAGAAGAATGGCCTTCGCACACCATGCGACCTGGATATGAGGACGCTAGTCCCTAGTTTTGCGTCAAGTTCGGTGCCTTGCCATCCGGGGTGACCCAGAGGACAAAATCAAGAGGTAGCCCCCGTCTGCCCAGCGCCCCTATTCGATCAGGCACGCGCCAATGCGTCGATCAGGGGGTCTTCCCCCGACGCGACAATCGCGCGGAGGCGAGCGAGTGTCGCGCGGCGGATCTGCTGCTTTACCAAACCAAAGGCGGGCTGATCGGCAAGTTGGCGCACACGGGCTTGTGCCGTCGACAGCAGATTCTCCGCTGAACAAAGTTCGTCAATCACGCCGTGCCGGTGCAGCGCCGCTGGAGACAGCGTCTGGCTGGTCAGCGTTAATCGACGCAGGAGTTCGGGCGATAGTTCGGCCTTGATGATCTCCAGCGGCGCTGCCGGGAAGGGTACCCCGGCCTTGGCTTCGGTCAGGCCCAATTTCGCCTTGTCGTCATCGACCGCGATTCGAACGTCACCGGCCAGCATCACCACGAACCCGCCACCCAGGGCGTGACCGCCCACGGCGGTGACCACGGGACAAGGCAGCGCATAAAGTGCTGTAATCATCGCCGAGATTGCCAGGATCATGCGTGCCCGATCCGGTGGCGTATAGGAGCCGAATGCCCGGGTATCGACGCCAGCGCTAAAACATTGTCCGCCACCGCAGAGCACAACCCCCTTTGGCGGGGCGGCAGCCATGCCGATCGCGAGATCGCGAAGCAGTTCGACCGTTTCGACATCAAGGGCGTTTACGGGCGGACGGCTTATCGTCAGCAAAGCGACGCCGTCCGAATGCGCTAGATCGATGTTCATCCTGCCCCCTGTCGGTTTCGTCTGGCCAGCAGAGGATCAGGCTTGCGTCAAACTCAGCGCGTTGCCATCCGGATCGTTGAAGAACGCGACCTTTGCCTTGCCATCGGGCGCGGTCCAGATGCCGAGGTCATCCTGCCCCATGCCGTCATAGATGGTGAAAGTAACACCTCGCGCCCGCAGCGCCATGACGGTCGCCGTAATGTCGTCCACCTGCCAGCCGAGCACCGGGTGCCCAGCGGGCGTGTGGCCCGGCACTTCGGTGATCCGCAGCGGCACGCCTGCAAGGTCGAACACCGCCGCAAAGCCGTCATCGACGACGAACGGCAGGCCGAGCACGTCGCGGTAAAAGGGCTCTGCGATCTTGCGATCACGGGTGATAATGAAGCTGATTGGGGTTTGCGCGGCAAGGGTCATGGTGCGTTCCTTCCGACAATTTTCGCCCTCTCCCCACTGGGGAGAGGGCAGCACTACCTCATTTCTTGCCCGAAAGCGGTGCAACCGCCTCTTTGCCAAATTGCATGATCAGGTCGCCAATCTCGCGGGCCTGGCTCATGCTGCGGGTGCCCTGGTCGCGCAGGAAATCGCCCTGCACCTTCATCACTTCGGTCAGGTCCTTGGCCTGGGCGGCGGCGCGCATCGCGGCAAAGGCCTGCCGCGTGTTTTCCTCGGCCTGGTCGAGCATTTTCATGCCCACGGTCGATCCACCCTCAGCAAGCTTAGCCCCCGATGATTTCATCGCTTCGCCAGCTTTTTTCGCCGGATCGACGATCTTCTCGTTGATCGTGTCCTTCACCTTATCGGCGGTCTTTTTGGTATCGGCCATTATGCGGTTTCCTTCGCTTTGGCGGCCGGCTTGCGCGCGGCAGCGGTGGTTTTGGTTTTGGGCGCAGCAGCCTTCTTTGTGGGCGCCTTTCGATCGGCAGGCTTTACCGCAACCGCTGCCGTCTTCGCAACTGCTGCAGCGGCAGCCGCCGGGTCCGCCGCTGCCGCCTTCAATGCCTCAAAAGCGGTGCGAAGCGATGCGGCATAAACGTCCGGATCCGGCATCATCACCCGGTCGCAAGTGAAGGAAATCGCGATCGTATCGGTATAGCTGTAGATCGTGTTGATCAGCCCCATCGAATCGAACACTGGGCCCAGGCCATACATCGCCACCATTTTCGCGCCGCAGAAGAACAGCGGTACCCGGCTGCCGGGCACATTCGTGACGACGCAATTGAACACGGGCGCGTGCGCATTGGCGGCGCCAACCCGGGTGTAGAGTCGCGCGGCGAGGCCCGCGAGGCCCGACGGGATGAGCTGACTGTAATCGGTGAGTGTGCGCGCGCCGACCGCGCCCGTCATTGCCTTGGAATTGGCGGCCTCTGCATGGACATGGGCGAGCCGTTCGAGCGGATCGGCGATATGCGTGCCCAGCCCCACCACCATTGCCGAAACGAGATTGCCGAGCGCGGCCTTCTCGCCTTCTGCGCGCACCGAAATCGGCGCCATCGCGGTCAGCGATTCGGCCGGCAACTCGCCCTTGGCGTCCAGATAGCCGCGCAAGCCCCCGCCGACGATGGCCAGGATCACGTCGTTGACGGTTGCGCCAGGCACAGCGTCCTTGATCGCGCGGATGTCCTTCAACGGGAAAGGGGCGGCATCAAACACGCGGTGCGCGGCGACCTTGCCATTGAAGCGCGTCTTGGGGGCAAGCTTGGTGTTGGCGATGCTGATCTCGCCCTTGCTGACGCTCATCGTCAGCTTGGCCATGCCGGGCAGCGACCGCCCGATCGTCTCGGCCACGCGCATCGGCTGGCGCAACGAGTTGAAATAGCTGCGCATCAGCAATTCGGCGACATTGGGCATCGATTCAGGCGACCACGCATCGGTCGCCTCGCGTGGGCGCATACTGGCGTCGAGGTCATGGACCGCGGCGGACATTTCGACCCCCGACATGCCGTCGATCGCGGCGTGGTGAACCTTGGAGACGAGCGCGAAACAGCCGGGCGGCAGCCCCTCCACATTGTCGAGCCCTTCGACGATGGTGAATTCCCACAAGGGCTTGTTCAGATCCATCGGCCGCGAATGCAGCCGGGCGACCTGAATGCACAGCTGCCGCCAGTCGCCGGGTTTAGGCAAAGCGATGTGGCGGACATGGAATTCGATGTCGAATTCAGGGTCTTCAATCCAATAGGGATGATCGAGATCGAATGGCACCCGCACCAGCCGCTGACGGAAACTGCGCGCGCTGCCAAGGCGGCTGGCGATGAACTTCAGGATATCCTTGAAGCGCACGAACCCGCCCGGCGCGGTCGATGGATCATAGATGCCGACCGAGCCAATATGCATCGGCGTGTGCGGCGTTTCCAGATAGACGAACGATGCGTCCTGACCTGATAATTGTAGCATTTCCCTCTCCCACTTTTTCTCGCTCCTCCCCAGCACGAGGAGGGGGACCAATCGCATCTTCAGCGATTGGTGGAAGGGGCTCGCCACCAGCGCCACGCCTGCGACACGCCCCCTCCACCGCTTCGCGGTCCCCCTCCCCGTACCGGGGAGGAATGTTTTCTACTTCCCGAACCCGAACACATCCTGGTGGAAGCGTCCAGCCTCGATCATTGCTTCAAGCCAATCGGAACCGCTGGCGTGATCGCCGCCCTGCTTGTCCGCCGCGATGCGGATCAGCGCGTCGCGGACGGCGGGGGCCATGAACTTGCCGTCGCCGCACAGATAGATTTGCGCGCCGACTTCGGTGGCTGACCAGATCGCGTCGCGGGCGTCCCACATCGCGTCCTGCACGAAGCGCCATTTGAAATCCTTTACAGCGGAAAAGGCGACATAGGGCCCAATCACGCCGTCCTTTGCCCAAGCGTCCATTTCTGATCGGCAATACCAGTCATGATCGGGGTGGCGACAGCCAAAGAACAGCAGCGATTGCGCTACCCCTGCCTCGCCTGCCTTTTGCGCGGCGCGTTCGGCGATGAAGCCGCGCAGTGGCGCAAAGCCAGTGCCGGGGCCGATCAGGATCATCGGCACGCTGGCGTCCTCAGGCGGCGCGAAGGGCGGATTGGGGCGCCGGACATAACCGAACACCGCGTCGCCTGGCATCACCCGCTGCATATAGCTCGACGCAAAACCACGATGTTCGCCAAGGCCGGACCAGGCGGGTGCCTCCATTGTGCCGACGATCAAGTCAGCGATTTGCGGATCAACCAGCGGCGAGGAAGCGATCGAATAGAAGCGTGGCGCAATCGCCGAGGAAAGTTCGACAAGGCTGTCGAGCGAGAGTTCCGCGGCCGGGTGCATTTCGAGCAGGTCGACCAGAGTGAGCCGCTTGGCGGCAATCTCGGCGTCGAAGGCACCCTCCAGACGCGCCAATTCCTTCTTCGTATTGGGGCAGCGCGTCTGTTCGGCGACGACCGCCAGCGCGCGGCGCGGCAACGTATCCGACAGCTCGATAAAGTCGCTCAGCAGGTGCCGCACCGTCACGGTCTGGCCGAGCGGCAAATGGCGGAAGCGGCCGCCTTGCGCGTCGATCCTGAGCTGGGTCGCACCATCTAGCGCGAGCACCGCAATCGCGCGATCGACCAGTTCGGGGCGGTTATGCGCATAAACGGCGATGTGATCGCCGGTGTGGTAACGCTGCCCCTCGGGCAAGCGCACCCGGATGAACCGGGTCGAGGGGCGCGGCGGCTCGATGGCGAAATCCCATAGGCCATCGGCGGGGTGGACCATCTCGTCATTGGCGATGATTTCCAGCCGCTGGGCGTGCTCAGGCAGCACCTGCGCGCGGGTAGCGGCGGCATCGACGGGCTGCAGCGACAGGGTGGAGCGTTGTTCGGAGGGCGCGACCTCGCTGCCCAACGCCTTCCACAGATCGCGCACAAAGCTGGCGACCGCGCCGTCAAAATCGCCCTGCCCGTCCGCCTCGCCGCGCGGGACCAGGCGGGTGGCGCCAAGCGCTGCAATCGTGTCGTCCACACGCTTGGGGAAATGCTGGTAATTGGGCCATTGGCTGTTGCCGATGCCGAGCACCGCGAATTTCGCGCCCGACCAGTCGAGCACATCGACTTGCCCTGAATCGATCAACCGCTCGATTTCCACCGCACTATCGGGGGCGCGGCCATTATAGGTGGCGGTGACGATGACGATCACCTTGTCCTCGGGCAAATGCCCTGCCACGAAGGCTTCGTCCATCGATCGGACAGCGGTTTCGAAGCCATCGACGCTCGCGCGCTCGGCGATCTCCTCGGCAATGTCGCGCGCGGTGCCCAGGCTGGTGCCATAGAGCACGGTGAAGCGCTGGCCATTGCCCGACACGGCGGCGGCGGGCGCGGTTTCGGTGGGGACCTGGGTCGCGGGGGCGACGCTCATCCGCTCATGCGGCTGGCGCAGGCGCACCCGCATGAAGAACTGGTCGGGCTTGATCGACAGCGTTTCCTTGATGCGCAGTTGATACATGTGCGGATCGCCGATCGCGAATTTCTGCAGGATCATCGCCAGCGCGAGCTTGGCCTCGACCATCGCGAACTGCCGCCCGATGCACGCGCGCTCGCCATTGCCGAACGGCTTGTAGCTGTGGGGGTGATGCTTCGCCTCATTCTCGGGCAGCCAGCGATCAATGTCGAACTCATCGGGGTTCGCCCAGGCGCCGGGGAAGCGGTGCAGGCCGGGCGAGAAGACGTTGACGGGGCGGTCCTTGCGCAGGTTCCACTTGCCGTCGCCGATGCTCGTGTCCTCGAACGGCGCGAGGGTGAAGGCGGGCGCGGTCGGCCAGAGGCGGAGCGCTTCCTTCAGGATCCGCTCGATCACCACCAATTGTGCGTTCTGCGCGTAGTCGGGCCGGGTGTCGCCGGGCAGCACGCGGTCGACCTCGGCATAGGCCTGCGCGAGCACATGCGGATTGCGCAGCAGATGATAGAGCGCAAAGGTCAGCATGCCGCTGGTCGTCTCATGCCCCGCGATCAGGAAGGTCAGCACCTGATAGCGGATATTGACGTCGTCGAGCTGCTCCCCGGTTTCGGGATCGGCCGCCGCGATCATCAGGTTGAGCAGGTCTTTGCCATCATTGGGATGCGCGCGGCGTTCGGCGATGATGCCATCGACCAGCGCGTTCATCAGCGCGATATCGGCCTCGAACTGGCGCTCGGCCTTTTTGGCGAAGCGCTGCTGCATCGGCAGCCGGGTGATCATGTTGAGCGACTCGCCCAGCGCCCGGCCGAGCGCCTCCAGGAACGGATCGAGCTCTTCCATCTCGAAGCTGTTGAAGCGGTGGCCGAAGCCCGCCACCGCGATCGAATCGAGCGTGAAGCGGGTCATGTCGTCCGCCACCAGCACATCGTTGCCCGAAAGCCGCGACCATTTGGCGACGAGCTGGTCCGCCACCTCCAGCATCATGTCAAAATAGCCCTTCATCGCGCGCTGGCTGAACGCGGGCAGCAGGATGCGATGCGCCTTGCCCCAATTCTCCTCCTCGCTGAACGCGGTGAACAGGCCATCGCCCGCGAAACGCCGCACGACGCGCAGGCCCGGCCCCGGCATCTTGCGGAAGCGGGTTTCGTCGCACAGCTCGGCGACGAGATCGGGATCGGTGACGAACAGCCCAACGCGGCTGCCGAATTTCAGCTTGAAGATGCCCTCGGGAAAATCGCGGCCCGCGTGCAGCAAATAGCCGATCAGGCCGTGCCGCATGATCTGATGGAGGTGACCGACAACGGGCAAGGCGGGGGGCGACGGAAAGGTCGAGGCTTGTTCGATTACGGACGCCATTTATTCTTCTCTCCCGCTTGGCAGCACATCACCACATGGGCGGCGGAAGTGCAATGCGGGGGTGGTTGGGGGGCGGCTGGCTGGGGCGGGTTTGCGAGCGTCGTCCACTTAGGGTGGTTAGCTGACTGTCTAGCCTTAGGCTGAGACGAAAGCGAAGCAGACCATTATCGCGACATTCAATTGGCTTCCGCCCCTTCGAGGATGATTGTCGGTAAATTGATCACGCGAAAGTTCACCGATCGCGCAATGAAGCACATGGCATGTGCTTGTCGGTGGAGCTCCATGGCTTTTACCTGATCCGAGGTCGCCGAGATCGTCACACGGGGACGCAGCGTGACGGACGTGAATTGCCCAGCGCCATTCGCTTCCTCGGCCATGCTGCCTTCGGCCGCATCCTCATATGCTGTCACCACAATGCCAGCCTTCGAGCAAAGACCGAGATACCACAATTTGTGGCAGGCCGAGAGTGAGGCGACCAATAGCTCTTCCGGATTCCAGCGGGTGCTATCGCCGCGAAAAGCTGGATCAGATGATCCCGCGATCGTCGGCTTACCGTCGGCCGATACATCGTGGGCGCGCTCATAGCTCTGATACGATGCGGTCCCGGTTCCGATGTTCCCGGTCCAGATCACCTGCACCGAATATCGATGCTGCTTCTCAACCATCGCTTTCCCTCCATTCGTCGGTCATCGATGTCCAGTTTCAGGTTTGTTCGCAACCATAGTGATCGTCTGGAACTGGGCGCAAGCGGTCAACCTCAATTACCCGTCAACCCCCGACTTGATCCGGAGCCCACCGTACCTCGATAGCAAAGCGTGGGTGGATGAGTGGGCTTCGGAACAAGTCTGGGGTGACGATTAAAGCGCCACGCTCCCCAAAAAAAGGCCGTCATTGCGAGCGCAGCGAAGCAATCCAGCCTCTCCGCCCGTGGCTCATCTGGATTGCTTCGCTGCGCTCGCAATGACGGTTTCTAGCGTTGGATGGGGCTCTGCTTGTGGCGGCCGTCAATTGCCCTCGCCATCGCCAGCACGCGCTCCGCCTCCACCAGATGTAGTCGCTCGACCATGCGGCCGTCGAGCCGGATTGCGCCCTTCCCTTCGTTCTCGGGCAGCGCAAATGCTGCACTTATGCTGCGGGCTTGATCGACCTCATCGGGCGTTGGCGAGAATACCGTATTGCACGGATCGACCTGCGCGGGGTGGATCAGCGTCTTGCCGTCGAACCCCATTGCGCGGCCTTGCGCTGCCTCTGCGGTGAACCGATCGAGGTCGCTGAAATCATTGCACACCCCGTCGAGCGCGATCAGCCCGCGGGAGCGCGCGGCGGCGAGCGCCAGCGTCAGGATCGGTAGCATAGTCGCCCGGTCCGGGGCCAGTTTGCTGCGCATTTCGAGCGCGAGATCGTTGGTGCCCATCACAAAACCCGCCAGCCGGGTGTGCAGTGCGCAATCGGCAATTGCTTGTAACTGCCCGACCGCCAGGCATGTCTCGATCATCACCCATAGCTGCACGCCGGGCCGGGCCAGGTCGAGCGCCGCATTGTAGCGCGCGATATCGTCAGGGCCGTTTACCTTCGGCACCAGCACCGCATCCACGTCGAGCGTTATCGCCGCGAATAGATCATCCACGCCCCAGTCGGTATCGATGCCGTTGACGCGCAGCACCGTCATCCGCTGCCCGAAGCCGCCCGCGCCGAACGCCGCCACTGCCGCGGATCGCGCGGCGACTTTCATCTCCGGCGCGACGGCATCCTCCAGATCGAGGATTACCGCGTCGCACAGTAGCGTTCTCGCCTTGGCGATGGCGCGTTCATTGGAGGCGGGCAGGTAAAGCGCGCTGCGAATGGGGCGAATTTCATGTATCATACCCCCCTTGTACCGGGTGGGGCTGGACAAATCGACGCCCACGCGGAAAGCGGGCAGCAAGCATTTTGCAGGAGCCACGACAATGAGCACCATGGGCCGGTTCGACTGGGCAGACCCCTTCAACCTCGACGATCAGCTCGACGAGGATGAACGCATGATCCGCGATACCGCGGCGGCTTACGCGCAGGACAAGCTCGCCCCGCGCATCATTGACGCTTTCCAGAACGAAACCACCGATCCCGACATCTTCCGCGAGATGGGCGCGCTCGGGCTGCTCGGGCCGACGATTCCGGCCGAATATGGCGGCGTGGGTGCTTCCTATGTCGCTTATGGGCTGGTCGCGCGCGAAGTAGAGCGGATCGATTCGGGCTACCGATCGATGATGTCGGTGCAGTCGAGCCTCGTCATGTACCCGATCCACGCGTTCGGCTCCGAGGAACAGAAGCGCAAATATCTGCCCAAGCTCGCGACCGGCGAGTATATCGGTTGTTTCGGGCTGACCGAGCCCGATGCTGGTTCCGATCCCGGCGGCATGACCACCAAGGCGGTCAAGATTGATGGCGGCTATCTGCTTTCAGGCGCCAAGACCTGGATTTCCAATGCGCCGATCGCCGATGTCTTCATCGTCTGGGCCAAGTCGGACGCGCATGGCGGCGGGATTCGCGGTTTCATTCTGGAAAAGGGCATGAAGGGGCTCGTCACGCCCAAGATCGAGGGCAAGCTGTCGCTCCGCGCGTCGATCACCGGCATGATCCAGATGGACGAGGTCGAGGTTGGCGAGGACGCGCTGTTGCCTGAGGTGCAGGGGTTGAAGGGGCCATTCGGCTGCCTCAACCGCGCGCGTTACGGCATTTCATGGGGCGCGATGGGCGCGGCGGAATTTTGCTTTCATGCCGCGCGGCAATATGGCCTCGACCGCAAGCAGTTCGGCCGCCCGCTTGCGGCGACGCAGCTTTATCAGAAAAAGCTCGCCGACATGCAGACCGATATCGCGATGGGGCTACAGGCGTCGCTCCGCGTCGGACGGTTGATGGACGAGCACAAATTCGCGCCGGAAATGGTCTCGATCGTCAAGCGCAACAATGTCGGCAAGGCGCTGGATATCGCGCGGGCGTCGCGCGACATGCACGGCGGCAACGGCATTTCGGGAGAATATCAGGTGATGCGCCACCTGATGAACCTGGAAACGGTGAACACCTATGAAGGTGCGCATGACGTGCATGCGCTGATCCTGGGGCGGGCGATCACGGGGATTTCGGCGTTCTGATGAAAGAGCCGATGCCGTTTGACCCGCAACCGGCCTTGGTCGGGCCGATGGTGACGCTGTCGCCGCTGCGCGCGGAGGATTGGGATGCGCTGTTCGCAGCCGCCGCCGATCCGCTCATCTGGGCGGTCCACCCGGCGCATGATCGCTGGCAGGAGCCGGTGTTTCGCCGCTTCTTCGCCGATGCGATGGCGTCGGGCGGCGGGTTGGTCATTCGCGACAAGGCGAGCGGCGCGGTAATCGGGTCGAGCCGCTACGACCTGACCAGAGTCGAACCCGGCGAGGTCGAGATCGGCTGGACGTTCCTTGCCCGCGCCTATTGGGGCGGCGCGACCAACCGCGAGATCAAAACGCTGATGATCGCGCATGCGCTGCGCTGGTTTGATGCCGCCGTCTTCTATGTTGGTGCCGGGAATATCCGGTCGCGCCGCGCAATGGAGAAGATTGGCGGAGAACTACTACCTGGCCGAACGATTGATTTCGATATGGCGGGCGTGCCGACAGCACATGTCGTTTACGCCATTCGGACACCGCTATCGTAATGTCGCGCAAGCCAATCATCCTTATTCTTCGTCACCCCCGCGAAGGCGGGGGACCCGCTGCCTGTCCCGCGCTCGGCGAGGAGAAGCTGGATCCCCGCCTTCGCGGGGACGACGGTAGGGGGTGGGCGGGATGAAACCACTTTCGGGCATCAAGGTCGTCGAACTCGCGCGCATCTTGGCGGGGCCGTGGTGCGGGCAGTTGCTCGCTGATCTGGGCGCCGAGGTGATCAAGGTCGAGCGTCCCGGCGCAGGGGACGACACCCGCCATTGGGGGCCGCCCTTCTTGATCGGGCCGGACGGGACCAATCTGGACGCGGCTTATTATCATTCGACCAATCGCGGCAAATCATCGGTGGCAATCGATATCGCGACGCCCGAGGGGCAGGCACAGGTGCGCGCGATGATTGCCGACGCCGATGTCGTCATCGAAAACTACAAGGTCGGCGGCCTCGCCAAATATGGCCTTGATCATGCCACCCTCTCCGCAATCAACCCGCGGCTGATTACCTGCTCGATCACCGGCTTCGGCCAGACCGGACCCTATGCCCACCGCGCCGGCTATGACTTCATCATCCAGGGCATGGGCGGCAGTATGTCGATGACCGGCGAGCCCGATGGCGCGCCGCAAAAATCGGGCATCGCCTATGCCGACATTTTCACCGGCGTCTATTCAGCAGTCGGTATTCTGGCAGCGTTGCGTCAGCGCGACGCCACGGGAAAAGGTGCGCATATCGATATGGCGCTGCTCGATACCCAGGTGGCGGTGCTCGCCAATCAGGCGCTGAACTGGATGGCATCGGGCGTAGTGCCGCACAGGATGGGCAATGGCCATGCGAACCTGACCCCGTATCAGTCGTTCGTCTGTGCCGATGGCGACCTGATCATCGCGGTCGGCAATGACGGGCAGTTTCGCAAGCTGTGCGACGTCCTCAAGCTGCCGCTTGCCAATGATCCGCGCTTTGCCACCAATCCGCAGCGCTTGGGCAATCGCGCGGCCTTGATCGCCACGCTTACCGCAACAATTGTCACCTGGCGCAAGGCCGATTTGTACGAAGCACTTGAAGTGGCGGGCGTGCCGGCGGGACCGATCAACCGCGTCGACGACGTATTTGCTGATCCCCAGGTGATCGCGCGCGGCATGCAGATTATGCGCCAGGGCCTCCCCGGCGTCGCCAGCCCGATCGTGATTGACGGGACACGCATGGTCGCCGAGCGTGCCAGCCCGCCCCGCCCGGCCAAAGGAACCGCCGCATGACCCGCTTCACGGTCAACAATCAGCCCGTCGAATATCGGCTCGATCCGAAAACGCCGCTGCTTTGGGCGCTGCGCGATGCCTCAAACCTTACCGGCACAAAATATGGCTGTGGTACTGGCGACTGCGGAGCCTGTACTGTGGATATCGATGGCGAAGCCGTGCGATCCTGCCAGGCGACGATTGGCTCGATCGAAGGGGCGTTTGTCACCACCATCGAAGCACTGTCGCGCGAGCGGGCGCATCCCGTTCAGCAAGCCTTTATTGCCAAGAACGTCCCGCAATGCGGATTTTGCGTGCCCGGGATGATTATGGCCGCGGCGATATTGATCAAAAAAAATCGCGACCCATCCGAACAGGATATCGAAGAGGCGATCACCAATTTGTGTCGCTGTGGCATATACCCCCGGATTATTGAGGCCATTCAATTGGCCGCTCGTGTGCAGCGGGGCGACGAAACCATTGAAATCACTGCCGCGCCGGATATCAATCATGCTGATGCCGCCCGCACGATCCCGGCGCTGACACCCACCACCGGACCCGCCAAGGGGGCGACCACGCCGCCGAGCCGACGATAGTTTCCTTTCGCTAACCTTACACCGCAATTCAGAAACGGCTCATCGACTCTGTTCCATTACGGGGCATCGCTTCTCCGGACCGTTCGGGCAGCGCGTGATGTGGAGGAACTTATGCGTAGATCGTTACTAGTCACTTTGCTGGCGGCGACCGCCATTCTCCCAGCCTCCGCCATGGCAAAGCCACAGCAAGCGGAAAATGAGCTTCGCACGGCTAATGAGGTGGGCCAGGTCGCGCAGAATGATGGCGGTCGCCGCGGTGGTGGTGATTTTCGTCAGGCCCCTGCCGATCGCTTCCAGAACGACCGTGGCAGCCGCCCGCCGCGCTTTGATCGTCAGCAAAGCGCCCCGCCGCAAACCGAATTTCAGGCCCCGCGCCAGGCCGAACCTCGGTTCCAGCCTCAGGCCCAGCAACCCGCGCTGCCTGCCGTTGTGCAGCAGCAGCTGCAGCAACCGCAGCGCGACTTCAGACAGGGTCGCCAGGGCTTCGGCCAGGATCGGCAGGGCTTTGGTCAGGATCGGGGCCAGGATCGCCGGGCGTTCCGCCAGGACCAGCAGCGCGGGTTCAATGCCCCGCCTGTGGTAACCACCACCCCCCCGGTTGCGCAGATAGATCGGCAGGACTTTCGGGCAGATCGCCAGGGTTTTCGCGACGACAGACGTGATGACCGGCGTGATGACCGGCGCGACGCCCGGCAGGGCCAAGGATTTGTCCAGCAAGACCCGCGCTTCAACCAAAATGATCGGCGCGGCCCAACGTTCAATAACCAGGGTTTCAATAACCAGGGCTTGAACAATCAGGGCTATCGCGGGCAGCAATTTGGCAACCGCAATCGCAGCTTTAACGATCGAGGGCGCGAATTTAACAGTCGCGGCAACTGGAATCGCGGCTGGCGGCAGAACCAGCAATTTAACTGGCAGGGCTATCGCGGCTATAACCGCAATGCCTTTCAGCTGCCGCGTTACTATGCGCCCTATGGCTGGAACTATGGCTATCGCCGCTTCGCGATCGGCTTCACGCTGAACAGCATCCTGTTCAACCAGAGCTATTGGATCGACGATCCCGAATATTATCGCCTGCCACCGGCCTATGGCCCCTATGAATGGGTGCGCTATTACAACGATGCGCTGCTCGTCGATATTCGGACCGGCTATGTCGTTGATACGGTGTACGATATCTTCTGGTAATTGTGGTTGAAAGGTTCGTTCGTCGCGAAGGGCAAGGCCCGGTGGGTAACCACCGGGCCTTGCTTTTTATGCGCCCCCCGGCAGAGTGATGGGCATAATGAGATGGTTCAAAAAGCCCAGTAACGCCTCGCCCCTGCGCGCGCATATCGGCGCGCAAGTTGGCCAGCGGCTTGCCGCCAATCCCGCCGCGCAGCAGGTCGTGATCCCCGGCGTTCAGGTCTATTATGTCGAAGATTTCCTCGACGCCGCCACCTGCAAGCGGCTGATCGGCCTGATCGATGCCAACCGGCGGCCATCAACACTGCTGACCGACAACCCGGATGAGAATTACCGCACCAGCGAAAGCTGCGACATGGATCGCTGGTCACCCGATGTTCGGCCGATCGATGAAGGCATTGCCGGGCTGCTCGGCCTGGAGCCTTTGTACGGCGAAACAATGCAAGGCCAGCGTTATGCGCCCGGCCAGCAATTTCGCGCGCATCATGATTATTTCTTCCAAACCGAAAGCTATTGGGAACGCGTCACCCAAGATGGCGGCCAGCGCACTTGGACGGCGATGATCTATCTCAACACGGTCGAAGAAGGCGGCGCGACCTGGTTCCCCCAGGCGGGTATCCGCATCGCCCCCAAACGCGGCCTGCTGCTCGCCTGGAACAATATGAGCGCCGATGGCAGCCCCAACCAGCTCACCCTGCATGAAGGGATGCCGGTGATCAGCGGCGTCAAATATGTGATCACCAAATGGTTTCGCGAAGGGCCGTGGATCAAGCCATAGCCACGCCTAATCGCCCGCCCCCTTTGGCACCTCCCCATCGCCGGGTACCAGATCATAGGGCGCGACTAGGTTCCAGATATGCGCGGGGATCATCGATTTCATGCGGCGCGGCTTTTCCCGGCGGAGATGGACGACGGTTTCGGCCGCCTTCATTTCCACCCGCGTCCGCGCAAATTCCAATCCGCGCGGGCCAAAGCGCGGCATCAGCCAGCCGACAATCGGCCTCACCCATTCGGGCATCCGGCGGAGCGGCAGGCCACCTGCCGCGCGCTCGACATTGACGATGAACCCCTTCACCGCGCTTGCACGCTTGCCGGCATTGCCGGGCGGGGCGAGCTTCACTTCGTCACCCAGCAGTGCGAGCAATTCGGCACCGCGTTCATTGCGGACGACCAGCCATTGCTCCCCTTCCCCCGCCATATAGCCCACCGTCAGATCGGCGAGCACATTGGTGTAATCCACGCAAGTGCGGCAGGTGAGCGGGAAGAAATCAGGTGGCAGCTTTGAAATCGGCAATTGCAGGAACGGAATCGCCTTCACCCGGCCATCGGTAAAGCGCAGCTCGACATGATAATCGGCGCGAAACTCCAGATAGGTGATGCTGTCCGGATCGTCCGCCAGCAACGCGAGAAAATCGTGGAACCGTTCGGTGGTGGTATTGTCGGAACAGGGCGTGCCGATCACATAGACGCGCTCGAACCCCAGGTTCGCCTCGATCTTGCGCAGCGCATGCACCTGACACGGGATGCCGATGACGGCGATGCGCTTATACCCCGCGTCGCTGGCCGGCTGAAGCAAAGCGAGCAGCGGCGCATAGCCCATCCGCATCCCCCGCACCTGCGCCATCCCCTCTGGCCTGGTGACCAGCACCGGCACCGGCTTCCAGCGGTCGTCCGGGTCAGGCGCCATCGTCAGCACCGCATCGACCGCATCTGTTTCGAGCAGCTTTTCGGCTAGTCGCGTCGTGATCCCGGTCCATTGCGCACCTGGCAAGGCCTTGCCCAGCCGCGCGCGAAACATCTGGCGATAGGAGCCAAAGAACAGCTCATCACCCTTGGCCGGATCACGCGCGCGGCCATGCACCGCCGTCTCTGTCGCTGGATAATCAGGCTTGATGAACTGGCAGGCCGCGCCGCAGCGTTTATGCTCGGGCGTCCGCGAGATGCCGCAATCGGTACACAGATCGCGCGGCACCGCTGCCGCCAGTGGCGGTGCCCAGAGCGGCGCGGAGTCATGGGGGCTGGTCGGCAATTCGGGCAAGGTCATGGTCTCTGAAAAAGCCGCCGGGCGGACGCACCGGCCCGCCAAGGTTCGGCGATACGCGCATCAATGTCTACCACCTGATTTGGCAATGACCCGGCCCGATTTCCCTCGCCGCTGCAAACCGCTAGAGCCGTGCTGATGAATACTGTCCTCAACATCAGCCATTCGATCCTTGGCCAGCCCTGGCGCTGGCGCGCGCTGAGCGCCGATGCGCGCGACCCGGATTACGCACCCGATGATCTTGTCACCCAATTGCTGATGGCGCGTGGGTGCCCGCGCGAGGAGCTCGATTCGTACCGCGCGCCAAGCATCCGCGGCTTCATGCCCGATCCGTCAATCTTCAACGACATGGATCGCGCCGCAGAGCGGCTGGCCGCCGCGATCATTGCGGGGGAGAACGTCACTATCTTCGGGGACTATGACGTAGACGGGGCAACCTCTGCCGCGCTGATGATCCTGCTACTGCGTGATCTGGGGCTGGAGGCGAAGGCCTATATCCCCGATCGGCTGATGGAGGGCTATGGCCCGTCGGGCGAGGCGCTGGTCAAGATCGCCGCCGGGGGCGCGTCGCTGATCGTCACGGTGGATTGCGGCGCGCAAGCGTTCGAGGCGCTGGAGATGGCGCGGGCGGTGGGGGTGGATGTGATCGTCGTCGATCACCACCAATGCGCGACCGCGCTGCCGCTGGCCTATGCCCTAGTCAACCCGAACCGCCGCGATGAGGGCGAAGGTGCGGCGCACGGTCATCTGGCGGCGGTTGGCGTTGCCTTTCTGCTCGGCGCGGCGCTGATCCGCACGCTGCGCGCCAAGGGCCATTTCGCGACTCGCCCAGAGCCACGGTTGCTCGATCTGCTCGATATCGTCGCGCTTGGTACGGTTGCCGATGTGGCGGCGCTCAAAGGACTCAACCGCGCCTTTGTCGCGCAGGGGCTGAAGGTGATGGCCGCGCGCCGCAATATCGGGCTCAATGCCCTGATCGAAGCGTCGCGCCTTACCCGCGCGCCGACCGCGACCGATCTGGGCTTTGCATTGGGGCCGCGCATCAATGCGGGCGGGCGCGTGGGCAAGTCCGATCTCGGCGTGCGCTTGCTCACCACGCGCGACCCCGACGAGGCCCGCATGATCGCGACCGAGCTTGATCGCCTCAACGAGGAACGCCGCGCGATCGAGGGCGAGGTGCAGGTCACCGCCGAAGCGATGGCCGTCTCGCAAGCCAACCGCGCGGTCATCGTCGTCGCGGGTGAAGGCTGGCATCCCGGCGTGATCGGCATTGTCGCTGGGCGGCTGAAAGAGAAATATGGCCGCCCCGCCATTGTTATTGCGTTGGACGAAACCGGGATCGGCAAGGGATCGGGCCGCTCGGTATCCGGCGTCGATCTCGGCAATGCCGTGCTTGCCGCCAAAGACCATGGCCTGCTCGTCGCCGGCGGTGGTCACGCGATGGCGGCTGGGCTGACGATCCATGCCGACCAGATCGGGGGCTTTGGCGATTTTCTGGAGGAGCGCCTTGCCGCCGGCGTTGCCCGGGCATCGGGCGACCGGGCGCTGCTCGTCGACGCGCTGCTCGCCCCTGGCGGCGTGACCCCGGCATTGGTGGCGGCGCTGGAGCAAGGCGGCCCCTACGGCATGGGATGGCCCGCCCCGCGCGTGGCGGCGGGGCCAGTGCGGGTGATCAAGGCCGATATCGTCGGCAACGGCCATGTCCGCGCGGTGGTGGCGGGTGATGACGGCAAGAGCATCAAGACGGTCGCCTTCCGCCAGGCCGATTCGCCGCTTGGGCTAGCCTTGCTGGGCGCCCCGCCCCACCGCCGTCTGTGGATTGCCGGGCGCGCGAAGATTGATGACTGGAGCGGGCGTGGGACGGCCGAAATGCATCTCGACGATGCCGCCTGGGCGGATTGAAGAGGATAAAGGGGGCCTGCAATGTTCAGCCATATTACGCTTGGCAGCAACGACATGGCACGCGCCCGAGCTTTTTATGCGCCGGTCATGGCGACGCTGGGGATTACCGCCCCATTCGAGATGCCCGGCGCGCTCGTCTTCGGCACACTCGCCGGCCAGAAGATCTTCATCGTGCCCCCATATGACGGCAACGCCGCCAGCATCGGCAATGGCAGCCATGCCGCCTTCCTTGCGCCCGATCGCGCGGCCGTTGCTGCCTTTTACGCTGCCGCGCTAGCCCATGGCGGCAGCGACGAGGGGGCACCGGGTTTGCGGCCACATTATCACCCGCATTATTATGACGCCTATGTCCGTGACCCGGATGGCAACAAGCTGCAAGCCGTCTGCCATCATGATACCGACGATAGAGCGGGTTGACCGCGTGGCCGCATTTGCCTAGGCGCTTTTTCCACGCCAACCGGTCGAACCGGCAATGGCCCCTTCGTCTAGCGGTTAGGACGCGGCCCTTTCACGGCTGAAGCACGGGTTCGATTCCCGTAGGGGTCACCAAATCGCCGCAAAGGCGCAGAAGTCTCGGTTTTCTGTTCGTTAGTGACTCGGTGGGTACACCAAATGAGTACACAAAGGACGAACAATCATGAATCCGAAGGGACTCTGGCGCGATCCTCGCAGCGGCATTTTTTACCTCCGCCGCCGCATTCCGCTGCCGTTGCAAAGCGCCTTCGCTTGCGGCCAACTCTATAAGGTGAGCCTCGGCACCGCCGATCCCCGCGATGCAGAACGCAAGCTCGCAATAGCCAATGGTGAATTTGAGCAGAAGTGCGATCAATTTCGCGCCACACTCGCAAACGGTGTCGCAGGATCGTTCACCTCCGACGAGGCACGCGTCCTGGTCGACCGGCTCCTGACTGCCCGGTCCGCTACCGGATTTGCAAGTGGCGGCATGGATGTCGCCTTTTTCCTCAAGGACCTCGACGACGCTGTCGCGGATCAAGCGGGAGACCATCGGTCCACGGCGCAAGACATGAGCCCCGCCGAATGGATCGCTTATCGCAAAAAGTTGGCGGGAAGCGATCACGGCGATGAGTTTTCTCCCGAAACACTCGCTCGAATCGAGGCTCACCATGCTTCGGTCCATGGGGATCCAGGTGCGTTATGGTTCAATTATCAGAAACGCGTGCCGCGCCGTCGTTGGCGTCCCCTGCTCAGTTTGGCCGTCGCGAAAATAAAGCGCGAACTCAAACTACCTGACGAGGCGAATCGCGGGATCGACGAACCACTCGCCGATGCGCTGGCTGATGCGCTGTGTTCGATGCAGGTCCGCGAACAAGTTGCCGTGCTGCCCTCGGCCCGGCGCCGCGAAAACTCGAGCCGCCTCCAGCCGGACATGAAGCTCGACGCTCTCGAGGCCAGATGGATCGCGGCGCGGAAGCCGACGCTCAAGGCGCAGGCGGCGACGAATACGGCCGTGCGCTATTTCAAGAGCTATATCGGCGATGTCGGCATCGGCGAAATCACGCCCAACGATCTGTTCGAATTTCGTGACGCCATAGCGGTGCTGCCCAAAAGTATGCCACGGGTGCATCGGATGATGGAGTTCGTCGATATTCACGCGCTCTATGCCGACAGGTCGGGCGTAGACCGCATATCCCCGCAATCGATCAAAAAATATCTCGGTGCGGTCCAAGCTCTCCTCGGGTTCGCCTTCCAGGAGCGCTTCATCGCTGCGAATACCGGCGCTGGTATCAAAGTCGAAGGATACACAAAAAAGAGCAAACGGCGCCCATTTACCGAGGACGAACTCGCTCAGCTGTTTGCGGCCGAGCTGTTCACCGCTCCGTGGTCTGCCCCCCTGAGCAAATCGAAGGTCTCCGATTCGACCTTGCGCTGGTTGTTTCTGCTCGGCCTTTGCACAGGCGCTCGAATTGAGGAGCTCGGCCAGATATTGCTCGCGGACATCAAGTTCGAGCAGGGCGTCCACTATATCGACGTCACCGACTACGTCATGGACGAGATTGAAGAGCAAAATCGGGTGAAGACCGATGGTTCAATTCGCGTGATACCGCTCCACCCCAAACTCATCATGCTTGGGTTCCTCAACTACGTCCAATGGATGCGGGCGAGCGGGGCGGTTCGCCTGTTTCCAGACCTCGTGGCGGATTCGCTCGGCGTAAAAACCAAGGAGGCAAGCCGCCGCGCAAATCGCTTGATCGATAAGACTGTGGGCGACGACCCACGCCTCGTATTTTATAGCTTCCGGCACAGCTTCAAGGATCTCTGCCGCGATGCCGACATTCCCAAGGACGTGCACGACCAGCTTATGGGGCATTCGCCCGCAGATGTTGGCGGTGGCTACGGATTGGGACGGGCGATCGGCAATCTTGCAGCGCACTTAAAGCGCATACGGTTCGGTTTCATCGATTGGGATGCGATTAGAGTGGCTGCCGAAAATCCTGAAGCATTACCCTACGCCCACACAGGCACTCGATCGTCGGCAAGAACGTCTGTCCGTCCCGGTCGGCGGGCTGTTCGATGACTGTCGCGGCAGATCGGCTGCTGGCTAGCAACCCTTTGATATCGGCCCATGCGGTTCGATTTTTAAAGATGGCGGGTACCAGTAGTTCCAATTTCCTCGCTGGCATTCGGTCGCGGCGAGACTCTGAGGTACTGAGCTTGGGATACGGCTCATCCCGCAAGCGTCCGCTGGTAAGCCGACAATCTGAAATTCATCGCGGGGTCGGTGGCTTTGACACTTACGGAAAGAACACGTTCTTTCTAGTTTATTTAGCGCCAGGATATCACTATTCTGAAGTCTTAGAACACTGTTATAGTCCACAAAACGCCGTATCAAACAGACCGCTTGCTCGATTGTTTTTAGGAAATCACAATTTACCAACGACGGTGTTAACGGCGCTACGCGGTCGAAGACTCACGGAACTGATCGATTTCACCAAGGACCGTATATTTTTTGGTTCCAAGCACACCACCATTGTTTCCGCAGAAATTAACCCTTACGACGAGAGCCTGGAATTGGAGCTTTCCGTGGCATGGCATCCTCTGTCGCGCGCGCTGTTGCATCTATAGTGCCGGAGATCACGCTTTCGCGCGTGTCTCGGCCTTCGCCAGCACATCATGCGGTGCGGGCTCTCGTTCAAGCCCGCGCTAGTACCACAGCCGTTAAACTGGGGGAGGAGGCGCCATCCCGTTAGAACAGCTGCAGCCAAGACCGGCTTTTGGGGCAGCAGCTGGCGTGTCGCGGGAAGCAAACTGACGCCTTGCCTGCGAGCGCGGTAAAAAGGCGGTGCGAAGTCTCCTTCAGCACCGCCCTTTAACGATGAATGCAAGTGCGCATACATCGCCCCCACCGCAGAAAGGTCACTTGGGTCGCTCAGCGACCGCCCTGCGGAAGATCATACTATGTACGCAGACGGCTCCGCGAAATTGTACGAACACGCCAATTCGAAGCTCGAGGCCTTCAGTTCGGCGCGTACTTTGGGCGACCTTTGATCAGAAGTCAGACGAACGGTCATCGGCAAGTTGCCGCCAAGGAAGTGACCCGCTTGGACAACCCGTAGATTGAGCAAATTGAAAAGCCGGTCGTGGGACACGAAGTTTATCCCGTCGGCTCCAACGAGACCGTCAGGATATGGCTATCAAACTACATCTGCGTAACGCAGCAGGTCAATCATCTTGAAATCATCGCCCTTCTTCGACGCGTCGACCGTCGGCAGGAATGGCTGCCATTCGGGATCCTGCGCCAGATAGGAACCCTTGTCGCCCTGCAGCAGTCCCAGGAAGACCTCGGTCACGATCCGCGCCCCGACCGGTCCCAGCCGCTCACCATTCTCCACCACCTGCGCTTCACGCAATATATAGAACCACAGCGGGGTCCGGTCGTCGAAGCCATGGGGTTTGAGGTCGGCAAGGTCGCCCTTCGACAATTCGGGCAGCTTCATCGCACGCGCAACACGCTGCCCCGAAGGCAGCGAGAAGGTCAGGTGGCGCAGCAGGTTGCGCTGCGCGAGCGAGGCCGGATTCGTCTTGGGATCGGGGTTTGGCACCACCGATCCCGGCAGGCGAAACAGCGACGTCGACAGGGTAGAGTCGATCTTTTTGTTCGGCCTGACATTGCCGTCGCTGAAATCGAAAAAGGTCGGCCAGTCGATGAAGCGCCGCGGCGCGCGGCAGCCGCCCGACAGATCGTCGGGATCGTTCGGATCTGACGGGGTCGAGGTAAAGATCATCGCAAAGAACGGGTTGCCGCCGTTGCCGGTGAAGTTCGCGCGGTATGACGGCCGCACCTGACTGTGCCCGAACCGATAGGCGGCGACTGAAAATTCGACTGGGATAAACGGCTCGTTGCGCCAGTTGTAATATTTGCGCCCGTTGGTCAGCACATCGTCGACCACCGCATCGCCGCATGTCTTGCGAAGGAATTCATGGACGATGATCCACTGATAATGCCAGCGCACGATCCGCTGCGCTTCGGCGAAAATCTCGTCCGATCCGGTCAGCTTAATCTTGGTTTTCACATGCTCGACCACCTGATTGTGGAATTTCAGGAACGCGACCTGAAGCTGCCCGATGATCAGATTCTCATCGTCGCGCGGATCGGCGATCAGCGCGACATTCTGGCTGTTGCGCGGCACGTCGAACTTGTTCGCGGTCCCCGTCGGCTCGAGCAGGAATTTGCCGCCCTTGCCGCCCTGCGTGTCGTACAGATGCGGGCTGCCGCCGGGTCCAGCGCCATAGACATTGTCGAGACCCAAACTCGGCGTGCGAAAATTGGCGATCTGTTCGGGATCGACCTGTCGTTCGAGGCTGGAGGTCGGGTCGAAAGTCATGTCGTGATCGAGAAACTGGCCGAGGAAGGTGAAGCCCGCGGTCAGTGTCGGACTGTCGCTGTTCTTTACCGATAGCGCCGGGTTGGTGATCAGCTCGGCGGGGGTCTTGGTCAGATTGTCCTTGGCATCCATGATGCCGCCGACCTTGCCAATGTCGAGCAGCGCAGCGCGCACATCGGGGGTGTCCGCGGCAAAGGGCGGCAATTCGCCGAACATGCGGCCAAAGCGGCCGGCGTCGGAATATTGGGAACGAGGCGGAACGATGTCGCGCGGATATACGCCGTGACGAGGCATGGTGTCTCTCCTGTCAGAGTGATTATGTTTTGGTTTTTCGGGACGATCCGCCCCCAAGCCGGGGGCTGGCATCCGCTTTTTTAGGTACGACACCTGGCGCGAAGCTGGGCCTAGATTCACCAAGGAGGAAGGACATTATCTGGTTAGTGGAAAGTTCACTTGCCGGAACGGTCACCGAACAGGCTAGAACGATCACCGGGTGTTGTACCCTTCGCAGGACGTCCTGGTTCGACTCGTGTCCGGACCGAGCGAGCGAACGATCTTGATCAGGGCCGGTGAAGCACTTCGCCTATGCACGAAATAGACCTGGCATTCGGCGTCGTCCCAGCCCCGGCCCAAACATAATCGCGCACCGCGCATATCCCGACAAAGCGAAAACACTAAAGACTTGTCCATCAGATTAAGTGCGTTCTGAACCTGACGCTGCTATGGTGGCTTTCGCGATCCGGGAGACCGATAGCGATGCTCTTTCGACACGATAAAATGATCTTCAATCTCGTGGCCCGAGGTCTGATCATCATGCTGGTCGCCATGACAGCGTCGGTTATCATCGTCTCTTGGACGAGCAGCGACCTCCCACCAGACCTTTATCTCCGTTCTATCCGTGCAGCGCTGTTCATCCCTATGTTGATTTCGCCGCCGATTTCGCTGTGGGTAGGGTTTCCCAATTACCGATATTTCGAACTGCACTGCAAGGTGGAGTGGCTTGCCGCTCATGACGAAATGACCGGTCTGTTGAACCTCAGAGCATTCCGATCTGCTGCCACGAAAATGTTGGATCAGTACCGCGATGCCCGGTTGGCCCAGCCCGTTATTCTGTTGCTAGCAGACATTGACCATTTCAAACACGTCAACGATCGTTTAGGCCATGATGCGGGCGACGAAGCGATCAAGCATATCGCGAATATTCTGACCCGACTTGGGCCCCAAGGAGCAGCGGTAGCGCGGTTGGGTGGGGACGAGTTTGCAATCCTGACCAACTGGACGGGCTTGGCTGACGCTCGGGTTCTCGCCGCGTCAATTTGCAGCGCCATTGAACAATCAACCTGCGTCTACCAGGGTCATTCAATTCCACTCACTGTCAGTCTTGGAGTAGCCATAGGGAGCCGCGTCGAACACCTCAACGCCATTCTGCGACGCGCGGACGAACAGCTCTATAATTCCAAGCGTGAGGGACGAAATTTATTTTCGATTTCTCCGAGCGCCGCAGCATAGGGGCAGGAAGTCATCACCCCCCCCTCCTCCTTTTGCGCTGCCGCCGGTCTGTAGTGCCTTCTACATGATCACATCACCATTCTCGCACACTGTCGTTGCCGGCCCGCCGGCCGCCCTAGTGCAGCGCGCCGGTCCCCAGCGCTCTCCACTGCTTCTTAATGAATCAGGGGCTACAGTTCGAATGCCGCACGGGACGACGAAGGTCGCGACCCTTCCCCCGTTCCGTGCGCGCATCTGATTCATGACACGTTGTTCCGGAGCTTCGTCCCGAACCGGAGTCACCTGAGGCCTCTAAGCTTTTGACAAAGATAGCGGTCACCGAGCCAACGAACTGCCTGATCTGCCCCCTTCTGAGTGGTCCAAAATTGATGATATTTTGGATTACTAAGGAGACAAGGAATGCCGAGCAAGAAGCATCGCCCGGAAGAGATTATCGACAAGCTGCGTGAAGCGGAGGTTGTGCGGGCGCAGGGTGCCACGACGGCGGAAGCCTGTCGGCGGATCGCGGTCAGCGAGCAGACCTACTATCGGTGGCGCAAGGAGATGGCGGCCTGAAAACCGATCAGGCGCGTCGGATGAAGGATCTGGAAAAGGAGAATCTGCGGCTTCGCCGGGCGATCTCTGACTTCACATTGGACAAGCTGATTTTGCAGGAGGCTAGCGCCGGGTTTCATTGTGATCTGAAATGCTCGAGCATTTTTCCCGCTCCACCAGCGAGCTCTGAAATTGCGCTATGGCTCTGCGAGCAGAAGCCTCGCGATATTCTTTCCAGGCCGCTGCCCCAACGATCAGATCCGCTGCGGCCGTCTCAACCGATTTGAACAACGAGATTTCCTTCTCATCTTGACGTTGAGAAATTGATGAAGCCACGTCGGACAGTCGCCCAATATCGCACCGCGGGAGATTCTGCCCTCGTTCAAGGGGCCAATTAGATCGCCGGCTTCCGCGAGAGCCCCATCAATCGTGTCGACGAAAATGCGGGACCTTGCGACTCCATCGTCGTCGATTTCGAGCATATCCGGGCGATAGGTCTGTGCGTCGATCCGATGCACACAGTCGCCGCCCAATAAGACGGAACGACGCGCGCCTGACGGTCAAATCCACTCAGGCCGCGAGCAATTCGTCCGCTGGGCCGAAAAACTCGTAGTGGATATGGTCGGACGGCACGCCGGCAAGCGATAAAGCGGATACAGCGGCGCGCAGGAATGGCCGCGGTCCGCAAATGTAAAAATCCGCATCGCCGACGGGCGTATTGTCGATCAGCCACTCCTCGGTAATCAGGCCCGCGCAATCATAGTCCCGGCCGGCGACTTCGTCCGCTAATGGGGTCTGGTGGAAATCGGTGACACGAACCGCGGTGCCGCGCGCGGCAAGCTCTCGAACATGATTGCGCATGGCGTGCGACTCGCGATCGTGCGTGCCATGGATATAGTGCACCGGGATATCACTGCGCGCTTCGACAAGCGCTTCGAGCATGGCGATCATAGGGGTCAAGCCGACGCCTCCCGACAACAGCACGACCGGCCGCCCCGGGTTGTCAGCCAGACAAAATTCGCCGGCGGGCGCTGCGACCTTGAGCACCGTCCCGACGACGACCTGGCCATGAAGCCATCCCGAGGCGAGACCCTGCGGTTCGCGCTTCACCGAGATGCGATAGGTCGCTCCGTTGGGGGCGGCCGAAATCGAATAGTTGCGCTTGACCGGCGGATGTCCAGGCACCTCGAACCAGAAGGTCAGATATTGCCCAGGCTTATAGGCCATGACCGGCGCCCCATCGACGGGGCGCAGAACAAAAGATTTGATGACGCTGCTTTCCCGGATCACCGCATCGACCCGAAATTCACGCCAGCCATTCCAACCACCAACGGTCTCGCGCTGGACACCGTAAATCCGCTCCTCGCGTGCGATCAATATGTTCGCCAGAAACCAATAGGCCTCACCCCAGGCACCGAGGATTTCTTCGGTCGCCGCATCGCCCAGAACCGCGGCGATCGCGCCGAGCAGCGCCTCGCCCACATGCGGATAATGTTCGGGATGAATCTGCAGGCCGACATGCTTCTGAGTGATACGTTCGACCGCGGGAGCCAGAGCGGCCAGATTGTCGATATTGCTCGCATAGGCGAGGATAGCGCCGGTCAGCGCTCTTGGCTGCGAGCCCGCGTCGCCATGATGCGACTGGTTGAACAAATCCCGGATTTCCGGATTTTGAAACATGCGCGCATACATTTCATGGACGATCTCAAGGCCCTTTGCCTCGAGGGCGGGAACCGTGGCTTTAACGAGCGCGATCGTTCGGTCGCTCAGATTCTGCGACATGCTAAATTCCTTTGTGTCGTTGGAATGGAAAGTTAGTTGCCAGGCGGCTGGTCGTAGAAATCGACCCGCATCTTCATCGCGCCGACGGGGGTCACGAAATGCACTTGTTCGGGCAGGATGAGGCCCGGCCGCGAAGGGTCGAGCATGACTTCGGATGATGGATCGATATAAGTGAGCTTGAGTTCGCCCTCGATCACCCGGATCAGACCCCACACCCCGGCCTTGGTATTGTGGCGATTGCGCAGCGCGTTGGGCAGCGTGTCCTCGTCAAACAGCGGGGTCGAACGATATGGGGCCGGCGCTACCATCTCAGGCGACCATCCGGATGTCATCGGCGTGCTCCGGATAGGGCGCGGCGCTGGCGGCGACGGCAATCCCGGCGAGTTCGTTCGCGAAGCCGTGGTTGATGTCACGATGATGGGCCTCGTCGGCACGCACGACCAGAACCACATCGCGCAATGTCGCGTCGTCGCCAAGCTTCCAATAATGTTTGGCGATCGCAGGCGCAGGTAAGTTGGCGCTGCGGCCCTCGTCGATATCATCGAGGTAGAGCGTGTAGCTGATCACTGCTTCTTCCTCGAAATAACCGACGACGCGGTGCGCCGTCTTGGAGCTGACCAGATAGAGCGCGAAGAACGCGAGGTAGAAGAGCCACTGGACCCCAAGAATGACCATACGCTCGAACACGGAGGGTTTAGCGACTTCGATGAACGTCATGAGGTGCATCCGCTCATTCTCCGCCTCTTCCATCAGGGTGCGGATCCAACCCTTGTCGTCCTCCATCCGGCGCAGGCATTTGAGATGGGTCAGCGTCGCCCCGACCATACCGGGGACCGCCGCGACGGTTTCGAGTACGATCGCCCGGTGCCCATAGCGCTTGGCAAAGAAAGTATCGGCGCAGAAGCGTAGCATCTTGGTGAAGCCCAGCGCGATGCGGTCGGAGAAATCCAGCGGGCGATGATGGACATTGAGATGGGCAAACGTGGTTTCGGTCATGCTCGGCTCCTCTTTCGGAAAAATCAGTTGATCCCGCCGCTCGCGGCAACCGGATCTTCGAGGCGAAAAAACAGGGCGAGCCCGAGGCTCTCGGCAATGCGCGCCGCCTTGTCCTGAAGCGCGGCAGCAGCACGCGCCGACATCAGCTCGTCGGTGGTGGCCGTCCAGATTGTCAGCCAGCGATCGAACATCGCTGGTGTGATCCGGCTTCTGTGCTTGAGATGCGCCGCCATCGGGCTGCCCTTGTAGCGCCCGCTCGTGAGCATGACTGACGACCAGAAGGCGACGAGCCGGTCGAGATGCCCCGGCCAGTCGGCCACCGCCTCGTTGAAGATCGGGCCAATATCGGCATCGGCGCGGACCCGCTCGTAGAAAAGCGGAATCAGACGCTCCAGTCCCGCCTCGTCGATTTCGTCATGCTCGCTCACGCCGCGCTCCAATAATGCATATCGTATGCATGTATGACCATGGATTGAAACATGCAACAAAAATGCATATTAAGCCTACGAGCCGGCGGAGAGGTTGATGCGACTGACGCACTACACAGATTATGCGATGCGCGTGCTGCTTTACCTGGGCGGTAAAGCCGGTGATGAACTCTCACCGATAGCCGAGATCGCGCGCGCCTATGGCATCTCGCAAAATCACCTCATGAAGGTGGTCAATGATCTTGTGAACGCGGGCTATCTGGAGAGCGTGCGCGGGCGGTATGGTGGGGTGCGGCTCGCGCGTCTGCCGAACGACATCAATGTTGGCGAAGTCGTCCGCCACACCGAAGACGGCTTCAATCTCGTCGAGTGCGGTAGCTGCATCATTGCGCCCGCTTGCGGTTTGACCGGTGCCCTGAACGAGGCGCTCGCCGCCTTCATGAAGGTGCTCGATGGATATTGCCTCGAAGATCTGTTGACCAAGCGGCGCGACTTGCAGTGGATATTTGCGGCTGCCGGCGATGATATTGGCAAGCAAGCTGCGGATCAGGCCCAAATGTAATAGCAAACAGAAAACTATTCCGGTTCCCAGCTTGATTAATAATTTTGCGCCTCTATCTCGGATGCATGGCTACTGAAATATGTTCCCTTTGGCTCCGTAGCACGGAAAAACTGCTAGGCTCAGGACCCATTGATTTGCGTGGGTGATTATGATTCAGGCTGACGCAAGGAGCCTGAATGATGAGCGATCTATACTGGCTGACGGATGAGCAGATGGCTCGGCTTCAGCCTTTCTTCCCCAAGAGCCATGGCCGCCCTCGCGTGGATGATCGGCGGGTGCTGAGCGGTATCATCTTCGTCAATCGCAACGGGCTCAGGTGGCGGGACGCACCGCGGGAGTATGGCCAGGCCAAGACGCTTTACAACCGCTGGAAGCGGTGGAGTGACAAAGGTGTCTTCATTGCGATGATGGATGGCCTCTCGGCCAAGGGCACCGAGCGCAAAACGATCATGATCGACGCCACCTATCTCAAAGCGCACCGCACGGCATCGAGCCTGGGGGTAAAAAGGGGGGTCCGGGCCGCCTGATCGGACGCACGAAAGGTGGCATGAACACGAAGCTGCATGCCGTCACCGATGCCGATGGCCGTCCGATCAGCTTCTTCATGACGGCGGGTCAGGTGAGCGATTACACCGGAGCGGCAGCCTTGCTGGACGGCTTGCCCAAAGCACAATGGCTGCTGGGTGATCGGGGCTATGATGCCGACTGGTTCCGCGATGCCTTGCAGGAAAAGGGCATTACCCCCTGCATCCCGGGACGGAAATCCCGCACGAAACCGGTGAAATACGACAAGCGCAGATACAGAATCCGGAACCGGATCGAGATCATGTTCGGCCGCCTCAAGGACTGGAGGCGTGTCGCAACACGCTACGACAGGTGCTCAAAAACCTTCCTCTCGGCCGTCGCTCTCGCCGCTACCGTCCTGTTCTGGCTATGAGTCCTGAGCCTACGATCTCATCGAAAGTCAGCGCCGATAGCTCGTCGAGCTGGCGCTCGACCTCTTCCATCCGTGTGTAGAGAATGCCGTCGGGATAGCATTTCGTTAGCGGAGGAACTGTCAATATTCGCTCCCACGCCGATTGGCCGCATCACCAACAGCATCTTGAGCTTCGTCCGTCATAGTCATCCCTCCCGCCGAAGCGCTGTCGCCCTCATAGCATTGCGGTTCATCTTGCCCAACCGGATTGGTTCCAATGTGGACCGAAATCCTCCCTAGTTGACGGCCGCTTTCGGGCAGCATTCAATGACTGACTAAACGGCCGACATGAGGCGCATTGCTGACTCGTGCTAAGACGTTCGCGAATGGCGGATTTCGGGAGGCTGCTTCCCGGTCGACCGCGAATTCGATCTGCGTTTTGAGGACTATCGCACGGCCAAATGATCGATGAGCCCGGCCATCTGAACATCGCGCGTCGATACTCCGCCCGCGTCATGGGTTGTGAGCCAGATATCCAGCGTGTCGTACACATTCGCCCATTCGGGATGATGATCGCGCTTTTCCGCCTCGATCGCGATGCAGGCCATAAGACCGAACACGCGGGAAAAAGTGCCGAGGCTGATGCGGCGATACAAGGCGCCGCGCGCTTCGTCATAGGCCCATAGCGGCAGCGCCGCCAGCGCCGCCGCGCGCTCGCTTTCGGACAAAGGGGCGATCATCATGGCGATCCCTATCTGTTATTGGTTGCGGGTATCAGCGCGCCGTTGATCGCGCGCGCGGCATCGCTGGAAAGGAAAAGGAGCGCGTCGGCTGCGGCGGCCGGGCTTGTCCAGCTGGCGAAGTCGGCATCGGGCATATCGGCGCGGTTGCGCGGGGTATCGATGATCGCGGGCAGTAGGGCATTGACCCGAATGCCGCGAGACTTCAGCTCTGCCGAAAGCGCCTCGACCAGCCGGGCGACCCCCGATTTGGCGGCGGCATAGGCCGCCATTCCCGCGTCCGCCGGCTGCGCCGAAGCGGCGCTGACAAAGGCCATGCTGGCGCCGTCGCCCAGATGAGGAAGGCACGCCTGCGCGACCGCGACGGCGGTCTCCACATTGCTGCGATAGAGCGCGCGCCAAAGGTCGCGCGTCGACTGTTCGACCGGAACCCATTCAAAAGCGCCCGCGACGTGCACCAACGCATCGACCCCGCCGAGCGCGGCGACACCGGCGCGCACGGCTGCGGCGGCATCGGCCGGATCGGCCAGATCGGTACAGGCGATCGGGTGGACGGCCGGCGATATGTCGCCGCCGGCCACCCGGTCGATCGCCGCCACGGTCCCGCCGCCGGCGACGATCGCCCGCACCACCGCCTGCCCGAGCACGCCCGCCGCGCCGGTCACAATATATTTCATCCTGCGCTCCTTGGCTGCAAAAACTCTCTATCGATCTGGCCGTTTCGGCGGCTCATCGCGGCGGCATGACGATCGCGCGACATTCGCCGAATCCGATCGGTGCAAAGCCGTCTGCCGACGCCGCTCCGCGCAGGATGATCTCGTCGCCGTCCTCGAGGAAACGCCGCGTCTCGCCATTTTCGAGCTGGAGCGGATGCTGGCCGCCGGTCGTGATTTCGAGCAGGCTGCCGAAGCCTTGCCGCGTCGGCGCGGAAATGGTGCCGGTTCCCAGCAGGTCGCCGGGACGAAGGTCGCAGCCGTTCGACGCATGATGGGTGACGATCTGGCCAATCGTCCAATACATGTTCGACGCCGGACCGCTGCTCAGCCGCACCGGCGCATCGCCTGCCGCGCGCATCCGTTCGGTCGACAGCAGCACCTCCAGCATGATCCCCAGCGCCCCGTGCGCCTGATCGTCGGCGTTCGAAAGATAGGGCAGCGGCGCGGGGTCGCCCGCCGGCCGCGGCGGCTGGGCGATGCGAAACGGGGCGAGCGCCTCCATCGTGACCACCCAGGGTGATACGGTCGAATGGAAATTCTTCGCAAGAAAGGGACCGAGCGGCTGATATTCCCAGGCCTGGAAATCGCGCGCCGACCAGTCGTTGAACAGCGACAGGCCGGCGATATGCCGCGGCGCATCGTCGATCGCGATCGGCGTCCCCAGTGCATTGCCCGCCCCGATCCAGACGCCGAGTTCGAGTTCATAGTCGAGGCGCCGGGTCGGTTCGACGACGGGAACCGCGGCATCGGGCCCCTTGCTTTGGCCGCGCGGCCGGACGACCGGCTCGCCCGAGGGCCGCACCGACGACGCGCGACCGTGATAACCGATCGGCACATATTTAAAATTGGGCAGCAGAGGATTGTCGGGCCGGAACTGGCGCCCGACATTGTTCGCATGGTGGATGCCGACGTAAAAGTCGGTGTAATCGCCGATCCGCGCCGGCAGGTGCAGCCTGCAATCCGCCGCGGGGTACAGCATCGCAGCGAGCGCCTGCCCGGCAGCGGGATCCGACAGCAATTGGCTTAGCCGCCGGCGCAGCGCGCGCCGCGCGTCCGGCGCGAGCGCCATCAGCGCATTGAGTTGCGGTTCGCTGCACGCAGCCGCCACGGCTGGCGGCAACAAACCCGCTTCGGCGCAGGCGCGCAGATCGAGGATGGCATCGCCGATCGCTACCCCCGCTCGCGGCTGCTCTCCTCGTGGCGAAAATATCGCATAGGGCAAATTCTGGATCGGAAAGTCGCGGTGCCCTTTCGCGCTGGCAACCCAGCTCGTCAACGCCGGGTCATGGGTTTCGTCGGTTTGCCACCACATCGATAATGTCTTTCAAATCAGCCGTTGATGTGGAGACGCCCCGCATTGGCGGCGGCGGCCTCCCTCCGTCTTTCGCGGTCAATCGAGGTGCGGCACGAGCGCGCGCGCGAACAGCGCCAGCGTTTCCGCTTTCAGCCCGGCGATATTGATGCGGCCGTTCCCCGCCATATAGATGCCATTCCGTTCGCGTAGCGCGGCGACCGCCTCCGGGGCGAGCGGCAGCATCGCGAACATCCCGCGCTGCTCGGCGATGGCCCGGAGACGCGGATGGACGTCCGCGAGCGCGCGGCGCAGCCCGTGGATGCGCTCGCGCATCGCGAACAGTTCGGCTTCCCATTCGGCATGCAGCGACGGGTTTTCGAGGATGGTCCGCACCACTGCGGCGCCATGATCGGGCGGCATCGACCACAGGCTGCGGGCCAGCGACAACATGTTGGCGCGCACGAGATCGGTGACCGCCCTGTTCGCGGAGCGGACCCATAGGGCGCCGACGCGCTCGCGATAGAGGCCGAAATTCTTGTCGCAGCTATAGGCCAGGATTGCCGTCGGAACCTCGGCAAAGACCATTTTGGCCGCCGCCGCATCGTCGATCAAGCCGTCGCCCAGCCCCTGATAGGCCAGATCGATGAATGCGATGAGCCCGCGCCGCACGCAAAGATCGGCGACGACCCGCCATTGCTCGCCGGTCAGCGACGCGCCGGTGGGGTTGTGGCAGCAACCGTGCAACAGCAGCACGTCACCTGCCTGCGCGGCTCGCAGATCGTCGAGCATGGCGTCGAAATCGATCCGGGCGGCGACCGGATCATAGAAGCGATGATGCCGCGCCGCCAGCCCCGCTTCGGCGAAAATGGGGGCATGATTGGGCCAGGTCGGCGCCCCGATCCACACGCGCGCCTCGGGATGCGCGCGCGCGATCAGTTCGGCGCCAAGCCGAAGCGCGCCCGTGCCACCGGGGGTCTGAACGCCCGTCAGGCATTCGTCCGCCGCGCCGTCGCCCAGCACGACCAGCGCCAGAAGCGCGGTATATATCGCGTCGCCTTCGGCCCCCATATAGGATTTGCTCGTCTGCGTTTCCAGCAGCCGCGCTTCGGCTGATTTCACCGCGCGCATGACGGGCGTATGGCCCGCGTCGTCGCGAAACACCCCCACGCCCAGATCGATCTTGTCGGGCCGCGTATCGGCGCGGCAAAGCGCGATCAGGCCGAGCAACGCATCGGCGAGCTGTGCCGCCAGCCCGCTTAGCGCCGGGCCAGCCTCGGTGATGTGGAGGGACGCGCCGCTCATACCGCGGCCGCCTTTGCCAGCGCATAATCCTGCGTTCCGCGATCGAACAGCCGGTCGTCGGGCAGGATCGCATCGACCGCCACGTCGCTCAGGCCCTCCAGTTCGGCATACAGCGGCGCGAAATCGGTCTCGGCCGTCTGCCGAAGCAGATCCTCGAAACTGTCGATGACGAAATAGCTCTGCTGATAATCGTCGATGCGATAGCGCGTACGCATCAAACGCTTGAGGTCGAAGCCGATCCGGTTCGGCGACGCATCATCGAGCGCGAAGACCGACTCGCCATAAGAGGAGACGATGCCGGCGCCATAGAGTTTCAGCCCCTCGTCCTGACGGATCAGCCCGAATTCGACGGTGTACCAATATAGCCGCGCCAGGCGGTCGATCGCGCCCATGCCGTCGGCGCGCAGGCCACCTTCGCCATAGGCCTGCATATAGTCCGCGAACACCGGGTTGGCGAGGAGCGGCACATGGCCGAACACGTCGTGAAAAATGTCGGGTTCCTGCAAATAGTCGATCTGCTCGGGGGTGCGGATGAAGCGGCCGGCCACGAAGCGGCGATTGGCGAGATGCTCGAAAAACACGCGGTCGGGGACCAGGCCCGGAACCGCGACGACCTGCCATCCCGTCGCCTTCATCAAGCGTTCGGACAGTTCCTCGAAATCGGGAATGCCCGGCTTGGTCATCCGCAGGATGTCGAGCCCGTCGATGAATTCGGACACGACGCGGCCGGGCAACATCGCGGCTTGCCGCGCGAAAAGATGATCCCACATGCGATGTTCGGCGTCGCTATAGCGCGCCCAATCCTGCGGGATGGTCCAGTCGGCGGCGGCCCCCTCGGGCGGAATTTGATGATCAACAGCCATGCGCGATATATCGGAGAATTCGGGCGAAAAATCTTTTCAAAATTGTTCATGTTGGCGCATATAGCGAGCGATACTTATCATATCGGACACTATCATGACCAATTTAGTCACACTCGACGACCTCGACCGAAGAATTATTCACCAGCTCCAGCGCGACGCCTCGTGCAGCAATGCCGAACTGGCGGACCGGGTCGGCAGCACGGGTCCGTCCTGCTGGCGGCGCATCCGAAACTTAGAAGATGCGGGAATCCTGACCCGTACCGTTCGCATCATCGACCCGGTTCGCGTCGGGCAAGGCGTCAACGTCATCTGCAACATCCGCATCAAGAGCCATTCGGCAGAGCATACGGATGTTTTCGAGCAATTTGTCGGCGAGCAGGACCGGATCATGGAATGCCTGTCGATGTCGGGCGAGTGGGACTATCAGGTCCGCGTCCTGGCGAAGGACGTCGCCGACTATGAAGTCTTCCTGATGCAGACGCTGCTCAAGCACGATACCGTGGCCGCGGCATCATCGCACTTTGCGCTCAAGGTGATAAAATACAAGACGGCGGTCCCCCTTCCCGCCTGACCCGGCTTTGATGCTTCGATGGAAGGCGGGCCTCTGGGGGCACGCTATTTTGCGGCGTTCGGCCGCCTAAACCGGGCAACCTTCGCCTGCACGAACGGGCTGCCCCAGATAAGTTGCAGCCAGCATAGCAACGATGTTGCCCGAATAAGCTGCTTTTCCGCGCGCAATGCTATCGAAATGCACACTGGATCGCGACCGGCCCTGGGCCGCGGCATCCGCGACCACTTCCAGATCGCTAGCAATTCAAATGACATGGACCATTTTGATATAAAGAGAAAGGGGCGGATAATATGACTTCCAATCATGCCAGATGGGGGGCGAGCACGCTCGGCCTGATCTTCGCACTTGCTGCCGGCGCGGTTCCGGCATGGGCGCAGGAGAATGCCGATACCGACGGCGCGCCAGAGGCCAGCGCAATATCCGCACCCGATGGAGCCCCCGGAGAGATCGTCGTTACCGCCCAGCGTCGTTCGGAACGGCTGCAGGATGTTCCCGTGGCGGTTTCCGCGCTCGGCGGCGATAGCCTGCAACAGCAAGGAGCCCGCGACATCCAGGATATAGCGCGCTCGGTACCCGGGCTGGTCTTCACCCCCGGAGCATTCGGCAAGGGCGGCAGCCCGGTGATCCGCGGCGTCGCTTCACAAGTCGGTGCGGCGACCGTTGGCCTTTATATCGACGATACGCCGGTGCAGGTGCGTCCGGGGCAGTTTTCCGGCAACCCCAGCCCGCAACTCTTCGACATCGACCGGGTCGAGGTGCTGCGTGGGCCGCAAGGCACGCTGTTCGGCGCCAGTTCGATGGGCGGCACGATCCGCTATATCATGAAGCAGCCGAGCTTTTCCGAATTCAGCGGCAACATACGCGCCGAAGCCGCGACGCAGTTCGACGGCAAGCCAAATTATGAGGTCGGGGCCGCGTTCGGCGGTCCGCTAAGCGACACCATTGCGTTCCGCGCCTCGGCTTTTCATCGCCGCGACGGCGGCTATGTCGATCGGATCGACCGCACGACGGGCAATGTCGTCGAACCGGGCGTCAACAATATCGACACCACCGCGCTTCGCCTTGCGGTCGAATTTCGCCCGGCCGAGGGCCTGCGTATCCAGCCCTCGATTTTCTATCAGAAATCGACACGCGACGACCTGGCCTTCTTCAATCCTGCGCTGGGCGGCATCCGGCAGGATTTCGTCACCCCCCAGACCGGCCGCGACCGGTTCGTGATGCCCAGCCTGATGACCGAATATGAATTCGGCAGCACGACGCTTACTTCGGTCACATCCTATTTCGACCGGCGCGACGCGCAGCGGTCGGACTATTCGTTCCTGATCCCGAACCTGGTTTTCGTCCCGCTCAGCGGCGGGGCGGTCGGCGAAGTGTTGCCGGGCTTCGAAAATTACGTCGCTTATGGCGACAATCCGGTCAGCCAGAAGGTCTTCACCCAGGAAGTCCGCCTGGCGTCGGATCAGAGCGGCCCGTTCCGATGGATCGTCGGCGGATTTTATCGGCACAGCAAGGAAGGCACCGACCAGCGCATCGTCGATCAGACATTTGACCCGGCCGCGCAGGCGCTGTTCGGCCTGACCGCCAATCAGGTGCTGGGGTTGATCGGCGCGCCGCCGCTTCTGCCCGGCGACGTGATTTTCCAGTCCGACAGCACCACCACCGAAAAGCAGCTCGCCGCCTTTGGCGAAGCGAGTTATGAAATCGTGCCGGCGCTGACGCTGACTGCGGGCGTCCGCATCTCGAAGTCCGAATTGTCGCTCGAACAGAATAATGACGGGCCGTTCGCCGGTGGAGCCGTCACGGTCAGCGGCAAGCAGAAAAGCACGCCGGTCACGCCGAAGCTGTCCTTGTCGTACAAGGCGAACCCCGACCTGTTGCTCTATGCGTCGGCGCAGCGGGGCTTTCGCGTCGGCGGCGTCAATCAGGCGGTGCCAGCCAATCTGTGCGCGGCCGATATCGCCGCGCTGGGCGGAAACGCGCCCGAAACCACCTTTGGTTCGGATTCGCTGTGGAATTACGAAGCGGGGGTGAAAAGCCAGTTCGCCGACCGCCGGATCACGTTCAACGCGGCCGCGTACCGGATCGACTGGAAGAATATCCAGCAGAATCTGACGCTGCCCGGATGCGGGTTCGCATATACCGACAATCTGGGATCGGCGCAGATCAACGGCGTCGAGATCGAAGCCGGCGTGCGGCCCTTTAATGGCCTCTCAATCAACGCCTCGGTCGCCTATACCGACGCGACATTCGACGGCGACGTCTTTTCCGCGCCCAACCCGGTCACCGGCGACCCGACCATATTGGCGCTGGACGGCGACCGCCTGCCCGAAGTGCCGCGTTGGACCTATTCGGTTTCGGCCGAATATCGCGCGCCGCTCGACGACATGTTCGATTTCTATCTTCGCGGCGACCATCAGTTCGTCGGCGACCGCTTCCGCACCCTGCCGGCAGGACGCGCGGGCTATACGCCGGCGGTATATGAGGCCGCCGATTATACCGTCACCAACGTTCGAGCCGGGCTGTCGTCGGCAGACGGCATGGAGGTGTCGCTTTTCGTGACCAACCTCTTCGACAAGCGCCCGCTCATCGCCGCGTCGACGCGTTTCTCCCCCTCGGTGCAGACGGTCAGGGGCACGACGCTGCCCCCCCGGACGATCGGCGTTACGATCGGCACCGATTTTTGACCAAGCATGGGACGGCGGACTCATCCGCCGTCCCTTTGCGCGATAATTCGAGACGCATCGCCGGGAACCCGCAAGGATAGACACATGCTGAAATCGAAGCTCCTCCTGTGCGGCGCGCTCGTCACCGGGGCCATGCTGGTCCCGACATATGGCATAGCGCAGCGGACGACGTCTGACGCAGCGCCATCGAACCCGCCCCGGGACAGCGTCGATCGATCGATCCTCCCGATCCCCGAAAAAGCCTTTGCCGGAAAGATCGCGCCGATCGCCGCCGACGCGACGCCCGACTCCGCCGTCGGGCAATCGGTATCCGCACCGCGCGCGGCACCGAATATCCTGTTGATCATGACCGACGATGTCGGCTTCGGCGCCTCCAGTACATTCGGCGGGCCGGTTCCGACACCGACGTTCGAGCGCCTCGCCCGCGCGGGCGTTCGCTATAATAATTTCCACACCACCGCCATGTGTTCGCCGACGCGCGCCGCGCTGCTGACCGGCCGGAATCATCACAATGTCGGTTTCGGCATCCTCTCCGAAATGGCGTCGGGGTTCCCCGGCTATAGCGGCCGCCTTCCCCGAAGCGCCGCGACGATCGCCAAGGTGCTGACCGCGAATGGTTACAGCACCGCCATGCTGGGCAAGCATCATAATGTGCCGCCCGGCGAAAGCAGCGCCGCGGGTCCGTTCGACCGGTGGCCGACCGGTTTGGGTTTCGAATATTTCTATGGCTTCCGGGATTCGGAGACCAACCAGTGGGCGCCCGCGCTCGTCGAGAATACCCGGCTGATCGAGCCCGACTATCGAAACCCCGAACATCTGGATACGCTTTTGGCCGACCGCGCCATCCGCTGGCTCCGCGATCACAAGGCGACGGCGGCAGCCAAGCCCTTCTTCCTCTATTATGCGACGGGAACGCCCCACGCGCCGCAGCATGCGCCGCGCGAATGGATCGAGCAATTCAAGGGCAAATTCGATCGCGGTTGGGACGTTGCACGTCAGGAAATCTTTCGGCGCCAAAAGCAGATGGGCATCATCCCCGCCAACACCCGTTTGACCCCGCGACCGGACGACATCCCGAGCTGGGATTCGATTACCTCCGACCGCCGCCGCATCTATGCGCGGATGATGGAGGTGTATGCCGCGACCCTGGCGCACGCCGATCATCAGATCGGGCGGGTCATCGACGAACTGCGCGCCCAGGGAAAGCTCGACAACACCCTGATCATCTTCATTCAAGGGGACAATGGCGCCAGCCAGGAAGGGTCGCTGAGCGGCACGACCAGCCAATGGGCCCCGGTCGCGAACGGGGTCGAAGAAGACACCCCCTATCTGCTGTCGCAGCTTGAGGAAATGGGCGGCCCGAAATCGTTCCAGAACTATCCCGTCGGCTGGGCGTGGGCGATGAACACCCCCTTCAAATGGGCGAAACAGGTCGCGTCGCATCTGGGCGGAACCCGCAATGCCATGGTCATGTCCTGGCCCGGGCATGTACCCGAAGGCGGCCATTTGCGGTCGCAGTTCGGCCATGTCGTCGATATCCTCCCCACCATCTTGGAAGCGGCCGGCCTACCCGCCCCCAAAAGCGTCGATGGCGTCGCGCAGCAACCGCTCAACGGCACAAGCCTCGCGTACAGCTTTGCGGCGCCGCAGGCCCCCGAGCGGCACAAGAGGCAATATTTCGAGTTGATGGGGAACCGGTCGATCTACAGCGACGGCTGGATGGCGTCGACGACGCCGCGCCGGCTGCCGTGGATCGTCGAGGGCCGCGGCACGAAGGATCCGCTCAACGATTATCAGTGGGAACTCTACGATCTGCGCTCCGACTTCAGCCAAGCGCACAACCTTGCCGCGGCAAAGCCGGAAAAGCTGGCCGCCCTGAAAAAACTCTGGCTGGAGGAGGCCCAACGCAACAATGTCCTGCCGATCGACGATCGTTACCTCGATCGCCCGCGCAGCCGCGCGACGGGTCAGCAGCTGAGCTTCTCCTATCATGCCGGCGACGTCCGCATCCCGGCGGCGGCGGCCCCCAACACGGGTGCGCGATCGTGGACGCTGACCGCGGACGTCGAAATCGGCGATGCCACGTCAGGCGTGATGGCGACGCTCGGCGGGCGCTTTGGCGGCTGGGGCCTGTTCATGCAGGGGGGCCGGGTCAGCTTCGTCTACGCGTTGTCGAACCAGCCCCGCGACACGGTCACGCTTGCCTCGTCCGGAAAGCTCGCGGCGGGCCGTCGAAAGATCGAGCTGCTGTTCGACTATGCCGGCGCACCGGGCCAGCCAGCGCATGCCCGCCTGCTCGTCGACGGAGCGGTCGTTGCCGAGGGGAAAATTCCCGAGACCGCACGCCAGGGCCTGACCATCGACGAAACCTTCGATGTGGGGCTCGATACCGGAACGCCGATCAGTGAAAGCTATGCGGACGCCATGCCCTTTGCGTTCGAGGGCAAACTGCATCTCTTGACGGTCGACATTCGCTGAGGCGCGATCGCGCGCGTGCGCCCTCCTCGCTCATGCCGGTCCCAGCCGGTCGGCGATGATCGCCAGAAAGACCCCGGCCGCCACGCCAAGCAGCCGGTCATCGAAATCATAGGCCGGGTGGTGGCACATCACGCCATCTTGCCCGAGGAAGAAATAGGCGCCGGGTATTTTGGCGAGAAAATGCGCGAAGTCGTCGGTGAAGGGCAGCGGCGGCATTTGTCGGAGGATGCGGTCTTCACCGACCAGCTTCCCACAAGCGCGCGCGGCCACTTCGCTTTGCAGCGGCGCATTGATGCACGGCGGAACGTCGATCAGGATGCGAAGGGTCACGGTGCAGCCGGTCAGCGCCGCAATTCCGTCGCACGCGCGGGCGAGGTGCGAGCGCAGCACTTCCATTGTCTCGGCGGTGCTGCCGCGCAGCGTCCCGGCCAGTTGCGCCGTCGCCGGAATGACATTCGCCGCCGATCCTCCTGCCATCTTGCCGATGGTGATCAGTCCCGCCTCGCTCGGCTTCAGATAGCGGCCCACGATCGACGAAATCTCGGTTGCCAGCCGCGCCATGGCCTGCAGCGGGTCGACCGCATCGTAAAAGGCGGCGCCGTGTCCGCCGACGCCCTCGATATCGATTTCCCATAGGCAGGCGCCGTTCAATGTCGTCCCCGCGATCACCGCCGCGGTGCCGCTGTCCAGCGCCGGCATATTGTGGAAGGCATAGATTTCGTCGATGCCGAAACGCTCGACGATGCCGGCTTCGATCATCGCCGCGGCGCCCGCGACGCTTTCCTCCGCCGGCTGAAAGATCAGGACCACGCGCCCGCTTTGCGGCGGACGTGCCGCCAGCTGACGGGCGGCACCCAGCAAGGCGACACTATGACCGTCATGGCCGCAGGCGTGCGCCTGTCCCGCAATGGTCGACGCATAGGGTTTGCCGCCCTGGTCATCGAGCGGAAGCGCATCCATATCGGCACGCAGCGCAACACACAGCCCCGGCTGACCGCTATCGACCACCGCTACCACCCCGGTTTCGGCAATTCCCGTAATCGGATCGAGCCCGAACTCCCTCAGTTTGCCGGCGATGAAGTCCGCGGTCCGATGCTCGCGAAAAGCCAGCTCGGGATGCCGATGCAGATCGTGGCGCCAGCGCGTCAATTCGGGAAGCGTATCGGTCAGCGTGTCGGGCGGGGTCATGAGCGTATATCTCCTTGTCCGCCCTATCTCTCCCCACCGACAAACGACCGCAACATGCCGAAGCTGCGGCCGAAGCCATTTCGTGCAGCGATCAAAAATCATATGCGGATGGGATAAGGTCGATCGCGACGCTTGCGGATAACGGGAGGGAACAGCCCTCTCGATGCAGCGAGGCGGGAATGGAGAATCATGGCAGACGCGCAGCAACATATCGCGGAATTCGACTTCGTCGTCGTGGGTGCGGGCAGCAGCGGCTGCGCTCTTGCCGGACGACTGGCCGAGGACGGCCGCCACAGCATCGCGGTGCTCGAAGCGGGCGCCGAGCGAAAGCCCAAGCTGACCGCCATTCCCGCGGCGCTGGTGCACACGATCGGCAATCCGCGTTATGACTGGCAATATCTGTCCGAGCCTGATCCGACCCGCGACAATCGCGTCGAACCCTGGCCGCGCGGCCTTGGCCCGGGCGGCAGCGGCCTGATCAACGGCATGATATTCGTGCGCGGTGCGCCACAGGATTTCGACGCATGGGAGGCGCGCGGCGCGACCGGCTGGTCCTATCGCGATGTGCTGCCCTATTTCCGCCGTTTCGAGACCAGCGGGGTCGGCGACGATCAGGCGCGGGGGACACTGGGGCCGCAGTCGATCAGCGCGCTTCGTTATGTTCATCCCGTGACGCGGCTGTTCGTTCAGTCGGCCGAAGCGACGGGCATCCCCTTTACCCCCGACTATAATGGTGCCGCGCAGGAAGGGGTGGGATTCACGCAGGCGACCCAGCAGAACGGACGCCGCCACAGCCCGTTCGACGCCTTCCTGAAGCCCGCGGTCGATCGCGGCCGGGCGAGCCTGATCCAGAATGCGCGCGTGCTGCGCGTGCTGCTCGAAGGCACGCGCGCGGTCGGGGTCGAATATGAACGCGACGGCGTCGTCCATATTGTTCGCGCGCGGCGACAGGTCGTCCTGTCGGGCGGTGCGATCAACACCCCGCAACTGCTGATGCTGTCGGGCATCGGCGATCCGGCGGCGCTGAACGCCGCGGGCATTCGTCCGCTTGTCGACAATGCCGAAGTCGGCGCCAATATGATCGAGCATCCCGGCGTGTTCATGCGCGCCGAGGTCGATGTTCCGACGCTGAACCAGCAAGCGACCATGCTGGGCAAGGCGCTTGCCATCGCACAATGGCTGGCCGGAAAGGGCCCGGCGACGACCCCTACGGCGCAGGCGCTCGCCTTCCTCCGGTCGCTGGACGGAATGAGCGAGCCCGACATCCAGATTCACTTCACCGCCTTCGGCTTCACCGGCCCCGGCGAAACCAGCCCGAAGAAGCGGTTGATCAGCATCGTCCCGTCGGTCAATCATCCCGAAAGTCGGGGCAGCATCGAACTGGCGGGCCCCGATCCGCGCGATGCCCCGCGTATCCTGCCGCGATTGCTGGAATCGGACGCCGATGTCGCGACGCTGCGGCGCGGCCTTCGCATCTGTACGCAGATTCTGGCGGCGGCGCCGCTCGGACAACATGTCCGCCGTATCGTCGACAAGCCTGAAGATGAGAGCGAAGAGGCGGAAATTGCCTTCATCCGCGCCACCGCCGCGCCGCTGTTCCACCCGGTCGGCACCTGCCGCATGGGCAGCGACGAGCGGGCGGTCGTCCGTCCCGACCTGTCGGTTCGCAGCGTCGAAGGCCTTGCCGTCGCCGATGTTTCGATCATGCCGCGCCACATCAGCGGCAACACCCACGCCAGCGCGCTGATGATCGGCGAGCGCGCGGCGGACTTGCTTCGGAGATAAATGAGAATGTCGGAATTGAGTGGCCACTCGCGCGAACACACGCGTCTGCTGTCGGACTATCGTCGGTCGTGGATCGACGGCCGCTCGGTCGATGATGCCGAAGGCGCCATGTCGCATATCTACGCCGGCAATGGCGAAGCACTCGGCGAAAGCGATTGGGTCGGCGCCGCGGGCATCGACCGTGCCGTCGCCGCTGCGCGGCGCGCTTTCGCTTCCTGGGGAGCGGCACCGCTCGGCGAACGCCGCGCTGCGCTGCATCGCTTTGCCGACGCCATCGCCGCCAATGTCGAACGCCTCGCGATGATCGAATCGCTTGAGGCCGGCCGGCCGCTGGGCGACGCGACGATTCTGATCGCCCAGGCCCCCGATTTCCTGCGCCGTTACATCGGAATGATCGACGGAGCTCAAGGCGACGTGATCGCGGGCGAAACGCGGCAGATCAACCTGTCGTGGCGTCGCCCGCGCGGCGTGGTCGCGGCGATCCTGCCGTGGAACTTCCCCGTCATGAACATGATGGTTCGCATTGCGCCGGCCCTCGCGGCGGGGAACTGCCTGGTGGTCAAGCCATCGGAAAACACGCCACACAGCGCCGTCATGCTCGCGCGCCTGGCGAGCGAGGCGGGCCTGCCCGACGGCGTACTCAACGTGGTGCTGGGCGATGGCGCCGGTGCCGGGCGCGTATTGGCGGAGCATGCGGACATCGATCTGCTCACCTTCACCGGTTCGACCGAGACCGGCCTTGCGATCAGCCGCGGCGCGGCGGCGCGGACGCTGAAGCCGGTGCTGCTCGAATGTGGGGGCAAGTCGCCCCAAATCCTGCTCGACGATATTTTCGACGACGGCGGCATCTGGCAGCCGATCTTCTTTTCCAGCTTCTGGAACAGCGGCCAGTGGTGCGCGGCCAAGACCCGCCTGCTCGTCCCCCGCGCCCGCGTCGAACAGGCGGTCGAGGCGCTGAAGGGCGCCGCCGCCGCGTGGCAAATGGGCGATCCGCTGGCCGAAGGCACGCGCCTCGGGCCGCTCATCAACGCCGCCCAGCATGCGCGCGTCGAGCATTATTTCGACGCGGCGCGCCGTCTCGGCACCGTCGAGGCACTCGGCTGTCCGTCCGACCAGCTCGATCCGCGCGGCCTGTTCGTTCAGCCGTCGGTCGCCCTGGGCCAGCCGCGCGGCAGCGAGGTCGTCCGCGAAGAGGTATTCGGACCGTTGCTGACGATCGAAGCCTATGACGATATCGATGATGCGATAACGCTCGCCAACGATAGCGATTATGGCCTGATGGCGAACGCGTGGACCCGCCGCAGCGACCTGGCGCATCGCCTGTCGCGCAGCCTCGTCGCGGGCGCCATCACGCTCTACAGTTCGGGCGAGGCCGCATTTGCCACCCCGCCCGACGTCGCGGGGGCCTATCTGGAGCCGCAGAAGCAATCGGGCCACGGCGTCGATGGCGGCCTGCCAGGCCTTCTGGCCTATAGCACCGCGCAGTCGGTCGCCTGGTTGCACTGACACCCGGCTTCGCTATAGTCCTGCTTCCGGATGGACGTGAAGGGATGGATATCACGAGCGCCAGTGTCGAGGAATGGGTCAACGCCAGCGCGGGCATCCAGGCCGCCGTCGTCGATACGGTGTGGACGGATGGCATCGACCGCGTGATCCCCGGCGCGTCCGATTTACGCTGCAAGCTGCAACTTACCGGCTGCGCCCATTATTCGACCGGCGATGGTTTCGAACTGGTCGGTCCAGGACATGACCTGAATTTCCTCTACAAGCCGGAGGGTGCGGTAAAGCACGAGCATATCGATGCCGGCACCGCCGAAAAGTCGATCACCTTTGCTTTTCCCGTGCTTTACGATTCCTTCGGCGGTTACGGGCGCGAGGATCCGTTGGTCGATCAGGTGATGGGCGCGATGGCCGGGCAGGTAATTTCCCGCCGCGTCCGAATGCCGTCGTCGGCCTGGGGAATCGCCGCATCCATCCTCGCGCTCGATCGTCACGCGCGTGGTTTCGACCGGATTCGACGCGCCCGCATCGACGAGTTGGCGTGCATCGCGCTCGACGTCTTTCTCGACAGTTTTCAGCACGAAAGACTGGCCGACCTGACCGCGCGCGAGCGGCGGCAAATAAGCGAGGCACGCGATCTGCTTGTCGCCAATCTGGGTAATCCGCCGCCGCTCAACATGCTGGCGGCCATGGTGGGGACGAACCGCACCAAGCTCAACCGCGGCTTCAACGCGATGTTCGGCATGCCGGCGTATCAATATCTGCTCAATGCGCGAATGACGACGGCGCATGCGCTGCTCTGCGAAGGGCGCATGATCGGTCAGGTCGCCGAGGCGTGCGGATATGAGCATGTCAGCAATTTCACCAACGCTTTCAAAGCCTTTCACGGCGTCACGCCGTCGGTGGTCCGCAGCCACTAGCGGCGCTGGCGGATACGCGCCCCGCTCCCTTTTTGCGATATGATGCGCTTGGCACAATATTGGCGCGCCGGGCATAAGCGTCATTGCACCTCGACACCCTACGACATGGCCGCGTGTCAATCATCGAGGCCTTCGCAATGGAAATTTCCAGCCCGTCTCCGGTCCCTTTGCCCGAAACAATGCAATGGGACGGCCGATCGCAAGCGTCGGGACAATCCTATCGCATTTATGCCCACCAGCCACCCGGTCCCCCGCCCGCGAAAGGCTATCCGCTGCTGGTCCTGACCGATGCCGAACTTTTTTTCGCCAGCGCGGTGCAGCAAGTCTCGGCAAGGGCCGCGATGGGAGACATATCCGCTCCCCTGATCGTCGGCGTGGGATTTGTCGATGCCGATCCGGCAACCGTCCAGACCAGAAGAATGGAGAATTTCGGTGCGGGAAAAGCGAAGGAGGCGAGCGCCTTCACGACCTTTCTAACCACCGAACTTCTGCCGTGGGTGGACTCCCGTTGGGCGGTCGATCCGTCTTCGCGCAGCTTGTTCGGATTTTCGCTCGGCGCGCTGGCGACCCTGGACATGTTGCTTCATCAGCCCACGAAATTTCAACAATATATCGCCGCGAGCCCATCGCTCTGGTGGAATGACGGCGCGATGCTGAAGGCGTTTCAGGCGCAGCCGCGGCACCTCCACGACGCGAGGATTCTGGTCAGCTGGGGTGACGAGGAAGAAAATCCTGCCCGCGCGATCGGACCAGCGCATCTGACCGACGAGGAACGCGCCGGCCTGGTGCGCGATGCCCAAATGATCGGCAATGCCCAAGCGCTGGTTCGACAGCTTCGTCAAAACCGATCGGCCTCGGTCGAGACATGGCGCTTTCCGGATGAAAACCATGCCAGCGTCGCGTGGCTTTCGCTATCTCGCGCCATCGGTTTCGCGCTTCAACGCTGAACGATGCAGCGCGATGTCAGTCGAGACCGGCGGGCGCGAGCAGAAATTCGGGCACGTCATAGCCCCACAGCGCGTAATTCGCCGCGATAACCTCCGCCATGATGCGTAACTCGGCCGAGCGATCGCCCTTGCGGTGGCTCATGATGATCGGCGACGTCGCGGTTTCGGCCAGTTCCCGATAGACGACGTCGCCGGTGCGCGCCCGACGCACCGATTCCGGCACGATAGCGATTCCCTCTTCCGCGGCGACGAGGCCGATCGCGGTCTGAAGTTCGCGCGCCTCATGCGCGATCTGCGCTTCGACCCCATGGTCGTGCAGGATGGAGACGACCTGATCGGCATAGCTGGGCCGCGGCTCGCGCGGATAAAGGATCAAGGGCTCGTCACGCAGATCGTGGAGCGAGATCGTCGCGCGCGCGGCCAGCCGATGCCCTGCGGGGAGCGCCGCGACCAGCTGCTCGTGGCGGAGCACGGTCCGTCGGATAGCGGGATCCTCGAACCTGATTCGCCCAAAGCCGACGTCGATCATGCCATCCTTCAATGCGGATATCTGATCGAGGGTCGAACTCTCGACGAGGCGGATGTCGACATCGGGCGCCGCGGCGCGAAAGGCGCGGATAAGTTCGGGAAGCCGCGCATATATCGTCGATGCGACAAACCCCATCGTGAAGCGCGTCCGCCCGGCCCGGGTCGCCGTCTTCAGCGAACTGTGCATCGTCTCCGCGCGATCGAGAAGGCCGCGCGCCTGATCGAGGAATAATTGACCCACCTGGGTCAGCTCCAGCGGGCGAACGCTCCGGTCGATAAGCGGCGCGCCGACCTCTTCCTCGAGGTGCCGGATCGCGCGACTGAGCGGTGGCTGCGCGATATGCAGGCGCTCTGCGGCCCGATTGAAATTCCGCTCGGCGGCCAGCGTGACGAAATATTGCAGATGCCTGAGCTTGAACATCGTCCCTCCCTCGGCCGGCCTGCACCGCCGGGCATGCCCAACCCGCCCTATAATACCTTCCCGGTATGATGAACACACCCAATTGGTCTTTGATCGGCGCCGCAAAGCAAAATAATGCAAATTGAGTATAGAAAATAGGATGAGTGGAGAGTGCCCATGGCGAGGCTCAGCGCCATTGATACCCTGATTGTAGATGTTCCGACCATTCGCCCGCATGTCCTGGCGATGGCCACCATGCATCGTCAGTCGATGGTCATCGTCCGCTTGCGCGACGAAGACGGGGTCGAAGGGATCGGCGAAGGCACGACCATCGGCGGCATGAGCTATACCAACGAAAGCCCCGAGAGCATCAAGTCGGTCATCGACACCTATATCGCGCCGGTGCTCGACATTTGCGATCCGGCCGCCGTCGCCGCGACCATGGCGATGATCGGGCGCTGCGTGAAGGGCAATCATTTCGCCAAATGCGCGGTCGAAACGGCGCTGCTCGATATGGCGGGCAAGCGCCTCGGCGTCCCCCTGTCCGATTTGATCGGCGGCGGCCGGCTGCGCGCCTCGCTTCCGGTCGCCTGGACGCTGGCAAGCGGCGACACCGCGCGCGACATCGAGGAAGCCGAGGCGATGCTGGAACGGCGCCGCCACCGCATATTCAAGCTGAAGATCGGCAAGCGCGACGTCGATGAGGATGTGAAGCACGTCGGCGCGATCTGCCGCGCCCTCGGCGACCGCGCGTCGGTGCGGGTCGACGTCAACCAGAATTGGACCGAGGCACAGGCCGAGCGCGGCATCGCCATGCTCCATGACGTCGGGGTCGATCTGGTCGAACAGCCGGTGTCGCGCGACGCCTTTGGCGCCATGGCGCGCCTCTCGGCCCGCCACGCCGTGCCTTTGATGGCCGACGAGGCGCTTTCGGGTCCGCATGACGCCTTTGCCCTCGCTGCCACATCCGCGGCAAAGGTCTTCGCGCTCAAAATTGCCCAGTCGGGCGGCCTTTACGCCGCCCGCGACGTCGCCGCGATCGCCCATAGTGCGGGGATAGGCCTTTATGGCGGGACGATGCTGGAGGGGGGTATCGGAACCGCAGCTTCGGCGCAGCTTTTCGCGACGCTACCCTCGCTCGACTGGGGCACCGAACTGTTCGGACCGCTCCTGCTCACCGACGAGATACTGAGCGAACCGCTGGCCTATGCGAATTTCGAGCTCGCGGTCCCGACGGGGCCTGGCCTCGGGGTCACGCTCGATGAGGACAAGCTGGCATTCTATCGCCGCGACCGCACCGCATCGGCGCTTCACATCGTATCGGGAGGATTTTGAGCGATGCTGTTCATGGTGGAAATGACGGTCGCCATTCCGGCCGACTTCGACAAGGCCGAAGCCGATAGATTGAAAGCCGAAGAGAAGGCGCGCTTTCAGGCGTTGCAGGCAGCGGGAAGCTGGCGCCACATCTGGCGGGTCGTCGGCCATTATGCGAACGTCTCGATCTTCGATGTCGAGAGCAACGCCGACCTGCACGACATATTGATGAGCCTGCCGCTCTACCCCTTCATGACCATGAAGGTGACCCCGCTTTGCCGCCACCCCTCCTCGCTGCACGAGGACGACCGCTGACACGCACGCTCGCGCCAGCCACCGGGACAGGGGCCGCGCATATGGAGAGAGACATGGACCTGAACTTCCTAAAATCGTCCGAAGTCCAGACGCTGTTCGACCGCGCCGCAGGCATCGATGCCGAAGGTGGCGACCCGCGCCTGAAAGCCGTGATGCGCGATATTCTGGAGGCAAGCGCCAGAATTATCGTGACGCATGACGTGAGCGAAAGCGAGTTCTGGGGAGCGGTTTCCTATCTTCAGCAAGGCGCCGGCGAACTCGGGCTGATCGTCCCCGGCACGGGTCTCGAACATTTCCTCGACCTCTACATGGACGCGAAAGATGCCGAAGCGGGCCGAAGCGGCGGGACACCGCGGACGATCGAAGGACCGCTCTATGTCGAAGGCGCCCCGTTCGCCGAAGGCGACGTCAACCTTTCCAAGGATGACGACGAGACGGGCCGTCTTTATATGTCGGGCCGGGTCACCGGCCCCGATGGCGAAGCGGTCGCCGGCGCGATTCTGCATGTGTGGCATGCCAATTCGCAAGGCTGGTATTCGCATTTCGATCCGACGCGCGAACAAACGCCTTTCAACAACCGCGCGCGCATTCGGCTCGGCGCCGATGGCCGGTACAGCTTTCATTCGAAAATGCCGAACGGGTACAGCGTCCCGCCCGGCGGCGCGACCGACCGGCTGATGCAGGCGCTCGGACGGCATGGCAACCGCCCCGCGCACGTCCATTTCTTTATCGAAGCCCCCGGCTATCGCCAACTGACCACGCAGATCAATTTCGGCGACGATCCCTTTGCCGCCGACGATTTCGCCTTTGGTACGCGCGAGGGCCTTTTGCCGGTGCCGAGCCGCCAGGGCGACACCGCCTATATCGCGTTCGACTTCGAACTTCAGCGCGCCGACGATGATGCCGACGAGCTATTCTCCCGCCGTCAGCGCGCGGCCGCATCGGCCGCCGAACCGGCCGAGCGGGAGGAAGTCGGATGAACCATCCCCTGCGCGATCGGATCGAGACTGCGGTGGTCGACGATCCCGAATCCGGCCAGTTCCGCTGCCGCCGCGACATCTTCACCGATCCGGCGCTGTTCGATCTGGAGATGAAGCATATCTTCGAACGCAACTGGGTCTATCTGGCGCACGAAAGCCAGGTCGCGAACGCCAATGATTTTTTCACGAGCTGGATCGGGCGCGTGCCCGTGGTGCTCATCCGGCAGAAAAGCGGGACGCTCGACGCATTCGTCAACGCCTGCTCGCATCGCGGCGCCAAACTGTGCCGGCGGCGGCGCGGCAACCAGCCGCTGCTCGTCTGCCCCTTCCATGGATGGAGTTTCAAGACCGACGGCAGCCTGCTCCGCGCCAAGGATGCGAGCACCGGCGCCTACCCCGCGACCTTCGCGCAGGACGGGTCGCACGACCTGACCCGCGTCGCGCGTTTCGAAAGCTATCGCGGCTTTCTCTTCGGCAGCATGGATCCCGAGGCCGGGCCGCTCGAGGAATATCTGGGCGAAACCCGGGTCGTCATCGACCAGATCGTCGATCAGGCGCCCGAGAGTCTGGAGATCCTGCCCGGAAATTCGACCTATATCTTCGACGGCAACTGGAAGTTGCAGATGGAGAATGGCTGCGACGGCTATCATGTCAGCTCGGTCCACGCCAATTACTCGGCGACGATGGCGCGCCGCGCCGACGGCGGCACCAAGGCGGTCGATGCGAACGGCTGGTCGAAAGCGGTCAGCGGCGTCTACGGTTTTGAGCACGGTCATATATTGTTGTGGACGCGCGTCCTGAACCCGGAAGTGCGCCCTATATGGTCGCAGCGCGCGGGGCTCGAAGAGCGGCTTGGCAAGGAGCGCACGGAATTCATCGTCAGCCAGAGCCGCAATCTTGCGCTCTACCCGAATGTATTCCTTATGGATCAATTCTCGACGCAGATCCGCGTCGTGCGGCCGATCAGCGCATCGCAGACCGAGGTCACGATCTATTGCTTCGCGCCGAAGGGCGAAAGCGCCGAGAACCGCGCGACACGAATCCGCCAATATGAGGATTTCTTCAATGTCTCGGGCATGGGTACGCCCGATGATCTGGAAGAGTTTCGCGCATGCCAAAGCGCCTATGAAGGCGCGGGAGCGCTGTGGAACGACCTCAGCCGGGGTGCACTCCGCTGGATCGCGGGTCCAGACGAAAATGCGCGTGCGATGGGCATGAACCCCTTGCTTTCCAGCGAACGGTCAGAGGACGAAGGCCTGTTCGTGCGCCAGCACGAATATTGGGCGAAAGCCATGCTCGCGGGCCTCGATCGCGACGCCCGAGCGGCCTTGCCGGAGGCGGCGGAATGAGTGCGGTCCTGGAAATCCCCCGCACGGCCATGTCCGACGAAGATGTCCGCGCCTTCCTTTATCGCGAAGCGCGGCTCCTCGACGACCGGGCCTGGGACGAATGGCTCGATTGCTATGCGCCCGACGCCGAATATTGGATGCCGGCGTGGACCGACGACGACCAGATGACGACCGATCCGCAAAGCGAAATCTCGCTCATCTATTATCCCAATCGCAAGGGTCTGGAGGATCGTGTCTATCGGCTCAACACCGGCCGTTCGGCCGCGAGTTCGCCCGAACCGCGCACAGCCCATGCGATCAACAATGTCGAGATCGTCGGTCGGCGCGCGGACGCGATCGATGTCCGCTACAATTGGCACACGCTCAGCCACCGGATGCAACAGACCGCCCAGTTCTTCGGCACCTGTTTCTGCACGATCGGCACAGCCGGCGATGCGCCGCGGATCGTCCGTAAGAAGGTGGTGCTGAAGAACGACTATATCCACCAGGTCATCGACATCTATCATCTATGAGCGCGCAAACCCCGATCTTCGCCGGCCGCTTTGCGAACAAGGTCGTCATCGTCACCGGCGCCGCGCAGGGCATCGGGCGCGGCGTCGCGCTACGCGCTGCGGCCGAGGGCGGCCGGGTGCTGCTTGCCGACCGCGCAGCATTCGTCCACGAGGTTGCCGCCGAGGCGGGTAGCCCGGCCGCGGCCTTCACCTGCGACCTCGAAACATATGACGGCGCGGCCGCCATGGTCGCCGAGGCCCGCGACTGTTTCGGGCGGATCGATATCCTGATCAACAATGTCGGCGGCGCTATCCGTATGCGCCCTTTCGCGGCTTTCGAGCCAGACCAGATCGACGCCGAAATCCGGCGATCGCTGATGCCGACCCTCTATGCCTGCCACGCGGTACTGCCGGCCATGCTGGAGCAAGGCGCCGGCACGATCGTCAACGTCTCGTCCAATGCGACGCGCGGCATCCACCGCGTCCCCTATTCGGCAGCGAAGGGAGGGATCAACGCGCTGACGCAGAGCCTCGCGATGGAATATGCCGAAGCGGGCATCCGCGTCGTGGCAACCGCGCCGGGTGGGACAAGCTCCCCGGCGCGGCGCGTGCCGCGAAATTCTGAGGGCGATACGCCGCAGGAGCAGGCCTGGATGGCCGATGTCGTCACGCAGGTCACGGGTTCGACCTTCGTCAAACGCTACGCGATCCTCGACGAACAGATCGCGCCGATCCTGTTCCTCGCCTCGGACGAGGCAAGCTATATCACCGGGTCGGTTCTACCGGTCGCGGGCGGCGACCTTGGCTGACGGGAGATCGGCAACATGACATCCAAAATCTATCCGAGCCCGGCCGCGGCGCTCGACGGACTGCTCTTCGACGGGATGACGATCATGTCGGGGGGCTTCGGTCTTTCGGGCAACCCCGAAAGCCTGATTCCCGAGATTCGCAAAGCGGCCGTTCGCGATCTCACGGTGATTTCCAACAACGCCGGGGCCGACGGCTTCGGTCTCTGGATGCTACTCGAGAGCCGACAAGTGAAAAAGATGATCTCCTCCTACGTCGGCGAGAATAGATTGTTCGAGCAGCAATATCTGTCGGGCGAACTCGAACTCGAACTTAACCCGCAGGGGACACTTGCCGAACGCATTCGAGCCGGCGGTGCGGGCATCCCCGCCTTTTATACCAAGACCGGTGTCGGCACCGTGGTGGCTGAGGGAAAACCCGTCGAGCGATTCGAGGGTGACGATTATGTGCGCGAAACATGGCTGCGCGCCGACCTCGCGATCATCAAGGCTTGGCGCGCCGACCCCGAAGGCAATCTGATGTTCCGCAAAACCGCGCGCAACTTCAATCCCAACATGGCAACCGCCGGCAAGATCACAGTCGCCGAAGTCGAGGAGATCGTCCCCGAAGGCAGCTTCGATCCCGACGCCGTCCACACCCCCGGCATCTATGTCGATCGCATCCTGCTTTCGACGATCAACGAAAAGCGGATCGAGAAGCGGACGGTCCGCATCCGCGACGAGGAACCGGCCTGATGCCCTGGACCCGTGACGACATGGCCGCGCGCGCCGCGCGCGAACTGAAAGACGGCTATTATGTGAACCTCGGCATCGGCATCCCGACGCTCGTCGCGAACCATGTCCCCGCCGGGATCAAGGTGACGCTGCAGAGTGAAAACGGCATGCTGGGCATCGGGCCTTCTCCGTTCGAGGAAGAGATCGACGCCGACTTGATCAACGCCGGGAAGCAGACGGTCACGGCACTGCCAACCTCCAGCTTCTTCTCGTCCGCCGACAGCTTCGCGATGATACGCGGCGGCCATATCGACATGGCCATCCTCGGCGCGATGGAAGTGAGCGCGGGGGGCGATCTCGCGAACTGGACCATCCCTGGCAAGATGGTGAAGGGCATGGGCGGCGCGATGGACCTTGTCGCCGGCGTCAAACGGATCGTTGTCGTCATGGATCATGCCGCAAAGGACGGTAGTCCGAAAATCCTTTCGCACTGCACCCTGCCGCTCACCGGCAAGGCCGTCGTCGACCTCATCGTCACCGACCTTGCGGTTATCGCAGTCGACAGGCGCGGCGGCGGCCTGACGCTGATCGAACTTGCGCCAGATGCTGCCCTGGCCGAGGTGGTGTCCAAAACTGGCGCCCCGATGGACCTTGGGGCGTTCGCAGCGTGACGACGCTTCAATATGTCGAAGCGGGCGACGGCTGCCGCATCGCCTGGCGCGTCGATGGGCCCGGCGAAGCCCCGACATTGCTTCTATCCAACTCGCTTGGCACCGACCTTTCGATGTGGGCCCCCCAGATCGAAGGCTGGAGCCGGCATTTTCGCGTTCTGCGGTACGACAGTCGCGGGCATGGCGCCTCCGCCTCTCCGACGGGCAGCTATTCGATGGATCGGCTCGGCCGCGACGTCATCGAGCTGCTCAACGCGCTCGACCTGCGACAAGTCGATTTTTGCGGCCTCTCGATGGGCGGAATGGTGGGGCAATGGCTTGCGATCCGCGCGCCCGAGCGGGTGCGCCGCCTCGTCCTTGCCAACACATCCGCCTTCATGGGTCCACCCTCGGCTTGGCAGAGTCGGATTGACGGCGTGACCCGGGAGGGCCTGGAGCCGCTGGCGGCCGCCTCCATCGCGCGCTGGTTCACGCCCGGCTTTCCCGTTGCCGCCGCGGGAGAGGTCGAAAGGATTCGCGCCATGCTGCTCGCGAACGACCCGGCTGGCTATGCCGGCTGCTGCGCCGCGATCCGCGACATGGATATGCGCCCCCTAATCGGCCTCGTCCGCACGCCAACGCTGGTCATTGCCGGACGGCACGATCCCGCAACGCCGCCGCCACACAGCGAAGAACTCGCATCCGGGATAGTCGGCGCGCGCCTTGCGCGGCTTGAGGCAGCCCATCTCTCGAACGTCGAATGTCCCCAGGAATTCGGGCAACTCGTCAGCGAGTTCTTGACCGAGGCCGCCGACTGTTGACCTTTTAAATTTCATTCGGACCGACAATTTTGCGCGTTGGTCAAAGGTCTGCTTACGGGTCGCCGCGCGCAATCGTCCAAACGGCAACAATCAGGCGCATTGCTGACCAATAATCACGCTGTTCGATTTGGCCCAATGCGACTGCACGGCTCGCTAGCTGACAATGCGGGTCCAGATTGTCGCGGTTGCAATTACTGCCAGAGAAACCAGGATCGACCATAGCCACAACAGGCTTTCAGTTTCGCTATCGCGTGGGTCGGGCCACAGACGGAGCATCAGATCAGCGTCATATCGTCCGCTTGTTTCGCCTTCCGCGCGAACCACGGGTCATCGGTGCGCTCGACGACGAGCTGGCTGGCAGGATATTGGGTCACCAGCTGCATCGCCTCCTCGGCGTCGGCGTGTAGCCAGGCATCATGGGCGTCGGGCGGCAGGATGACCGGCATTCGGTCGTGGATGTCCCAAAGCTCCTTGGTCGCATCGACCATGACGCCGGTATAGGCGTCGCCCCATTCGGCGGTCGGGCGCCACAGTGCCGCCCAGGCCGCAAGCGGCTGGTCGGCGACGCGGATCCAGGTGCGGGTCATCTTGCCGGGCTCGCCCTCGGCCTCGGCGAACGACGTGAACGGGATGAGGCAGCGCTGGGCGGGGTCGGTGAACCACTGGCGCCAGATCGTCCACAACTTGTCGTCGCGGGCATTGTTGGTTGCGGTTGGCTTGTTCGGTTTGCCGGTGCGCTTGTTGGTCGAGTGGCGCGGGAAGCCCCAAGTCATCTGCTGCAGGATGCGTTGCGCCCCATCTTCGCGCACGACGATTCCGGGATATTGCGGATAGACGTCGGCGGGGGCGTTGAAGCCGTAGGTCGCTGGCGTCCCGAACAGGTTCGCCATCTCCTGGACCGTGCTCTTGTTGGTGTAGAGATTGCACACACATGCGATCATGCCGCGCCCGCCGGGCCTGTCAATCGGCAACCCGCCAGGGGGGCGCGCGTTCGCGATGCGAAGGAGACACGACATGACTGCCGAATATGATGCTGCCAAGACCGCGCCCGTCGAGCGCGTCGCCCGCGTGCTGGCCGGGCATGCGCTGAGCCGCAACGCCGAAGGCGACTTGGGGTCGGCGGGACCCGCGGTCGACGATCTATGGCCCGACTATGCCCCGGCGGCGCTTGCTGTGCTGCGTACCCTGCGCGAACCGAGCGGCCGCATGCTTGCAGTGGGCGACGCCGAGATCTGGGACCGGATGATCATCGCGGCGATCGAGGACGAAAGCCTCTCGGACTGAGCCGCTCTAGCGCCGGCGCCTAAGCTGACGCTTCCACTCGATGATATCGGGCATCGGCAGCTGGCGGGTGTGATCGACGTTCACCAGCTCGAGCGTCGCGAGCGTCCGCTTCCGTTTGGCATAATAGCATTGCAGGCAGCGCATGCGTTTGCGCACTGCGGGCAAGCGATCATTCCACCCCTTGCGCTCGAACAGATACCATAGCGCATGCGGATCGAAGATGCCGACGTTCCCGCACGGACACGACACCTTCACGGTGTGATGCCGACATGCGACATCGAACAGGCTGCTGATGGGGTTGACGAGGGTTCGACTCATGACTCGACAAAAGAGAACGAAAGCGGAACAATGAGCAAGAGGGATTCGAGTCGGAGTTTGAACGATGGAAGTGATCGACCGCACATATCGCGGGCTTGAAATATGGGACGTCGATGACGTTGCGCCCGCGATCATGGACGAGGCGACGGCAGCTGCTTTAGACGCGCTCGATCTCAAGGGCGTATCGCCTCTGCAAGCCCGCGTTGCGCAGTTCACGCTCGAAGCCATGGACGACAAGGGCGTGCTCAACCGGGCCGACCCCACGGACTTCGGCCTCAACATGGCGCATCTGAACGCTTGCCGAGAGGCAGAAGCCGCCGCCTGCCGCGTGATCGAACGGCTCGCGCCCAACCGCGCCGAACCCTATCTGATGCTTGGCGTGGCGGAATGGGCGCTCAATGAATGGCAGGCCCACGACACGGACCCCACCACGACATGACACGGGGACATAACGGGAAGCCAGTGGCAGACCGCATCGCCGACTATATCGAACATCGAGCCGAACGGTTTACCGATCGCGCTGCGGCGAAGGGCAACGCCGAATTGCTGACCCGTGCTACGACGCTCAATGCCGTCGCGTCGGATATCCGCGCCCGTCTGTTCGACGACTGACATGGTTTATCGAAAAGGGGAGCGCGCCGTCGCAAAAGAGATCCGCGCCTACACGCCAGATCATCCGGTCGCGAAATGGATTGCCGATGGCGACCACTGGCTGACTGCATGGGTCGGACAGATGTGCACGCCGTGGCAGACAATTACGAAAAAGACGGGAATCGCGCGCGAGCGGATCGACGAGTTGAACGACGACGCTGAGCCGACCCCGGATGAGTTGGAATTGCTCGCCGAACTGTGGTGGGTTACGCCCGAAGGGCTGCGGCGATCGATCGAAGAGGCTAAAGCCAACCCATGATTTTCTCCCTCTTGCTCGCCGCCACCGTTGTTCCTGCCGGCCAGTCGTTCCACTGCACCCCAACCGCGGTGTGGGACGGCGACGGGCCAGTTTGGTGCCCTGAAGAGCCTCATACCTGAGCGGCAATACGTCTCGATCCGCGCCGCAATCTTACCTGATCGAACCCGTCCATTCGCCTGCGCACTTGCCCCGCGAAGATACCCCTCGCAAGGCTGACTCGGGGCTGCCCTCAGTGCAACCGGCGGCCCGCTACGTTGTGGTCGGGGCTGATCGAAAATTGAATAATCCAAATAATTTCTGAGTAGCTTGGGAGCAGCTTTCGACGATCCTATAACTCAGGGTCGGCGGAATAATCTCGTCCGACGAGCATTGAACATTAGCTCCAAGGAGAATGAGAATGAAGACCAGTTTTAATCGAGAAATTGCGATGGATTTCCTGATTTGTCTCGGCAGGATGATAACCCTTAGACGAGAAGTAGACGGGATCCCTTTCAGAGAGGCTGCATTCACTGTTGCTGAAACAGGAAATGAGCATGGGTTTGAGCAGGCGGTAAAAGAAGCCAACAAAGACCTGATTGTGCTTGCCTTCAAGCCCGGGAAGGAACGCCGTGGACCCGCCAATATCGCGGTTTATGAGACCTATGACGGTAAAGTGAAGACGTGGCCTCGATGTTCGGTATGGGTTCTTTCCAGGGAAGGACCGGCTCTGATAGTTCCCAAGGGCGCGGATTTCGGCTTCGCTTATCACGATGCGGCACTTTGTCGGGTATTGGACATCCCGTTGGACCATCGGGCTGATCGGATCAAAATGGCGCGTAAAATCCTGTCACTGATGCCGCAGATCATGGCATGCGATCCCAATCCTTATGTAAGGGTTCATTGATCTCCCTGGGCGCAACGAGAGGTCGCTGGCAAGGCCGCGCTCCCGATTGGAGACGAAATAAGTATCATGGCGCGAGCGAACACCTGCCATCTGATGAACCCCTGATATGGGGCTCGCAAAATGATATATCCGGCTGGCCCAGGCGTCGGCAATTCGATTGCCGACGCCTGGGCTCAGCAGATTCCCTTAGCGATTAGTCGGATAGAGCGAACGAAACGTCGTCACACGCATCGTGGAGCGCATGGCGGCGTGCAACAACTTGCGATCTTCCGACGTTGCCGCCCAAGTCACTGGGACTTGGCGACCGTTAAGTGCTTCCACGATGTGAGTGCGCCTAGCTCCCGACAGCCGGTCAGCGATCTGGACGACGAGCAATGCAAACAGGCGCGGCATTTCGCGCATAACGAGGGCCGTGACATACGCGGCAATGACTACAGCAGTTAGTTCAACGATAAACATTCTATTTTCTCCTCCGACCTTCAGATCACCCTCTCCGCTCAATTTCTCTCCTGTTCTGGTTTGAAGACTTCGCTATCAGATCCTTCTGAAGCCAGAACAGGCAATGCGATATTCAGGGTGTTCGGCACCGGGCGTTACCGGTGCTCGGTGCCGACCCGATCTCAGCGGGATTTTTGCGCTGTCGCTGCCATGACATATTCGGGCGGGACGATTCCGGTACGGTCCCACCAACGCTCGGCGAGGCGCTTGCGAGAGTTGTCCGTCCGCAGCCAGTTCTGGCGAACCTTGCCGTAATCGCGGTGCTCCGGGTCATATCCTCGCAAGGTAATGAGGAAATGCACGTGCGGTGCGATTTCGGGCTGATCGTCGGTTTCCGCTTGGTGATGGATCGCCCAGTCGACGACCATGCCGCGGGCCACGAGATAGTCCTCGGCAAAGCCTTCGATCAGATTGCGCCAGAAGGCGAGGTCCTCATGGCGCGGCAAGCTGCCAACGCAATGCGCGATTGTCGGCTCGTCGGGCCGATACCGGACCGCATTCTCGTCCGCTTGTGCCCAGAGCGCGATCCCCGACAGCTTGGGTCCGGCGGCGCGGGCAGGAGCACATCGGCCCGCCGCCGCAAGGTCGGAGCGCGACGCCCAGTTCGGCGTCGGACCCCATTCATCGACGCTATTCTGGCGGTTGATGTAGGCATAGCTCGCCTGCGCCGTGCGGTGCGTGCGCAAGAGTTCGGGCGTATATCGGCTGGAGCGTTCCCGGATTACATATCGAGTGTTGAACGGGCGGATGTTGTGGATGGTCGTCATTTGGTACGTCTTTCTATAAAGGAGAAAGGGACCGCATCGCTGCGGTCCCCTTGCTGAGGTTATGTGTGATGGAGGGATGGCGAGACGGCGCCGCAGCGGCTGCTGGACGTCGATTCACCGGATGTTTAAAGCTGGTCGCTAGACCGTGCCCTGACGGGCATGACAGCGGCCCGTCGCATGCGAAGCGTTGTGCATATGCACGCTCGCAGGCCTCGCTGCTCGCGCGACCCGAGCAGCGAGGCCATTTTTTCATCGATAGTGAGTTTACGCGTTAGGCGCGCTCAGGCGTGGAACAGGCCGTCCTCGAAGCTGACCCATCTCGCGGTTTCGTCGCCCGCAGCAAGGCGTTGTCGATAGTCGCGATAATGATGCGCGAACGAGTCTGCACGGCGGATTGGGCGTGAGTTCCCGATATCGGCGAGCGCGGCCTTAAGATACTTGCTGGCATCGATCCACTCGCGCAGGGCCAGCATGATCTCGAAGAAGGGTTCCGGTCGCGCGGCGCGGAACGCCTCGACATGCGCCCACAGCATCAAGCGTGCGGTCGCGACGCGCAGCGCATGGTCTTCTGCTGCCGCCGGCGCGGCGCGCGACCAGGCAAGCTCGATGTCCGCATCGCCGGTCTCGGGCATCGGGATCGAGAAACGACGGCACGCTGTTCGCTCATCGAACCCGTGTTCACCCATTGCTGCGGGACCTATAGCCGTATCGCCAAAGCAAAGTTCTGCAAGAGCTGGCTCGACGAAGAAGCGCCGGCTCATCGCGTCCATCGCCAGCGTCATGCGATCTGCGGTGGACACGATCTGGACCGCGCCGGGCAACAGCGTCTTATCGAGCAAGTGCGGCAATGGGATTTCCGACTTGCGCGCGTCGGAGACGCAGATCGTGTTGATCCAGCGATGACCATCATCTTGATCGACCATCGTCAGAACCGCCGCCGCAACCGGCCTGCGTGCCAGCGCCGGATGCTCGTCTGGTATGTCGTTGACGGGAATGCATGCCAGACCGATCACCTGCAGGCATTTGGGAAGTTGATACTCGTTCACGATATTCTCCTTTCGGAGGATCAGGGATCCGAGACAGAACTCCTGCCTCTTTTCCTTTCACCCTGTTCCTCGCTTCCCGCGTCAGCGTCTCCATTGTTCAGCGGGCGCGAAGGCGCGTCCCGCTTTTCCATCCGGCGGACATGCGAGGTCGGTCTGAGGCTGCGCCGCAGGCGTGATCGTCATTTTAAGAGAAGCAGACCCTCCCTGAGGGCCTGCCGATCAGCGTCCGCGGCCGCCGGGTTCTCGGCCGGGCAGCCCGCGAGCGGGCGAATGAAGGCGCTTCGACGACTTCGACCGCTTCGTCTTTTGCTTCGCTGTTCGCCGCTTGATCTCGAGCGACATGATCACCCCGGCGGCCGCCATATCCCCACCGGACCGCGCCGATGCCAGCGCGCGCTTCAACCGATCCGCCTCCTTCGGCGGATCGAACCGCACCGAACCGCGCTTGACCAGCAGCCACTCTTCGTCGAGCAGCGGATCGCCCATGTGCCGAAAGCGGTCCGCTTCGTTTGCCCGCGGCGGCGCTGCGGGCAGCAAGCCGGAATCGACCATAAGATCATGCAGGATATCGCTCCGCGTTTCCTGCTGAACCAACCAGGCGGCTCTGGTGCGGGCGCGTATGTCAGGCCGTGTCAGCCAATCGGCGCGGGGTCCGAGGGTGTTGCGCAGCGACTCCACTGTGTCCGGTGCCTTGGCATCCGCACGCCGCGCGAACAGGAAAGGGACAGGCGCAAGGCGCCACAGGGCGGCAGGGTCGGTTTCCTGATATGTGTCCATCAATTCGGCAGGCACCGGCGCGACGCGAGCAGCAGGTCGATCAAGCCAAGATGCCCGTCGCGTCTGCTCCACGTCCCAAACCGTTGGCCGGCGCGCCGGATCGATATCGGGTAGGTTCCTGAACATCTGCGCACGCTTAACGACGATCGAGGACAACAGGTCCTGACCCGCAGTGCCCCGGATATACGGAGTATCGAACCAGCGGCGGGGGTCGTCGCGCAGATCGATCTGCAGCGCGCCGCGCCAGTGCACGATGCGAACAGGATAGGTCTCGATGACCGATTGTAGCGTCTGGAGCTCGTTGATGGTCGGTTTGTCGGGAAACGGCCCATTGATCGTCGTGTCGGCAAGCCGCTGGTACAGGTCGGCAAACTTTTCTCGCCCGTTGTTTTGGATGGGTAGATAGTCGTCAGCGCGAACATCGCGTAGGATTTTGGCCTGCTTCGGCGCGACGGGAACAGTTTCTTCGGCGGGAATATCAAATTGCTGCGGCAGCTCTGCACGCGGCGAAAGCCATGCCGGCACCGGCTGCGGTTCGCGGCCAGGTGTGATCTCGCCCAGCCCCACCATATCCAGTCCGCGTGCGCCGAGCGATGCCATCGTCGGCAAGGGCTGATCGAGCGCGCGGGGCGGTGACAGCGCAAACTCCTGGTCGGCCTCCCGTTTGCGGCCTGACGCGACTTTACGGACTGCCTTGATGCGGAGATCGCGCAATTTGATCCGCCGCCCCATCTCGGGAGTGTCGCGCCAGCGCCTCACCGCCTTTTGCAGCCATGCGCTTTTGTCGACGAGATTATCATCATCCAAACCTGCCGGCCCGCGCTTGGTCAGCAACGCGCCGACTTGGGCGAGTTCCTTCTGCTGGGTATCGCGGATCGCCGGGAGCCGCTTTCGATAGGGTGCGGCATTCAAATCGACGCCGTGGATCAAATCCTGAGGATCGTCGACAGGAAGCACGACCAGGCGTCCATCGACTTCGCTGAGCAGGAGCGGCGTCTCGGCGATGCGCTTCATCACCGCATTGGGATCCAGCATCGTTGCGGAGCTGACCTCGTTGGACAGCATTGCGTCGACAACGCGGGTCGGCTCAGGGTTCTGGATCGCAAGTCCCAGGTCTCGATCGAGCCGTTCGCGAAGATCGGCGGCGGCGCGTTCGAGAAACTTCGCCTGCTCGCGGCGCTCGGCTATCGCGGCCTGTTCAACGACCAACTCCAGTTCGAGTTCATCGAGATAGGCTTCGGCCTCGTTACCCCGCCGGGTCCAGGCGTGCGACAGATAGGTATCGTGTCCGTCCTTACGCGCCTTGTCGGCATAGCCCGGGGCAAATCTCGCAACGATACGCGGATGGCTGCGCGCCATAGCGCACAGCGTTTCGATCTCGGCGGCCTCGGCGCGCAGCCGGATCGCGGCATGCTCGCGATCGCGAAGGTCGAGCGATAACCGCTCCAGCCGGTCGCGGTCGTCCGAAGTGCGGACTTCGCGCACGCGCGCTTCGCGTAATTCGAAAGCCGTATCGGCGTCCGCCAAATCTGCATCGCGCTTTGCTAACTGCCGCGCGAGCACGCGCGCCCAGCCAATCGCTGCATTGTCGAGCGACACATCCGGCGCGTCCCCGGCGCGTTCGAGTACGGTGGCCTTGCCGCCGACCTTACGCATGGTTTGCGCATCCAGCCCCATCTTCGCATAGGTTTCTGGCGAGAGGCGGTAATCAGCGTCAAACGCATCGAGTTCGACATTGACGAGACGGGCGATCTCGCACCGGAAGGGTTTCATGAAGCTGGTCGCTATTCGCGGCACGACGTGAACGTCGAACGCCAGTGCACCGTCGTCATCGATGGTTACCGCGCGCTTGCCGACCTGGAAATGCAGGTGCCAGTTCGTCAGATTATTGAGCGCGTCGGGTTCATGCCGCACGAACAGGGCGGGCACGACCCGATTTGCGTCAGCATCGCCGCTTTCGGATTTGGCGAGCGATTGCACCCAAGCGTTCGCGCCAACGAGAATGCGTTCGTGCGCCGCGCCGTCAAGATCGGCGGGCAGCTCCGCCTCGCCCGCGATGACCGCATAGCTGCCGCGACCTTCGCTGAGCTTCACCGGCGGATCCGCATCCGGCCAGCCGGGCAGCGCCGCGAGCCACTTCAGCGCGGCAGGCGCCTCCGGATCGATCCACGGCACACCAACCGACTGGCGCTTTTTGCCGAGCGCCTTGCCGCCATCCACCCGCCTCTGCTCGGCGTTGAGAATGTGACGCAGACCTTCGGGACAATCGGCGCGAAGCGCAGCGCCCGCCAGAAAAGCAGGCGCGATTTCATATTTGATGTTGAGACGCGGCGGCCCGGCGGATTTGTTCTGGCGCCGCCCAAACTCGTGCGCTTCGACCGCGTCCCACTGCCTGGCTCGCTTGACCGGATCCGGATCGAGCGTGGTGACAAGGATCTGGCGATGGTCATGGCCATGATCCTGCGTGTAGCGGTCGAACGTCGCAGCGGGCCGCTCCTCTGCCGCTATTTCCGGCTCCGCATTCGCATCGCCGATCTTACCGGTCGCATAATCATCGAACGCGGCCGCCGCTCGCTCGCGGGTTACGTTGCGCGCCAGGTGGAAGCTGCGCTCCCCCGCCGCGCTCGTTAGCCGGGATATGTCCGGCACGCTCGGAATGCCGAACCAGGCGCGCCGGGCGGGAGCTGCTTTCCCGCGCTCCCAGCGCTGCGCGGAATCGAGACTTGCCCGAACCTTGCCGCGCAGGAGCCCCAACGGATCATCGAGTTCGGTCTCCGCCAGGTCGAGCGGCAAGTCGCGGATGATCCGCTTTGCTGCGCGCCTGCGAAAAGTTCCGATCGGATCCATGATCTCCAGTCCACGCTTCCAAAGGCGGGCTGTGCCCGTCCTACCAGCCCGCGGCAGGCGCCCGCTCGGGAAGTCCCGAGCGAAACCGACCTTCCTAATCCGAAGGATATCATGTTGATGTTAGCTTCCACAATCGAAGAATGGGCAGCTAACCTATTTCGCAAAAAATATTCAGTTACTCCCGATATATTCTCGATATCTTATTCAGATATTATAGATACATTACCGATATTCCGAAAGCTATTTAGATAAGAGATTTTGAACTCGAACCGGATATCTCTCAGCATGAGAGAATATCGGCTTCAGATACTATCTGACTTGCAACGATACCCGATCTCGGTGGCGGCGAAGTCGTCCCAATATCCGGTCTTTGGATATTTAAATGATCGTTGTAATATCCATGCACCAATTTGCAGTGGAACAGCGAGCTTGAATGTCAGGTTTTGGCGACGAGCCGTGCCTTATCAGCGACAGAATGGCTCGCCGTTCACTGGGGCTCCAACCTACCGACCAAGCAAGGAGATAATCATGAAAAACTTGCTTGCCGAGGCCATGGCGCGCGTAATCGTCGAAGGTTTGACTGCGCATTCTGCCCAGATGGAAAAATTGACGCGCGAACTTGAAGTCGCCATCATCCAAGCCGCCCAAGCGAGTGGCAAAATCGTCACGATCGAAACCATGTTCGCGGGCCAGTATCTGAATGGACCGGCTTTTGCCGACCTCCGCAAGACCTTGCGCAACCCGGGCCTAAAGCTTGAGGCGACGATCAGTGAATTGCGCCGGTCCGAAGCTTACTTCATCAGAGCATACGACAATTACGTCGCCGGATACTCTGACCAGCGGGCGATAGAGCTGCGCTGGGCAGAGCTCCGGCTTGCGATCGCACGCCTCTTCTACGACGATATGATCCGATCTGTGCCGGCTAAACCGCGCACCCAAGCGCGGCCAAAAGCGGAGCGCTCAACGAGCGTCATCGGGTTCGAGATGGATGCATTCTCTGCCGATGAGCAGAAAGCGCTTCGTCAAGCGATCCGTAATCGCGAAGAAGCAATCAGGCAGTTGGAGACCATCATCCGCCGAGGCGGCGCGACGTCGGACACTACGCATCTCATCTGTAGCTATTTGCGCGATCCGAACAAGATCGAGCAGGTAAACCGCTGGCTCACCGCCGAGCAGAGAAAGGCGCATCATAACAACCCGGAACCTGAAGATGACGTCCAGCCGATGGCTGCCGTTGCCGAGCCGCTGCAGATGGACACTCCGCCGAGCCGCAATGGTCAAGACAATGAAAAGCTGTGGCCGCCACGTCGGGAAGCACCTCGAACAGATCCGGTCGTTGCCCAGAGACTTGTCGAGTGGCTCCGGGCCGGCCCCAATAAGATTCGGAAACTGTACGCGCGGTCGTCTACAGGGGATATTCGGCTTAACGCCCGACCGGACGCACCACCGGTCGCCGACATGTTCGAGACCGCAGTTGATCACCCGTTGGTTCAAAATGAACTATCAGCAATATGCGCGCGTCTCGAGCTATAACACACTTCGTTCGGCGCGGGTTGGCTCCTTTCACTTACTTGCCTCGTTGGAGCTGGGGCCGAGGCTGCCTAGGGTCAGGACCCATTGAT
>FSSH01000133.1_pt1 | contig 104763 bp, 146 predicted proteins | sample 1166101 | NCBI WGS metagenome assembly FSSH01 (sample SAMEA32972668, study PRJEB13176) | freshwater metagenome | biome: Drinking water system; feature: Biomass in drinking water that filtered by 0.45 um membrane; material: drinking water | place: USA | collected 2012-12-20 | depth 0 m | reverse complement strand
CGAAAGAGTCACGGCAGCAGTGGAAGAAAGAAGGTATGCGGGCGGGTTTGGTGTCGGTGGACAAAACCTCCGTGCCCTACAAGCATCTTCGTGATGCTTTCAATGATGGCCGCATTGACGTGTACGACCAACCCATACTTACTGACGAATTGTTTGGTCTGGAGTTCGATGAGACCAAGGACAAGGTAGACCACCCGCCGCGTGGCTCTAAGGACGTGGCTGATGCCGTGTGCGGTGCGTACAACACGATGCTGACTCGCCGCAGTTCTTGGATGGCCGCAGCACAGGATGACAAAGCCGCAGCCGCTTCCCGCCGCGCAGAATACGACTCTCGCCCGGACGGAGAACGGCCCGTCTGACAAAGTGACAACCATTGACCAAGAATTCTCTATGGGCGATAATGGGTCTCAATAAAGCAACGGAGAAACCTCAATGTCCATAACTGATGTTCTTGCACTTCTTTTCATCGCATACGTAATTCTGGTCTTCATCAAAGTCATGCTGATGCTACCATCCGCCTACATAGCCGTAGCTGTGCATGCGCGGTATGTGGCGAAGCGCGGCGGCGTTGAGGTTTCCATTCCCGGGGTATGGCTCTGTGTGCTTGCGAGTATTGTGGTAAGCGCATTCGCAGGGGCGTTGCGAAATTTGATTACCGAAGGACCCGGGTTCTTTGTGATGTACCAGAAACGTCAGGTCATGCGCGAGACTTACAATTCCTGCCAAATGATTTATCCTTTTTGAAATCAATTTCAAAATGCTACCTACACCTCCGAAGCGCAGGACACCAATAGCTGCGTTCCCTACCGATCTCGCCAGACAGACGCACTACTTCTGGTCGCATCAATTGATGGTTGTTCCGAAGAAGCTGGCGTGGGCCGTCTACCGTGCCATAAACCCCAACCACCCCAAGTTTGCCGTGCGCGGAGGAAAGCTCGTTGGCTAATACCGAGATGTATCGTGTCACTTCTGCGGCGATGAAGAGTGAGAATGAAAAAGAAGTATTCGCCAACCCAGATGGCGAAGCCGCGAGAAGCCATTACCAGATGCTGCGCAAACTCAAAAGCAAGAATCACATAACGCTGCGCTTGTATCGTGGCAACGTCTTGCTCAGCACATCCGGCGTTGCTGCCAACCGCGCCGCCCGACTACGCGCTAATAGTGCAATGTAGGAACGCGTTCGTGGTGCCACAGCTTTCGCATAACACAGTAGCTGGTGCAGGCTTTCGGCGGAAGGTGGCGCTACTGCTATTCCTTGGTGGCATCGCTGCGGCGTTGCCCAGCCCTGAGCGGCGCAAGCTCTGCCAGCAACTGCACCCCCGGCCCGCATTCTGCGCGAGGTATAATGGGCGGTAGGTAGAGCGTTTTTGTGTTTCCAATTATTCCGTATAGGAGATTACGATGGTGCATATTCCTGTTGCTCAGCGTATCGCTGTTTTGAAAAAAGCAATCGAAGAAAAGCGCCTGCCCGAGCGCGACATACAGTTCGCTGAGAGCCTTATCACGAACGCGCAGTTTCGCCCGCTGAGCATCAAGCAGGGTGAATGGGTGGACATCCTCATCAAGCGGGCAGAGCCAGCGCCTTCTGCGCGAGTAATCTGCGACTTTTCCGGGGTTTACGCCCTGTTTCAGAAGGCGAAGGAACACCTGAAGCACCCCAAGATTCGCCTGCAGATCAAGGGGCAGGAAATTACCCTGTATCTGTCCGGCCCAAATTCGCGGGTGCCCAATGTAGTCAACGTGACTCGCGGCCCGTTCGGCACCCCGAATAGCTGGCTTGGTCGCGTGACCGCCGCCGGGGTGTGGGAGCCTTCCCGTGATGTAGGCGATGCGGCTGCGCCGGTTGCCAAACTGCTCAAGGCCCTCGGCAAGGACCCCGAAGCCGTCGCTGCGGAATACGGCAAGCTCATGGGTCGCTGTTGCTTCTGTTCACGGACGCTCGATGACGCCCGCTCAACTGAGGTTGGCTACGGGCCGGTGTGCGCCGAGAATTACGGGCTTAGCTGGGGCAAGAAGCAGCGGAGGGCCGCGTGATGCGCGTTGACACCACGATTGCTGACAGCCGGTTGGTTGTGTTCATAGGCCCCGGTCACTACATCGACGTGCGAAAAGACCGACGCGATGACCGCTGCGAGATTGCCGAGGTTGTGCAGCGCGGCCATGTCGTTGAGCGCGTAGCTTTGCCGCGCTGCAAGGAACCAGAAACCATTATCAAACTGATGAGGAAGTACAAACGATGAAAATGAAGACCGAGCAACTGAAGGACGAGGCGCTGGACTGGGCGGTTGCTACGGCGCTCGGGCTGTCGCCCCGTCTCTACAAGGCTGGCCCTGTCAACAAGCCGAAGTGGATTAGTTTGGTCGGCAATGATGCCTGCGCGTACTCTCGGGACTGGCGGCAGGGTGGGCCTACCATCGATAGTGAGCATATCGAACTGCTTTACTACGGCACTGAGGGTCGTAACGGGAATCCGTGGGAGGCGCAGATCGGGCAAGACACCCATTACATAGACCAATACCCGGGTGACGCGATAGGTGGCCCCACTGCGCTTATTGCCGCGATGCGCGGCTATGTGACAAGCAAGCTGGGGGCGGAGGTTGAAGTGCCTAACGAGTTGCTTCGTTGCGCAGACCAGCAGTGCGGCACGTATCGAACGATGGCGGGCGGTTGCCCTGTTTGCGATGCACCTTGTTTGTAAGAGGAGATACTGACATGTCCAGAACCATGCAAGTGAACGACTACGATGCGATGAAGCTGATTGCGGAGGACCCGATGCGCTACGCAGGTATGCTGCGCACTAGCGCCCCGGAGGGGGAGTGCGGCAACTGGCGTATCCGCCGCTTCACTGTTACCGAAGAAGAGTACACGCGGCAACTGATGGACCAAATCAACGGCCTTGGCTTTCGTGCGCCGCCCCCGGGTGAATACACGGCGCTGCGGTTCCGGGTCGATGACCCGAACAAGCAATGGGCTGTCATGATGAGCGACACGCCTGCGGAGATGGCTGACCACATACCCGCTATTCGCTTCTGCACAGGACATGTCCTTATCACCGGTCTTGGGCTGGCGATGGTTGCGGAGGGCCTGTGCCGTCGCCCAGCCGTGAAGTCAGTAACTGTCGTGGAAAAGGAGGCCGATGTCATAACCCTGATGCAGGACTACCTGCGGGAAGAGTGGGATGAAGACCGGCTGCGGATTGTTCATGCCGACGCGTTCACGTGGGAGGCTGACCGCAAGTTTGATTCTGCATGGCACGACATCTGGCCGACGATCAGTGATGAGAACCTGCCGCAGATGGAAGCGCTGAAGAAACGCTACCCTACCAAGTGGGCTGGTTGTTGGGCAGAGAAGCAATGCCTGTCGATGAAAGCATTTATTGACAAACCCAGCTACATCACCGCTCTGCAGGCGCTCCCGCGTTTGTGATCAGGTATACTTAGCGGGTAGTTAATTTTCCATTCCGTATAGGAGGTGTTATGTCAATGCGAGAGTTTGAACGTTCTGGCCAACTCGGCCCCCGGTTCACCAAAGATGTGCTTTTAGCGGGCGCGAAGGTCGCAATGATTCCCTGCAAAGTCGCCGGGGAGCCTGCGGTAAAGCCGGACGCGAAGGTCAAAGGCCGCAACCTGATTGAATACCGGACACCGGAAGGCGACCGTGTTATCCGCTACCACACGACTGACATCATTCGCTTTGTCGGCGGCAGCATTTCACACATCGTGATCGACACCAACTGGTTCCGCACGAAGACCACGAAAGACGCGCTGAACCAATGCCTGCCCCCAATGCTTAGCGTCTACCAAGCCAAAGGCGAGTGGACTCTTCAGTGCCGCCCGCACAGTCGGCGCAAAGGCTGGTCGGTGCCGTTCTACGACGGCATCACGATCATTGACCTGAAGAAACCGAAACCGGACCCTGCCGGTATCGCGGAGATTGCCCGTCAAAAGATGCTGCGCAAGAAGATCGACAAGTTCGTGAAGTTTGTTGGTGACAAATGGCCGAAGGGCGACGTTGGCTATGTGAAAGAAGACGGCAGTAACGCTGTTCTCCAACTCCCCGGCGCGGGTGATTGCTTGGTATGTCGCGGTGTATTTCCGGGGCGGGCTCCCGACTGTCTTGAGAGCCACATGGATGAAGAGTATGTGCATGGCACGTTGGTTGCAAACGCGCTGCGTTGGGCTAACCACACCCCGACCCAGATCGGTATTGTGTGGAACATGAAGGACCGCGTGACGCAGGCGCTGCGGCGGTACCTGAAGGCCCAGCTTGGTCTCGTTCGCTGATTTGAAATCAATTTCAAAATGCGATTGATCATCCTGCTTGTAGCATTCATTCTCGTAACGGCAATCTTGCGCGGCTGCTTCGGCGCATACTGAAAAGGAGAGAGTCATGGTGTTTGAAAAACCGCAGTGGAAGTGGACTCAGGCGGAAGGCGAAGTCAATTACGGGCATGTGACAAATGCCATCCTCGTGCGGCCTGAGCGCGGGCCGAAGCGCATCGCCTACACCAACGTGCCGACCGAAATATTCCCGCTGCTCGAATCCCTCGGCTATGGCCCGGAGAAGCTGAAGAAAAGCGGTGCTTACTTCATCCTTCAGCAAAGTGCCGTTGACCAGTCGTGGGTGTTTTTCTTCCACGCGCCGAACGTGGGCGAACTCCGGTTGTGGGGTTACCGCAAGGGCGGGGAGCCCGGGTGGATGTCGAGTGCGCCGCTTGCTTCCCGCAAAGTGTCACACCCCACGGGGCGTGGCTAGGCTATAATAGCAGTTCATTACAGTCATTCACGGAAAGGAGACTGAGATGGCAAAGCACAAACATCCGTATACATTCCCGCACCGGTCACGTGCGGCAATGATCGACTACATCTGCGGTATTGGCGGCTACCACGGTGGCCGTCACGATGGGCCTTACCCACTGGCGTTCAACGTCAAGACCTACGACTGCGATTTCAGTTTTGAGCATGTGTGGAAACGCGCCGTGCTTGACGAAGACATGGACATCGGCCCTGACGATGCGATCAAGAACGACCCTGCGCAGTTCAAGGCGTATCAGGATTTGGTGCGCGAATTGCACAAAGACCACGAAGGCCATATGTGGGAGTGGGGCCGCGAAGACGCCTGTCGCAGCGTCACTGAAGATGACACGCATCGCAGTCTGTGCGACGGCACTGAATACAAGGCCGAATACGGCTTCGCTGGGCGCAGCGGCGGCTACCTCGTCGTGCTTGAATGGAACGGCTACGCGCTGCAGGGCATGACTGAAGAAGGTTTGCGGGGGCGGCTGGAGGACAAAGAAGACTCCATGTACAAGCAACTCCGGCTGCTTTACAAATGCTGTCGCCACTGGGAAAACGACTTCACCCAGAAGAAGGCGTCAGCGGAAGTGGAATACCAAGGCATCTGGCAGTTCTTTGCCAACATTGTCGAGTCGCGCTGGGAAGATCGGAAGCAGGAGATTGCCGATCATGAAGAGTTGGTGGAGTGCTACGGCGAAGTCGCCAAGGCGCTTGATGGGGTAACTGGCGTTGAGTCTGTCTCAGCGCGTAACTGTCTCGACAAGCTGGCAGCATCTTGCGGGATATCTGATGAAGAGAGGAGTCAAGCATGAGCGGGGTTCTGATCACCAAGCGTGGCAAAGTTCTCGTCTCGGGCGGGGAAGAAGACGCACTGATCGATTACGGCAAGAAAGTGAAGGTTCTCGCCGTGGACATCATGACCTACCTGAACGATGTCGCCCAAATCTACGTGAGCTATGCCGATGGGGCGCTGGGGGCGATGCGCGGTCTCAGCAAGTCGGCACTCTGGGCTTGGGCCTCCGAGCAGAAAAAATGGCCGCTGCGTATCACGCACCAAGTATCAGTGCCCTACCCTGCGGTCTTTGACCCAACGCCCGAGCCGCCGGTTGCTGTGATGAAGCGGACGCGCCGGTCGCTGGAGTTGCCCGTAGCTGACGAAGCGCCAGCCCCGGTAAAGCTGCGCCGTACCCGGGCGGTCATCGCAGAAGTATCTGCGGCGGGCACTAAGCGGCTGCGGAGGACGCGATGAACACCAATCTGGTCCACGGCCCGGGGTTGCTTACGCGCTGCGACGAGGAGGGTGTGCCTTGCGTCGTTCAAGCAATCTGGTACCGGCGCAGCGACATGAAGTTTGAAGTGTTGTTTTTCAACGGGCAGACCCGGTTTTTTCTGGAAGAAGAGTTGCTGCCCCACGATGTGGGTATGGACATCATGGCTGATGAGCCAACTGACGAGCAGTTTGTGATTGCCGAGCAGATCATCGAATGGCGGGCGCTGGACGCATACCCGTGGATGTTTCGTACGTCGCTTCGGCGGGCGGCACCTATGCTGAGGAGAGTGTGATGAAGCCAGAAGTCAAAGTGTTTACCAAGCAGAAGCCCTGCACCAAGAAAGATATCTGGAACTGCTTTCGGGTTTCTGCCGGATTCGCCAAAGTTCAGGTCGATCTGGCGCATACCAAGATTGGCGTAAACGTGCCGAGAGTCATGGAGCGTCAGGGCTACTTGGTGAAAGAGTCTTTGCCGAAAGGGGACTACTACTCGCTGACAAGCATGGGGCAGTCTTGGCTGGAAAACGGCATCAAGAGCTTCCTGCGCAACCATCCGGCTGAAGCAAAAAACGTGTTGCATATGCCCCGGCCAGCGTTGGCTAAAGTGGGCAACCGCGTGGTACGGACCCGGAGGTAGTTTTACTAGATACTGTGAAAACGGCCAAATCGCTGTTTTATGCGATTTTATGATCAATTCTGGACAATATAAAAAGGGCTGAACAATGACCATTGAAGGCTTTGAACATCTAGGCGAACTGCGCCTCATGGACTTGGTTGCCAAGACAGGCAAGCTGAGCTTGAAGGATGCCGTTCGTGCGCTTGTCGCAGCGCGGTTGGTGATGGAGCATTTTGATATCGACATCGACAAGCTGGTCGATGAAGATTACAACGTGACCGTGACGCGCCCCAGCCCTGAAAACACGGCAGCGTGTGAGCTTGCGTACGCCGAGCTTGAAGCGGCGGTGGAGGCTTCGGACGATCTGTTCACCGTCAATGCTCTTTCGGCAATTCAACACTTTCGCTGATTTGAAATCAATTTCAAAATGGCACAAGCACGTGGTCGAAGCAGACGAGTAGGCAGGCCGCAGACTGCCGAGGTGGTCGTTGACATCGACGATCTTGTGGTTGATGAGAACGATGTCTCTAATGACTGGACTAATGTATTTGACGAAGATGCAGAAGCGCCGCTTAGGGGCCTTCGTGAGCGGGCAGACAGTTTGCTGGGTAGCTGCGAGATGTTGGCCTCCGACACCCCAGTGGAGTTTATGCGGTTGGGTGACTTGCCCGGGCTTTTGCGTTCTGACCTTCGCATAGTCCGGGAGGCAGTCAACGATGCTGTTGATGTAGGTGACCCGCAGTATTTGAATTCGCAGGCTGTTGCCTCCAACTTACAAGTGATGGATGCATGCTATCAACTGCAGGAGATAGCTTGCGCGATGGACGATAGGGATGTCGTGGAGGGTGCGGTAGACGCACTGGAAACCCTGTTGGCTTTGATATCCGCCTTTATCCACCCGCGTGTTCGTGGGCCGAAGCCGAAGACAACTGATGACCTTGTAAAGTGGAAGAAGAAAAAGTCCAGCAAGAAGGCTCTTCGGTGGAAGCCAGTGCCCACCATCAAGGAGCGGATACGGGCGGCTGCGCAGAAGGTTCCCCCACGGCGGCTTCGTCTGCGCCGCGTCTGGGATTTCTAGGCGCTATGTGGTTTGTTAAAATAGCGGTATTCCTATTTCGGACAGAAGGGGACTCTGATGCGTCGCGTGTTTATTCTTGAAGAGAACCAAGAGTTCGGTGGCGCGGGCCTCCGTCCGCAATGGATACGCGATGCTGACGCGTACACCGGCATGGCGATACCGCATGACATTCTGGAGCATTCCCTGAAGGAGCCGGGGCCTGTCGAAGGCGAGTTCATGGCACTGGGTGCTTCAATATTCGTTCGCGGCGAGGGCGGTTACTGGGCCGCATCATACAGTTCTCCTGCAAAGAACATAGGCTCTGATCTTCCTGACATCTGGGGGAGGGTCGCCCGTGGCGATCAGTATCTGCGCCCGTTCCCGCACCGCTCGTGCGCGATATGGGGCGGCTACGCTGAAGACACTATTGCTGAAGTTTTGCAGGAGTTCAGGCGGCTAGACCGTGAAGGGGAGCGAAGGTATTACCCTGAAGATGGGCAGCGCGGCCCGAGGCAGGATGACCTGAAGACGATAGCTGCGTGGATGCGCAATGGCTATCGGCTGGCGCGGCGACGGTACGCTGATTACAACGCTTGCCACATGACGTATCTGTTTCAGCAGATCGAGAAGGAGGCTGATCGTGTGGTCAAGTTTGAGGAGGCGATGGGGCAGGAGGTTGTGTTCAGCGTAAATGTTAGGCGCTGCGCATGCAAAGTGCGGGTTGTTGAGCCAGACTATTACTGAGGAGAAAGCATGAAGCCATTTGTACGGGCGACACTGATAGACAAGACTGTAGACTACGCGGCGGTTGCTGCGAAGCTCGGTGGGGTGGTTACGCCTGAAGATGTCGAGCGTTCCTACGCTGCGGCGAAAGAGGATGAAATCTACCTGAACGATATTTATCAGGTGGCTGTGCATCGGCACACGGAGCAGTCACCACCCGTCATTCATCTGTCGATCAAGCGCATCGACAAGCAGCCGATACATGACTGGCGTGATCTGCAGCAGATCAAGAATGAGCTTACTGACCCAGAGTTCGACGCGTGTGAGCTTTACCCTGCGGAGTCGCGCTTGGTGGATACCGCCAACCAATACCATCTCTGGGTGATTGCGGACAAAGAGTGCCGGATACCCGTTGGTTGGCACAGCGGTCGGCTGGTCGTAAGCGAAGCTGTCGTTGACGGCTCAGTGCAGCGCCCCATTTCTGGTTAACCTGAAGGAGGTCGATATGAGTGACGGTAAAATGCAAGCAACGGTATCCCCCCGACTGCCTCAGTCGGTATGTACGGTAGAGCGCCTTGCGGTGATGGCACGTGCAGGATTTTCTTTTGAGGCGGGCGACAAGGATGTCTACTTCTTCGTGAAAGAAGAGTTGTCCGACTTCGATGGTGAGAACCACGATGACGACATCCCGTGGCGGGAAACTCTGCAGGCAATGCGTGACGAAGCCGACCTCGCTGAGTTGATCGTGGAGGGCGCTTACACCCATACCAAGATGCACCCCGGCGAGTTTGGTGGTTTTGTGTTCTACTTCACCAAGCATGGTGTTCAGGAGACCAACACGCGAAGCATGCTGGAGACCTTTGCTGCCGAAAACCGGCTGATCTACATTGAGCCGGAGGAGCGCAACCGCAACGCCGCCCGCTACATGGCGGACTTCGTGAACCGCGGCATGCTCAAGCCTGACATCTTCGCGGCGGAAATTGTGAACAACGCGCACCGCACACTGCAGCAATTGCTCATGCGTATGTTCTGGGCATGCATCCTGCGCTGGTCGGACGCGCAGCATCGTGGGCAGTTTGACATGCGCAATGAATACACCGTCCGCCTCTGCGCAAATATCGTGGACAAAGTAGGCAAAGACCACAACTTCCCGTATATCTGAGATATGGCAACTGATCGGCGCATTCGCATACACCGGCTCGGGCCGCTGCAGGATGAGGTAACCAATCCTCTCTGCGGCGACGTGTGCCCAAAGCAGTTGAAGCAAGACTGCTCGGCGGGATACGCACTCGGAACCAAGCCCTACATGCGCTGTAAAGAATGCCTGATGGCTAAGGAAGTGGCGCGTGGTTTTTCTTACTTGGCTTCGGTCGAGCGCGGCAGGGTGTTTCGTCGGCTGGCTAAGACAAGCAACGGGCATTACTTTTCACCAACCGCCCGCTACGCGCTGCTCGATCAGATCATGGATGAATCTGAGATGGAGGAAGGTGATGCGTAAGCTGAGCCGAACACGACCAGCAGTGCAGTTGCCCGCACGTGTCGCAAGAACGCGCCGCCCTGCGCCGCGCACCGAGGTTTTTAACCTTGATGAGTGGACCGGCGGGCGGCTGATTCACATGTACCTGATGGCTTCGTATCTTTACTATCAGGCTGACTTGAGCATCATCACAGACAGTGAGTACGATGCGCTGTGTAAGAAGCTGTTGAAGGAGTTGCCGAACCTTGGAAAGCACCAGCACCGAAAATTTGTGTCGCGTGAAGCGCTGAAAGCAGGCACCGCGTATCATCTGACATACAACGACTATCCGCTCATGGTTAAGAGTGCAGCGGAGTACTGGTATAAAAAGCTGAAAGGAAATTCATGACAATCAGGAAGCTGGCGAGGACACGCAAACAGTCAGTGCAGAAATCCACAAAGCTGCGCTTTATTGTCGATGTCGAATACGGCGGTGAAGGGGCTTCTGTCGAAGACAGCCAGCGTCATCTGGAGAACCTGCTTCGCTACGCCTCCGCCGCACACGTCTGGAGAGGCCCGGGCGGCGTGGATACCCGAGGCTTTAAGGTGACACATTCAAGTAACCCGGAGAAAGGTGGTTGATATGAAGAACAAAGGCTTTTCGCTGATCGAGGTAGCTATCGTGCTATTCATCGCGGCAATCGTTGGCACCAGTATGCTGAGCGCGTTTGTTTCGCTGGCGAAGTCGAACGAGTACGGCTACCTGCGCGGACTGATGGACACGGCCAAAGGCGATCTGTTGCTAAGCACGGCAAAGACGAAAGTTTGCGGGGCGGACTGCAGCTACACCGTCACCGTTCCTGGAACCGCTCACATGGATGTCTGGGGCACGGCGCTGGAGTTCACGATTCTTGCGGGTCCTGTCATCGACAAGAATACGGCGAATGTTCCGATGGTGCGGATATGGTCGCTCGGCCCCGATCACGCAGTGGGCGGGCAGGATGATGTCACGGTGTATGTAACAACGGCGGAGTTGGTGTACTTACTTTCACGGTCTGGCCTATAAGGAGGTGTCACATGGATGCAAAACGAATCAAGCTGGTAATCATGCTGGCGATGTTGTTTGTCGCCCCGATGGTCTGGGCGTTGGCTCTGTCCACAGCGGGTACTCCGCTGGTCAAGGACTACGGAGTTTTTCGCTGCGTCGTTATGGCCATTCTGCTCTCGCTCGTCATGGGCTGGGTGGCGGTCGGCGTTATCGAAGAGAGCCGCGATCTGTAGATCATCTGGGGGACATACCGCACATGTGATCAGGTATTATTTGATTACCGCATAGGGCGGGCAAGTCAACCATTCTGTATAGGAGGTTCAAATGAGCAAAGGTGCGAAATCGACAGTTTCGGTGAAGAAAGTTGTGAACTTCACTTTCAAGAAGGAAACCCCGGGCGCGGTGTGCTACGAGGAAGTCGTGCCGGGTAACAGCAACCCCGGCCCGGATGACAAAGTGATCGGCACCCTGTACATCCGCAAAGCGGCGCTGGGCGGCGTAGTGCCGAAGAGCGTGTCGGCTGAGATCACCTTCTCGGCCTAGTTGCAAGGTGGGCAGGACCGTGATACATTGGTCCTGCCCTTCCATTAACCTGAAGAGGAGAAACCCAAGATGAGAAAGACGTTCCGTGCAGTCGTATCGCTTCTGGCGGTCGGCATTGCACTGTCCTTCGGCACCGCGTTCGCCGCCACGGACATCGGCTTCACGCCGCTGACCCATGCGCTGACGCAAGCCATGCCCTCGCAGGCACCGCCTGTGATGGCTGCGGCCAAAGCCGAATCGCTGGCCCCTGCGGCGGCTATGCCCGCCACGCTGGCGACGGACAGTGTATACAGTTACTCCGACGCCTTCGTGCCCCTCTATGTCAAGCTGGGTAGTACGCCCGCTGTGTGCGCCGAGGTCGCACACCCTCCGAGTTGCGGTGCCCACAAGAGGACTTAAACTCTGATTGGCCGGCAAGGTCAAAAAAGCCCCCTGAGAATGGGGGCTTTTCTTTTGGGCGCGTCAGTGGTGCCATGCACTACACATAACAGCGGTTCTGGTGTCGGGTTTCTGGCTTAGGTGGCGACGCTGGCGTTCACGCGTGGCGTTGCCCGCAAGTGGCTGGTTTGAAATTGATTTCAAACTGAAGGCCCCGAGAGGCTTGTGTTTTGGGATAATGGGTTTGGGCGATATTGCCCGTTCATTCCTGACAGGAGGACATCATGGGTAAGGTGACGTATGTGAAGATGACTGCGAAAGACAAGGAAGCTTTGCTGGCAGCAGTGCGGCAACCGATATACCGCACATGGCAAGCCATCGGTGGCGATGCCGAAGCTGCATGCCGCGAGATGGGCGAGCGCCTGCGGCAGGTGGATGCCGTCGAGTTCTGCGTCGATGCAGATCGCGTGGCGATGTTCGGGCATAACGACCGGGCACAGGCGAAGGCTGCCAACGAGGTCTTGTCCGCTGCGTTCCAGAAGCACGGCTACGACCACGTGTTCCGTTTCCTGTGCAAGAGCATTTCACTGGTCTGAAAGGACTGACATGCCCACCAATACCACCGGCACCGCGCTGCCGAAGGACGTGACAAACGTCATGCACTACGACCGGCTGATTGATATGCCGCGTGAAGAACTGGCCGAACTCTACCGCATGCACTCCGATCTGCTTGAAGCTGAGTTGACGGACGTGTTGGTGTTGGAGGGGGACGAGCAGTGCCTTGTAGCCTACGGCATGGCTGCGCAGGGTACCCCGATGACACACCCCATCGGCATGCTGGTATGGCGGGAGACTGAGCCGGGGGAGTGGTGGATGCAGTTGGCCTACACCCGTGTCGGTCACCGCAAAGGTGGCCTGTATCGCTACCTCTGGAGCCGCATGTGCAGCCTCGCTGCGCGGGACGGCACCGTGGTAGAGATCGTCATCGGCACGGACTACCACAACAAGCCGATGCAGAAGGTGCTAGCCAAGACCAAGGCTGTGCCCGCCAGCATCATTTACAAATACCGTATCAAGTGAGGTTGACCATGCGTGTAAAAATTAAAGACTTCACTGGCAAGACCGTCCGCACGAGCAAGAACCTTCGTGCCATTCTCGTGCATGCGCGGTCGTACTCTGCCCTCAATCAGCATACGCTGCAGGCGGTGGGCAAAACCCTGTATGTTCACTTCGCGGATGGTGCAACCTGCAAGACAGACTTTGCTGACGAAAAGGTATTGGCTGCATGGGTCGATGACCGGACGCGCTACGGTCGTGGGCGGTTTGTCAAAGGCATAGTGCCCGAAGCAGTGGGGGGCCAAAACCCCCATCTGATCAGGTATCCTACAAATACGGTCAATCCCGACCGGTTACTCTGTATAGGAGAACAAACGTGGCAATCGAAATCAAGCAATCAGGCACCGTGTTCACTGGCTCCGGCATTGAACTCTTCGCCCTACGCTCTGTCATCGGCATGCTCCGGCTGGAAGAGCGTGGCATGAAGAGCCGTGTTCCTGTCCTCAAGAGGGCAAAGGAAAAGTACGGTGTCAAAGGCAACCGTACAGCGGTATTGAAGCAACTGGAAGAACGCTTCGCCAAGATGAAGGCGGAAGAGGTCGTGATGGTTGCGCCGGGGGTGGCCAATGGCTAACAGTTTCGCGCCCGAAGTCATAGCTGACAGCAGCGGCAAGTGGGCAGGCAATGCGCTGCGGTTCCCCACGCGTGAAGAAGCCGAAGCCAACGTGAAGAACCTCAAGCAACGCTGGATGCTCGTCACTGACACCCGTGTTGTTGAATCGGAAGATGAGCCTAACTATCGCTGGGTTGACGGGCAGTTGGTGGCGGTAACCGCTGTCAAGAAAGCGATGGTGTTGCCCGAAGCTGCGCCGGGGCACGAAGGCTTCTACTGGTCGGAGATGATCGACTATGGTGCGCAGGATGGTCCGTTCCCGACGCGGGCAGAGGCAGTAGCTGACGCGGAGAGCAAAGGCTACGTAGTGCCCGAAAACTTTAAAAAGGACTGACATGAAAAAGACTGACGAAGAGCTTTTCAAAGAACTGCCCGCACCTGCAATGAACGGGTATGTGTGCTTCTACAATGGTCTGCGGCATGAAGTATATGCCACCAGCCTGTTCGCCGCGCAGGACTTAGCTGCCGCGCACTTCAAGCCACCCAAAAGCAAGAGGCACATGGTGCATTGCCATCTGGCGGAAAAAGACGGGCAGACTGTTACCCACAGCACAGCATCTCTGGGGTAACCAACAGGCTTGTGATCGAGTATTATAGGTTCATGGGGTAGGCAATCCCGCCTGCCCCAGTCATTCCGAACAGGAGACAACAGTGATTACCAAAGATATTGCAGCAAACCTGCGGGGCGGCACCGAACTGCGTCATCTCAAGCTGAAAAACGCGGACGGAATCAGTGCGGTGCGTTGCCGGGTCAACGGGCAGTGCAAGGTCTGGAAGACCAAGCCAAGCGAGTTCAAGCTGCCCGTCAAGCACGGCCTCAAGAACTGCTTCTACATTACGCCAGAGAACGCGGCGGAGTGGGAAACGGTCGAGCAGGCTGAGGCCCGCGCCGCTGTCGTTAACACCAAGTTCTGAGGAGATAGCTATGCCCAAGGCAGTGAATCAGATACCGACCCCGATGAGTGGTTTGCCAATACCGCTGTTTCGTGTCGAGGTTCGAGACCCGATCATCGGCTGGCAGGTTGTCGGTGTTGCCCGCGACCTGAACCACGCAGATGCCGTCTATGACAACTGGCGGGAGGTTCGCCCAACCGTGCCCGCGAAGATCATGGAAGCAGACCAGAGTGTGCCTGATTGCTGGGCGGTTGTTCGCAGACACGACGGAGGACACTGACATGGCCAAGACATTCAAGGATAAGCGCAAGCGTGACGTTGGTCTCTTCGGGGGCCGTGCGTTCAACAAGCGTGACGGGGAGGACCGGCAGCAGGAGCGTCGTGCCAACCATGAACGAAAGCAAATCCTGCGCCGTGCGGCGTTGGAAGAATTGCTGACAGGAGGCTGACATGCATGAGCTTAGTGTTGCGGATTTTCGCCGCCACGTGAGGGCAGGATGGCCTTACGTTACGGTGTCTATTCGCACCGTTGGTTTTGTTGATCTGGCGCGGGCGAGTCGTAAGGTTCTGCGGGTCTCCGGTGACCGCCCCGGCGATCTGCAGCATATCAACACGCTGGCCGCTAAGGCGGGCATTCTGCCGGATAGTCGAATCGCGCTGGCGTTGCCCAAAGCTGGTTTAAAATCAATGTCAAAAGGAGAACTGCAATGAAGAACAAACCCGAAGCACTCACGCGTGATCAGGCGGTAGAGATCGCGGTCGCGGTAGCTGTAGAACTTACTGCCCGAAGCCCGCAGCCGTGGACTGTCCTCAGTGAAAAGCCCGGCGAATTCAGTAACTGGGATAACTACGTCCGGCTTGGTGCGCGGGAGGGGCACGGTGTCCACCTTCGCTTTGATGGCTACGGCAATGAAGGTCGTATCAGTGTTTCGGGGCTGTGGCCGACGTACAAAGACAATCGGGGCAGCACCCAGACTGTCGCCCCGGGCTACGGCGAGGCCGATAGCAACGGCTACAAGGAGATCACTGTCTCTCGTGACAAAGACCCCACGAAGATTGGCGCTGACATCCGAACCCGGTTCATCACAGGCTACCTGAAGCTCCACGCCTTGCTGAAAAAGCGGGCCGATAACTACGCCCACGCAGCCAAGGTGTCGATGGACGCCGCGCAAAAGCTGGCGGCGAAGTTTAGCAGCGGTGAGCGGGTGGTCGCGGACGGGCTATCTGCCAAGGTCTACATCGACACCCTTGGCTACGTCAATGTGGCTGCGCATGGGCAGGAGATCAGTGTGAACATCGGCCACGTGGGTAGTCTGACGATGGCTAAGGCCGAGAAGGTTATCGCTATTCTGAAGGAGGGCTAAGGTGATGGCAAAAACATATCAAGAAGTGCCGCCCTATCAGTACGGTGATCTGCCGCACATTGTGGTAACCGGCAACCCTGTCGATGGCTTTGAGTTCTTCGGTCCGTTCATTGGCGCTGTTACGGCAGTCGAGGCCGCTGACGACGCTAAAACCAGTGATAGCGGGGCATGGCATGTCGCACCTCTGCAATCAATGGTTCGTGCAGCCCCTGTCGAGAAGGCCGAGCAGATGCGAGAGGTGCTTGAATGGTGGCGGGCCGAGACCTCGGGGCGTATGGTGTTTTCTTCGGCGCTGATAGAAGAGATGAGTGCCAAAGTGAATGCAGTATTGGGGGATGGCTGATGGATAACGAAAGCACAATACTGAAGCGCACCCCCAGCTTCTACGACTTACTGCCCCCGGTCGGTGACCCGATGCGGCCAGACTGGTCGTGTCTTTACACCAAAGGCACAGTGCTTGCTGTGATGCATGAACATGGCAAGAACCCGAGCCCTGAGCTTCCGAAGAAAGGCCAGCCTCCTGTTGTGATCGAGTTCAGCCCTGCGCCGTGGGTCACACATCGTTACGCTGAGATTGCATGGGAGCCCTACACGTCCGATATTGGTGAACGTCTCTACAGTTACAAGCTGTGGAAGACAAAGCCGCTGGCGCTCCCCAGCCGTGTCTCCGCCGATGGTAAACCACAGCCGGGATGGCAGAGGGGCTCCTGAAGGGGTAAACTAGCGATTATCCGGGGTTTACATACACTGTAGGAGGGCATTTAGGTGAAGCGTTTTAGGGATGCATTGCGGGCCGTGAGGGTCGAGCAAATCTACCGCATACCGGAAGCTGATCTCGTGGCACGGCGAGAAGCGCTGGCCAGAGAAGCTGCACGGATTGAAGAGGAGCAGGAAAAAGAAAAGGCGCGGCGTGTCCTCCCGTCCATACCTGCGCTACGGGAGAATCTGGAGCAGTTGACTGCCTACCAACTGCTCTACGGTCACGGCATATCTGGTCGCAGCTTCCTGATGAACTTCGACACTGAAGGATTCCTTGGTCTGGGGCAGGGGCGGATTATGGAAGAGATAGCCCGTTACAGTCTGGGGCGCCCCGGTGAGATGCGCGAGGAGCCACGCGGTGTCGTGAATATAGGCATCGACTACGCTGCGGCGGAGCAGGCGGTGGTCGCACTGTCCGTAGAAGACGAGAACGTGAGGCCGGAGCAGAAGCGGATGCAGAGCCTGCGCCGCAACGTGCTTGGCAAGAAGGGGCGGTGGTAATTTGAAATCAATTTCAAAAAGGAGGTATCGTGGCTAAAGTCCGTGTGTCTTGCTATAAACGGTTCTCCCAGAAGAGCGGGGAGACGGTGGTATTAGACTGGTTGCCGTCGCACTTTAATTACACCAGCACTGACGGTGGCACAGACAATACCATGCCGCTGCGGGAAGCGTGTGAGTTGGTAGATTACTGGAACCAACAACACTCTGATTTCCGTTACTGGATTCCGCCGATTGCGTTAGTGGGGGGGTAGCCGTGGCCCACGCAGGCAAGAAGGTTTACGCTGGCAAGAAGCTGGTATCCAAGCGCATCGACCGCGCTGTGAAGAAAGCTACTGCCGCAGCCAGCAAACCGAAATCGAAGTCTATCGCCCAGCTTCTGCGGGAGGCGAGATTCCTGAAGCTGTATAACGAGCCGCAGGAAGAGCGCCAAAGCAAAAGCAGGCTGGAGGCTGAGCGCAACGTCGCTGCTCTGGAGAAGAGCAGGGAGAGTGAAGTGCCCCGGCAGATACCGGAACTGCGCGCTAGCGATTTTCTGCAGAACATACGGCGCGGCGCTGAATCGGGGAGGAGTCTGGTAGACGAGGCTTTCCGTAGGCTGCAAGCACGTCAGGAAGAACGCCCCACAGTATGCACCCGCTGCGGGGAGCCTACGATGGTGGCGGACGGGGTGATGCTTGCCGTGTGTGGCAGATGCCAAGAGCAGATTCTGGAAAGACTGAGGAGCATGCAGCCCTTGACTGACCGCACTCGTGGCCGGGGGAGTGGTCGATGAGTCGGAGACTGGCAGAATTACTGCGCAAAGCGCGGGAGGTGGCGCTATACCGTGGACACAAACCCCCACGGGTGGCTACCGATCAGGAGGTAGCGTCTGACCCTGATTTCAATAGCCTGATGAATAACGTAGGACCGGCGCAGGAAGTGATCGATATGGCCATTCGCCGTATCGCAGAACGCACTGCACGAGACATCGAAGAACAGGTGATGGCCGCGCCGCGAAGTTATGCCCAATGCGCTGATTGCGGTGCGCGGGCCGTGGCGCGGCGGGGTGGTATTGCCTTATGTGCAGAACACCTTGGTGCGTTGACACCGGGGCGGCTGAGAACAGAACCCATTCCGGGCGGCGGTGCTATACCAGCCAGTGAGGCCAGCCAGACCTACAATCTGGGTCGAGGCAGTCTGTTCGCAGACGATCGGGAGCTAGGCCGAGTGCTTGGCGGGCGGGTGCAGGTAGTGGCCAGTCAGCAGACATGCCCAAACTGCGGGTCGGAGAACGCATTGGTCCAACGGGGTTCAGCCGGTGATTACCTGCGCACATGCATATCCTGCCAGACACAGACACACTATCCAATTAGCTGAGGAGAACGACAATGGCACAGACTGATCGCGGGGCGGTGAACAAGCACAGGGGTAGGCTACAGGTGAGGATGTTAGTGCAGTATTACGACCGGCAGAAGATACTGATGCTTTGGGGGAGGCAGATCGCTGCGCGGGCGGGTGGCTATAGCATGACCAACGTAGAACAGGTGACCAACCTGCAACGGATAGAAGACCTGATGGATAAGCATGCCGTAGCTGGGCGGGGCGGTGATACCCATATAGATAGGGATACAGCATAAGAGAAGACTGTAGTAGTGCTATGGGTAAGGGACAGGGATAGTGGATAAGGTGAGTAAGGGGTAGCTATAGGTAAGGCAGTGCAATGCTGTCTACCGTTTTAGTTATCTGTATGAACAGAACCCTGAATAGCTGTCTACGATTTACTTTGTCTGCGGCAAGTGCTGAGGCTGAACAAAATTTTAAATCGTGCCCATGATGCTTCCTATGTAGTGTAATGCTGTCAAGCTGTCACGGCTGCTGCTGGTGCAAGTCAAAACGCGTCGGTGGTGCCACAGAACCCTTATAACAATACTGCTGGTGCGCAATCTGGCTACAGTGACGACGCTGCCATGATTACCACCACCCGGAGTGCTGCTGGTGCTGCGCGGCCCGCGTGTCTGCTGCGCACAGGCTGCTGCTGAGTGCTGGTGCTGGGCACGTTCCCCGGCCCTGCCGCGTTTGAAATCAATTTCAACTGGACCTCGCGGGGTCGCTGGTGTCGGAATACCATACAAATACGCGCATGGGGCGCGAAGACCGCGTGGAGTTACCCATGAGTGGCAACGCAAGTGACGCAGACAGGGGCCACGTGAGGGCGTAGTATTGAAATTGGTTTCACGGCGCAGGGCCGATTCCCTGTTCATTCCGTAAAGGAGAATATCTGATGAGCAAAACCAAAACTGTCGCAAAACCGGCTGCAAAAACGACCCGCAACATCAACCTGCGCAAGGCGGCTCCGAAGGCTGAAATCAAGCCCGAGAGCAAGGCGGTCACCACTGCGAAGAAGGGCCTGTACTTCTTCCAGATGACCCCCGCTGGCAAACTGCTCCGCGCCTACTTCACCGGCCTGATCGTCGCCCAGTGCGGCGGGGTGAAAGCGAACAGCACGTTCCGCTTGTGGCCCAACGCCAACGTGAAGGGCCACATCGAGTCCAAGCGCCTGAAGAAGATCGAAGGCAGCAAGGGCTGCTACCAGTTGACGGCGGCGGGCGTGGGCTACCTGACCGATGCCAACAACGCGGCTGACAAGGCTCAGGTGTCGGCGTTCGCGGACGCGGTGAAGACGGGCAAGCGGCCTGCCTTCTACAACTACGAGATGTCCCCCCTGTAACTCAACTCTCTTCGGGGTGGCTTCGGCCACCCTGCTTTTTGAACGCGCTCGTGCTGCCACAGTTCCTGTATAACCATATTGTGCTGGTGACGAACGCCGTGGTGCTGGTGCTGCATGCCCGACCAGCGTTGTGCTGACTGCTGCTGCGCCGAAGCGTGGCGTTGCCCCGTCCTGCCGTTTGAAATTGATTTCAATCTGGGGCGCAAGTGGCCGTTGCCCAGACCCGCTGGGCGGCGCATAATGGTCACATCAATAGGAGGCGCACATGTTCGGAACCTTAGCGGCACGGATAGGAGCCAACGTCACGGTGACCAAAACCGGTTGCCATGAATGGCAAGGCAAGAAGGTGAAGAGTTCGGGTGGGCAGTTCTACGGTCGCATTAACATCTACGAAGGCGGCAAGACTGTCAGCAAGCTCGTTCACCGTGTTGTATTGGAACTCGCGCTGGGTCGGAAGCTCCGCCCTGACGAGGTAGGCATGCACCAGTGCGACAATACGATATGCTGCAACCCCAAACATCTCAAGGCCGGAACGCAGACTGCGAACATGGCCGAGATGGTGCAGCGGGGGCGGGATGCGGCTGCACGTAGAAAAGCGGCTGCAGCAGCAGTATGATGGTTTCATAGACAAGGAGAGTCTGCAATGGAGCTACTCGGCATTCTGCATCACTGGTTCATCCACGCGTCCATCAGTGAGGTTGTCGGCAGTTTCTGCCTCGCGGGGGCGGTAGTCTGTGCTTTCTTCATAGGAGATTGACATGAGCGTACGTGCATGCATCCGCTGGTCGAAAGAGCTAGGTTCCGGGTTCACTGGCCGCAATGGCAGCTTCGCCTGCAGCGGTGTGGAACTCTACGTCTACCACCGCATGACAGGCCCTGAAGCGGGGAAGGGTGTGCAGGTTACTCCCTTTACAGGCAAGGGTGACATAGCCCGCTGCTTCATCGAGATACCCAACCAGTCGCTGCGGGAAGTAATCAAACAGCTTACTGAGATTGCAGACGAACAAGGACTCTGAATCCCCAAGTGGCGCAATGCCACGTCTCCTTTACCCTGCTTCGGCAGGGTTCTTTTTGAGAGCGTTCCTGCTGCCACAGTCCACGCATAACATATACTGCTGCTGTCTACAGTGCTGAGCCTGCTGTAGCCTGACTGCTGGTGCGACGTTGCCCGTTCGTGCTGCTGAATGAGAATGGGTGCTGCTGTTGTTATGCGCCTGCAGCATGGCACGGAATGTGGCTGGTGAAAGAATCATGCCAACGCTGAGGATGGCACGAAATGTGAATGTGGAAAACATCATGCCAGAATGGGCGCTGATTCAATTGAAATTAATTTCAAAATTAGACAAAACTGATCAGCCGAAAACAGCAAAAAAATATTGCACTATTCGCTAGAAATGGTATCTTATCAATACGCCGATGCAATAACGCAAAGGCGAGTTAGCCCGGACAGGGCAACAATAAAGGAGCTAGACAGATGAAAACGCAAACCGTAGCAAAGCAAACCACGAAACCGGCGACCGTTAACAAGGCGCAGCCGAAAGCACAAAGCCTGTTTTTCTTCCAGACCACACCGGCAGGGCGTTTGCTTCGCGCCTACTTCGTCGCCATGATTCAGGCGCAGACCGGCGACAAATTGAAGGCGGGCGCATCCTTCCGCCTTTGGCCTTCGGCTAACGTACGCGGGCACCTCGATTGCAAGCGCATCACCCGCGACAATGGCGCGTATCAACTCACGGCGGCAGGGGTTAACTACTTCACCGACCCGACGCAAGCGCCCGACGCCGACGCGGTGAAAGCCTTCACGAAGGCAATCAAGACCGGTGAAAAGTTCAGCGCGTACAACTTCGCAATGAGCCCGCTGAAGTAACGCGCACGGGCTGGGGGGAAACCTCCAGCCCATCCCCTGAGATAACGTGAGAGGTGATGTGATGAAAACGAAAACCCTGTTTACCGCGCCTGCATTCCGATTCTTTCTGAAAGCCGTGTATGCAAAAGCGACTGTACCCGTCGTGGTGTATGCGGATGATGAGGCGCAAGCAAAACGCAAAGCGCGTGAAGTAGCACGTGAGGCGCTTGCCCTTGTTGTGGTCAAACAGGTGGCGCTGTGAACGCGGGCCGGTGGGTAAAAGAGTGCAAAGTGATTCACTATGTGTATGGCCCAGACATGGGGCTTGCCTACTTCGCACTGGTAGGTGGACTACTGGAACTGATTTGTGGGGCGGATACCAGTATGAGTGTATTCACCTATGCTGGTATTGTCTTCCTCTGCATTGCAGCCTTGATACTACTGCATGTGATGTATAAGCATGTGTCCTCTAACATTCGAGTGCATGGACACGTATGGTGGTATCACAGATAGAGTGAAGACATGTGCAACAAATCAACCAGTCTAGTGAGGCTGGTTTTTTTGTGTCGAAAAAATCGACCGTGGACACTGAACCACAACAATAAACTGCTGGCTGAGGAGCTTTTTTGTGGATACGGGCTCCAGATTTATACCCCATCATATTCTTTGTTAGTGTTAACGTGATTCGGGGGCGAGGGTAATAAGATCATTCAGGATGTTGGTCGTGTTAACGCGAGGGACCAAAAAGGGGACTCGTTTTTGAAATCGATTTCAAATTCCGTGATAGGTGGGGAAAATTTTCGATTTGGTGTCAAAAAATGGGGTTCCTGATGTCGTGCAGGGTTGGTGCAGGCTTTTGCAAGAAAAAATGGGGTCTGTGCAGGGTTTTGCATCATTGGTGCGGGCAAAGGGGTATGTTGTGCAGCGAATTGCGACATTGGTGCAGACCGTTGTAGACAAAATCGGGGCTACAAGTCGGTCTACGAGGGGGTATGTCTGGAACTTGCCCGGGGGTATTGGATTATTTGCAATACCTTTACTGTTCATATATAATCAGCCATATCAAATTTTTCGAGCGGAGGGCGTTAGCATGAATGACGAATTTTCAGGGCCGGACTTGTCGAAGCTGCATAAATTGTGTATTTGGTTCAATCCGGTAACCGGGGTGCCTTTGCCGGAGAGCGGCATATACCGGCAGGACGAACCGACACCGGCAAAGCCCGAGGCACCGGTATTTATTGTGCCGTATGGCGAAGACGGGAGGCCGGAGCAGGCGGATATCTACTTCCACAACGGGGCGACGGTGGTGGCGTTTGGGCATGGGCCTAGCGGGGCGTGTTTCGGCACTGACTACATACGCGACTTCGATCTGAAAAACCCGGGGAGGGGCTAGCATGGGCCGGTATGGCGCAGACGGTGTTGTGGTAAGCCTTGCGGACAAAGCGGAGGCCAGGGGCAAGTGCGACGGTTGCGGGGCTTCGTTGAAGAGGAAAAACCCGCAGAGCATTGATTTCAGCCACGGCAAAAAAACGGCGGTGATCTGCGCGGATTGCGTTGACGATCTTGTTCAGTTGCTGGCGGACTAAGCCATGCAGTTCCAGAACGTGACAATCAGGGCTATTCCGGGGGCACCGACCTTCGCGGTTTGGTATACGCTGTATTTGACGGCGGAGGAGGCGGAGGAGCGGAACTACCGCACATACATCACGGAGCTTGGTACGGTGTTGACAGGGCCGGATGGCTACCAGTATCGGGTGTGTGGCCGGGACACGACGCAGCGGGAGTTGATGATGCACCCTAACGGCGGGTATTTCACCAACTGTCAGGTCATGGCGACGCGTATTGACGGGCCACGGGTATACCCGATTGGTTTGGTGGGCAGGAATATCAAAGTGAGGAGGGCGTAAACATGGGCGGCAAGCGGGAAATACCCAAGGCGGACGCTGCGGCATCACGGCATATCAACCAGTTGGCGGTGTTGCGCAAGCAGGTAGCGGCATTGCAGAAGGTGGCGAAGCGGCATGTCGCGGCGCTGGTCGAGAACGGGTCTTGCTACAACGAGCGGTACAGGGCCTACGTGAGCCACAGCAACGGCGGGTGGGTAAGCAGCAAGAAGAGTCCAGCGGATGCGGTGCGGTTGGTGCCGTGGCCGGAGCCGAAATGACTTCATTGGCGGGTTGGGTGATTGGTTTGTTCCTGCTATGCGTGTGGGTTGAATACCCCGGGTCGCTGGTTGATGACGTTGTGGCGTTCCTTAAAAGGAAATTAAAATGAGCGTGGAGCATATACCGATTAACCCAGCATGCAGAGCGCAGCTTATCCCCGGCAAGGGCTGGGCGTGTGACTGCGAGTTTAAGCATCCGCTACCGTGTGCCGAGGCGGCGCATGCGGGTAAGCGGCAGGCGGCAGGGCATGCAGGGTATCTCTACAAAGTGGAAGGCGAGGCGTTCTGGCGCTATGCCACACACTTCTCTACGGTAAGGCCGGGGGAAGCGTATCGTGAACTAGCCGTCATATCGGAAGGGGTGAAAGAATGAGTGAGAACACCGAGACCAAGCAGTATCCGCAGCAGGAGGGTATATGGACGCTGGTTGCACCCGATGGCCGCACATGGACGGGCACCAGCAGCCTTCGATGCGTGGCGGCGGAACAGGCGGAGCGCATACCGGCAGCGGTGCGGCTTGCCCGCATAATGCGTGAACTGCGGCAAGACAATACAACGCTAGGAGACAGTGATGAATGAACTGGTGAAGCGGTTGCGGATTATTGAAGATATGCCGCAGGCCAACGAAACGGTATGGATGGATACCTCATTGTTGCGAGAGATTATCGCCACCCTCGCCAATGTCACCGCCCCTGCATCCGGCGTGAAGGCGGGGATGATGCGGGCGCCGTGGCCTGACTTTTTGGGGCAACCGATTTATCACGGCGACAGGATGAGCCATCCAGACGGCAATGAGTTTATCGCCATACGACTCGGCACTGATGACGATTCGTGGCGGGCTGTTTACGGCGAGGACGGTGCAATATCCAGACTATCGCTGCAAGTTGGCGACAAAGGGCAGGCTTTTGTCGTCACCCGCGCCGCCGATCAGGTCAATGCAGAGGGAGGTAACAATGGAAAAGTTTGAACGAGCAGACCCAAGCGCGTTTGCCAATTTTGATCCACGAACAAAGGTTTGCACGATGAACTGCGGCCCAACTGTCGGTGATCCTCGGTCGCCAGAGGAACGACGATTCCTTTGCCCGGACTGCGTGACTGTTCCCGTACCCAACGCCGACAACGCTATGAGGGCAGTTCCAAAAGACGCCCCGGTAATGACGGCATGGAATAATTACAAGTCGTGCGATGATTATCAGAACACGCGCAAATGGGCGCTTCACGAGGAACACGTTGACGGCTCACTATGGGCTTCATTCTACGCAGGGTATTTTGCCTGCGCGGTCGATACCACCTCTGCACCCCATTCCGCCAGCCAGCCCGTAGAGGGCTTAGTGGCAAAAGCAGCAGCAGTAATACGGCGGAATGAGCAGTATCTGCGGAGTATGAAGCCGCACCCGAACACCGGCTATTTCAAACGGAGCGCGGAGGAGACCATAGCAGTGTTGCGCGGTTTGTTAGCCTATCTGCCGGAGCCGCAGTCGGCGGAGGCTACCGCCGCAGGCATTAGGTTTTGTTGTGCCAAGGAAGAGAAGTGGCAGCAGGAGATTGGCAAATTGCGCAACGTCATCCAGCGGGGGTTTCATCTCCCCGAAGTGAAGGCGGCGTATGACGAGATTATGGGAGAAGGATAGTGACTTTTGACGACGACATGATTCAACTGGAGTTTCGTGGGCACGTTCGCCGTTTTTTCTGCAAGCGGGTTGGGTTGTCGTGGCCTCCCCCGGAGATATTGAACGTGAACACGTTTCTGTTTCGGCGGGTGTCGTTCAGCCAGATATCGGACGAGGACCGCAAGAAGGCGACACACCTGATTCGCGGGGCCAAGTACGAGCCGATCATGCCGGGGGAGAGCGAGATGCCGGAGAACATGACGCGGCTTATTCTGGACTTCAAAATAGAGAGGTAGGCGATGGCTAAAAAAGTATACGTGGCTTCGCGGGTTTCTCGGGCGGAGATGTGGCGCACGTTGCGCGACCGCGATGGTGTGAACATCGTCTCTTCGTGGATTGACGAAGCGGGGGTCGGGCAGACCGCGAGTTTTGAGGAGTTGTGGGGCCGCATTCGCCGGGAGATCGAATCGTGCGACTACTTCATCCTCTACGCGCCGAACGAAGATGCTGCGTGGAAGGGCGCATTGATCGAAACCGGTATAGCGATTGCGCTGGAGAAGCGCGTGTTTGTGGTTGCCCCGGGGCCGTTGGAGGGCACCACGTTGAGGCCGCTTGGGTCTTGGCTGATGTGGGGGTCGAGGGTCCGGGTGGTTGACAGCCTTGCGCAGGCGCTGGCGCGGATGCCTGATGCCTACCCCGCTATTCCTGTTCCGCAGGCTGTAGTCCTTCGTCGGATGTTGTTTTGGGCGCGGCTCGGCCACCCAGAGCATCACCCCTCACACAATTGCGACGCATGCACAAAATTGCGTGAAGAGATTGAAACCAAGATCAAGGATGAATGAAGTGGGTAGAGCGGCTAAAGTAGTCGTTGCCTTGCAGGTTGTCTGGGCGGACATTTGTTGTTGGTGGTATTGCCTGACAGTCGGCATGTGGCAAGGTCACTGTATGGCTAAGGCTTGGGAGGGTTGCGCTGAAACAGGGTATACGGTTTGCCGAGTTATGGCGGTTACCAGCGATATGCGGGAAGTCAAAGTTTTTTACGAAAGAAAACCATGATCAAAGTGCAGATGAATTTAATCAGCGCAGTGTCTCGTTCACGTGATGCCGTGCTAGTCACGATTGAGATATACAATGACGGCACCGGCTCCAAGACACGGGGCAATTATGACTTTGTGATACGCGGCAAGCGCGGGCAGGTAATGAAGGAAGGGCGGGTAGAGAATTGGCCGAGAGCAGCCAAGACACCCTGTGCTTTGCTTCAGAAGGTCATCAACGCGGCTTACCCGAAGGGGGTGTAGCATGAATGCAAAAGCATTTTTAGAAGTAGAGATGCCGCCCGCTGTTGCGCGGCTGGAAAAAGATCGGCGGGGCTACCCGATTCCTTACACCGTCATGTACGTTAACGGTGTGCCTGACTTTACGATGGTTGACCCGGAGAAGTGGGTCCGGTTGACCAAGATCAAGGGTTGTGGCATTTGCGGAAAGCCGCTTACTGGTCGGATGTTTTTCGTCGGCGGGCCACGGTGTTTGGTGAACATGGTATTCTTCGATCACCCGATGCATGAGGAATGTGCGGTATATGCTCTCAAAGTCTGCCCGTTCCTCTGTATGCCGAACGCGCACTACCGCCGACGTGTTGCAGAAAATGTCGAGATCATCAAAAGCGTCTCAGACCAAAAGCCGGAGGTTTTCATGCTCGGGGAGTCACGCGGGTATTCTCTGGTTCGCAACGGGCAGGAAGTTCTACTGCAAGCAAAGCCGTGGGAGAATGTTCGTTGGTGGAAAGATGGCGTTGATGTAACCGACCGAGTGGAGATTGCGGGATGACCAGCCCTAACGAACCGATTGTGATTAAGAGCATCGAAGAGGCCCGCCAGATTGGCGAGGCCGAGATGGCAAGCTGGAAAGAAGCCAAAGCCGCCATTCAGTTTCTGGCAGACCGCCTTGCCGGGAAGCAGCGGGCGGTTGACTACCAGCCGACACCGGATGAGCCGCGCTGGTTTCGTGCCCAGAACCGCGACGAGCTTCAGTGGTTCTATGAGTCAGTGATACCCCGGATGCGGGCTGCGGCGAGAGCCTGTGGCTACGCGCTTGGGGTGCATGGCTCGACGCGCCGTGACCTTGACATCATTGCAGCGCCGTGGACCGCAGATCATTCGGACATGGACACTCTGGCGCGGGAGGTCCAGAAGACGGCGTGTGGGATTTTTGCAGACCACTATGAATGGGGTCGTGGCGAGAAGCCTTGCGGGAGGCTCGGCACAGTGTTTGCTATTTGCGTGTGCGACTTTGAGCGCAGCACCCCAAGTCTCGGATGCGTTGACTTTGCAGTAATGCCCGATACAGACAGGCCGTATCTGGGCGGAGCCACGACACTCTCTGAGCCGCCGAAGGCTTGAGTGGTCGGGTATACTCGTTTTTGAAATCAATTTCAAACAGGAGGATGCCATGATCAAAAAATTAACACGGTATCTGCGGCAGGCTCGACAGCGCGATAACATCGTCATGCACAAACTCTCGTGGTTCTTCACGCAGGTTCGTCTGGTCGTGTGGGGCATACTGCTTTGCTTGCTTGTCACCGCAGTCCGCGCCGAGGGTTATCTGGTTCCGGATATTGACATGGCGCAGGGGCGGGCCTGCACCCTCCCGCGCATGGAGGGGGAGTTGACGCTGGCCGTGATCTACAAGGGCGAACTGCTCTGTTGGGTTATGCGCTGATGGGTAGGAAGCGTTCTGTGTTTGAGCCGCCCATATTCCGCTATCTGCGGAACAAGGGCTATGCTCAGCGACGTGAGTTGAGAAAATTCATGGAGCGGATGGCGCAGCAGAAGTATCAAACTTGGTGTGTTTACACAATCATTGATGGAGGTGACAGTGACAACGAAAACCAGTCCGCTTAGCGGCGGCGATATTCCGGGTGGCCCCCACGGCTATTTCACAGACAGGGAAGGCCCGGACACAGTGCCCGTAGCGATGTCGGCTACGCTCATCGAGACGCTGAAGGACATGGAGCCCAACGGGCCGGAGCAGATGCACGTTCTTGAAATGCTGGGCGGTGCGCTCCACGCATGTGCTTCGCTGTTTGAGGCCCCTGCCCCGATGGAAGACAAGATGATCGCGGTCCATAACGAAATCGACAGCGTTATCCGCGAAGACCGGCGCAACCCCGCCAGAGGCGCGGGCGAGATCAAGTGCCGCGCAGGATGCGGTGGCTGTTGCAGCATACCGGTCTCTGTGTCTTTCTCCGAAGCACAGATGCTGGTCAAGACGGCGACGAAGCAGAACATACCGCTGGACGAAGGGAAGCTGTATCGTCAATCGCAGGCGGTAGGCGACCCCGCTAAGTGGCGCGAGATGTCGGACGAGGACCGTCGCTGTGTTTTCCTTTCCGAAGAGAACAACTGTCGTGTCTACGAGGTCCGCCCCGCTGCTTGCCGGAAATACTTTTCGGTCACCGACCCTGAGTTTTGCAACGACAAGAAGTATCCGGGCCACCCTGTCGGGGTGTGGTTTTTGCTACGGGCCGAAGTAATCGATTCTGCCGCCATGACGGTTTTCGGGGCGGGCCACATGGCAGAGCAGCTTATCAAAGCCAAGAGAGCGCCCTAGACCGGTAAACTATCGATTTCCCGGGCTTTACGACTATCCTAGAAGGGGGTTTTGCCATGCCGTTAGATGCCAATACCGAATACGACATAGACCGCGCCAAGAACCTGCTTGATTCATACCTCAGAGAGTTTGGGGGGCATGATCAGGCAGACCTTCGTGTCTCTGACGCGGCGGAGATTCTTGGGCGGCTGTTGCCGCAGAAGCGCAAGAAAAAAATCCATGTCGGAAGTGTGGCCCATGTTTCGGCGGGCTCTGTTCCGGCAGCGATAACGGAAGCGGCGCTTGCGCTAGCCGCCGCAACGCCGCCAGTAAAGTGCAGTGCGTCTTTCAGCAGCGAAGTTGGCTGGTCTTGCGAGTGTGGGTTACCGAACCCCAGCACTTGCCTTCACGCAGCGGGGAAGTGAACATGGCTCTTGATGAAAAAACACTGGCGGCGCAAAGAATCCTCTTTGAGCAGTGGGTCTACAAACCGCCTTATGAAAAAGCGGTATCGCGCTATGGCCCTCATGAGTCGTGGCCCAACCAGTATCGGGACTACAGCGTTCAGCTTGCGTGGGAGGCTTGGTGCAAGGTAGTAAGCGACACAGCCGGGATGGTAGGGCACTCGCAATCGGTGAAAAAGGATGGCTGACGTGGGTACAATGTTTGGTTTGCTAATTTTGGCTTTCGTCATTGATGATTGCGTGACGAAGATACTCAAGCAATGGCAGGGCCGACCCCGAGATAGATACCCGCCAACTCTTGTTTGGGAGAACGGCCAGTGGCGGTCGCAGTGGGGTGGGAGGTTCAGCAGGGTTACCGGCTATGGTGATAGCCCGGAAAAAGCCCTTGAGGCTTTTGACAAACAATGGATGGAGGGGTGATGGCTGATTTTTGCAAGCAGTGCAGCGAAGAGCTTTTTGGTGAAGACCACGGAGACCTTAAAGGCATGGGCGGGGGGGAGACTTTGCCGGAAGGGCATGGCTGGGTTGCTCTTTGCGAAGGCTGCGGCCCCGCGTTGGTTGACAATGACGGTAGATGCACCGCCGACCATTGCGACAAGAAACACGGGCTGCAAAAATGAAATCGATTTCAAGAAAGCGCCCGCCGCTCACGTGGCAGCAACGGCTCGACAACTACACCAAAGAGACTGGTTTCCCGCAGAGTATGTTTGTCAGTCCGGACGGGCGGGTATACGGCACGTGGATTATGTGTGGGTTATGGGGTATACTCCTGTTTTTGCTTGGAGGTGTATATGAAAGCAAAGCAGCGTTACCTAGAACAGAAATACAACGCCACTAAGCGCGGCATACCTTTTCTTTTTTCTTTTGAAGAGTGGGTTGCTTGGTGGGAAGCTCACTTGGGGCCAGATTGGCTTTCGCGGCGTGGTTGTTTTGTTGGTGGGTATGTAATGGCCCGGAAAAAAGACAAGGGTGGCTACCAAAAAAGTAACGTTCAATGCCTACTGCATCAAAAAAATGCAAGAGATATCAAGAAGAACAACAGTATTGCTTCTGGTTCTTTTGCAGGGAACGCCCTGCTCACAGACACCGCAGTATTAGATATTTTTTTGTCTAATGAACCGTATGCAGTGCTTCAGCAACGCTACCAAATCTCTGTCGGGGCTATCAATGATATTCGCAGTGGCCGTACATGGCGTAGGGTGACTAAGGGCCTTGCGCGTAAGACAACCAGAGGGAGAAACCAGTGGCAAGGATAAAAAGATCACGCGTACAGCAAAAGACTCTGACTTGGGAGGAGCGCATCGCTAATTATTCAAAGGCAACTGGGTTTCCAAAATCCATATTTTTGGCGGAGGATGGCCGTGTTTACGGGACTTTCATAATGGGCAATGACTACCGCGTCAAGTCCACTTACTATGGCGGGTACCCCGCAGGTTACCTGAACCGCATCAAGGCGTTGTTTCCAGATCGCCGCCACGCGCTGCACCTGTTCTCCGGCAAAGTAGACACTGCCGTGATGCCCGGGGATACCGTGGACATCAACCCAGCAAACAGCCCAACCTACCTTGATGACGCGCAGACTCTGAAGAAAGTACCGCTCGGCATCTACGGCCTTGTGCTTGCCGACCCGCCGTATTCAGTGGAGGACTCGGAGCATTACCAAACTACCATGATCAAACGTAACGTGGTCATGCGGGCGCTGGGAGAAGGACTCACGCCGGGGGCTTACGTTGTCTGGCTAGACCAAGTTTTGCCGATGTATCGTAAAGACCAGTTCAGCCTTGAAGCTGCTATCGGCATGATGAAATCAACGAATCACCGCTTTCGCATGGTTTCTATTTTTCGTAAGCGACCGACACCCAAAAAATAATTTCAGTTTCTGGGATTAAGGGCTTGACAGGGGCAGGGTGTCGGCATAGAATTCAGATGTATCTAATTTTTTGTCAACCCAAACGGTAGAGGTCGAAATGAAAAACGCAAAAGCAGGTAAAGGTATTGTCGAGCGCCTGATCTTGGCGCTTCGCGTGTTGTTGGCTGTGCCGGAGGCGAATTTCAGCACCTCCACTGTGGACTTCGGGAAGCCGATTGTCTTCACCAAAACTGGCGTCAAGGCGGGCACCAAAGCCAACGCTCTCGCGTGGATTGCCCAAAGCTCCGTGTTCAAGGAGTTCGGTCTTGAATTCACGGTACGCCCTAACGCTGGCTTCCAGCCCAGCCTCGCGGTTCCGGAGATCAACTCCCGCCTCTACGGTGTTTCGGCGGTTGCCAAGGTTCTCGGTCTGGACTGGTCGGTTGCGCACCGTGTCTTCACTGATGGCTCGTTGAAGGAGGTGATTCGCCGCCTTCGCATTGCGACGACCAAGGCCGGTGGCGCAGACGCTTTGAAGAAACTTGACGACTCGCTGAAGCCGCCTGTCGTCAAGAAGCCTGCGAAGAAGAAGGCAGCGAAAAAGAAAGTCGCCAAAAAGAAAGTCGCAAAGAAAAAAGCAGCAAAAAAGAAGTAAGCACTAAGGCGGGCGCTTCGGGGGCTTGGCGGCTTCCGTAGCGCCTTGTTTGTTTGGCGAGGAGGGGCAGCACCGCACATTCGCGGGCGGTCATACTCCGGACAGGAGAGACGCAGATGGCAAAATCAAAAGTAGATTACATCATCGACTTGGTGCGAGAAGCACGGCGTGAGCGCACGAGCCCAGCAGGTGATAAGCGGACAGCGCGGGCGCTGGTCGAGCTTGGCCTTTTCGGCACCGACCTTTTGCAGGCAGGGACTTACATGGAGTTATGGAAATCCAACGGTGAGTCCTACCACCTGACAGGCATGTCTTGGCACGAAGCGCAGCTTATGGCCGACAGGAAGGCGGGAAGAACTGGAACGCGAAGAAGTCGTGCCAGAGGGCTATAATGGTTGCATCACGTTTAGGAGGTAATCATGGCGCACACATTCACGGCGGAAGCACTTGCCGACATGCAGAAAAAAGTTGCTGAGGATTTGAAGGAAGGGGTCAAGACGTGGGATGACTTCTACGACAAGCTCAAGGACAAGATGGAGCAGTTCAGTGCATGCCAATGCCCCATCCACATGTCTGACGCGATCTACACCAACTATGCCTTCATTGTCGCTCTGCGCGAGTTGCCCGAGGAGGGCGACATCTTCGTGTTGATCGACCGCATGGCAGTGATCATGACGAGCGAGGCGAAAGAAAAACTCTTTGCCGATCTGCACCCGCCCGGGGATGACCGCCCGGGGCGCAAGGTTGCCCGCGCCATCATTCAGAGCCTCATCGGCGGGGCGCTTGCTGCGCCGGAGGGCACCGAAACCGAAGGCATCGACAAAAGCAAGTTGCACTGATTTGAAATCGATTTCAAAAAGGAGGTAGCAAACATGGATACGCAGCAAGCCGCGCAGGGACCCCAGAAGGCCACACACCCGTGGAAAAGCACCACGCACGAGGAGCGTTTCTACCACTTCCATGACTACGGAACCCTGATACGCAAGAACAAGAACGAGGAGATCAACGCGGCTGTGGCGAATGTCGCCCGTACGCTCAGCGGCACCAAGTTCTCGCACGTGACGGTGTTCGCCCGCAAAGAAATGGTCGAGATCGGTGACGGCAAAAAGGAATGCTGGTTCTTTTCCCTCGCCCTCCGTGCGCGTAACGACCCCCAGCCCTTCAGCCGGAAGGTAGGTCGCAGTGTGGCGCGGCGCAAGTACTTTGCGGAGGCATACCACCGCCGCCCGCTTGGCGAGACATGCGACCACACCACTCTCGTGCAGCGGGTCATCGAGATGGTCCAGACCTACAATCACCCGCCGATGCATGCGAAGCCCTACCCCGGGAGGTGAGCCATGAAGAACCCACGGCGAGTGATACAGATCATCGTCAGCCTGCTTGTAGTTTTGCTGTTTTTATTGCCGACGATTTGGGTAATCGTTTACAGCCTGCCCGCAAAGGCGCAATACCCAAAGAACACGCAGGTTCAGCGGTTCAGTGACGGTCGCGTGGTTGTCAGCACCTCCCCGGGCGCGGGGCCGGGGTTTATCAGGAACGTGCCGCAGGTAACCTACGGCAGCATCACGTATCTGCAGCACTACCGCCCTTTGGCGGTAACGCCGCAGCAGCTAGGCGGCTACGGGATACCGACGGACTACCTGATCAACAGCCAGCCGCAGGTTTACCCGCAAGCAGCGGGCGGCGACTGGGTAGCGGTAGTCCCGAGCGTGATGACGATCTGCACCCACGATGGTGTAGGGGCAGATCAGGTAACGAAGTGCAAAAAGTATAAATAACGAAAGGGTAGAAATGTCAGGAACACACACCTATGCGTTGCTGGAGATCAGCATCGAGGCTTACGAGGAGATTGAGCAGAAGCTGAGGCAGGCAGGCTACGACCATGCTTTCAGTGAAGATGGGCATATCGACATGCACGGCATAGCTTTGGTGAAGGAAGCGACCGCGCAGGAGACACAGCGATGACCAACCCGGAACAGGTTCGACTGTCTGATAATTTTTTGCTCAGCGATTTCATGGGCTGTCATTCGTCATACGTCAGGGGCTACGCCAATGTATTCACCGATGACAAGCAAGGGTCAAAGCTGGCGGAGGGGATTTGTCTTGCCAACAATGTCCTTGAGCCGATTGTGGCGGAGTCCCCGGTCTCAATCTCTTATGGCTACATCTCTCTTGCGCTTGCGCGGCATATCGTCGCGTACCAGAGCCCGGAGAAGCCCAGCTATCACCAGTGGAACGATGGCGCGGCAGCGGACATCATTGTTCATAACCTTGACAAGGATGACGTGCCCCCGATCTACCTCGCCCGGGCGTGTGACGAGGAGTTCCCGATGTCCCGGACGATCACTTACAGTGAGTCGCCTTTTGTTTGCGTTGCCACCAGATGCAAAGAAGTTGCGGCAGGCAAACCGCGCCGTGCTTTCTACGAGAACCAGTATCAGGGCAAGTCCAAGGTAAAGCCCAAGTACATCACTATCCCGGAAGATCGTGAAGCCTATTTTGAAAAACATTCGTTGCCGGTAGATTGGCGCGGCGCAGGCTACCCGACATACCACGGCGGCGGGAAGCGGCAGACCCACCACATTCGCGTCGGCCCGTACTCTATGTTTTCTGACTTCCTCTACAGCACCCACGCGCTGACGCATGGCTTGAAGAATTGCCCGGTGCCGACCGAGCCGTGGGTTGAGAAGTTCGGGCACGTTGCGTCGATCTACGCAGGCTTGCTGGACGCGCTTGAGATCAACCACCTCAGCATTGTTCGGGCGTTTGAGCATAAATGCTGGAGCAGCGACGTTCGCTACCACTGGGATGCCGACTTCATGTTCGATGTCATTGTGCCCTTGCACACAGACCCCGTTGATGTCGCGGATTGTGCAAGCACGATACAGGGTGTTCACTCGGCGGGCTGCACTCCGAAAGAACGGCGCGTAACCATTGGTGGGGTATTCCCTGAGTTTGCGTAATGTCCAGAAGAATTGTAGTTCGTCGGGGGGTATCTCATAGCCTCTTAGCAGACGAGGCGAAGCCGACCCGCGCCCTTCGGATAGCGTTGAAGGCGGTGGGCGGGAAGTTTGTAAAGCAAGAGCCGCCCGCTTCATGGTCACACCCGCCGCAGATGACGACCACACACCGCCTACCCGGGGGCGGTGTCAGCATCGGCATGGAACACTGCCTTGTAGTGTATGGGATTTACTACGACTACGATATGATGACCATGCAGCACCTGTTGGGCATAAGTTATCTTATTGTGCCGGATGGGCAGATTAGCTTTGTAAGCCCCGGTGTGCCTTTGCTGCAATCCAGTATCGCGGTAGCCAGAGAAATTATAGAAGATGCCAATTTGCGTAATCATAGGTTGCTAGGCCGTCACGATGTTGGGTCTCTTGTAGACGTGTTTACGCAACCCGTGGGCTTACTTCTTCAGCTAATTTTTCGTGAACGAGGTGCAGGCGTTAGTATTACTGATTTGCATTTTGACAGAAGGATAGATCAAGGAGTATCGGGAGATGGTGCAGCAGTTATCCAAGCGATACGCATATGCCTTGAGATCGCTGCGCGGCGCGGCTTCTCCAGCGCAGCATGATTCACTTTCTGGCGTTGTTGTCGTTGCCGGGGAGTGGGGGAAGGGCTACGCCCATATTCGGTTTGACGAAGACACTGTAACCAGAATTGGCCAAGTCATGCCGCAAGGTGTTGGCCCAGAGCATCCGGTTTACCTGAAAGCAATTCAGGCACCGACTGGGGATTGGCGGGTGTTCGCAATGTACCTTGGCAATGAGCGCGGGGTGTTGTTGTATCATGAAAAAGAGAAACCGCAATGGCTGAAGAAAATACATCGAAGCTAGGCAGACGCATCACGATAAGGCGCGGCGCGGTCCCGCTCGTGCAGGCGGAGGCCCCTGCAGCCGCAGAGCCTTTACGCTACACGGTAGCTCCGTTTCAGTATGCCAGTGGCGGCGGCAGGGCAGGCGGCTCGGGTGGGTCTAGTCTTCAATTTGAGGGCGGCACCCCCGGCTTCGGGGGCGGCGGGCCTATTCTTGGGGCGACTCTGGAGCCCTTTGCGCAGAGCCCTCTTCACGCGGCGGCGCGGTTTAGTCCAGACATGGTTGTGGCGACGTTGCATACTGGCTTGCCGCAAGACGCGGCCAACCTTACTGAAATACAATACAGTGGCTATGTCCGTCAGTATATAGGGAGAAGACTTCAGGAGGAGCTAGGTGGGTTCTCTATTCTCTTTCCGGAAAACATCAGCAGCGCGTACCATATTGCTAGCTACTTTGCTGTGTACGTAGTTGACCCCGCGACTGGCGAAACTATGTTGATACACCAAAATGCTTTTAATTCCCCCATGACTCTTGGGCCAGCAACTATGGTTACTGCTGTGCTTGACTCGGCGGTGGTAGCCGCAATTCGTGCAAGGCTGGGCTGGCCCGTTGCCCTATCTGCAAGTTCTTTGTCGGTAAGCACGTCGGCGCAGGACGCGGAAGATCGTCTGTATGCAATGCAGAATCAAATAAATTACCTAAACCAAACACTATCCGATACTGTAGAGGCGTTGCGTGAGGTAGTCTCGCATCGGGTGATGTCAGTGCAGCCGTACAACGGGGAGACCACCTACCGATCAATAGCACGGCATGGCCACCGGTCAAACTACTACACTGGCATGGGCTTCAATCGAAGGGAGAGAGCGAATGAAAGAGACTGAGCAGCAAGCGCAGGAGCGCATCGAAGCCAAGTATCTGAGCAAAGCCACGAGCCCGCTCAAGGCCATACGTGCTAAATGTGTGCAATGCACAGCGGGGCAAGTCAGGTCGATAGCCACATGCACCGCAGTCGATTGTGCTTTGCATGCTTTCCGCATGGGGAAGATGCCGAAGAAAAAATAATTTTTATTTGAAATCGATTTCAAAAAAAGCCCGCTTCGTGCGGGTTTTTATTTTGGTAAACCAGTTGCATATAGCTGTCAAGCTGTATTATCATTCGCGCACTAACTAATGCGGAGTATGCGATGGGGCAGCCGGTAAGAAGCTACGTCGTTTCCGTGGAAGAGGTTCATTCGGGTGATGACCTTGTAGTCATGGCGAATCTGGGGATAGACGGACTTCACAAAAGAGTAAGAGTCCGTCTTCATGGTGTCGATACGCCGAACGCCTACAAGGCAAAGATAGGGACCGAGGCCGGTATTCTGCGGGATGAGATCAAAAGGTTGACTAGCGGCAAGTGCCGCGTTGACGTTATTGCCGAAGGCAAGGGGGGTTGGCTAGTTACCCTTCACGCTTTTGTCAGTGATGACAAACACCACGAAGAAGTGAACATCAACGAGTTGTTGAAGTCTCGTGGTTACGTATACAAAGGACGCACTGATGGCCCAAGTCACTAGCCGCCGCATTCGCCGTATCCGCCAAACCAAAGTCGCTGCTACGGTGCGGACGCTCGGCTTAACCACCAAGCGGGCGGACACCTCACGGCAGATGTATGTCGAGAACGAATTCGCCAGCGCCAGCTTTGCTGGCTCTACTCAGCCGATTGCCCCGCCCTACGACCCGCTGGTCTTGCTGAAGATCGTCGAAGAGTCGAACATGATCAAGCAATGCGTGGCGGCGTACATCACGAACATTGCTGAGTGTGGGATGGAGGTTGTGCAGGCGCACCCTGACGTGCCGATTGATCAGGACGAGGCGGACGAGTTGCAGTCGTTCCTTGAGAACGCAAATTCTGAAGAGTCGCTGGCGACGGTCAACGGAAAGTTGCTGGAGGACTACGAAAATCTTGGTTACGGATTTTTGGAAGTCATTCGTGACCGCATCCAGCGCATCTCCATCATGCGCCACATCCGCGCCTCAACATGCAGGCTCATGCCGAAGGACCAACGCTATGTGTCAGTGCAGTATGAGGTTCGTCGCGGCAAGCGCACGGCAGTAATCACCGAGCGCCGCCAGTTCCGTCGCTTCTGCCAGATCGTCAGCGGGGTTACGCGCTACTACAAGGAGTTCGGTGACCCGCGCCGTTTGAACTACGAGACCGGGGAGTACGAGACTCGTGAAAACCGTGTGCCAGAATCGATGCTGGCCAACGAGTTGATTCACTATCGCCAGAACTCGGAAGACGCGTATGGTGTGCCGCGCTGGATTAACCAGCTACCGTCCATTCTCGGTAGCCGGGAATCCGAAGAAGTGAACATGCGTTACTTTGAGGACAACACGGTCCCGCCGATTCTCCTTACTGTTGCGGGCGGTCGCTTGACGCAAGAGTCTTTCCGCAACATGGAGCAGATTCTGAACCAGCAAGGTCTTGGCCGGGAGCGCCAGCACAAGATGATTCTGCTGGAAGCTGTGCCGGAGCGCGAGTCGCTGGATGACAAGGGCACGGTGACGCTGAAGGTGGACAAGCTGACGGATGCTCGGCAGGGCGACGGCCTGTTCAAGTCATACGATGAGGGCAACCAGCAGAAAGTGCGTTCGTCTTTCCGTCTCCCGCCCGTCGCGGTGGGCCTCTCGCAGGACGTGACTTTCGCTACCGCCAACGTTTCCTCGTTCTTGGCAGAGACCCAAGTCTACCTGCCGCAGCGCCGCAGGCTGGACGAGATGTACAACAAGCAGATCGTCGGCGGCGTCTACGGACTGAACTTCAAGACCGTCATGCTGCAAAGCCGCGCCCCCGCGATCACCAACCCGCAAGAGTTGATGAAGACTCTGACGGCGCTGAACGTCATGGGCGCTCTGACCCCGCGCACCGCTATTGATGCAGCGAACCGCTACCTTGAGGTTGAACTGCCGCAGTACCCGGAAAAGGGCACTGAGGGCTGGGAAGAGTGGATGGACAAGCCCATCATCTTTGTGACCAAAGGAACTGAGTCGCAGTCTGGGCAGGAGCAGAAAAGCGGCGCAGTGAAAGATGTCGAACAGAACGGCAACACTGGCTCCAAGGCCCCCGAAAACGGACAACAGTAGGAGTCATCCATGACCACCATTCGTATCAGCGAGATCGAACGCAACAACGTGCAGAAGCTGTATGACCCCTCCAACGGGGTCAACTTCGTTACCGGGGTCACCAGCATCACCCGCTCTGGCAGCGTAGCTACGGCCATCATTCCCGACCACGGGATTCCGACAGGGGAGACTGCAGTGTTCTCCGGCGCGAACCAGTCCGAATACAACATCTCGGCTGCGGTCACCGTCGTGGACAAGGACACCGTGACGTTCACCGTTTCTGGCACACCGGCAACCCCGGCGACCGGCACCATTGTTGTGTCTCACGCGAACCAATCGCCTGCGGCAAACTTGCCGAAGGTTTTGCAGATAGGGACCATCGCGGCGGCGACCACCCTGAAAGTCGAAGCATGCATCCGCCGCGCCCTCGGGTGGCAACAGGTCGGGGCCGATCTGACCAATGCCGATAACGGCAAACTGGTACCCATTGCCGCCCAATACAATTTCGTCCGTGTCCGCCGCTCTACCGGCAGCGGCGCGGCTGTGGTCTACGCTCAATCTTGAAATCGATTTCAAAATGACCCGCGAAGTTAATTTGGTTCTGCGCGATGACCGTAAATGGGAGCGCGTGGTTTTCGGGGAGGTACTAATCCCGGAGACTCCGAACGTCTACAACGATTACTGGACCAAGGAGGCGATCAGGCATGCAGCATACCTGTTTGCGCAGCAGGGCTACGGTATTGACCTTGAGCATGACAACGTAGACCTGACGGGTCTCAAAGCAATCGTGGTTGAGACCTTCATCGCCCGCCCGGGCGACCCTGACTTCATCGAAGGGTCGTGGGTTGTGGGGATGAAGATTCTGGATGATGACTTGTGGGAAGCCGTTCTCAACAACGAGATCAACGGATACTCCTACGAAGCCATCATCGAATTCATGGATGCCATTCTGACGATAGAGGATGACGGCATTCGTGTAGGTGTGACTGAACCGGACTTGGAGGACGGCCACACTCATGACTTCATGATCATGGTGGATGAGACCAACCGACCGATCAGCGGAGGCACTTCTGAGACGGACGGACACTCGCATACGATATCGACGCACACGGTTACTGACGAGGCGGAGGGGCACACCCACCGCTACAATTTGGTTAAAGGAAAGGGTGGGGTATAACCATGACGCTACGTTCCAGCAAAAAAGAAGTGACAAAAGCTGTAAAGCTGAGTAAACTCCAGACAGCTAAGAATTTGACACTTACGGGAAGCCCGGCAAACGAGGTTGCATTCAAAGTCGTGAGAAAAGACGAAACAGGCGCACCTGTCGCCAAAATCACTTGCCAACGTCCGGTTCGGCGTATGGCTCCGTCGCTGACTCTTCTCTTCCCGGAGACCACTGGCGAAGAAGACATCGCCGCCTACATGACTGACTTCGGCATTGCCGATTACAAACTCGGTGACGTGGTTGAAGGTCGCCGTGTGGTCAAAGCCTCTGACGATGCCGAGATGCCCCAGACCTATGTCACGGTCAATCTGCGTGACGGTATCAAGGCGCTGGTTGCACAGGGTGCAGCGGTACCCAGCGACACTGACCCGAAGCCCAATGTCGCCGTGGTTGAAATCAATTTCAAAAAAGAAAACTTCGCTTCCGACGCTGAAGTCAGAGCGTGGGCCGCAGAACGCGGTATTGACATTTCGGAATCCGAGATCGACAATGGCGACGAATCTGTAATTGTGCGCCGTTCCGAAGTCGAAGAAGGTGCCGAGGTCAAGCAAATTCCGGTGGGCGATGGTGTCTTTGCAGTTGTCACCCGCGCCGAGGTTCAGGATATACCCCCTGCGTTGCTTGAAGTCGTGAGCGAAGCTGCTTACGGCAACTGGGGCTGGGGGCAACTCGATTTTGCCGCACGTATGGCTGATGTCGAGTTTTCGGAAGTCGCAAGGGAAGCTCTGAATGTGCTGGATTCAGTGGTTCGGGATATCTTGTTCTGGTCTCCTCTTCCGCTGGCTGTTCGGAAAGAACTTGTGGCTCGGGCATCGTCGCAATTTGCGGCGTTTATTGGCGCTCTGCTGGATGCACTACCGGCCAGAGTTGTAATCAGTTATCGATCTGACAAGGAGAACGACATGAAAGTTGATGCAAAAGCAGAAGCGCAGCGCCTGCTGGCCGAACAAGCCACCGTCAAGGCGGAACAGAAAAAGCGGGCCGACACGGAACGCGAATACCTGAAGGACAAAGTGGAGAAGCCGGAAGAACTCGCCGCGATGGCCGACACGGAAGTGATCGCCGTTGCCGACGAACTCCGCAAGCGCCTCGACGCTGCTGCTGCCGAAGCCAAGAAGGCCGAGCCGGTGACCCGTGCCGAAGTCGAAACGCTGGTCACCACTGCGGTCACTGCCGGTGTTACCGCCGCGCTGCAGGCCGCAGGCGTCAAGCGCAGCGAACCGACTGCCGCCGAACTGGAAGCCGAGCGTGTCCGCAAGGAAGAAGAGCAGCGTCAACGCTCCTCGACCGAGATGGCCACGGCGATTGCCCGGGCCGTGCGCAGTGAAATGGAACCCATCGCCAAGACCGTGACGGAGATGGGCTCCAAGGTCGAAGCTCTGGCCTCCGCCACCGTCGTTCGCAGCGACGATGCCGATGGCAAGGGCACCACGCAGAAACCGGACGTATTCGCGGGCATGTTCAAAGGCACTGCGAAGACGTAAGTCAGCCGCCGAGCCAAAACACTTTACATTTCCACAGGAGATACAATCATGACGAACAAAGAACTGGCCCGCCGTGCTGATATCGCGTTGGCCGACCTGAACGCAAACGGTGGTCTGCTGCTCCCGGAGCAAGCAAACCAATTCATCGACATGGTGGTCGAGCAGCCGTCGATCATCGGCAAGGTGCGCGTCGAGCGCATGACCGCGCCGCAGAAGAAGATCAACCGTGTCGGCTTCGCTTCCCGTATCCTGCGGGCGGCACGTCAGACCGGCAGCGACAACGATGACGGCAGCAACGACCGCTACGTGCTGGAAGCGGACCGCTCCAAGCCGACCACCTCGCAGATCGAACTGACCACCAGCGAGGTCATCGCGGAAGTCCGCCTGCCCTACGAACTGCTGGAAGACAACATCGAAGGCCAGTCCTTTGAAGCGCACGTGATGCGGCTCATTGCCGAACGCGCCGCGCTCGATCTGGAAGAGTGGGGCCTGTGGGCTGATACCGGCTCCGGCGACGCCTATCTGGCGCTGCAGGACGGCTGGATGAAGCGCATGACCTCGCACGTCGTGGACAACGGTTCGGCGGGTGTGAGCCCCCAGATGTTCGCCAACGGCATGCTGGCCATTCCGCAGAAGTACCTGCGCAATGTTTCGCAGATGTCGCACTTCATCTCCAAGGCGAACGAAATCCGTTACCGCATGGAAGTGGCGAAACGCGCTACCGGCTACGGCGACTCGGCCCTCAACGGCCAAGCCACCCTGCAGCCGCTGGGTGTGAACCTCAATGTGGCCGACCTGCTGGGCAGCATGAGCGGCGGCAACAAGGGCTTCTTCACCTATCCGAAGAACCTGATCTTCGGTATCCAGCGCAGCATTCAGGTCGAGACGGACAAAGACATCCGTTCCCGCGAAATCATCATCGTCCTGACGGCGCGTTGCGCTCTGCAGATCGATGACGAGGACGCGACCGTCAAGTACATCAACATCTGATCGGGCCTCTGACGGCAACCACGGAATAGGGGCTGAAGCTAGCCCCTTTTCTGTTTACAACCTGAATAAGGAGATTCAAACATGGCACTGGAAACTGTAACGAAAGCCGGTCACGGCGGCGCGGGTAGCCAAGGTGACGGCGCGAGTTCCTTTGAAAAGGCGCTCAAGGAACTGCAGGGCCTCACGATCAGCCTTCTGGCTGGCGCGGCTGCGGACACCAAAATTGCCCTCGCCGCCATCCGCCCCGAAGACACCATCCTGAAGGCGTTCAACAACAACGCAGGCACCATCACCGACATCACCGGCACCATGTCCATCGACAGCCTCAAGGCTTCGGGCACCGTGACTGTGGGCTCGGCGGTGGCGAACGACACCGTGACTATTGCGGGCATGGCGTTCACCTTCGTGGCCAGCAAGACCAACCCCCTCGACTACACCAAAGTGGTCATCGGCGGCACGGCGGAAGCAACGGCGATCAATCTGGAAGCGGTCCTCAAGTCGCGTCTGGCCCAGACCGCCAATCCGACGATCTCCGTCAGCCGCGCTGTTGCGGTGTTGACCATCACGGCGGTGGCCGAAGGCACGGCAGGCAACTCGATCACTCTGGCCGAGACCGGCTCGTCTGCAACGATCAGCGGCGCGACACTGGCCGGTGGCGACGCGGCGGGCAGTGTTCTGTCCACGGGTATCACGAACCAGATCATGCTGTTCTGGTACAATAAGAATCCGTAACAAGGTGTAGGTGGTTTCAAACCGGTGGCATAAACCCTGCCGGTTTGAAATCAATTTCAAAAAGCGCGATTAGGAGAAAAGAATCATGGCAAATGGTACGCGTGTGCTGAAGCTGGTCGGAGCAAAATCGTATGTCGGTCCTCGCACCGATAACAAGCTGCTCCACAAGAACGACACATACCCGTTCAAGGAAGAAGACGCAGAAGCGCTTCTGAAGGAAACGCAGCGTGACGCTTCCAACAACGACCGTCCGCTTTTCGTCGAAGCTGCGGAAGAGAGCGCCGGGGCACCGGCCAAAGTGTCGCGCAAGCGGGCGACGGCGCAGTAACCAATCCGATGAGGTACCCCAGTGCGACTCGCAGAATCCCAGAAGGTTGTTGACCTACTCGGTATCCCTACCGGGACAGGTGTTCTAGGGAACGCGAACGTCGCATTGGAGGTATCTGCCCCGATCATCGCAGAGATGCTGGGCACAACGCTCCATGCAGTAATCAACACCGATTATTTCAGCTACCATGCATACGCTGGGCGGCGGAAGTTTGAGCCGTATCAGCTTCGCCTGTCTGCAGGCTTCGTGGACGCCGCTACTGTTGTTGTTCGTGAATCCGCGCTGAGTGGCCCGTTAAAGACCGCCAGTGAAGGGGATGTGGTTGCCACTGCCGACTACGTAATCGATGCAGCCCGGGGCCTTGTGACGATGCTCAGGGACGTTAACCAAGGCAACAGCGTCCTGTCTGTAACCTATGAGGCTGGCTTCCCCGGGGACTCGGAAGGCTTGCTTCAGGACACCCCGGACTGGCTGACCCGGGCGGGCACTCTTGCTGCAGCGCGTGTGAGCCAGATGGCCCCAGCCTCTATTGCCAAAGGCAAGGCTGGCGTTGTTCGTGACATACAGAACGCAGTCTACGACGCAGTATCTTCTATCGTGAACGCACACAAGCGTCCGCGCATGGGCTTGGTATGGCCCGCAAGGTCTGAGTCCGAGGATGGCTGATACAAAGCAGGTAAAGGGCGGTGACGCGCTCAAGAAACGCCTGCGGACAGTCCAGCAAAATACCAAGAGTGCGCTGACCGATGGCCGCATTCTTAAATTCATTCTGCAGAGAAACCTTGATCGGTTTCGGCTAGGGGTAGACCCGGACAACGTGCCGTGGAAGCCACTAGCGCAATCCACAATCCTTCGTAAGCGAAGAGCCCAACGAACAGGCGAGGCTTTACGGGGCTCCGGCAGTCGCATACTTGTCCGCTCAGGTGCGATGTTCCGCAACATTAAAATTTTGTCTGGCGCAATCCCCGGGGGTCTCGGTGTTGCTACCGGCTTTGGTGGCCGTATCGGCATCGCAGACCCGGACATTGCCGCATACGCAAGACTTCATCAGTCAGGCCGGGGAAGGCCGCGTCGCCGCTTCTTAGGTGTCAGTCTGGCTGACAGAAAAGCTGTTGATTCCATGCTGAGACGTGCTATCATACGGAAAAGCGGACTAAGGTAAGCAATGGCTACGGCAACGTTAGTGGACTTGGAGAAAGAGCTTATCGAACTGGCTACCAGTGTCGATGAGTTCAAAGACAAAGGTTACTCCATCTACAGCCTTGATGACCTTGAGCGCATGGCTACGAATGAAAGCTCTGTTTTGCCCATTGTTGGTGTTGGCTATGACGGGGCAGAGCGGGCGGGCAATCAGGTAGAGAAGGCAGCACCCGGAGTACGCGGCGCTGCTTTTGTCACGATTCAGTTTGTCATTGTCATTGCAGTGAGCTACGCAAGTGCTGGGCAAGACGATAACAAGCAAAGCGCCATGCTTCTGTTAGGGGCGCTCCGGGAGAAAATAATTGGATACAAATCAGCAAATGCTCGCGGGTGGAACTTCATCGGTGAAAGACCGGAGCCGTCAGAGTCCGGGGATGGTGTGATCTTCTACTCACAGGTGTGGCAAACCTCGGTACCGTTACTCGGCAATCAATCTTAACCTGAAGGAGAACTGCAATGACGAATTACTACTACTCGGGCCAAGGTAGCCTGCTGGTCGGTGCCCGCACCGTTGCTGGCAAACCCGCTGGTCTCATCCCGGTCGGCAACGTTCCGGAACTCACCATCGACATCGCCACGACCCTGTTTGAACACAAAGAGTCGGAATCCGGCGACCGTCTGACCGATCTGACGATCAACAAAGAAAACAAGGGCACGTTCGCGTTCAAGCTGGAAAACCTGTCGCTGGACAATCTGGCTCTCGGCCTGTACGGCACCAGCGTTATCGTCCCGGGCGCGGCTGTGACCAACGAAGTCGTCGGCGTGTATGCCGGTCTGAAGTCGCCGCTGAACTTCCCGGACGTGTCGGCAGTTACTGTCGAAGCGTCGGACGGCCTGACCGCTACCAGTTTCCCGGCGACCACGGCAGTCTCGCTCGGCCAGTACATCAAGCCCGCCGCCTCGCCGCTGCGCTATTACAAGGTGACGGTCGCAGGCACCACGGGCGGCAGTGAGCCGACATGGCCGACCAACGGCGGCACCGTAGTTTCCGGCACCGCAACGCTGCAGGACATGGGCACGGTGATCAAGGTGGCCAACACCGACTTCGTTCTGGATGCCAAATACGGCACCATCGAAGGCATTGCGCTGTCGGGCGGCGTCGGCTTTGAAAGTGGCCGCAACGCCTCGGTGGACTACACCTACGCGGGTTCGGCCAAGATGGACGCGTTCACGGTTCCGGCCCCGGAGCGCTGGCTGCGCTTCCAAGGTCTGAACACCGTGGACGGCTCCATGATCGCGCTGGACATCTTCAAGGCCAAGTTCGACCCGCTGACCGGCTACGGCCTGATCGTGGAAGACATCGCCGCCGTGGACATGAAAGGCACCATCCTCGCGGATGCCCTGCAAACCACCGGCAGCAAGTACTTCCGCCAGTGGAACATCGATGCCTGATAGTGGCTCCGGGCAGGTGTAACCCCAAACACACCCCGAAAGGGGTGTGTTGCTATCAGGAGGCGTAAATGAAGATCAAATTGCTGGCACCACACACAGACGGCGGAAGGCAATACGCGGTCAACGAAGAAGTCACAGCAGACGCACGGCTGCTCGACAAGCTCTCCCGGCTCGGCGTTGGCTACGAGGTTGTAAGCGAAGAAGTCCCGGAGTCAAAGAAGACACCGGAGACCACTACAGTAGTGGACGCGGTGAAGCCTACCGTGGTAGTTCAGTCAGCGCAGAAGAAGCAGCAGACAGGTGGTTCGTTTTTCAAAAAGAGCAGCAAGTAATCAACCAAGGTAAAGGGCGATAATCATGGACGAAAAGATGAGTACGGTAGACGCGGTGAAGGAACTGGTTCGTAAGGACACGGTGACCCTCAGCGACGGGCGCAAGGTTGAAGCCCGCTTGTGCAAGGTCAAGGACATCCCGGTCTTTGTGGGGTTCGTCGGCATGGTCTTTGCGCAACTCGGCGTTACCGATGTTCCGCTGTCAGACCAGAAAGCGATTGAGGCGATAGTCACCACCCGGGTTAATGACCCCAGCTTTATTTTGAAATTGATTTCAGAAAACACCGGCAAAGTGTTTGAGGTGGTGGCTGGCTTCACCAACCTCAGTCTTGCCGAAGTCGAAGAACTGGACATCGATGATGCCGTTATCGTGTGCCAGCGCGTCGTGGAGATCAACTACAGTTTTTTTACACAAAGGGTCCTTCCCGTTCTGCGAAAAACTCTCGCGGAAAAGCTGGCAGCGAAGTAACCGGGGAAGACCTGATCGATCAAATCCTGTTGCTGATTAGCAGCGGGTTTAAGGAAGAAGAAGTCCTTGATATGGCGTTGAACAGGTTCTACCTCTACGTGGAGTCTGCAAGCAGGAGCAGGGCGGATGCAAGGAAAGCGGAGGTATCTGATCTGGTAGCCGCAATCCAGATGGCGTTAAGTGGCAAGGGGCTGAAAGAGTACCTTAACAACCTATCAGTGGACGGCGATGGCAGAAAACCCTAACAGTGCGCGGCTCGATGTATCCGTTAACGTAACGGACAACGCCACACCGACGCTCCGCACTATTGAGTCCAGTGTCATCCGCTTTGTAGGCGCGGTGTCTTCCGCGCTTGCTATCTTCAGCACGGTCGTATTCCCGATCAAACAAGCCGCTGATTTTCAGGCGGAGTTGCTGAACGTCGCCAAGACTACCAACTTTACCGATGACCAGATTTCGGCCTTGCGCCGGAACTTGGTCTTGATGTCTGCGGACATCAATCTCAGCGCGGTAGAGCTTGCCAAGATTGCGGCTATCGCAGGCCAGTTGGGTGTCGGCGGCGGTGTTAAAGGCATCACTGCGTTTACCGAGACAACAGCGCGGTTCGCTTCTGTTATCGACGTGAGCGTGGAGGAGGCAGGTAACGGCCTCGCCAAGCTGATCAACGTATTCAAAGTCAACGTCACCGAGAGTGAGCGGCTGTCCTCGCTGTTGAACGAGATATCGAACAACTCAACCGCAAGCGGCGCGGAGTTGCTGGATATCATGAACCGCATTGGCACTGCGGGCGGGACCCTCAACGTCAAGCAGTCCGCCGCACTGGCCGCGCTGGGCCGTGACTTGGGTGTATCGGTTGAGACCATCGGCACCTCGTTTCAGAAAATCTTCCTTGATCTGCAGACAAAAGCGGACAAGGTTGCACCGTTGCTCGGGGTCACAGTCGATGAGTTCACGACCAAGCTAAAGACAGATGGTATCGGGGCGCTGAAGGATTACATTCTTGCTTTGTCGAAGCTGCCCCCGGCTGTGCAGGCTTCGTTTGCGGAAGAGACTACGGGCGGCGGTCGTGTGTTTGGTCTGGTCAACAACCTGATCAACGACGCGAAGAATGGCTTTACGTTGCTGGACGCTCGTCTCAAGAATGCAGAAGACGGCTTTGAGGGTGGCACCTCGGCTATCCGGGAACAGCAGCGCGTCATGCAGGGCCTGACGGCGCAAGTCAAGCTGGTTCTGAATGCGCTTAGCGCGTTGGTCATCTCGGTTGGCGACAAGGCAATACCTACGTTGACGCGCCTTGCCCGGGCGTTCCAAGAGTTTCTGCGGGACCCGCAGACAATTGATCGGCTTGGCCAGTTTGCGGATGCGCTGGGTGGAATCCTTTCGTTTATCGGTGATGTGGTATCCGGCATCGCCCAGTTTGATTTTGTTCTCGGGCCGCTGCTTCGCACCCTCCAAGTATTCTTGGCGTTCAAGCTCGTCTCCTACCTCTTCGACATTGGCGCTGGCCTACTGAAGATCAGCCGGGACGCACGAGGCACAGCGGCGGCGTTCATTGCGCTGGCCCGGGGGCAGACCACAGTAGCAGAGGCCGCTGAACGCGCTGCCGCCGCACAGGCGGCGCAGGCTGCTGGAGGTGGTGCAGCGGGGCGGCGTGGAGCCCAGCTAGGCTCTCTTGCCACTGCCGTAGGCGGCGCTCTGGGCGCTATTCCGGCAGAGCAGGCGCGTCGGGCTACCGCAGCGGCAGAAGCAGCAGCGACCGCTGAGGCGGCAGTTACTGCCCAGAAGAAAGCGCAAGCCGATCTTCAGGCGCTTATCGATCAGCGGCGTGGATTTGCTCTGGCAACACAGCGGGAGTACTTGGCGCTTGACGCAGCAATCGCAGCGCAGCGTCGTATCGTGTTTGACCTTGAGCAGCGCGTAGCTTTCGTTCGGGCGGGTAACGTTGACGCACAGGGCGCAAGCCTTCGCAGCCTGAATGCACAGCTTCTGGTTGCCCGGGAAATTCTCGCTACCGACGAACTGCATTTGCAGACACGCATTCAGGAACTGCGGGTACAGGGCGGGCTAGTTACTGCGGCTACGGCGGAGGCACGGGCCAAAGTCGCCAGCGCAGCGGCAGCAGCCGCAGCAGCGACAGCAGCAGCCACTACAGCAGCCGCAGCAGCCGCAGAGGGTGCGGCGTCTATCGGCCTTGGTCGGGTTGCCGGGGTGTTCCGCAGGTTTGCCTCAACTGTGGGTAATATCCTCGCGGGCCTGTTCCGCTTTATCACCGGCCCTATCGGCTTTTTGCTGATCACTGTCGGGAGCCTGTTGGCCTCGTTCGGTGTCCTTGATGACATCGGGGATGCGCTTGCCCGCTTTGTTGGAATCAGTGATACCGCCGCGCAGCGCAGGGAGCGTGATGCGCGGACGCGGGCCGCAGCCGATGAACTGGAAGCGCAGAAGGTGAAGCAGCTTGCCGCTGAGTACAAAGACTTACAGAAGGAGATTCAAAACTTTGACCCAAATCGGGCGAATGAAGCCATAAAGAGTGGCGACCCTGCAAAGTTTTTGAAATCGATTTCAGACAACGTATCGGTAGTGCAGGCCAAAATCACCACGACAGTTAACGAGATCGGTGGTCTGGCTGCAGCCGGGGGCGCGGTTGAGCTTTCGTTCGCCGCTACTACCGAAGCGATAAAAAAGACTGAGGCGCAGATTGCTTCTCTGGAGAATGGTCTTCGTAACGTAAACGTAGTGGCGCAGACCAGCGGCGGTTTGTTTGGTAGTGGGGACAGCACTCGTCAGGATTTGCTGAAGAACTTCACTGACCAGCTTACGGAAGCTCGTGCGCGTTTGGCTCAGCTTCAGCAGGAGCAGGCGGGCTACGCCGCTGCAGCTAAAGGGCTGCTTGACCAGCAGGCAGAAGCCCAGAGCGCAATATCGCGTTTGTTGGAGGAAGAGAACCGGCTGTTGCAGGGCGCAGCGCCGCTCTACACTGCGCAGGCCGGGGCTTTGTTGGAGAAAGCCGCAGCCGTTGCACGTGTCAGGGAAGAGTTGCAGGCGCAGAAGAAAATCGAGGATGAGCAAAAACAAGCAGGGGCGGCAAATAGCAAAGACCAGAAGGTTATTGCTGAAGCCGCGGCAACGCAGGAGCGCATTCGTTCACTGAAGGCAGAACTCACTGTCATCCAAGGGCAGTTGAATGATCTGACAAACGCGGCAGGGCCGAAAGCGAAAGCCTTCATTGAAGCGTTTGGTGATGGGATGAAAACTAGCTCCAAGGACATTGAGCGTAACGCTGCTCTTTTCCGTAAAGCATTCTCCCTCGACCAAGGCGAAATCGCGGCTGAGTTTGCCAAAGCAAATAACGAACTGGAGAACAGCAAAAAGAAACTGGAAGAGCTTCGTGCCAAGCGGGCGGAGTTCTCCAAAGTTCTTGCATTCCTACCCCGCGAAGGTGGTGTGGTCGGTCTGGCCGCAGGCAACATTGACCGTGAGATCGTGTCGCTGCAGGCAAAGATTGCTCTTCGGCAGGCCGAGGTCGAGGCTACGCGCAGGCAGATTGAGCTTGGCAACGAACTGCGGGCCATAGCAGATCGCGGCGGCATCTCCGACCGTGAGATTCTTCGCACACGCGTTCAGGCAGGTATCCAAGCCGGGGCGCAGAAGATTCAATTGCAGCAGGTAGAGCGGGCACAGAGCGCTGTTGCTACTGCAGCCGCACGAACAGCCGAGGTTTACAAGTCGGCCTATGAACGTGCGGCCAACGCGGCAGCGTCTGCTGTGTTTGATGCTACCCGCCGTATCGCCCAGTTTCAGGAAGCTATCGCCAACCGCGCACGTGACATTCAGCTTGTTCGTTTCGACAGCAATGTCCTCGCCCAGCAGCGGGCGGCAACCAATGAAGCCGCACGTCTGACTCGTGAGTTTGAGCGGCAGCTTGATCTTCAGGGTATCGAAGGTGAAGAGCGGCAAGCAGCACTGGATGCCTACCGGCAGGAAGCTGATCGTAAAGAGGAAATCCGCGTCAAGCAGTTGGAGATCGCCCGCATTCAAGTTGAGTACAACGCCGCGCTGCAGAAGGCGCAGGATGCTGAGAAGATCATCACCGACAATGCGGCGAAGCGGATTGACCTTGAGCGCCAACTGGAACAGGCGAAGAAGAGCGGTAGCGCGTCGGCGGTTGCCGCTATCACGGCACAACTCGATACCCTGAACTCCAAGACTAAGACGGCGCAGGATACGCTGGAGAAAGCGCAGGCCACAGTTGCGGAGCTTGGCGCGAAGGTTGTGTCTGGCGAGTTCATTCCGGCTGTGTCGCCTATCGACCCCGTAAAGGCCGAGGCCGACCTGAAACGAATTGGGGAGATCGCAGCAAAAGCGGCTACTGAAGTTGCTGCACAGGCGAAGACTCTCTCGGACCAAGCGGCTGCGAACTCGCGGGATGCCAACACGGCGCTGCAGACCACCAAGCAAGCCCTGACGGACATCCAGAAGGCCATTGAGTCCGCTGCGAACTTCACCGGCCTGTCCGTTGCTGCGTTTGAGAACGCTGGGCGGAAGATACTAGAGACGAGCGGTGCCTACGCGCAGGCGGCTTTGGCCGTAGAGCGTATCGCCAAGCTCGACTTCAGCACTGGCATCACGTTGCCTGATGTCCCGGCGCTGAACAAAGCAATTCAAGATGGTGAGGCCGCGATACTCGCATCCGCTACTTCAGTGTCGAAAATCATCGACGGACTGAGCGGCGGGGCTGTGAAGAATCTCGGCACAGCCTTCAAGGAGGCGCTGGCTATCGACATTGATGTTGCTGCTATTCAGCAACGTTTAATTAAGCAGCAGGAAAATTTAAAAATTCAGATTGACAGTATCACGTTCCCGGGCGCAGCCGAATCGTTGAAAGCAGCACTGCAGCCCGGGGGTCAGCCGTTGAAGGTGCCGATTGAGTTGACTGGTGACATCAACACCACAGGTCAGCGCAACCGTGTACTGCCCAGCTTCGCGGGCGGCGGCGCAGTGTTTGGCCCCGGCACCACCACGTCAGACTCTATCTTGGCGCGGCTGTCGCATGGCGAGTATGTAAACGATGCACGGACCACACGAACCTTCGGCACTGGCTTCTTCGGGCTTTTGAAATCGATTGCACACAGCGGCTCGTCTTCAGTCGCGCAATTCCTTTCAACGTTCGGCTCTGTACCCCTTCCGCGCTTTGCTGGCGGCGGTGCCGTATCGATGGCGGGCGGCGGCAGTTCGATGGTAGCCAACGGCCCGACCGATACTGTTCATGTTGTTCTTGACGTGGGCGGTAAGTCGGTCTCAATGTTTGGCCAGCGTGATCAGGCGGACCAGTTGGTTCGCACCCTGAAGAATCTTGGCAGGAGCGCGTAATGATATCTCTCGGCGGGGTTACCCTGAGCCCTTCGATGCAGTGGACAGACAAGCATGCCTTTCAGCCTGTGGCGCAATCCGTGCGTCGCACCCTCGGGGGCGGAGTCCTTGTCTATGCGCAGGAACTGTTCAAGGGCCGTCCTATCACTCTGGAAGCGCAGGCGGATACTGGCTGGATTACCAAAGCCATGCTCGACCAGTTGGAGGTAATGGCCGCGACCCCGGGCGGCGTGTTCTCCTTGAATGTACATGGGTTTGTAGCCGACGTTATTTTTCGGCATAATGAGGCACCTGCTTTGGAGTTTGCGCCGCTTCAACCGAGAGCCGTTCCACTGGCGACCGACTTCTACCTTGGCACCCTGAAACTTTTGACGATTTAAGAGGAACTAAAATGCCCATCACCACTGCCGAACTGAAGCTCTTCAAAGCCGCGCAGATTTCCAACACCGCTGGCTCCAACGGCGGGCGGGCTTCCTACAACGAAGTTGTGTCCGCGATCAACAACAACCTCTTCCCTGATGTCTCGCAGGCAGAGCGTGTTGCGGGTGTGACGCACTTCCGCAAAGCGTTCTTTAAGAACCGCAATGCCAGCAACCTGACCCTCTACGCGCCGAAGCTGTTTGTCGAGAACTACTCCCCGGCAGATGACGCGATGTATTTCCACGTGGGCGACCACACCAACCTGCAGAGCGCATTGACCGGCACCGAAGACCTCTATGGCTCCGGCAAGCTGGATGCAAACGTAAGCGCGGGCGCGGCGCTGCTCACGGTTCTGATCGAAGACCCGACAACCCAGTTCTTCAAGAACGGCCAGAAGATTCGTGTAAGCGACCGCGCCACTCTGGCCGGGGCGGGTAACGAAGAGTTTGTGACCATCAACGCAGCCCCGAGCATCGCGGGTAGCGTTGTCACCCTGAGTATCACCCCGGCGCTGCAGAACGGCTATACCGCAGCCAGCACTCGGGTGGCGAATGTCTACGAGCCTTCGGATATCGTCGCCTCCGTGACCAACGTTGTTGTCAGCACCGCAGGCTCCGGTGACTACAACGCGGACACCACCAAGCCGATCATTGTCCCGAACGTCGGCGGTGTGTACGATGACTGGACGATCACCTTCACCTCCGGTTCAGCGTTTACTTGTGTCGGTGCCCGTGAAGGCAGCGTCGCCGGGGGCTCGACCGCTTCGGACTACTCACCCAACAATCCCGCAACTTCGACACCGTTCTTCACCGTGCAGTCTCTGGGCTTCACCGGCACGTGGGCTTCGGGCGACACCTTGACCTTCCGCACGGTGCCCGCGCATGCGCCGGTCTGGGTTAAGCGCGTCGTGCCCGCAGGCGCAGGAGCCTACGCAGGCAACAAGGCTGTGATTGCCATCGACGGAGAGACCGCGTAACGTCCTAGCCGAGTAAACGCTGGATAATCGCTAGTTTACGCGGTGAATTAACGTGGGCAGACATGGCAACCAACAACCGCTACATCAAGCAGGCCCTCACCACTGTTGATTTCAGCAGTGGGTCCGGGGAGACACGCCCCCGGCACTACGTGTTTGAGATGGATGATCGGGTTGACCTTGAGCAGTATGCCAACGGGGCGGTGCGTGTTCGTCGCTATCCTTCGGAAGCCCCGACCATCACAGGTGCGTTTGGTGGCGGCACGATCTGGGACAGCCTGATATACAACGCGATCAAGGGCACCGTCGTTTTCACGCAAGAAGTGCGGGAGCGGGAAGTCTTTGGCAGTCTGGAGTTCACTGGAAACGACAGGATAAAGTTGCCTTACCCGCAAGGCACTCTTCCGGCAAACCGCATTCAGAGCCCGGGTCTGGGCGGCACGGTCTCCACCTATGCAGGCAACATCGAGATCACGCGGGTCGGCCAGTTCTACAACCTCTACGGGATGCCGATCAATGTGACACTCATTGTTGATCTGGAGAACAGCGAGATCGTCGCCAGCCAGCCCTGCTACGGCGAGGCGGAATACCGCTACATCACGGACTATCGAATCCTGCGGTACCTCCCGCGCTCGTACAAGGACCTCTACGGTGCGCTGGTTTGGGGCGCGGATGACTACGGCTCTATCTTGGCCCAGTATCGGGTGCCGTTCCAGCTTACCCCGGAAGGGCGCGTGATCAGTGAACCACCCCCGCCGATTGTGTTCAAGGTTACCCCCCCTGACAACCACAACCTTGAGTGGGAGCTTTATCGCATTGAGTCTGCGGTGATCGTCAATGAAGACGGCACATGGGAGCGCCCGATGGAGTGGCCGTCCTCCGGTGTTTTTGAGGACAGCACAGACACACTCGACCCAAACGCCCCGCACCTTGAGGTGAAGAGGCTGCATGAGGTAGCGATGTTCTCGCTGCAGGAGCGGGAGACTTTTACTCGACTGAACAACTCCAAATACTTTGACGTTCCGCTGCAGTACGGTCGGCAGGAGCGGCGCGTCGCTGGCGCGGCCCGGGATGTCAGCACGGAGCCTGAGCTTGTTGCGATGTCTTTCTCGTCACCGCCCCAGCAATACATCGACCGTATCAAGAACTTCCGTCAACCGAAGATGCGGGTAAGCTGGTACGAGCAACCGCTGCAGAAGCCGTACGAGAAGCATCGCTACGCCCGAACCCCCAGCGAACTGCAAAAATACGCAGGGTTGCCGGAAGTTGCTTGGCCGAAGTCGGAGCGCCGCGCAGTCAGTGTTGTGATGGACGCAAAGGCGGGCACGATCAAATACAACAATCTGTCGCGGACGTTCAAGATCAAGCTGAGCATCACGGCGGGTCGGCCCCCGGCGGGCAGCACCACGACGCTGAGTTACGAAGATCGCAACAAGACAGATGCGGAGTTGCAAGAACAGTTGCTGAACCGGGAGCTTCGCCGTGCATGGGATGCTATCGATTGGTTGGCGGTGCGGAAGTCGATTCTGGCCCGCTACCCTACGACACAGTTCCAGCTTACCTTTGACTCAACGTTTCCGCAGACAGACAACACCCAACTGGCTTACCCGCCCCCGGCGCGTGGCTATGTTTGAAATCAATTTCAAATGAAACTCAACATATACCCCGGCAACCCTGAATCGTTGCCGGTTCGTTTTGTGTGGGGCTCTAACCCACTAGCCTATTTTGTAGACGCCGCAGCTATTCGTGAGGTAGCAAACCCAGCTACCTCTATTTCATCCTTTTTGGCCGACACTAACCAATACCTTCTAAGCGCGCAGGCCAAGCTGGGGGCCGCACTCACCTTACCGTACGCAGGCGTTGGTGTCGCAAACACCAACGATGTGTTAGTAGCGATAAGCAGCGCGCAGTCCAGTATCGCCACCGCTATGGGTAGAGATTCTGCAACGCTAGTTGGAGCTTCGGCGATAAAATCAGATGTGGAGAGCGCTGTTGGGTACGTAGCCGTAGCGATGTCCTTCATCCAAGGCAGTTACACTATTTTTGATATGTTTGAGGATGAGGGGGCTATCACCCATAGCGATGAGCTTCTATATCGTGAAGCATTGTTTTGCGCCGAGCTTTGTTCGGAAGAGGTAAACGAATGCTTACTTCTCGCAGAGACTTTGGTTTTGATTCTTTCAGGCGGCAGCGCTGTTATGTGGAAGCGCTCTGTTCCTTTAGAGTATTTGGATTTGTCAAAAAAGAATTTCTCAATACTCCTTCCTTACGAGACGAAAGTAAAAAGAGAACGAATCATCAATGCTTCTTTTTCAAGGAAGCACCCCGTAATTTACGGCCAGCATTTTGCCTCTTTTTTACCAGACTACCGGAGAGCGCCATCGGCAGGTAGCGAACGGCTGTATTCAGAATTTTCTGGGTACTCTAGGCTGGACGACACTGCTCAAGTAATTAGATATTTTCCAGAAATCTCAAATGGAAAAATAGTTGTTGTTGTTCCTCAAAGAAACACAGAGACTGTAGCAAAAATGACCGCTGGGTTATGGCGAGTTTCCTATGTCTGGATTTCTAACATAAAAAAGAAAAAAACATCGCAGCCATTCACCACCTACTCTTCTGGGGCTCTTCCCCCGATACCGGCAGAGGACGATTATGGTATCGCAGTTACCACTAGAGAGGTTTCTGCAAATGCGGGCGCGCCGTTTAACCAGAACGGGACTGTTACGCAGAATGAGCCTTTTAACTCCGCGATTATCGACGACAACCAGAGAGTTATTACCAGCACTCTTTCGGCTCAAACTATTTCTGTAAACAGTGGCGGCTCATTTCCTGTTTACTTTTATTGGTCTGGGCACACCGAAGCTAAGGTAACTTGTTTTAATGAAGATGGCTCTAGCTCCGTTTTGTTATCCCTTAATATCTCTCCGCCGACAATTACAGGAGCGCTAGGCGATCTAACTCTCTCAGTTTTTTCAGATACTGTATCTTTTATTACTGCCACAAAAAACGGTGTAGTTTACGCAGGCCATAGTAGGTCGAGCTACACTGGCCTCAGAAGCAATATGACTGGCACTATATCCTTGGTTTCGAGAGCAGGAATAGTAGGCATATTAGGGACAGACGGTCTTGACGTAGAAACTGACGTTACTTCACAGATAGCTGATGGTCGTTCTTTAGACGTTGTTGGTGCGTACGCGGAGGCACCTTCGCGCTATTGTGTGGTTTACGTAGTCGGCAGCACGTTTGGTGGCCTAAAACCGCAACTTAGGTGTTTTTCAAATCATGGCTTGACTCTACTTGAAACAGTAAAAGAGGGCGGCACCTACATGATTTCTTCAGAGGCATTTCACTATAATACTTCAGGAGTTCTTGCTTTGGTGTGCAGCAGCCGGGAGCCGGAAATGGAGCCTGCGGTTGGTATATGGAATTACCTAGTAATTGGTGGAGTAAAGGTAGCGAGTTACCCTTCATGGGCGCTGGGGCCTAGTGTCCCCCCGCCGTGCTGGCTGCGGTGGTCGCCGGATGACCGCTATGTTGTAGTGGGTGGTCGTGGTGGGGTGCGTCTTTTCACCTCTGCGGGTTTAGCCGTCAGCGGCCCTGTGATTGGTTCGCTTTTAAAAGTAGTAAAAGTAGTAAGTAAGCCGTTAAAAACCCCGTCAGTTACTCCAGAAAGCACTGTAAGAACTTATGAATTTTTGGTGCTTAGCCTAGGGCGTCTTGTTGACACAGAAACCAGCATGAATAGCCCCCAGTTAGCCACTCTACGGGTAGTAGTGACTGAACCGATTTCTGGCCCGGCTAGCCAAACCATGTCTTTCGTAGACTATAAATACCCCGATGGCGGGTCTTCTCTCGGCCCATATCTGGGAGACATACCACGCGAAGTATTTATGTGTGACAGTATTTGATTTTTTGAAATCGATTTCAAATCAGTGTAGTATCCGACCAACACATTAGAGAGGAAACACCATGCCCTCCAAGATTCCAAATGAAGGTGAAATCCGTCTGGCCGAGCGGGCTCTGTCAAGCAACCTTGAGCTTCGTCTGTTCGTAAACAACCTCACACCTGTTGACGCAAGTGTGCTGGCGGACTTCACAGAGATGTCCACCCACGGCTACGCCGCGAAGACACTGACTGGCGGGTCGTGGTCTGTCTCTACCGTGAGTGGTAAAGCAGAAGCCAGCTACGCGCAGCAGACCTTCTCTTTCACTGCAGCGACGGCGGTTCTGGTGTACGGCTACTACATCGTCGATACCGGTGCAGGCAAGGTCGTTCAGGCCGAGCGTTTCGCCAGCCCCCAGACAATCGAATTGCTGGGCGACGCAATTCGCATCACCCCGAAGATCACGTTCGCTACAGAAAGCTGATAGGTAGCTGATAATGGCGTTCTCCCTTGGCGTAGGGCCAATATCTGCTGCAGGCGCTGCCAGCACCACCCGGTCAGTCACGCTTAACGGCACGACTGCGGGTAGGTCTATTGTTGTCGGTATTGTGTGGGAAGCCGGGGCGACTATCAGCAGCATTTCTTGCTCTGGCGAATCCAATCTGACAATTCATGGAAGCCCCACCACCAATTCAGTTAACGGGAGAAGCGCGCAGTTTGCATCATTAAGCAATAATACCGCTGGTGGAGATAAGACAATTACGGTTAATTTCTCCGGCGCGGTAGTCTCCAATATATTTGCGCTAGAGTTTACTGGCGGCGATGTTTCGGGGCTTTTCGACGCTACAAACGGCGCACAAGGCAACTCTGCCTCCGCTTCGACCAGCCTTACTACGGTAGCAGATAACTGTATTATTTTTGCGATATCGAACTCCAACTCGGGCACAAACAGTGCTGGGTCTGGGTTTACCGCAATTGCCGTAGATGACTACAACGGGGCCACGCATGCGGAGTACAGCCTTAGTGCCGGTGCGGCTGGGGCTAAGACTGTCGATTTCACAGTAGGCGCTAACGAATGGGTGATGAAGGCGGTTTCGTTCAAGCCCGCCCCGCCCGGGAACATTACGCTAGGCGTAGGGCCGGTCCAGTCTACTGTAGGCATCTCCCCAAGCACCGACCATTCGGTAACGCTGAATGGGGTGACTGCGGGGCGGTCGCTCGTCGTCGGCATCCAGTGGCTAAGCGCCTCCGCCACCGTTTCGTCCGTTACCTGCAGCAGCGAATCCAATCTTTCGCTCCTTACGCCGCAAGCGGCATCCTCAAACTGGGGTAGCGGCACCGCCAATCTGCTGTTTGCTTTACTTGATGAGGTGACAGTCAGCGGCAACAAAACCATAACTGTTAACTTCAGCGGTAGCGTTCAGTACAAACAGTTGTTCGTGATGGAGATCGACGGGGCGGATACAGCCGGTCTTCTGGACACAGAAAGTAACGGAACCGGCAACAGCACCAACCCCACCCGCACCATCACTACTGGTGATGACAACGCGATGGTTGTTGCATTCATTGCGTCGCAGTCGGCGGAGCCGACAACCGGGGCGGGGTACACCGGCTTCAGCATCGACAACATCTACACTGGCAGCCATGTCCAGTACGATCTGAATGTAGGCGCGGCGGGCTCCGTATCGGTTCCGTTCGTCAGCGGCACTTCGCAGAACTGGGTAATGGCGAGTGTTTCGATTCTCCCCGCCCCGCCCCCGCCTCTTGACTTCTCTTTCATAGGTAGTGGCGGCGTATCCGTTGGCGGGTCGGCAGACATCGTGCATGTCCCCTACAACCACGTCGCTTCAGGCGGTGTGTCTGTTGGTGGTAGCGCGGGTATCGTCATGGTGCCGTTTCAAGCTACCGGCTCTGGCGGGGTCAGCATTGGTGGTTCTGCGATTGTTCGTTCTGTCGTAAAAAAAGCAGTCGAGATCACTTACGCGCTGCGCCTGCAGGTAGGTGTTGAACTTCCGTATCTGCTTCGCTACCCCGTATCGAAAGATTTTGTATTGCCGTGGACCACCCGCGTTTCTGCCGCTTTCGATATCTCCAATGATTTTCGTGTTGCGGTGCAGGCAGGCGCGGAGATTAACTACGGTCTGCACACACGCTCCCCTGTTGCAGCAGCAGTTGAGTTGCGCCACAGCCTCCGTCTTCAGAGCGGTGTTGATGTGGCTTATTCCTTGCGTCCGACCGTCCGCAGCGGCGCGGAAGTTTGCTGGAATCTTCGCAACAGTGTGAAGGTGGGCACGGAACTGCGCTATACGCTAAAGCCGCGCAACCAAGTAACAAGCGCCATCACTGCGATTTGGAGTTTGACCCAGCCGTATGTGCAGAGCGTTACCGACCAGCCGCACCTGATACACAACGGGCGCAAAGTTGCGATACTCGACGGCGATATCAGCGCGTCTGAGGGCGGGTTTGCGTGGGAGGGGAACTTCACGCTGGCCTCTGTCGAAGACTATGTGCAGTTCAAACAGAATGATTTGTTTGAGGCAAACCTGTATGGCGAGTCGTGGTCGTTCATCGTTGACGGCAAAGAGTTGAGCCGTAGGGAGCCTGCCGGTGTTGACACACGAATCATTGGTATCAGCCCGTCAGCGCAATACACCAACCCCCGTGCCCCGAGAAAAGATTACGAGTGGGATTCACCGGTCATGGCGCAGGCTGCAGCAAAAGAAGTAACGAGCCCGTCTATGGTGTGGGATATCCTTGACTGGAACATCCCGGCCTATCGCCTTGCTTTCTCCGAAGCCGAGCCGCTGGACGTGGTTCGTCGCCTTGCAGAAGTTGCGGGCGGCATTGTTGAAAGCACACTGGCCGGGGTGTTGCGAGTCCGCCCGCTCTACCCGGTGTCGCCGCAAGACTACCCGACCGCCACCCCGGACCATGTATTTTTGGAATTGCAAGACATCATTGAGGCGAGTGAGACATACGGCTACAGCCGTGTTGAGAATCACTTCCGCCTTATGGATGTGCAGCAGACCAATCAAGATCGTCTTGAGTGGGTGCCGGATGCGAACGGGTCGTTTGTCGGCTACATGCGGGCATACCCGTCACCGTGGCGGACCAACGTCATCCTTTCGCACACTGCAGATCAGTTGACCCTCAGCATCGGTGCGCAGGAAGAATCGATGCGTGAAGAAGAAGAGCTTGTCGAGATATACAAAGGGCAGGGAAATACTCAGTATCCAATTTACGATATTGTTTCTTTGCAGTGGGAAGCCACTAACCTTGGCGGCATTGTTCATGCTGTCGATAGCACTGATGTCTTCGCGGTCGGGCCGCAGTACAACAGCCTTGTGCGTATCAAGTACCGGACACGTTTCTTGCGCTACCGCGTGGTCTCTTCGTCTGGACACCCCGCACAGTTCTTGCTAGAATCCGCCCTTGAATAACTGACAAACTGACATGGCCTCTAACCGCGTCCTCACAGCACACGTAGTAGTAGAGTTCTCTGAAGGCGACGGAGAAGGGGCCTTTGTCGAAGTCGATGACCGGCCTGATGGCTTCAATGGCGGGAACACCACGTTCCCCCCAGCCGCGCCGGTCTACCTATTGCTGTTCAAGCCCACCGGCTATTCGGTGATCTACAGCGAGGCTTCGTCAGGCGCTCTCACAAAAGTATCCGACAGCACCAAGTTGGTTGAGGAGACCCTGCAGTTCCCGAACGAAGACGGCGCAACCTTCCGCTACCCGATGAAGGAGTCGTTTTCGTATACGTGGCTGGGCAATTCGTTGGGGACTATTTCTGTTTCAGGGGAATACTCCGCGACGTTGCCGTTGCGCCCAATTGACCCGGGCACCCAAAAACCCATACCGGAGTATCGTGTCGGCATCGCCCGCGCCACGTACCGCTCCGGGTGTGAGGTCTGGCGGCTTGACGGGCACTCAGCCCAAGCAGAGCAAGTCATGTGCTTCTTTGTTGTGAAGAAAGACGGCACATGATCGATATCTTTGTTCAGCGGTATACTGGCGACAAGCGCGGCGAGGATATTGTTGACCCGCTTCTTGGCGATCTTGCTGTTGCTTTGGCGCGGGGCCGCACAGAGTTGGACAAAAGTGCGTTGCCGCAGCAGCCGGTGCAGCTTGCCGTTAAATTCCGCGCTGGCCTTCGTCTTGGGCAGTTGGCGGAGGCGCATGATGCGATGCAGGGTGTTTCGTGGAGAGGTAAAATCACAGGCATATCTCACCGTATATCCAACGGTCAGGTGTATACTGTGCTTGACACGGTTCGCCCGGAGATTTCGTTTTGAGCCTCCAGCATCCTCTGTTGCAGTTGCAGGCGCTGCTTGCCCCGCGTAAGGCCAGAAGCACAGGTCGCGTAGTCCGCACGGAGGGTGGCGAGGTGCATGTAGCAACCAGCAAAGGTTTGGTGATTGCGCAGCGCCGAGGTGATGGGACAGAATACAAACTGGGCGACATGGTTGTGATGAAGGAAGGCGAGTTGTCCGGGCGGCTACGTGACGAGGCCGACATACCCGTTTTCTTTATTTGAAATCGATTTCAAAAAGAGGCTACGATGGCCACTAAAGTAAATTTCACCCTTATCCAAGGCGAGACGTGGGAGCGCGTTGTTCGCTGGGAGCAGGGCACCTACGTCTACCGGAACATCACAGGCATCACAAAAGCAGCCCCCGTCGTTTTGCACGTCCCCGGCCACGACCTACTCGACGGCTGGCGCTTTGCTGTCAGCAACGTTGTTGGTATGACGCAGATCAATGCCAAGAATGAGCCGCCGACTGATGAGGAATACCACGTTGCAAAATACGTCGATACCGACCATGTGGAGATCAACGCACTGAACGGTCTCGGCTTCAGCACGTACACATCTGGCGGGGTTATCCGGTATCGTCCGCCCGAAGACTTGACCAGCTACACGGCCCGCATGTATCTGAGGAAGAGCGCCAAGTCAGCTTCGCCCTATTTCCAGATGACCAGCGAAGACGGGCATATTGTGATCAACAACACAACCAAGACAATCACGCTGAAGCTGAGCGATGAAGAGACCGAGGCTTTCACATTTACCCGCGCCCGTTACGACTTGGAGATGGTGCGCGGGGGCGAAGTGGCTATCCCGATGTTTGGGGAGTTCACGGTAACAAAGAACATCACCAAGTAGCCGTAACGAATTTCACCAATAAGGAGATACTGCCATGAGTAAAGGTAATACATTCGAGAATGAACTGCTGCTCCACATCTTCAACAATTCCGACATTGCGCTGATCGGTGACGCGACCGGCCTGCGGGGCAGCACCACAGCGGGCAGTCTCTACTACTCGCTGCATACCGCCGACCCCGGCGAGGCGGGCACCCAGACCACCTCCGAGACTGCGTACACGGGCTATGCCCGCGTCGCCGGGGCACGGTCGGGCGCGGGCTTCACCGTCACCGGCAACTCCGTGAGCCCTGCAGCCAACGTGGACTTCGGTGAATGCACGGCATCCCCGGGCGCGGCGCTGACGAACTTTGCAATCGGCACTGCGTCAACCAGCACCGGCAAGGTTCTCTACAAGGGAACGCTCACGCCGAACGTCACGATGGCTGTCGGTGTGATTCCGCGTATCAAATCCACCAGCACCATCACCGAGGATTAAACCCCCCGGACTGTTGACCTACTTACAGCCTTCTTTGGTTGTATTTATTCGTAGCGAATAACACCGCCGTTATGGCGGTGTTATTTTTGCTAAAGTAATATAGTTCCAAAAGTGGGGTTTTATGGCTACTTTTTATCTAGATTACGAAGGCGGTAATGACGCAAATGATGGTCTTTCTTTTGCGAATAGATGGAAAACCATAACTTCTGGCGCAACCGCCGCTCGCACAGCGCCCGGTGACACTATCCGGGTAATGGCATCCCCAGAGCCAACTTCTCTTGGGATAAATGCGACTTGGACGGGCGACAGGCTACCGGCAGCAAAAAATATTCAGTCAAGCACTAATGCTGCGCCTATATCAATGCGCAGAGACGCGCATGGCTGGTCTACTGGTGAGACGGTAATCGTCAATGGCCATTCTACCAATACTAATGCAAATGGTGTCTGGGAAATAACAGTAACCGACGCCGACAACTTTACCCTTAACGGCTCTACCGGTAATGGTGTTGGTGGCGCAACGGGCACTGTTCGTAGTGTTAGCAACTGTCGTGTAGCTCTTGCTTCTGCATTAACTCAGACAATTGCTTCTACCGGCAATAGGGGCGAGGGTCGAACTGCTTGGACACAGAGCGCAAATGTTACTGCCTCTCTCAATACTTCTGATTTTAAAGAAGGCGATGTATCCGACCAGATTGCGATAGCCGTCGGTTTTACCACAGGTCTTGCTGCCTATAAGGCACTAGGTGCTGCAATAAATATGTCAGGGTACCGACAGGTCGCTTTCTGGATTAAGCAAACAAGTGGCACTGTAGCAATTGCTGGCGACATATCTCTTCGTTTGTGTTCTGATACCGTAGGTGCGGTAACTGTTGACACCATCGCCATCCCGGCGCTGGGTTCGTTAAACCGATGGCTAGTAGTGGTAGTAGATAAGGGCGCAGCATTAGGTGCTTCTATACAATCAGTGGCGCTGTACGTTGATACTGATCGCGGCGCGCAGACCTTCCTACTTTCCAATATTATTGGCTGTAAAAATTCTTCAAACTCGGATTCACTGACTCTCGCCTCGCTTATAAGTAAGAACACCACTGACGAGTATTGGTGGGGAATCCAGTCCATAAAAGGCACTAGAGTAATGCTCGACCGCGATACTAACAGCATCCCGGCAGCGTCACCACCAAGGGGGTATTACGGTAATACTGCGACAGTAGAAACTTTTAAAAGAGAGACTATAAAAACACTACCCGCCGCTGCTAGCAGCACCGCTGTCCAAGCAGTACAGGAGTCTGGGTCATCTGGTAGCTTAATTACATACTCCGGTGGCTGGAACCGGACAGATATGTCTACGCAGACCGGGCAAACCTATTTTGACGGTCTTAACGGAAATGGTAATGGCATAGACCTTGTAACTTTTAATTTTTTATCTTTCGATAAGCTAAATTTTTTTCGCTATGCATCAGGTCTTTTAACGGGATTATCTTCTATCTCTGACATAGATATAGGTTATATAGAAAGCAGTAATTGTAGCTCTGCTGGAGTGCTTTTCTTTAGCGGGGTACAACGAATAACCGCAGACAAAGTAGTCGTTCTAAACAGTAACGGTGGTGCCCAACTGTCATCGAGCATCTCTAATTTCGGCACTATTGTTGCCCACAGTAATCAAAATAACGGAGTAATCGTAGGCAGGGCGGCCACCATTACGGAAATTTTTGCGCAAAATAATAGCGGCGCCGCGGTCAGCCTAAGCACTGGCAGTCAGATAACGCTAGTTGAGGCCAAAAGAAACGACGCAGCGGGCCTTGCTATAAATGGGGCTAGCTGCGACATTGTTGAGGTAATCACTGAAAATAATCTTACATCGGGCATCAGCCTTAACGGCACTCACTACAGTAACGCGATTATTCGTAGCGGTAGTTCTGCCGGGAATGTCACAGGTTCGGTAGTGACGGCTAGCACTAATAGCAGTATTTGTCTTCGTAACTTCACTTCTTCTGAGGCGGTAAAAGCATCACTCTTATCGGATTATTTTGAGTCTTTTGTTATTTTTGAAAGATTAAACGGGGTTGTTGATTCCCATGAGATTCACCACCACGGCGGTATCATCGCTACAGACTCAGCCGTAACTCACGGCGCGGCGGGGCTATCGTGGCGATTATCCCCTACGTCGCTTGAGCGCGTAGCGCGATCTCCGTTACGCTTGCCGGTAGCTCGGGTTGCATGTGCGGCAAGCGCATTGGTCACTATTAAAGCATGGCTTCGCCGCAACGACACCGGCCTTACTTTAAAACTTGTTTGTGTCGATATCGAAGGCTCGTCCGTGTCCTCTAGCATGACTGCCGGCGCAAATGTATGGGAGGAGCTTACGGTAACTTTAACTCCTTCGGAAAAAGGCGTAGTACAGGTTTTTGTAGAAGCGTATGGCGGGACTACGTATAGCGGCTGGGTGGATGATATGACTATCTCTCAGGCATAGTTTATGGCTCTTCCTTCAAAAGAAGATGTTGCGAAACTTGACATAGTTTTTTTTGGTACTCCTTTTGCTGATGTCGATCTGACATCCTCCACGCCAGCCCTTGATGTTTCGTTTTTTGGTCTTGTATTCGTAGGGCATGCCGGGGCTAGCAGCCCTTACGCAGAAACAACTGCCGCCGCGTCGGGCTCCGCCACCGCACAAGCCGATACAGCTACCTTATGGGTCAGCTTCGGTGCTACGACCGCAGCCGCTAGTGTTTCTGGGGTATCTGGGGCGACAGCCGAAGTACCCGCTTCTTCGGGTGCGGCGGCTTCAGTTTCTGGTATCGGGGCCTCAACCAGTCTCGCTACTGGCACATTAGCGGGCGTCGCAACGCCGGATGGTCTTACCAACGAACTACGTGCCGCCTTGGGGGATGCAGCAGCCGCCGCTACGGTTGGCGGTATTTCCAGTGCTAGCGTTGGTGTTGTTGCCGCATCGACAGGCGTTGCCGCCCACAATCTAGCAGTCGCAGTAATTGCGCTGACAGACTTTAGCGCAGCGGGGGTATGCGCACCGTTCGGGGATACTGACGAGCTTAGGACTTCGACGGGCGGCACCGCCACAGGCGCGGCGACGGTATCTGGCGCGGCGCTTGCAACAGCGGCTTCAGTTGTATCTGCTAATGGCGTTGCGAATGCTCAGGCAGTAGCTTCGGTAGCGGCGCTGGCTACAGGCGCGTCAGCGGGTGTAGCGGCAGCAAGCGCGGCCTCTGCGTCAGTAATGCCCGGGGTAGTCTCCTCGGCGGGGGTAGCCACAGTTGCCGGGGTGTCTGGCGACACTGCAGGCTCAGTCGGCGCGTCCGATGGCCTTGCCGTATGCGCAGTGTCTTCCAATAACTACGTTACTTCCGTTTCAGGGTCGGATGGCGTCGCCTCTGTCTCTGGTGTTTCCTCCCCGACAGCCGGTGCCCTCGCAAACGCCACGGCCTCCGCTATCGTAGACGGCCAAGCACAGACGGTATTCGTCAGCACCAGCGCAAGCGCGGGGAGCGCAACTCCAACAGGCACTTCTGGAGCAACCGCAGGCATCACCACAACGTCTGATGGGCTTGCGTCAGTAGCAGGGTCTGGCGCTTATCGCCACTCCGTTGTTGCAGCCGCTGACGGAGTTGCTACCAGCTTTGGTGACACCGACGAACTTCGCACATCGACAGGCGCGTCTTCGACAAGCACCGCTGTGGTTACGGGCGAGTCCGCGACAAAGGTAGGTGTTGAGTTCAGCACAGCGGGCGCTGCCACGACAGATGGGCTTGGCCAGTCCACCTCCGGCTCTGTTGCACAAGCGACAGGCATAGCCTCTGTTGCTGGGGTTGCCGCAACTCTAATTCCGTCAGTGCATAGCAGCGACGGGGTTGCGTCGATCTCCGGAGTCTCCGGCGCGGATGCGGGCTCAGAGATATTTTCGGCTGGCGTTGCCGCAGTTGCTGGCGTTTCTAGCAGCCGCAGCGGAGTGGTTTTTGCGGAGACGGCGACCGCTACATGCAGCGGGGTGTTGGCGGGGGTATCAGCCGCCACAGGAAGCTCTGCCGGGGTATCCGTAGTCCTCGGCTCGACAGACGGAGCAGCCGCAGTCGATGCAGATGCGTTTGGTGTATCTGCTATGGATGGTGTGTCCGGTTCGTGGGCGGGCGTTGTCGCGTCGGTAGAGTCCGTCGCCGCAGTCGAAGCCAGCGCGGCTCTTGCATACAACACCACCGCGAACGCTTCGGCTGACGCAGTTGTTCTGGGCGTTGTTGCCGGGATTACCGCTGCCTCTGCGGCTAGCGCCGGGGTCAGCAGCGTATCGGCGGAAGGCCGCGCAGTCTCCGTCTCTACAGGCTCGTCCGATGGGGTGTGCGTTGCTGCGGCAGAGTCTAACCCCACAATTCCTGCGACCGGAGACAGCAACGGGGCCGCATATGTCCTTGCCCAGACAAACAAGCTCCTCGCCGCTACGGCAGAATCTGTTGTGGAGTCGGTGGGCTCTGGCGTAGCAGCACAAGTCAACGCTTCTGTGGTAGTTGTTCTTGGCGAATCGTCCACTGAAGGTATCTCCTCGGTAACTGCGGGCGTTGTATTCTCAGCAGAAGGTGCAGCAACCGTATCTGGGGCCACAGAGTCTTCCGGGGCTACCGCTAGCGCCTCCGGCGAAGCCACCGTCACTGGCGTGTCGGGCAGTACTTTTGAAATCAATTTCAATTCCGCCGGGTCCGCGACATCTACTGCACAAAGTGGAAAAGTTGTTGCGGCCAATGCAAACGCAGCCGCGACATGCTATCCGTTTGGCTACCCCGGTAAGGTTTATGAAGCGAACGGTCTGTGCGCAAGCAATACTGTTGTTGTCGGCGTGGCTGGGCAGCTTGCCGGTGCGGCTCTTGCTTTGTCAGAAGGCATCAGCACCGTAGACGGTAGTGCTTGCGCGAAAGTTTCATCGGCAGCGCAAAGTTCTGGGACTTCTTCGGCTCTTGGTGATGCAGTAAAAGTTTTGGGCGCAGCGGGTGCATGCGCCGGGGCTTCGGCAGTGTCTGGCATTCCCGGGTATTTGCGGGCGGGTCGCGGAAGTGCCGTTGGTATATGCGCTTCAACAGCAGCAAGCGGGGGATGGCGCGGAGCTATCACGGCATGCAACGGCGCGGCGGTAGTGACAGGCCGGGTCTCTTACACGCCGGAAGCTACTGCTCAATGCGTCGCAGGCGCTACAGTTGCTGGAAGTTTTGCGCACGTCATCGGCTCTACCTATGCGCTGCAGATCACTTGCGTGGTCTCAGGACAATCTTTTACATACTACGTCGAAGCGGTGTTTATCCACGGCGAGGAGCCCCCTGTCTTTATGGTAGCGGTGCCGGAGCTTTCCTACATACGCGGCCCTCCCCCGGGCGAGTCCGTATGGGTTTCTGGTGACCACTCCAAGACTGTTTTCGTGTATGATACCGAGCTATAATGGTTTCAACAAAGTCATAGCCCTACGACGGATTGGTGCGACGGGCAAAAACATTAACTGTCAAGGAGATGCATCATGGCGCTCGTCGCAAGCGATTGGGAAGTAAATGTAGACAAGAGCATTCGTTACATCGGCGCGGCGCACGGGGCCTCCGGCGCAGGCTATGTGACGGTTTTGGAATTACACCGCTGGCTGCAAGACCTCGCAGACGCGGAGACTATCTCCGGCGATGACTTCTTGGCCATCACGGTGCAGAACCCCACCGACAAAAAGTTCGACACGATCATCCAGTTGCTGAACGGGTTCACCCTGTACGACACAGGCGCAACCCCCGCACCGGAATTTATCTACGGCGGCACAATCATTCAAGGCGCGGGCGGCACTGAGGTGATCTGGGACGGTATCTCAGTCATTGCCAACCCGGGCGTGGTAGTGAACGTGATTCAGAACAATGTGGTATTGACCAACAAGTTCTGGAATAACACCCCGTTCGGCACTGGCGTAAACGGTATCAACCCCGACGCGGCGAACGGTCTGGCGATGCAGTTCATGGTCAAGGTTAAAACGGCGGGCGCGTTCATCGATAACGGCGCGTTGATCTTCACGACGCGTGAGTGGGGAAAGACGTTCTCAGAATTCCGTATCCCGGCAACCGGTCGCGGCAAAAACTCGGTGCCGCTGACATACAACGATGACCTGAACAACACGACCAGCATCGGCACCATTGCTGCACTCGCGGACATCACCAACGTCACGGCAGGCTACAACGCTATCGACGTGAACAACGACACCACGGATGAGTTCTACTACAGCGAGTGGAACCGTGGCGCGAACAGCATCAACACCTTCTACGAGAAGATGAAGCACTTCACTCGTAACGGTGAAACGGCAACCCTGTATGGCCTCACCGGCCAGTTGTTCCGTGGCATCACCCACGAAGTCACGGTAACGACACCGCGTGTCAGCACCATCGCGGAGGGTGTTGTTGCCACGTGGACAGGCGGCTCTGGTCAAGTGCTGGCACGAGACAGCGCAGCCACCGCAACGAAGCTCTGGATTCAGTTGCTCACGGGTGTAGCCCCGACAGCAGGCCAGCTAATCACGGTCGGCGGCGGTTCGGTGACTGCGGCAGGCGGAAGCCCTTCGGTTACCCGCCCGATCTCCACCCCGGCTTGCGGCCAATCTACGGGTTCTTCGTTGGTGGGCGCATACGGCTTTGCATTGGAGTACGCCGATCTGGCAGTGAACGACAAGATCACGGCGCTGGACGGCACCACTCGTCAACCGCCGAACAACGTCACCTTTACGGTTGGTGGTGTGCAGTCTGGTTGGCGCGTTCTGGTCGGCCCGGAGAATGGCTCGGGCGGGCTGCTGGAATCGCAACTGTCGAACACCTCGCTGCTCAACGGCGCAGCGGTTACCTCGGTTCAGGTGGATGAAGCCATTCCAGCGAACACCCCGGCCAGCGGCACGATTCGTATTAAGCGGGCCAACGGAGCCTTCACCCGCCACCCCTACAGTGCGGTCAACACAGCGACTCGGACGTTTACGATTACGTCCCATAACTTCAGCACAAACAACGCTGCGATAGGTGCCGACATCTTCATCAGCTACATCGATGCAACGGCCTCGGGCACCACCATCAGTTTCAGCACCATTCAATCAGGTGGCGCTCAGACGCTGTATGTATCTGCCCGCTTCGGCGGCACCGGCCCTGCGTATACGGATTCCATCAAGCCTGCGGCAACAACCGGTTCGCTGGGCAGCACGGGTGGGTCGGCAACGATCTCGTCGGTGTCGGATGCGTAATTATGGACCTTCAACAACTGATAGGCGAGCTTCAGACACTTGCTATGGCCTACCCCCCGGGGACGCCTGTCTACGTCATGAGTGACGAGCGGGCGGACTTGCTGGACATGGTGGTTGTTGTAAGTGAGGAGCAGAACTTAGAAATCCATCTCAAGGGTTGATCAGTGGCTACCATAAGCACCTCCCAGACCTTCGACAGCGCAGCGCGGACGGCGGGGGAGACCTTCACCATTAACTCTGGTGCGGTCTTCACCATCGATAGTGACACCCGGGATGGCAAGAATGCTGCCGCCGCCCGGGCAGGGTCGATGAGTTCGTTCACTATGACCGCCGCGTCTGGCGGCGAGGTTGTGATTGACGGCACAAAGGTGTGGCTGCTTGCCTACGATGGCCGGATAGGCACACCTAACGTCCCGGCGCTGGGCACCATCATCGCGGGCGTTACGTCCGGTGCTACTGGCGAGTTGATGAATTGCACTTCGGCTATCAACGTAGTGCCTACGGCAGCGGGGGCAGCCATGCCTGCTACCGGCTTCTTCAAACTCAAGAATGTAACTGGCACCTTCCAAGACAACGAGACGCTGGAGATTCAAGGCTCCACCGATCTGTGCTTGGCCAACGGTATTGGTCAGCGCGGGTGGATTGAAGTAGTCATGGACGATGCGGCAGGGTTCACCATTGGCCGCGCCCAGACGTTCCGTATCACAGGTGACTGGTTTGAGTCCGCCACGGTAGGCTCTGGCGCTGCTCACCAGCAAGTGCAGTTCCCGAACTACGGCGGCGCAAACTTCTTCTTGCCGGGATGTTGGGTAGACGAAGCAGCGAACGGTAATTGGGAGTTCTGGCCCGCAACTATCACAGGCACAGGCACCTTCTGGTCTGCAGCGAACATGCTGACGGAGACCAAGAACAAGTTCTGCGAGTGCTTGGGCGGCGGCATCATTCGCTTCGGAGGCAACGGCACAACGGCGTGGGGTAAGATTCCGACAGCCGGGGCGAAGTTCCGTGTGCCGAACGTATTCTTGAAGTCAGCGGCTACGGCCTCACGGGCTTCTGACTCCATACCGAGCGCAACGCTTGCGACCCGCCCTGACTTCGCTATGACCAACGCGGGGTCGATCAACATCGATAAGGCAATTGGTCACTGGCAAATCCTCTCTAGCCAAGCGTATGCGATCACGCTAAAGAATCTGGCGCTGTTTGACAGCTATAACATCTCAGAGACAGCGACGGCGCTGATTCTTGAGGAGTGCCACAACGGCAACCACCTCATCGCGCAGGACGCGGCTGCGATGACGCTATCGAACAACTACGCGGGCGGCACGGTGGTCAATTGTAAATGGGGCCGGTCTGGCACGATTGCCGCTAATGACTACGGAACAATTGTCGCATACTGCAATAACCTTACGTTCACCGGGTGCCATTTCCAAGGCCGCACTCTCCGCACGAACGCGGCAGCATACCCTGCGCACTTCAACTTCTGTGATGGCCTGACCTTCAATGACTGTGTGACCGTTGGGTCAGGGCTGTTCTTGAACACTTGCACCAACACGATATTCAATGACCACCAGTACGCAGACAACTACGCGGGTATCTCCAGCGCGACCAACGCGCCGCTGGGTGCGTTTGTTCTTACGAACTCCAACGGGGTGATGATCGACGGGTTCTCGTGGTACACCTCGACAGCTAACCAGCACCCCAACACCTGCATTGTCTACACCTCGTTCACGCAGAACCTGAAAGTGCGGAATATTGGCACATACGCCTCCCCGCTCACGGCGGGGTCGAGCAATGCCATGCTGTACCTTTGTAACGACGCGGGTAACTCGTTCAACCTTGAGTTCAAGCGAGTGTATCTGAACCTCCTCGCTACGACATTCTTCAACTGCGTGAACTCAACGAAGAAGGTAGAGATCGCCAACTGCGAGGGCAACACCTCGGCGTACAAAGCCTTGGTTGCTGGTGCGCTGGACATGGTAGTCAAGAACTGCGGCATCCTTGGCACGGGCCTTGGTATTGTTCCTGCGTCATTGCTGTCGATCTACGGCAGCATGTTCGCACACATCTTCACCTCGTCTACCGCAGGCAGGCTGCAAGTCCTGTTCAATGAAGATTCGGCGGCGAATGCAGCATACGTCACCAAGAACTTTACAACCTCTGCTACTGGAACGTCGGGCTTCAACTCAGGCGGCGGGCTGGCGTTGATTAACTCCGGTGACTCCATTGTCTGTGAGTTTCCGTGGAAGATCATTGGTGTTGACTCGTTTAATGCGGGTGCAGTGACGATTACGACCAGCACCAACATGACGGTGGAGTATGCAATAAACACCGGGGCGGGCTACGGCGTGTGGAAGGCATTCACCGGGGCCAATTTGAACGGTGAGACAGTTGATGAAGTGGCGGGGTTCTACTTCAAGATTCGCGTAACAGCGTCTGCGACTAGCGCGTCCAATATATTGACGCACATCTCCTGTTTGACAAACAGCAACACCACCGCACAGGCTATCCAATACCCGCTGGATGTTGTGCCCATAACGATCACGGTAAAAGGCGCTGCGACGCTGGCGGCGGTAGCCAACGCCCGTGTCCGCATTACTACTGATGTTGGCGGCTTCGTTGTTCTTGAGGGTGTGACCAACGGCTCCGGCGTTATCACAGGGACCACGGAGTACGCCAGCCACGCCATCACAGGCACATGCCGCCGTGCGACGGTGGCGGATGGGACTCTCTACAAGCCGGGGTCGATATCTGGAACAACAACCAGTGATGGCTTTTCTGCAACCGTGCTTTTGATCTCGGACGAGTAACCTATGGCTATCGCGATGGATTGGCTGACCAAGGTGATCTCCGTCCCGCAAGCGGACTTGGTTTCCTTGGGCGGCGGGAAGTACGAACTGGACGCCAATGCTTTCCGTAACGTTCTCAAAAACATTGAGGACAGTGAGGAGGGCGTCAGCTTCTTGCCTATCCTCAGACACAGCACACAGTCAACTCTTTCTGGCGTGGTTTACGCTCGGCAGGTAGAGATCATCAACGGTTACACCCTCAGCTTCCAGAACACCGGCACACCCTACACTGTTGTCGTTGTTGGAGCCAATCATAACTTCGGTGACGTGACCAACTTCGATGGTGGCATGTCGATGATCATCGGTAACTCGGCAGGCTTGATCTCGGTAGACACCGGCGGCGGGGGCACCACGGCAGCAGATATCTGGACATACCCGGACCGTGAGTTGACGGCAGCACCTGCTGCGCCTACCGCCGAGGCGAATGCCGTCGCGGTATGGACCCATGCTTCTGCGCTTTCTTTGATAGCAAAGCAGGCTCTCCTTGAAAAGCTGCTACGCAATAAAACGATCACAGACCCGACAACAGGCGTCATGACTTTTTACGATGACGATGGCACCACTGTTTTGTTCACCTGCAATATCTACGAGAACGCGGCGGGTACGCAAGCGTATCGCGGTCAGGGTGTTGAGCGTAAAGAGCGTCTGTCGTGATCGTTACTCGCGGGCTTGGTCGTAGCAGCAACGCTCCCGGCATTGTCATATGGGGCCTTGGTCGCGCCTTTTCTGCACCGGCTGTAAGAAAGGTTCGGAATGTTTTCGTAACGTCAAAAGAGTTTCTGGGTTACTTGGGCCGGGGCAGCACCCGGGTTGAGATCAGGCTGAGCCCTCGCACGGTGTACGCGCAGAGCGATGCGCGCGTAGAGCAGCCAATTACGTTTAATGATACTGATCTTCATATAGTGTCAAGCCCTGCGCCCCGCGTATTAACATATCAGGATTCTCTTATATACCTTGTCTCCCCCCGGTCGTATGTCTTCGTCACGAGTAGGGGTGTTAAGGTTTGAAATCGATTTCAAACAGGGTTCACAAAGCTGCCAAGTTGCGGTATGATTCCGCCTACTTTGGTGAGACGGGTTAGAGTCAAAAAGCGGGCATACGGTAAGGTGGCTACGCTGAGTTTTAGAAGGAGGCCGCGCTCAGCGGTTGCTGGCCGAGTCACCCGTATTAGCGAAAGGAAATATAATAATGACCGACAAGCCTACGCTTGTAGCTAACGCAATGCCTGCCGTACCCGTTGTCCCCGTCGGCGCTTTCTTTGGTTTTGACCCGCTGACGATGGTTGCCGGTTTTGTGATCGGCCTCGTTGTACTTCTCCATATCCGCCCGGAGCCGGGGGAGACCAGAACACCGTTCATGGTTTTTCTCCTGATGGCTGGGTCAGCTTTCCTTGCAGGAATATTCGCCCCCCTCGCAATCGCGGGAGGTATCCATTACTTTCCGTGGATGGGCACGGTAGAGAGCGGTGGTCTTCGCCTCGCTGCCGGTGGCATAATTGGTGCAGCCCCACACCTCGCCCCGGTCCTATGGCGTATGTGGCGGCAGAACAAAGGAGCCCAACAATGATCACGTCCAATACAGTCATGGCAATCCTCGCACTGTCTCTGGCAATGGTGATATTTGTCAGGGTCATCTGTGTCATCTATCACTTGTGCATAAAGACGCACCAGCAGGGCAAGTGGCACTTCATGGCCTTTGGTTACTCGTATGTCGCGGTTGGTGCAGGCGCGGCTTGCGCGGTCGCCGGGGTTTCATGGAGCGACCCTGTGTGGTCCGCTCTTATGGCTAAAGCAGCGGCGTGGCTGTTTTTGCTGGGTAGTTTTGGTTTAATTTTGTTTGATCGCAGACCGAGGAGTAAATGTGATGGACAGCAACGATCTTCCGTGGCTCCAACAAGCCCGACAGCTTGACGGTTTGCGTGAGGTGAAGGGCGCAGAGCATAGCCCTGAAATCCTCCAGATGTGGAAAGACATTCGCCGGGGCGGCATCAAGGATGACGAGACCCCTTGGTGCGCCGCGTTCGCCGGGGCGATGCTTGAGCGGTCAGGCATTCAGTCCTCCCGCTTTGAGTCTGCCAAGAGCTACCTCCAGTGGGGCGACCCACTCCCCGGCCCTGTCTACGGATGCATTGTTGTCTTCACCCGCGAGGGCGGCGGGCACGTAGGCTTCGTCGTGGGCTGGGATGAGCAGGGCAGGCTACTGGTACTCGGCGGTAACCAAGGCGATGCTGTCAACGTCAAAGCGTTTACCCAAGACCGTGTGAGCGGGTACCGCTGGCCCTCGGGCTACCCCCTTCCGTCAGACCCCATGCCGGTTCTCGCGGCGGGCGAACTCAGCACGAGAGAGTCGTGAGCCAAAAACTATCAGCAAAGTTGTGGGAGGTGCAGGCGCAGGGAGACCCTGACTTTGGCCACGCTCTCATGCATTGGTGCCCGGGCTGCAAGGGCCGTCACGTCATCAACGTGGAGAAGCCCAACCCTTTCGGCGCTGTCTGGTCTTGGAACGGCAACGCAGAGAAGCCCACCTTCAGTCCTAGCATAAACATCGTGGGCCGCTGCCATTATTTCATCCGTGAGGGCAACATCGAGTTTTGTGGTGACTCTACGCATGAGTTGGCGGGCAAGACCGTGGCATTGCCTAACATACCGGAATGGGTGAACCTATGAGCTTCCTACTGCGTTTCCTCCCGTCTTTTGCCCCCGGGCTGCAAGTCCTTCTTAACCCGTGGGTGTTGCTGGCCTTCGTTCTCTACACAGCGGCGGTTGCTACCTTCGCGGGTATCCAAGGGCACAAGGTGGGCATGAATGAGCATTACAAGTATCTCGCCAACATGGCGGTGGAGACTGTTCGCTTTGTCACCAAAATTAAGACGCTGACGGAGACCATACGGGTTCCTCACATTCAGCGCGAAGTTGAGATACAGGTGGTTTACAAATACCTTGACAGGGAGATTGACAATGTTCCGACTCGCGCTGCTTGCAACGTTACTTCTGGCTGGTTGCACGTCCACGACGCCGCCGCCGAAGGTAGAGATCGACGCATCGAAAGAGCAGTGGATGCTGCGACCGATACCGGCATTACAGAAACTCAAGCCCTCCGAACCATCACTGGGAACTACCAGTCCTACCACCAAGTAGCGAACGACCTGACGGCTTGCCGTGCGTTCGTCAATGGTCTCGCCAAAATAACTGCACCCCAGTGACGGCTTGCCCGCCCCGGGCTGTCGGACTATAATCGCCCTCAAGGTTGTTTGAGGCCCCATGAGTTGACTCGCAAGAGAACGCTCGTCGGTGGGGCTTCTGAACTTGAAAGTGAAAGATGTTCTGGACGGGAGTTCGATTCTCCCCGGCTCCACCAGAAGTGCCTTAGTAGCCAAGCGGCATCTGTTTGTCAGAGCCAAGTAGCAAACGGGCACTTCTGATGGGGCCGACCGGTTTCGACAGGGCAGCAAGTATCTGGATATACAGCCCGTCAGGCGTCTGACGTTAATAGCGCAAATCTCGTAAACGCAAACGACAGCGAATACGCTGTTCGCCTCGCCGCCTAAACAGCGGTGAACGAACGGGCAAGGCGGGGGCTCTAGGGTGAAAACGCCCGGGAGGCTGGCAACAGAACCCCGCTAACTTTTACGCCGACATAGCTCAGCCGGTAGAGCGCCTGCCTTGTAAGCAGGGGGTCGTCTGTTCAAGCCAGACTGTCGGCACCAGCAACACGGAGGAGAGGTGGCTATCTTGTATTGCGGCAGCACTACAAACGCAACAGACACCCGTTACGGCGCGACGGTCCACCGCTGCCGCTACAGCGGGCAAGTCACTATTACGTTCTCTTCTGACTCAGGTACCACCGACACCACAGCGACCTGTGGCGGTTACAGCGGAAGCAATTACGGCTGGGCTACCGGCACCACAAACGTTGGACCTCTCCGGCCTTTCCGGGAGACACGGAAAGAGAGGGCAAAACGACTGGCCGAGCAGCGGTGTTACGACATCCGGCCTCCGCGCAAGATAGAACCTCTGCGCCGCAGCCTTGTGCATGGCTACCACAACCCCAGCATCATTCCGCTGGCCCGCAGCAACTGCTAGGAGACGAGCATGGCTTTGATCTACCGCGCACTGGAGTTGATGGACGATGCTGGCAAGGGTCGTGGCTTGTTCCACTACTGCGTAAGCAGTGATGAGGAGAACTGGCCACCCTACGCGGTTGGTGGTTGCTCTGAGAACTGCCCGGGGCATAGCACCCCCGAAGCTGCACTACTCCACTATAAAGAGTGGCAAGTCAACCATGCCTCCACTCTGAAGGTAAGCAAAGATTCACAGAAGCAGTGTGTGGTTTGCGATGAGTGGACACAGCTTCGGGCTACTGTCGGTAGCCAGTTTTTTGAAGAGTTTGTTTTGTGTGAAGAACACAACACCATCGACCAACTGCGGGCGCTTTACTACGAAAAGGAATAGCAGCGAGGTAAACCCTGAGCCTCGTTGTTCTTTTGCCCCCGGCCTCGGTCGGGGGTATTTTTTTAGGAGAATTGAAATCGATTTCAAATTTAACTGGATTTGACAAAGAAAGTTTGGTAGCCGATAATCGGCGTTGGTAACGGTTCAATCATCCCGTATTTGGGGTATTAAATGGAGGTAGAAAAATGGATATCACCAAGGAACATCTGGCACGTCATTCCGAGCAGTCGTTTGTCCGAAAGTTCAGCATCCTCGTGGACTCCGGCGCAGGGCTCATACATGTCCGCGCCAATGAGATCATGCGGGCCGCGCTGTCCGTCCGCAAAGCGGTAGTCACCGACAATGGCGTATACCGCGAGTGGGACGTGGTTAACGGTTTCCGCGAATTCAACGCGGAGAACTTGTTCAATCACGACATGACGGGCGACGGCACTATCGATCTGGGCGATGCATTCAGCCAGCCTCTTGCGGCGGTGCGTAATCCGCAGCCGACGAACCCGGGCAGCATCCGTTATTTCGTCTACCTGAACCCGCAGGCTTATATGGAGAACAACCCGCACATGGCACAGTTGCTGCTCATGTATGCGCAAGTCCTTCCGTCCAGTAATGTGTGCGTCATCCTCATCACACCGGATGCGCCGTTGCCGGAGAGCGCCCCGCAGAGCCTCCTGTCGCTGCGCTTTGAGACCCCGGGCCTTGGCGAACTGCGCGAAGCCTTGGCGGGGATTATCGATAAGGTCAAAGACGAGTTCCCTGACGGCTGCGAAGTTACCGAGGACACGCTGGACCGCATCTGCTATGTTGGCGCAGGTATGTCCGAGCAGCAGTTCAGTGCCCATGCGTCTCTTGCGATTGTCGAAGCGGGCCGAGACGGCAACACCACTCTGACCGTCGATAACGTCATTACTGGCCTCAACGCGGGGAAAACCGATATCGTCAACTCATCCGACATTCTGGAGCTTTACCCGTCCGCGAACATCGAAGACATCGGCGGCATGGAGAACCTGAAAGAATGGGTCCGCAAGCGGGCGCGTTGCTACAGCGATGACGCAAAAGACTTCGGTATCGAATCACCGAAAGGCATGGTGTTCGTCGGACCCCCCGGTACTGGTAAGTCGCTTGCGGCAAAGGCTGTGGCTTCGGTCCTCGGGGTTCCGCTGGTTCGTCTTGACTTTGGCCGCGTGTTCAATTCTCTTGTCGGCGCATCCGAAAGCCGTATCCGCACCGCCCTGCGCATGGTCGAGAGCATGTCGCCTTGCGTCTTGTTCTGTGACGAGATCGACAAGGGCCTCGGCGGCATTGCAGGCGGCAGCGGCGGGGACAGCGGCGTGTCCATGCGCGTCCTCGGTTCGTTCCTCACATGGCTGCAGGATTGCCAGTACCCGGTCTTCACGATGGTCACTGCCAACAACATTGACGGCTTGCCCCCCGAGCTTCTGCGGCGCGGTCGCTTCGATGCCATCTTCGCCACAGGCATGCCGACCGATGCCGAGCGCCGAGAAGTGCTTCGCATCCACCTCTCGCTGCGCAACCGCGCCATCGAAGATTTCCCCCCCGCTGAGGTCGAGGCGGTAATCGCAGCGTCCAACCGCTACGTGCCAGCCGAGATCGAGTCGGCCATCAAAGATGGTCTGGTCGATGCTTTTGACGCGGACGAGGACTTCACGATGGAGCATGTGCGGCAGGCGCTGGCGCGTATGGTTCCGTTGTCGAAAGCGTTTGCGCCCCAGATCAAGAAGATGTCCGACTGGGCGGCGGAGAATGCAACCGCAGCAAGCGCATCCGAAGAAGAGCGCAAAAGGCTGGTAGCAGCCAGCAAGAACAAGCAGCGCACCATCAAACGTGTTCGTCGGGAGACCAACTGATGTCAACCCAAGTAATCTCAATCGGCTACGGCAAGGTCAACTTCGACAACAGTTCTGCATCGCTTGCCTGTTTCCACGTCGAGCCCGAGTTCGTTCGCACCTTGCCGTCAAAACCGGACTCAGGCATGACGCAGCGGGGTAAGGTGCAGATGTTCCCGGTGACCGACTACCCGGAAATCAACGGAAAGCTGTTCACCGATACTTTGAACGCGCCGGATGGCAAGATTCTTTTGCTGCAAAGTAATCACCGGCTTCAGGGGACTCCGCTGAAGGATGGGGCACTGTTCATACGGACGCGGACGGAGGGGGCCATGTACACTGTCACGGCAGCAATCCCTTCCTACCGTGGTTCTTTGGTGGGCGACTCGTTTCTGGTATTTCAAGGACGTGGCGATTTCCTCACGGTCGATGAATTGGAAGATGAGGGCTTTGTGTTCACGAGAAGTTGGAAAGAAGCATTTCTGGATACCGCCGAGATCGAGCGCTGTTTTGAAATTCGTGAATTGGCCCCGGAGATTCGTGACCGGCCCAAAGTCGAAAGCGTCACCAACCTGTCAGGGGAGACAGTCGCAGTAACCGCAGCAAGGCCCGCCCGCCGTATCCGGGTCCGGTAAGTGGTAGTTTGACAAAGAATCCGATATAGCGGATAATTGCAGTTCATCACTAGGAAAGGAAACCCAACCATGTCACATACGACGGAAATCAAAGATATCGTGTTCTCGGATATCGAAGCACTTCGGGCGGCGGTCGCTGACCTGAACAAGATGGGCGTCAAATGCACCCTGAAGGAGAAGGCCACGCCGCGCATGTACTCTCCGGGCCAGTTGCCGGAAGCGCCGTATGTCCTGAACCTGACGAATGCCTCGTACGATGTCGGCTTCTACTTCGACAAGGCAATGGGTGGCTACATCGCCAAGACCGACTTCTTCGGCGGCACCGTGGCGAAGCAGCTTGGTGCCAAGACCAGCGGCAAGGAATCCCAGAATCAGGGTTACATGGGCAAGCTGTATCAAGCCTACGCCGTCGCCGCTGCGTCACGTCAGGCAATCCGCCAAGGTTACTCGGTTCGCCGTGTCACCAAGCCGGATGGCTCCATCCAACTGATCGCGCAATAAGGGAGGTGCAATCATGGCAGTCAAACCCCAAATCGTAATCGACATCAGCCCCGCTGGTTCGGTCAAAATCGAAGGCAAGTGTTTCCAAGGCTCGGCCTGCGCGAAAGCCACTGAGCAGATTGAAATCGTCCTCGGCGGCGGCGCAGCCAAAAGCCGCAAGAAGAAGCCTGAGTTCTTCGCCCCTGCGGCCTCCGGCAAGGCAACGGCCAAGCAAGCATTCTGAGCCAGTAAACCCCTGACTTTCTGGGGTTTACACCCCTTCACGGAGGAGACCTAACCATGTCCAAAGAGATCGTGATCAACATAGCCCCGGGCGGGGTAGTCAGCGGCATGCACCGCGACGAACTGAACCTCGCGTTCCTCGGCAAGCAGAAGATCGAACGCGCCAGCGATATCCGCTTTGATGATGACCATCAGCACTGGCGTATACACCTTGCCGATGGCCACGACCCGATCACCAAGCAGCAAACCTTTTGGCGCTGCCCCGCAGTCGGCGGCTTCCCCTCCTACAATGAAGCGCGGGACTTTGAGGTCGCATGGCTGAATGAATGCCTGAAGGCTCAAGTGCCCGCGATCTCCACTGAAGGCACCAACATCGGCGCAGCGATGTATCTCAAACACGGTGCGGTTGCCCATGCGTGAAGTCATCAAAGCTGCGGCAAAAGACTTCTTCGCCCCGCTGGTCGTTCTCTCCAACAAGCTGTGTTGCTTGCTCGGTAGCCACCAGTGGACCAATAAAGCAGCAGAGGGTGTTAAGCCGACGCAAGAGGAGCTTGACGGCGGGGTAGCAGGCTTCTGGCGCTACGCTCGTGTTTACTGCAAACGTTGTGGCAAGGATAGCCCGCGCAATGAAGCTCATTGAGAAACTGAGGGGGGCCGAAGTGTCCAGTCCTCGGCCCCCACTCACAATGCCTGTCGCCCCTTGGCGGTGGGTTGTGCGCCGTGGAGGAGGTACGGCGGACACAACGTAGGGGGTAAGGCAGGCCGAATCGTATCGTCTCTGTAGCAAAGCTGTCAAGCGAAAAAAATCCCGGTTGTGAGGCCGGGATTAAATCTTTCAGGAAACGAAGAAGAAAGGGAATTTCGTGCAGGCGCAATACAATAATAAGGTGGTGGAGTTAAACAGTCAAGGGTTTGGTAAGCACTACGTTCCTGCGGTTCAGGCGGTGACTTCTTACTGGGCGGCGGTGTTTCCGCAACCCGCAGTCGCGGTATTGTCGTTCGTTATCGAACGCACACTGCGTTGGGGGAAGATCAGGGAGAGTATTTCGTATCGTCATTTTCTGGAAGGGGTCTACTCACGAGACGGCGTTCTTGTGCAGCCCCGCATACGAATAGCTCGTCGTAACCTACCGAAGGCGGTGCGGTTCCTTGAGACACTAGGGGTCTTGACCGTAGTCAGGGCCAGCAGCACTCAGCGTGGTTTTGAGTCAAACCTGTTTGAAATCGATTTCAATCTTGTAATTCAACGAGATACGAGCATGCTGAAAACACCAAAAAGGCTCAAAAATGCCCTAGTGTCCGACGGACACAACCCTAGTGTCCCGGGGACACTACCCTTGTGTCTGCGGGACACACTTAATACACAGAAGAATAAATCACAGAAAGATAAATCACATAAACATCCGGGCACCAAAAAACAGGTGCCCGGGCTGGGGCCGGATAGTAGCCCAGAAGAGATAGTGTCGGCGGTGCATAAACACCACGCCGCACGGCGCGAGGAGTTGTCTGCGAGTTTCCGGATGTCTCCAACCAACCTGCGGGCTGTGTGGGTCAAAGCGATGCAGCGCAACTACGAGCATGTGCCGCTTGTCCACATGACTGAGAAGAGCTACGGCATATTCAAGAAGTCCGCAAATCTGAATTTCAAGGATACCCAGAAGCTGCCCGCGTTCATTACTTGGTGTGTCGATAACTGGCCCGCGCTGCGCGGCGGCAAGTTGTCTTGGTTGAATAAAAAGAAGGAGAGCATGCCGCTGGTCCCGGACCTCGACGTGCTTGGGCGTTTGCTACGAGTGTTTGCTAAGGCGTACGCCGAGCATTGCGCGGGAGAGGATATCAACGAAAAGCGGAAGGTTGGCGACAGTGGTAAGATCGTCGAGGCCAAGCTGGGGGCCGCACTCCGCGACGCGGACTACCACAAGAAGCAAGCAGCCGCACTCGCCGCACAGGTCGAGCGGTTGCGCATGCATGGCGGTGCAGCCCGCAGCAGGGAGAAGGTTGTCCCGATTTCGCGGGCGGCGATAAAGCAGGCTGAGGACATCTATAACGATTCGGAGGATATCGGGGAATGGAAAGAGAACTAGACAAGGACGGCAAGCGCCTTCTGCTCAAGCAGTCGGGCATCCCTGATTGGGTAATCCCGACAACGCTGGTAAAAGAGAAGCAGCCAGACCTTCGCAACTTTTTTGCATCACAGGCTTACGTCGCGGATACCGGGCTGTGGCGCGGGGTATACATCCACCCGAAGCGGCCCGCCGCAGACGTGCAGGCACGGAAGGTTTTTTACCTCGCGGCGAAAGAGGCGGCGCTGTACCGACTTCAGGTTTATGTCACTTCGCTGCCGCGACTTGTCATGGCGTTGTGTGAGGAAGAGGATGCGGAGGTTTCCGACCTGTCGGCGGTAGAGCGGGTCAAGACTTTGTGGGTCACTGGCTTCTATGAGCAGGGTGCGCCGTTTCCGCTAACCCCGTGGCAAGCGGCACGGCTGCGCGGCTGGGTATTGGACCGTTACGAGTCGGGGAGGCCGGTGTCTTGGTTAGCCGACAGACCTCTTGCAGAGACTACCGCTTGGTGGAGCGGTTCATTTATCAGCATGCTCCAAGAGCATACTGTTTCTTTTGCCGTGGAGGGTAAATGACACACGGGTTGCGGCTCATCGCCGCGATACTGGAGACGGGTAGTGTTCAGTCGCTGCGGCAATTGGACGAGCGGCTGTTCATTGACGAAGAGGTTGAGGTGTTCCGCTTCGTTCGGCAGCACTACCGGCGCTATGGTGTGCTACCAGCGTTCGGCACGGTCGAAGAAGAGTTGCAGGTAACACTGCCGCCTGTCGATGAGCGGTTGCCTTACTACCTGCGGCGGGTCAAGGACCGGAAGCTGTTCACCGATGTCAGTCCACTCTTCGCCCAGTTGCGGGAGGCACTGAAGCAGAACAACATGGACGAGGTGCGCCAGCGCATCGAAGTCATGAATGGCCACATACGCGGCAGTTCGATTGACGAAGACATTCGTGATCTTCGTCAAGCCGCTGAGGGGGTATTGGAGGCGTACGACATTGCCCACCTGAACCCGGGCGTATCGGGTATCCCGGCTGGCTGGCCGACGTTTGACGAGCGCACAGGCGGTTACCAGAATGGTGACCTTGCTTCGTGGGTTGCCCGGATGGGTATCGGCAAGACATACCTCATGCTGCAGCAGGCCAAGTACGCGCACTCGGTCGGCTACAACGTTCTCGTGGTTACAATGGAGATGACCATCGAGCAGATCACCCGCCGCTACGCGGGTATGCTGGCGGGCATCAACCCAGACTACATCCGCAAGGGCATGCTGTCCACGTTCGCTGAGCGGCGGCTGCGCGGCTACCTCGATTCGATTGTGCATGCCGAACGGTTCAACCTCTATGCGGGCGGCTTCAGCAAAAAAGTTGATGACGTTGAAATGACGGCGAACGAGTTCAACCCGGACATTATTTTCGTGGACGGGATATACCTCATGAAGTCTGACTCCGCGAACAAGAACGCCAACCGAAACGAAAAGATTACGGCAGTGCTTGATGATCTGAAGAAAATGACGATCACGCACAACAGGCCCATTGTGGCCACTACGCAGTTTTCCAGACAGTCTGGCAAGAAGGGCAATGACGGCTCCCTTGAGAACATTGCCTACACCGACGCTATCGGCACCCACTCAAGTCTTGTGATGGGCATCAAGGAGGGGGAGGCTCCGTTCCAGACAACTCGCCGTAAGCTGGAGTTCTTGAAAGGCCGGGAGGGTGAGCATGGCGAGGTCAACGTGAACTACACCTTCGCCCCGATGGACTTTGGCGAATGCCCGCCCGATGATGTTGACGCGCAGCCGATGGATGTGGACTACACGGGTTGATTTGAAATTGATTTCAAAATGGCGGAGTGAAAATGGTTGATCGTAATAAATGCGCAGGTTGCCCGTTGGAGGGCAAGCACCGTCCGCGTGAACTGATCTGCGGCGACGAGGCGCGGTATCTCGTTGTGTCGGATACGCCGCCCGAAGACGCACCCCACCACTCGGTGTTCTCCCCAAGGGCTTCCCATGTCTTCATGAAGAGCATGAAGAAGGAGCAGTTCGTGGAGGCGGACTTTGCTTTTGTCCCGCAGATACGGTGTGAGCATGACGCGGACAAATACACAACCAAGGAAAGGCGGCTTATCCAAGCGACATGCCGTGCCCACCTGATCGATGACGTTGAGTGGATGAAGCCCGAGGCGATACTGCCGATGGGGGCGGAGGCATCGAAACAAGTCATGGGTCGTGCCGTCAAGATCACGAAAGTTCGCGGTGCGGCAGAAGTCTCTGACGAGTTTCGTGTTCCAGTCTTTCCGATGCTGAGCCCGCTGCAGGTTGCCCTATACCCGCAGCACCAATCGTCCTTCACGTCTGACGCAGCCACGTTCGGTCGGCTGGTTGATCACAAGTTCAATGTGTCGAAGGCCAGCAAATCAGTCATGGGCGAGTACGAGTACATCGATGATCTGCAGTTCCTCATCGACATGGAGCCCACGCTGGTTGCGTTCGATACGGAGACAGGCGGGCTCCGGCATTACGCCCCCGACAATAAAATCCTCACGATGCAGTTTTGTGTTGAAGAGGGCAAAGCGTACATGCTGGCATGGGACCATCCAGATGCACCGAAGCGCACTGGGCGGCAGCGGTCCCGCCTCAAACGACAGATGATTGATCTACTCTGTCACCCAGACACCAAGGTCATTGGCCAGAACCCGAAGTTTGATGCGTTGATGATGTCTACGCATCTGGGCATTCGCTATCGTCTGGGTCACGACACGCTGATGCTCGGCACGTTGCTGGATGAGAACGCGTTCAGCAAGAGTCAGGACGATCTCGTTCGCCGCTACGTCCCTGAGATGGCAGGCTACGCTGATCGTTTCAACGCGACAGTTGATAAGTCGAAGATGGCGGAGCATCCTCTGGACGAGAAGTTTTTGGAGTATGGTTGCGGCGACGCGGACAGTCTTTTGCGGCTGTTCAACAGGCTCTACCCGGAGGTGGCGAAGGACCCCAAACTGCTAGCGCACTACAACCACGTCACGATGCCGGTCCTTGATGCATTCACCTCAATTGAGCCGAGGGGCATGCTGATCAACGAGGAGGAGATTGACCGCTTTGAAGTATTCATGGAGCAGAAGGTAGACGAGGCTTACCGCAGCCTGCTTGCGCAGGTTCCGAGGTCGATCAAGAGAGCCCACGTGGACAAAGGGCTCAAGTTCAGTCGCGGCGATTTTGTGCGCGATATCCTTTTTAATCACCCTGACGGTTTCCGGCTGAAGCCCCGGGTGTTCACAGACACCACAGCAAAGCTGGAAGACGTTTCGCGGCGGGTGCCCAGCACGTCCTCCAAAGACCACCTACCGTTCTTTTTTGACGAGTGTCCATTTGCCGAGGAGTTGGCGCAGTACGTCAAGGACGAACGGATGCTGGGGACGAACATTCGCGGCTTCCGGAAAAAGTACGTGGTCGATGACAAGGTGCGTCCGTCATACCGGCTTCACGTCGCCGTTACTGGCCGGTCGAGCAGCGATGACCCCAATGGCCAGAACTTCCCCAAGCGAGGGGCTACAGCTACGGCCTACCGCCGCATATTCCGCGCCCCGGAAGGGTATTATTTTGTCGAGGGTGACGAGAGTCAGGCGGAGCTTCGCATTGCGGCGGACATGGCGAACGAGCCGACCATGCTCAAGATTTACCGTGAGGACGGCGACATACACGTCGAGTCCGCGATGATTGCTCTGCAGGTTTCGCGGGAGGCGTTCTTCCGCTTGGCGAAAGACGAGCAGAAGGGCGGGCGGCAGAAAGCCAAGGCGGTGAACTTCGGCTTCCTCTACGGCATGTGGTGGAAGAAGTTCGTTCACTACGCCAAGACGCAGTACGGTGTCACGTTCACCGACCGCGAGGCTGAGCAGATTCGCAAGGACTTTTTCGCCAAGTATTACCGGCTTGAGGCTTTTCACGAGAAGATGAAGGCCGAGGCGCGGAAGAACAAGTTCGTGCGCTCTTACTCTGGGCGCATCCGCCACCTCCCGATGATCGATTCGCCGGAGGAGTGGATTCGCAAGGAGGCTGAGCGGCAGGCGGTCAACTCCCCGATTCAGGAGTTCGCCTCTTCGCTGGGTCTCATGTCGATGGCGCGGATGGAGCAGGAGATCGACAGTGCGTTCTTTGAGATCGTGTCGTTCGTGCATGACGCGATCTACGCCTATGTTCCGAAACAGTATCTTGAGTGGGGTGCGAAGAAGCTGAAGTACTTCATGCAGACCAACCCGATTGAAGAGTGGTTCGGAATCAAGATGAAGGTCCCGCTGGTTGCGGATGTTCAGTTTGGTGAGAACCTTGGCGAGATGTACGAGTTGAAGGGATTGCAGCTTGACCCGCCGACTCTCCGGGGCCGCGCCGCCGCTGCGTATGACTTCGGCAAATTCTGGGATGAAGACAAGCAGACAGGGATTATCGTTCCTGCTCAGCGGATTCCGCCGCATGATGGTTACCGACAGTCCTCCCCGTACACCGAGTGGCGGGCCGCAGCCTGAGCCGCGCTGCAACTACGCTGCCCTATTGACAAAGAATTCTCTATGTTAGATAATTGGTTGGACTAAACGGAGCGGAGGGGATATGTCCAGTGTAACGAAGTCCAAAGCACCACAGCGGCAAATCAGGGTTCGTCAAGTGGGGCCGGTTGCCGCGAAGCATCTCAAGCGCAGCCGACCGGTGGCACGAAAGGCGCAGAGCATCCGCCCTGAAGATCAGGCGATGATGTCAGCCATTTTGAAATCAATTTCAAAAGTGGATGATGACGTTCGCAAGAAGCAGTTGGAACGCGACGGTCATGTCAAAGCACTGCGCAAGCTGATGAAGACCTACAAGATCAACACGTTTTCAGACAACGGCATGCAGGCCAACATCTTCCGCCCGAAGGGTCGTGCAAGCTCCAGCATCGACGTTCACGAATTCCGCAAGCGCGTCACCGATGACGAGTTCATGGATTCTGTCAAGGTCATGAAAGCTGAAGCCGAGAAAGTCCTGCCGACCAAGGAGCTTGCCGAGATCACTGAGGTAACCCCCGCTGTTCTTGGCGAAGAGACCATCGAGGTAGTGAAGATCGAAATCAAGTAAGGCGGTTTCGTGGAACGACAGTCGATAAAGGACCTCGTTAAAGAGGTGGCGGGGCCGAACGCCGGGATGGTAGATCACCAAAACTGGGTGAGTATCAGTTGTTGGTTCGCTCCGTGGAAGCACGGCGGCGGGCGAGACGCAAAGCCCAGCGCAGGTATCTCCGTGAAGAAAGACGAGCGCAGCATCTACAACTGCCAGACATGCGGGATGAAGGGCACCCTTCCCTACATACTGGAGCAATTGTCCGCCAAGACCGGAGAGGACTACACCGATCTGCTTGGCGGTATTGACGATGAGGAATTTTACGGCGGGGACTTGCAGCCGTGGGGTGTTCGACCCAAGGACGAAGCCGAGGCGATGCCGGAGCCGCTGGACCCAGACGTTTACCTCGACCTTTACGACACCGCGTACGATCACTGGTATGTATCCGAGACCCGAGGGATTGATGAAGACACTGCGCGGTTTATTGACCTCCGGGTTGACCCTAGCGATTCGGCTGGCGAGGAGCGTATTCTCTTCCCTGTCTACAACCATCGCGGGGGTTTTTACGGGTTCACAGGGCGGGCAACGCGTGATGGTGTATACCCGCCAGTCCGTGACTACCACGGTCTCCCCAAGCGCGGGTTGCTGCTCGGTTCGCACCTACTACCGCGTGACGCTAAGCGGGTCATCGTTGTCGAGGGTCTGTTTGATTTTGCGCGTCTCATTCAATACGGACAGCCCGCCGTCGCGTATATGGGCGGTTCTCTGACAGAGTTGCAGGTTCAGGTATTGATCGACATCGATCTGCCCGTCTATTACTTCCGGGATAACGATGAGACCGGGGAGAGGGCGCAGTTAAAGATTGTCGAGGAGTTGACGTTATGCAAGCACGTGCCGGTCATGAAGGTAAGGTATCCAAAAAGATTGGTTCTGGGAAAAGACGGAAAGCGTCGCCCAATAAAAGACCCGGACGAGCTAAGCGAAGAGGAGGTAGAGACCATGCTGGCCGAGGCAAGATTGCTGGTAAGTTGACTGAAGAAACTGCCAGTAGTAGTATGGCTCCAGCGTTGTTCACTGAACAACCATATGTGGATAGAGAAACTATTGTTCCTCTTTTAAGACCTTTGAAATACGGCAAGCCCGTTGTGATAACAGTCATTGACTCACGTATGCCAAGGAAGAAGCGGCTGGTAGGTAACCCCTTGCTGGCTCTAGTGCCTTCGGAGTGTTTCGGCGGAATGCCGGGATGGTTGTTTGCTTCGTTGCAGGCGCATGGCTCTGAATTGATCTGTATCGCAACTGACCTGAAAGCCATGTCTTTCTATCGTCTTGGAATGAACTTCCGTCTCTCGTCTGCTTTAGCAGAAGCACTCAAACGCATTTATCATAGGAGGTAAACATGGCACAAGCACCTGTTCGTCGTTCAGCACCCGCACGTGGCGCGGCTCGTCCGGCACCACGCCCCGCCGCACGTACCGCTGGTCGTTCGCAGTATCGCGGCGAGGACGGCATGCGCCGCGCAGCCGAGGAAATCGAGAAGAGCAAGGAGAAGGAACGCCAGCGCCGGGAGCGCGGGCATGCCCCCATGCGCTTCCGCATGAAGTCCGGGGAGACCAAGCAGGCGGTCATTCTGGATGACAAGCCCGATTTTTTCCAATACGAACACAACGGCAAGGATGCGGATGGCCGGTGGAATATCTTTTCCGGCTGCGTGAAGGAGCAGGACAACTGCCCCGCTTGCGCCGCACTGGGCAAGGAATCCTACTACGCGATGTACCTGACGGTCCTCGACCTCACGCCGTTTGAACTCAAGTCTGGCGAGACTGTCGAGTTCTCCCGCAAGCTGCTCGTTGTCAAGAATCAGCAGCAGAAAAAGTTCATGCGGATGTATGAGAAGGAAGGCACCCTGCGCGGGATGATTCTCGACTTCACGCGTGACGGCGACAAGGAACCGGCTATCGGTAACGACATTGAGTTCGTTGACTGGATGCCGGAAGACGAACTCGCCACCTACGTCCGCGAGTGGACCGACCGTGAAAAGAAGCGCCACGTCGAGAACTGCAGCGAACCCTACAACTACGAAGAAATTTTCCCGGAGCCGACTACCGAAGGTCTTCGTGCGCAGTTCGGCGGTAGCCCGCCCCCGGGCAGCCGCGCCGCCGAAGAGGCAGAGCTTGGTGGTCGCCGCAGTGCCCGCCGTGCGCCGCCCCCCGGTGATGACTGGGATGACCCGGAAGCGGACGGTGCCTACGGCGATGACCCGGAAGCGGCGGCACCCCGCCGTGGCGCACGTGCCGCAGCACCGGTCCGTGGTCGCCGTGGCGCACCGGCACCCGCTGCCGAGGAGCCGGAATTGCGCTATGCGCCGGAGGATATCGACCCGGAGAGCGGCCTGCCTTACGAGGATGCCGTACCGCTGGAAGATGACCCGGGCGATGACCCGCAACCCCCGGCGCGTGGTCGCCGCAGCCCTCCCGCCGCAGCCCCTGCCGGTCGCCGCACTCGTGCAGCCCCCGCCGCCGAGGAACCGGACCCGGACGCAGACCCCGAGGCCGATGACGCGCCAGCACCTCGTCGTGGCGCAGCCGCGCCGCGCCGTGGCGCACCGGCAGCAGCACCACGCAGGGGGGCAGCACCGGCTCGTCGTGGCGCACCGGCAGAAGACCCCGAGGGTGGAGCCCCACGCCGTGTTTCATTCCGGCGCAGCCGTCCGGAGTAATTTTTAACACACAGGAGAATGTAAAATGAATCAACCTGCACTAAAAGGCGCGGACTTGGCGAAGGCCATCGATGCACAACCCTACCCGAAAGTCACAAAAGAGGGAATCGAAGCACGTATTGCCTCTGTGGCGTATCACCGGTTGGGGGAAACCACCGTGACGGTTTGCGCGATCACGATGGTTAACGGCTACAGCGTTCGCGGCGAAGCAGCGTGTGTGGACCCGCGTAACTTCAATGAAGACATCGGCAAGGGCCTTGCCTACGCTGATGCTTTCCGGAAGCTCTGGTCGCTGGAAGGCTACCTGCTTGCAGAAAAGACCTACGCAAAGGCGTAACCGTGAAAAAGCCAATCTTGGCGGGGAGCCTGTATCTCCCTGTTGATCAGTTCGATGATGAGGCCCTAATGGACCGCTTCACCATCGACTATTGGAAGCTGGGGGAGCAAGAGTCTGTCCCCGTATGCGCCTATAGGACTGATCGACCGGGGTATATCGGCGTCCCCCGCCAAGCTGGTTTGAAATTGATTTCAGGCGAAAAGTTTGTAGACCAGCGAAGCGACGGGGCAAAAGTTCGTTTCCGTAAACAGGTAAAGCCTTGGGATTATCAGGAGCCGTTTATTGCAGACATGTGCGAGGCGGCTTGGACTGACTACCCCGACTTCATGGCCTATGCTGCAACGGGTAAAGGCAAGACCGTCTGCGCTACTGCGGTCATCGGGAAGCTGGGGCGGACTACACTTATCGTGGTTGACCAAGAACGATTGATGGAGCAGTGGATAGGTGAAGTCAAGAAACACCTTGGCTGCGACGAGTCGATCAGCACCAAAGACATCATGAAAGGGCGGGGGCAGGAGATCGGCGTAGTGCAAGGCCAGCTTTGTGCCTATGAAGGTCGCAAAGTTGTGGTAGCTATGTTACAATCTTTGTCACAGAAGATTTACGACAAAGCCTTTTACGACTATTTCGGTGTTGTAGTTTTTGATGAAGTCCACACCACCGGGGCACCGTTCTTTTCTGTGGTATTGATGGACTTCTCTGCCAAGGTTCGTTTCGGGGTATCCGCAACGCCCAACCGCAGGGACGCACTTAAAAAGTTGATTGAGTGGAGCATCGGTGAGATCGAAGCCCATTTGGGGCAGAAACATTTCAAGAGCAGGGTTTACTATCTGGAGAGCGACGCGGTAGTTTCGTGGTACTCCAACATGGCGAAGGTGTCTGGGCGATACCTTACAGAGTTAGCAGAACACGCATCAAGAAACTTGCTGTTGATTAAGGCGATAATTTGGTTGTGGGAAGACGGTCGTGATGTGTTGATCGTAAGCGACCGAGCCGAACAGTTGTTCAACCTCATGTCGCTGTGTCGGTACCACGGGATACCCGACGCGGACATGGGTTTGTATACGAGAAAGAAACTGGAGTGGGGTTACGAGAAAGACCCCAAGCCGCCACGGCGACCGCCGTTCTGGGAAAAGGATACCGAATACACCCCTGTTGTTTATACGCTGAAGACAGGGACGATGCCGAAAGCAGCACTGGCCGAGACGATTGAAAGCAAGCCACTGATCTTTGCTACGTATGGCATGTTTGAAAAAGGTGTAGATGTTGTGCGGCTATCCGCAGGGCTAGACTGCACACCGAGAGCAAAAGCAGTTCAGTTGCATGGCCGGATACTGAGGGCCGGTAAAGACAAGCGAGTTCCGATTTGGGTTACAGTTCGTGATGTGAATTCATTTCGGGCCGAGAACCAGTTTGCCAGCAGACTTAGTGACTACCTTGAAAGCAACGCAGAGGTTTATTTATGGAACATAGAAAAAGGAATCATCAAACAGGACGCGCCAGCACTGCGGGCCGAAGCCCGGGCGCGGGTCGAGGAGCTAAAGCGGGAAGAGATCATAACGAGGCGCGACGGCAGCTATACGCTCGTAACCCCGAATACGCCGACCGGCAGCGACAGGCCGCACGGGACGCGTACCGCAAAGAGAATCCCCTACCGCCGAGTAAGCTGAGGAAGGGGCTACTGCTTGACGGAGTGCAGCGCGAGGTGTTTGTCGATGGTATGGACCACCCTGTCATGGCGTGTGTCTACACCATCCCGGAAGCAGCCCGGGCGCTGGGGCGGTCGGAGTTGACGTTTAAGCGGTGGATTAGCGAAGACCTCATCCCCGAGCCAATCCTGCAAGACACCACCCGGGGCTACAAGCACTACAGCGAAGGTGAGTTGAAGGTTATCGGTGAGGTGATTGCCGAGCATGAGCGGGAGTTCTCGTACTACACGGGTAAGCACGAGTTGACTCGCCAGCGGTTGATGCAACGTGTTCAGGGGTATCGGGCGCGTTCGGTTTAATGCGGTAACGGTCGAATGGAGGTTGGTATGGTTGAGCGAGTAGCAAGGAAACGGCCCCCGCGCCCTGCGGCGGACCAGCACGAAGCAACACTGTCAGTCAGCGCCTCCCCTTACGGCACTGAAGGCACGACGCGCCGGGAAGTCCTCTCGGTTCACAAGTTTGAGGTGGAGCCTGCCTATGTCCGGATTAGCGCGGGCACCACAAAAAAACTCGCAGACTACGAATCGCTTCGTGTTGACGTTTCGATCAGTGTGCCGTGCTACACCGAAGAGATTGAAGCGGTGGCCAAGAAAGTTGGCGAGAAGGTATCCGAGATTCTTTCCGCTGAGTTGGCGGAATACGGTATTGATGTTGACAATTAAAGGGGCGAAACATGGCGGAAGTTCGGAGAACGCGGTCGCGCCCAGCAGCGCCCGCAGTGGAGGAGGCAGTTGCTGCGGTCGCACGGGCTAAGCGCGGCGGCAGGGCTAAGGCAGCAGCGCAGGACACAGGGCCAGCAGAGCTTGGGTCTACCCTGAACGCAATGCGCAAGCGGTATGGCGACCACATCGTCACTCTTGCAGATGAAGTCACACAGCCTGACAGGATATCGACAGGCATCTTTTTGCTTGATTTCGCTTTGCTTGGTGGCATCCCGCACAATCGTGTGACACATGTTGTTGGTGAGCGCAGCGCAGGCAAAAGCACTTTGTCTGACAAGATCACGGTCGGGGCGCAGCAGCAGTTCCCTGACCACACCGTAGTCAAGATCGACGTTGAGGGCACCCATGACACGGTGTGGAGCAGCAAGCTCGGTGTGGACCCGGAGCGGCTGTACGTTGCCAAGCCAGAGACCGGTGAGGCCGCAGTAGACATGGCTGATGCGCTTGCCTCTTCTAAAGAAGTGTCGTTGGTTATCGTTGACTCCATTGCCGCACTTGCCCCGATGAAGGAGCAGGAGAACAGCGCCGAGGATGCGACGGTTGGGCTTCAGGCGCGTCTGGTTGGCATCATGATTCGCAAGATCACGTCCGCCATGCTGCGGGAGCGCGGGCGGAACCACTTCGTCACCATCCTCCTGATCAACCAGTTCCGCAGCAAGATCGGCGGCTACGGCGACCCCCGCGCTGTCCCGGGCGGCAAGGCACTGGAGTTTGCGGCGACGGTGCAACTCATCATGAAGAATAAGGAGAAGAGCGGCAAGGATGCCTACGATGTAGAAGGTATCGTGGAGAACGAACACAGCTTCTACATTCAGAAGAACAAGATGAACGGCGGTTTGCGTGAGGGCGAGTTCCGGCTGCGCCGCATACCCGACCCGGAGCTTGGCCTGAACGAGGGTGACATCGATGACGCGGCGACGATGCTGCTCTACGGCAAGAAGTTTGGCATATACAACGGCGCGGGCAGTAGCTGGACGCTTGAGTTCGGTGAAGACAGTCACAAGTTCCGTGGGTTGAATGAAGCGGTCGCTACGCTCTACGAAGACCCCGACCTTCGCTGGCGGCTGCGTAACTTCCTTATCCGGGAGCAGGCAGCGCACCTTGGCATGCCTGATGAGTTTCTGGCGAGGTTTGAATGAGCCGGGAGGGGTTCATACGCCGCGCTACGACATTGCCGTCGAACTCCCACCACCGGAGCAAGAAGCAGGAGTCTGAGTTGGCCAGCAGGACGAAGGGGCGCATCACTCCGGGCTCCGGCAATCAGAAGATCAAAGGCGATGTTCGTGTCAAAGGCATTGCTCGGATTGAAGCCAAGACCACGAAGCACAAGAGCTTTACCGTAACGCTGGAGATGTACCGAAAGATTGAAGAGGCCGCGTTGGCTTCGCAGGAGTTGCCGATCATCGTGATTGAGTTCAATAACGGGTTCGGTAAAAAGGTGGCTGAGTTGGCGGTGGTTCCCACATACATCCTTGACCAGCTAGGTTGAAATCGATTTCAAAAAGGGTTTAACCATGAACGATCTGAAGAACCACATTGCTTTGTTTCTGACCGAATTCAAAAACGGCATCCACGCTCTCAGCACGAGCCAGAAAGACCTCGTGCATGCGGCGATTTTGGCCTTCTCGCAGTACATGCAAGGCAAGCAGGTAGCGGCCCCGGCGCTGGAGGAAGCCGCCATAAGCAGCCCCGCCGACGAGCGCCGCAGCCACCATCCTGTGCGTTACGTGCATGACTTCCATTCCCGTTTCGGTCACCCCATCGCCACCACCCCGACGATACCTGACGCGCACCTCCGCTTGCTGCGGGTTCGTTTGCTGATGGAGGAAGCTGCCGAGTTCTGCGCGGCCAGCGGCTTCCCGGTCGAGGTCTACGTCAAGAAGCCGGACAGCGATCTCGTCGGCGTGATGGTGGCTACCGTCGAGGACGAGACCGCCGAGCTTATCGACATCGTTGAAGCAGCCGATGGCCTTGGCGACATCAATGTAGTCACCAACGGCGCTGCTCTTGTTTGGGGTATCCCCATCGCTGCGGTTGATGCCGCGATCAACGAAAGCAACATGAGCAAGCTGGGCGAAGACGGCAAGCCGATCTACGACGAGCATGGCAAGGTGCAAAAAGGCCCGAATTACCGGAAGCCGGATATCGCCGCAGTTCTGACCAACGCGGGCTGGCAGGGCTGAAGATGAGCAGAGACGTGATCGGTCGCCGCGCACGAATCGCCCGCAGCAAGGTTGCTGCGCCCAAGGCGGCTCCTGCTATTCACAGGACTCGCCCTGTCCGCCCTGTGCGCCCAGCAACGCGCACAGTCGTATCCCGCAGGGTGGCCGGGGATGGGCAGATTCACCGCGTGGAGGTGGCAGACCAGTTTGTCATTGATCTGCTCAAGGCGGGTAAGCCGCCGTACGATTCTTTCCGTGAAGGGTCGCACGTTCACGTCTCTGACATCATCTCCAAGTGTGCGCGTAAGATTGCGTTGATACGCAGGCTTGGTGTGAAGCACCAACCCCGGCAACTGCTTGATGGTCACGCCATCACCTTTGCGCAGGGCACCGCAATACATGACTTCATCAAGAAGCGTTTCGTAGACGGGCACCCGGACAAAGTGTGGGCGAAGTGGGAGTGCCCTTGCGGGGCGACCATGACGGAGCCAATGGTCTACGCAGCACTCAGCCGTGACCACGCATGCCCGACGTGCAAGAACATTCCTCGCAAGTATCACGAGGTGACTCTGGCGGATGACGACCTTGAGGTTGTTGGTTCGCCCGACCTGATTCTCTACCTGAAGCAGTACCCGCTGTACTACCCCATCGAGATCAAGTCGATGACCGCTAAGCAGTGGGACGAGCTTGTCCGCCCAGTTCCGGACCATGTGGTTCAGGCGCTGTTCTACTGGAAGCTGATGCGGGACCGCAACTTCCCGCTCCCCGACCAAGCATCCATTCTCTACGTGAAGAAAGAGTACACGTGGAAGCTGCCTTACAAGGAGTTCATCATATACCCGCAGCAGCAAACACAGCGACTGGAGAGCTTCATTGAAGACCTTGAAGTGGTTGCTGCAGCGCGGGAGCCGAAGAACCCATTGCCCCCTCGCGTCACCTGTGGCACAATAGATTCACCTGAAGCGAAGCAATGTCCAGTCTGCGTAACCTGCTTCCAGCTACCATGAGAGTCCTCGGCATAGACCCCAGCCTTACCGGCACTGGCATCGCTTTCCGTAACGGCAATGTAGCCTACACTGAGCGAGTCCAAACCACGTTGCGTGACATGCCCCGGCTGGTCTATATCCGGGACCGTGTGCGAGAGTACGCACAACACGTCAAACCAACGCTGGTTGCCTACGAAGGCTACGCGATGGGTTTTGGCAAAGGACTGGCGGGCAAGATATTTGATCGGGCTGAGTTGGGCGGCATACTGAAGTTGATGCTCATTGAGGAGTTCGGTACACCAGTGCTTGTCGTACCGCCCACCAGCCTGAAGATGTTCATGACAGGCAAGGGCCGATTGTCGAAAGGTGACAAAGGCAAGAAGGAGTTTTCGGAGTATGCTTCTAAGCATCGGGGGCGTGGTTTTATGTCCTTTGATGAAGCGGACGCGTATGGTTTGATGGTGATGGGGGAGGCCAAGCTAGAGCCCCGCAGGTTGCCCCGGCTACGAACGCACTATCAGCATCTGGCACTTGCAGGATGCGAGGTTATAGAGGCAAACCCAGTTTGAAATTGATTTCAAAAAAATGAACTGCGATTGATCGGGGGCTTGTAGTTTAGTAAAATGCAGGTTGCATCACGGATTAAGTAGTTTTCTTGGTTAACCACAGCAAAGTGAGGTGTACAATGAAACAGGTAAAAGTCGGCGGTGAAATCGTATTCAAGGGCTACGGCGCGGATGTTCCGGAAGCGGAGCGCGTTCTGGAAGCGGGGAAGACCTACAAAGTCACCGAGGTGAACGAAACGGACGAAGCGGTTTCCGTGGAAATCCCCAACCCGGATTTCAACCCCAAGAAGAAAGAAACGTCCTCCAACAGCAAGATGCTCTCCGTGGACGTGTTCGATGAAGAGTTCGATCTGCCGAAAGCCAAGGGCGCAGCCGCTGCCAAGGGCCGCACCGCTCCGGCGAAAGCCGAAACCAAAGCTCCGGCCAAAGCGGCGGGCAAGGGCGCGAAAGCTGCTCCGGCCAAAGCCGATGCCAAGGGCGACGCTGAAGAAGAAGGCGGCGAAGGCGATGATGAAGCCCTGACCGAAGAAGATGCCGATATCGTCAAGCTGGTCGAAGAGACCGATGACATCCTCGCGCTGGCGACCGAACTGGTCGAAGAGCAGGCGGCGAACGACTACCGGCTGGGCGGCGTCCTCTACCACATCCGCCTCGACAAGGCGTACGAGAAGCTGGACAAGCGTTACCGTGAAAACGGCGGCTTTGAACTCTATGTTCAGGAAAAGCTGAACATCGAGTACCGCAAGGCCATGTACCTCGTCAAGATTTACTACAACGTCAACAAGTTCGGCATCGACCCCGCCAAGATCACCGAAATGGGCTGGACGAAAGCGTCGAAGATCGTCGCTGTCATGGACGAAGAAAACGCCGACGAACTCGTCGAACTGGCTACCGAATCCACGGTGGCCGATCTGGTCGAGAACATCAAGTCCAGCTACACCACCAAGGGCGGCACCAAGGGCGAGAAGAAGCGCCTGAAGACGTTCAAGTTCAAGCTGTTTGAAGATCAGGCCGAGGGCGTTCAGAACACTCTGGAAGCCGCCGCCGAATCGCTCGGACTCAAGGACCTGAACGCGGCCTTTGAACACATCGTCATGGAATGGGCCGTCGATCACCCGCTGAAGAAGAAGACCGCAGCGGTTGGCCGTCAGGTCGCAGCGCCGAAGGCAGCGGCCAAGGCACCGGCGAAAGCCGCCGCCCGCGCCCGCCGCTAAGCAGTAAACGCAGAGCGCAGTAACCGGGGGGTGCGGTGTAAAAGCCGCATCCCCTTTTTTAATTGGAGAACTGCATGGCCACCGCAAAAAAGAAAGCAGCAAAGAAGACAGCCGCCCCCGCCGTGAAGCGGACTCGCCGTGCGGCAGGAGACAACCGCAATGCCCGTTACGAGATGACGTATCAGGACATTGCTTCACTGGTTCCCTACGAGTTCAACCCCCGCGACAATGCCGCCGCAGTCGAGTCTGTGGCGAATTCAATCAAGCTGGTCGGCTTTATCGTTCCCGTGGTTGTTGATCGTAACAACGTTCTGGTGTCGGGGCACACCCGGGTCGAAGCGGCGAAGTCTCTGGGCTTGGCCGAAGTGCCCGCGATCTACGCGGATACTCTGACGGAAGAGCAGATCATTGCTTTCCGTTTGATTGACAACAAGACAGCCGAGTTGGCCAAGTGGGACTTCGATTTGCTGGCCGGTGAGATTCGCAAGACGGGCATCGACCTTGTGGAGTTCGGATGGAGCCGCAACGAGTTGGATTGTCTCAGCGACGTTGTGCAGGATGATTGTTTGTCAGCAGCGGCGCTGGTTACCGCAGAGGCCGGGGAGCGCCAGCGTCGTACTGAGCGCCGAGCGCCGAATACCGCCCGCTTTGTTTTGGGGGAGCTTGTGTTCTTCATCCCGGCTACCGAATACCGTGCATGGGTTGATGCTATCCGCAACCAGCACGACTTCAATGAGGCTGACATTATTGCGGACCTCAAGCGACGGCTTCAATTGCCTGCGTAATTTGAAATTGATTTCAAACTGAGGTCCCCCATGACTGTAAAAAACACGGCAGTAGCTGATCTGTTCCCAGATGACACCAACCCGCGAAAGCCCGACCAAGCGCGGCTGAGTCTTCTCGGTCTGAGCTTGCGCAAGCTGGGCTTCATCATGCCTATGTATGCCACAGAGGAAGGCATGCTGCTCTCAGGCCACCAGCGCCTCACTGTTGCCAAGTCTCTCGGGGTTACTCATGTCCCGGTGATTCACGCCAAGGTGAAGGAGGCAGACATCAAGGGCATCAACATTCTTTTTAATAGGGCGACCAATGATTTCAACGCGTTCGATACAGGTGCGAAAGCAAAGGAGCGGCTTACCTACCCTGAAGTCATCGCCGCCGCCGAGGGTCTTCCGGATTTCGTCGGAGAGGACTGGCATGCACTCCGGGCAAAAGACACCTCAATCAGCCGAGTCGGTGCCACAGACTCTGGCAGATACGACAAAAAAGCTACGGTCCTTGCAGACAGTGTTCTCAGACTTGGAATCCGCATCCCGGTTGTGCGGTCTGAGTCTGGGGCAATTGTCAATGGCGTTCACCGCCTTTTCGCGGCCAAGGAGCGGGGGCTTAGTAAGTGGCCCGTCATCACCATCCCCGACCAGCTTGCCGAAGTTGCCCTGAACTTCCTCAACTACCTGTCGATGGACTTCGCGGTGGGTGAAGAGTTCTCCGACATGCTGCGCTACTCAGCGTATCGCCGCCCGCAGAACAATCGCGGCGACGTGCCCAAGGCATACCGGTTCTGGGGTAACGGCTGCAAGACTCTTCCCGACAAGGAGAGCTACAGCCGGGACTACTGGCGCAACTTCCGTGACATACACGGCGGCAGCATCATCGACTTCGGGGCGGGGCTATGCAAGGTGGCACCGTTTCTCCGTAACAAGGGTTTTGACTGCATCGACTTTGAGCCCTACCGGATTGACATGGACATCGATAAAGGCAAGCCCAACGCCGATCTGTCCAAGAAAGAAGCTCGTCGGTTTCTTGATGAGATTGCTGATGGCCGGAAGTTTGATTCGATCTTTCTCGCCTCAGTGCTTAACTCGGTTCCTTTCCCGAAAGACCGTATGGCCGTTCTCGCCATCGTCCACGCGCTGTCCACAAAGGACACCAAGGTTTACGGCACGTGCCGGGATATCAGTGACTTCAATTACGAGTATGGTGGCATCCGCAATGCCAACTACTTTGTGTTTGATTCTGAGCCGGGGGTGCGGGTAGGCGACGTGATGCGTAACCCGAAGATTCAGAAGTTCATGGACCAGCAGGAGGCGCAGGCCATGTTCTCCCGTCTGTGGCGGACCATCGAGTTCTGGCCGGGGGGCAACGTCTTCTACTACCGTGCAGCAGACCCCAAGGGTGTGAATACCGGCGTGTTGAAGCAGGCACTTGAAATCGAATTCAATTTGCCTTATGACGATGGCACTCGCATGGGTCTGGTCTCTCACGCAGAAAAGTGTTTTGCAAAACGGCTAGGGGTGAAAAAGTTATGAGCGAAGAACACACTCTGTCTGACGCACCGAGGGTCGCTCCGTCTTCACTGGAGCGTTGTGGTCGTATTCGTTTTAGCGCTGAGTCTTGGGAAGGGCCGATGTCCAACGGCGTCGATTTTCCGATGATGCTCGGCGCTATTGGGCTGGTCCCTGTCGAGGTTGGCCGCATGGACCTACGGACACGGCAGATTGAAGTTCTCTATCGCTGGGTCGGTTTCCCTGTGTTGAGGGAAGACACCATGCCGACCTACCAAGTTACGCTAGGCTGCTCACGCCAGTTTCTGAACGGCGCTGAATCGCTTGAGATAGACCGCATAACTCTGACTTGCGACAGCCCTGTTGAGGGGCGAGTAATCCGTGTCGGTCTTTTGTCAGGGCAATGGGTAATACACCCCACAGAGGAAGAGTGGCGGCTGTTGAACGGAGGCATCCGAGATACGCCACGGCAAGGGCAATCAGTGCCCGCAGAGCCGCGCATTTCCGTGCCTCAGCGTAGGATTGTGATTCGCTGATTATTCGGGTAGACTCTGCACTGGTAAATACTTTGTGCGAGGAGCCGTCATGAGCTTGGTGATTGACAGAAGCAACCCCGTCCACTTTCCGAAGAACCGTGATGTATTCAAGTTCGATGAGGAAGTGGCTCAGATTTTTGAGAACATGGCGCAGCGGTCTATCCCGATGTATGCAGAGATGCATCGCGCCCACTGCGAACTCTTCAAAGATCACATGGAGATGGGGGACTGCACGGTTCTCGATATCGGCGCATCGACGGGCCGTTGGTTCCGCACCATGAAGCAAGTTCTTTCCGTGAAAACTCTGGACGAGATCAAGGGCCTGAAAGTTCACGCCATTGAAAACTCGCAGCCGATGATCGACAAGCTGCAAGCCGAGTTTCCAGAAGTTACGGTCCACAACTATGAAGTGCCCTCCGACCAGCCGTTTCCGCTGTCGGCCAACGTCGTTGTCATGTTCTACCTTCTGCAGTTTGTCCCCCCGGCGCAGAAGGCGGCTGTGATGCAGTGGGTCTACGATCACACGGCCCCGGGCGGCATTGTGTTGATGGGGCAGAAGGAGACCAACTTCAACCCCGAGATGGAGCGTGTTTTCCAACTGGAGTACATTCAGTTCCGTCTGGCCAATGGCTACAGCATGGAAGAGATCACGGCAAAGACCGCAGCACTGAAGAATGCCATGTGGTGCAGCAATGAAGACGAGCTTGCCGCGATGGCGCTGAATGCCGGATTCAAGGACATGGTGCCCACTCTTCGCTGGCTTGATTTTTCGACACACGTTCTGCTGAAATGACAAAGAAACTCCCCCGTAAGCGGCCTGAGCCGGTAGATGCCGACCCCGTAGTTCCTGCCCCGGGTCGGCGTGTTAGCTTGCGCCGCAACGGGGGGTTCTCCAGCAGTGGCCTTTCCGATTCGACTGTCAGCGAAGGCACTCCTGTTGGTGGCGCAGACCTCAATGAGCAGGTTCGTCAGCTTGCGGTAGCCGCACCGGCCCCAGCACTACCGCCGCAGCAGCCTGCCGCGCAAGAGCCTGCAGTAAATCCGAGCAATGCGGAGAACTTCAACCCTGCCTCTCGTCTTGAGCAGGTTCGCCGCCGTTCTAGCGAGTATGAGCGTGAGTACCGGCTTGGCTTGATTCACCGGATGCTGATGCGCAATGTGCCGTTGGACGAGATCGCGCAGGAGCTTCAGGTATCGGTGCCTACCGTTATGCGCGACCGCGCCGAGTTGAAGCAGCGGTTGCGGGAGGCGGCTAAGGAGTTACACATTGACGAGATGGTGGGTCACAACATGGCCTACTATGACGAGGTTGCTGCGATGTCGATGCGGGCCGCGTCAAACGCGGCGACTCCTCTGCCGATGCGTATCTCGGCTATGCGTACTGCGCTGGCCGCAAACAACGACAAGCATCGTTTCTTGCAGGCAGCGGGCGTCTACGATGTTCTGCGCTTCCGTCGCGCCCCGGGCGGGGATGGCGCTACCGATATCCAGCGCATGCTGAACCTCACGGAAGAGTTGTTTGCCAACAACAATCGTGAGAACCGTGAGGCCGCACCCGCTGACCCGATGGGTCCGTTTACTGCCGCAGACATTGAGCATCTATGAGCGCAGCAGGCGGGGTAGCCCGCGTATCACGCAAGCGCAGGAAGGCCCCGGCGACCGTCGAGGAGGCCATCACAGGCCCCGTAGCGCCGCCCCCGCAGGCCGCGCCGGAGGTAGGCCCCCGCCGACAAGCCGAGATCATGGCGCGTATCAAGGAAGAGGGTGCGCGGTTTGAGAACAAGATGTTTGGCGAGATGTATGTAGCCGCTGTCGAGAACAAGTTTCTGCGCAATGACCCTCGGCTGTTCAACTTCATGCAGCATCTGGAGCAGCCGCCTGTCGATATCGAAACGTTCCTTGACTCTGACGATTTCATTGCATCGACCGACATCCAGTTGTGGCCTGAAGTGCGCAAGGCGATTGTCGAGATCAACCGCGATTGGTGGAAGGGCGGGAAGGAAGCGATCATCGAAGCTGTGTTGATGGGCGCAACCGGCACGGGTAAGACAGAGATATCCAAGATCACGCAGGCATACCACACGCATTTGCTGGGGTGTCTTAAAAATCCGCAGGCGGTCTACGGACTGCCGAAAACGACATCGATCATATTTGCGATCATGGCGGCAAAGCCGCATGTGACCAAGCGAGTCATCTACACGCCACTCCGCCGCATGCTGACGGATATGCCGTGGTTTCAGAAGCACATGCGGATTGACCCCCTGCTTGAGTCCGAGATTTATTTCACTGAAAAGAATATCCGTATCGTCATGGGCGGCGCGGATAGTGACTCCATCCTTGGTGAAGCCGTGATCGGCGGCATCATCGATGAGGTCAACTTCATGAACGTGGTTCTCAAGTCGAAGAAGGCCGAGGTCTCCACGGGGCGGGCGGGCATCTATGACCAAGCTGCGGCGATACACGGCTCTATGGTTCGTCGTAAGAAGGGCCGCTTTATCAGCCAAGGCCCGTGCATCGGGATTATCTGTGTAGCCTCCTCCACGCGCTACAAGGGCGACTTCACCGACAAGCGCAAGGCGGAGATAGCCGACCTGAACGAGACCGGCGTCTACATCTACGACCGCAAGCAGTACGAAGTCTGGCCGCAGGAACGGTATTGCGGGGAGACCTTCAGGCTGTTGGTAGGCAATGACATCTTGACTGACACACGAGTCCTGAACGAGGGTGAGCAAGTGCCCGAGGGCTCCCTTGTCCTTGATGTTCCTGTCGAATACAAGCCTGACTTTCTCCGTTCCCCGCATGACTCGCTGCGAGACATCGTGGGTATGTCCACCAGTTCGATCAGCCCCTTCTTCCGCCGCCGCTTCAAGATTCTGGAAGCTATCGACAACGGCAAGGAGAATGGCCTTGAGTCATTCCTGATCAACGACAACGTGATCTTGGGGCAGCATGGCCTGCCCGTGGTCAAGTCCGGGCATTACTGCACCAACCCCAGCCGTCCTCGCTATGTGCATATCGACTTGGCGATCAGTGGCGACCGTTGCGGTATTGCGATGGTCCGCTTTGATGGCCTTGAGCCGGTGACCCGGGAGACTGGCAGCGTCGAGATGTTGCCGAAGGCTTCTGTCGAGATGGCTGTGTCGATTGAGCCTGATGCCAACAACGAGATATCGATTGCCGAGATCAGGTCATGGGTCAAGCGGTTGCGTGACGCTTACGGCTACCCGATAAAAGCGGTAACATATGACGGCTTTGAAT
>FSSH01000217.1_pt1 | contig 108128 bp, 112 predicted proteins | sample 1166101 | NCBI WGS metagenome assembly FSSH01 (sample SAMEA32972668, study PRJEB13176) | freshwater metagenome | biome: Drinking water system; feature: Biomass in drinking water that filtered by 0.45 um membrane; material: drinking water | place: USA | collected 2012-12-20 | depth 0 m | reverse complement strand
AACTATTGTGACGCGGGGGGGTCGTAGGCCCCGCATGTCGTGCACTGCACGCTGCAGCCGTCGGGAAAATACGGATAAACTTCAGCAGGCAAGAAAAACCCTTCAGGATCACCGCATGAAGGACAATACGCAAACCGGTCAAATAGGAAATAATCTGAAATGACACTAGCAACGACCGGACCCGCTTCTTGCGAAGTTTGATCGATATGAGTGATGGTTTGTTTGAACGTTTTGACATCAGCACCAGGTTCTGGTCGTGATGTTAATGGGGTTTGTTTTGAATTTATTGCGGACATAAAAAAAGCCCTCGATGTAACACAGGTTCTCTGGAACCTTTTTGAAAAAATCCACATGTGCCCTAAACGGTGCCCTGTGGGGTTTTTTTCAACGTGTTAAACCGATGGCTTTATGATTCTTATCCTTAAGAATCAATTAGTTATCTGGTAGCGGGGGCAGGATTTGAACCTACGACCTTCGGGTTATGAGCCCGACGAGCTACCAAGCTGCTCCACCCCGCGATTGATTTGGGCAATTATACAGACCTTAAATTATTTAGCAAGCAATAAACATGCTATAAATTTAGAGCTGTAGTTTCCAAGGACATTTTCACAACTGTTTGTCCTAACCCAGACGGAGAGAATCTCTTAAAAAACGCTGATTAAACTTTTGAAACCTCAGAGAAAATCCTTGTTAGCTGAGGGTATCAGCGGAATTAATGTAACCAGAGCTTCTTGAAGCTGTTGTTAAGGCTGAATTTGTTCGATCGGTGCGCCTGCCACAATCGCGGCATTACCAGCAGCTACACCTGCACCGCATTCTGGATGACCGAATCCACTCGCACTTTTTCCGGCAGCATTTAAATCATAGATAATGTTATCCGCCGCAATGCCTGATAGACCCGTCGGCACATAATCCAACTTCAAGGTATCGCGCACCCGCCAAGCAATATTGTGGTCGGCACATGAGGTGTCGCCGCTAACACCAACCGCGCCAACCAACTTACCGGCTTCATTGTAAAGTGCCAAGCCACCGCCGAACACATTGACACCGCCAACTCGACGACCATTCATCGGATCGTCTTTTCTACCGAATTTCTTGGAATTGCCTGCATACGCCCAGTTGGTATCAACCGGATTACTATGTTGCAAACCAAACAGACTGCCACCCGGTTGAACTGCTGAATACAAATTGGCGGTAGACAAAGCCAATCCGTCTAATGAACCAGCTGGCGCGCCGGCATTTGGATTTGCGCCGGCGGTTAAGCTAAACGCATTTGCGGTGTAGGCTTTTTGCGCGGAAATCACGCGGCTGCCCAACCATTGTGCATTCAAACCGTTACCGGATCTAGCAACTGCGCAGACAATCCCATTGGCATTGACTACAGAAGCCCACATGTGAAAACCTAAACCCCCGTTAGCTTTAGCCTGAGCCGATTTAATGGCACTTTCCAGTGCGGCGTGACTGACAGGGCAGGCGGCTTCGCGACGGCCGTCATTGTCATCTCGATCGGCAAATGCAAGGTTAGAAGTTGCCGCCGCCAAAATCGACGCACAAATTAATAGTTTTTTATTCATTGTTTCACACCCGGTTTATAGTTATAAAAAGATTGACGCAATCGATGCAGGACATTTCCCTGTTCTAAAAACGTGCTACGCAGTATCCCCAAAGCGCGCTGGATTTTAGTCGGCTACTATCTTTGCGGTCAACTGAACAAAAGACTTAAACAATATGAGATATCGATCCCAAATTTTATGATTCAGATCAACAGGGTATTAATCGGCATGCTGTGTTGCACGGCGCTAGTGGTTTCAGAGGTTCACTATAAGAACGAAATCAGCCAGGCGATCATAGAGGCTTACCACCTCATCTCAGGCATCGACAACCCCTCTGTCCCAAGCAACCAGTCCAAAGCGCTACCCGCACCGCTTAAAACGCAGGTGGAGTTTATCCTGCAACAGCAATCTCAACATATAACTCAAGCGCCCATAGTGGAAGAGCTCGACGACGATGAGCGATTACAAAAGCTGGATGATGCTTTACATCAATTGGAGCAGGCGGAGGATGAATACGACCGCGAACTGGCGGTAATGTATCTGGGCGAATTGAGGGGCGCAGCAGCCAAACAAGGCCTTCTCACGGCGTTGAATGACGACTCAAGCCTGGTCGTCACGCAGGCCATACGCCAAATCAACAACTGGCAGGACCCGTCTGCACGTACCGATATGTTGCTTGCCGCACTGGCTAGTGAGAACCCGGAAACTGTGGAACAAACCCTGCTGACCATCAATGTGGTCAGCGATAAAAGACTGATCGCCCGCTTAAAACAGCTGGGCAAACATAACAACGGCGAGATCAGAGACGCGGCAAAGTTGGCGTTAAACCTAGCGCCTTAGCGGCTGAAAACTTTAAAACCAAATCCGCAACATTAGTGCCGCAAAAATCCCGGCCACCACGTCGTCCAGCATAATGCCAAAACCGCCGTGCACATGCCTATCCAGCCATCGGATAGGCCAGGGCTTGACGATGTCGAACAACCGAAACAAGACAAAACCGGCCAACAAACTCTGCCAGGAATGGGCTATCCCGACCATCGTTATCAAAAATCCAGCGATCTCATCCCACACGATCCCGCCGAAGTCGTGGACTTCCAGTTTTTGCGCGGCCACGTCGCAGATAAAAATACCCGCAACAATAACCACCAAAGTGCTTAGCGCATAAACCCACGCGCTGGTTTGCAGCAACACCAGGTAAAGCGGAATCGCGGCAATAGTGCCCATCGTGCCGGGCATCGCTTTCGACAGACCGGATCCAAAACCGAATGCCAGAAACAACGTTGGATCTTTTACAATCTGCCAAGCACCTAAACGGCTGTGACCGTAATGCTCTCTAAGAAAAATGCTCAAAACCCTTCACCTCGAATATCTCTGAGCGCCCGGCCCGGCTAATCCGCAAACCGGACTCTGCTTCAATACGACCGACACATGTAGCCGCCGGGAATGATTCCGCACAATTCTCGGGCACGGTAAAACACAATTCGTAATCGTCGCCGGCAATCAAGGGCATGTGCCAATCACCACTGCGATGAATGAATTGTCTGACGGAAGCGGATAAGGGCAAGCTATCCCATTCCAAGCACGCGCCCACCCGGCTTCGTTCCAGAATATGCCCTAAATCGGCGGCTAAACCATCGGAAATATCGATACAGGCGTTGGCGATGCCGCGCAACGCCAAGCCTTCCGTAACCCGCGGCTGCGGTTGGTTAAAGCAGCGCAAAGCCACTTCGGGATCGGTGCAGTTATAGCCTTGTTTAATTTTCAGCCCCAAACCGGCATTGCCGAGCTGACCGGTAACATATATCAAATCACCGACCTGGGCACCCGATCGCAATAGCGCCCTACCCTCTGGCACCATTCCCATCGCCTGCACCGTCAACGTCAACGGTCCGGAGGTGGTATCGCCACCAATTAGATCGACATTGTGCTGACGAGCCAGATTGATAAATCCTCGCGAAAAAGCTTGCAGCCAAAGTTCATCGGCTTGCGGTAAGGTCAAAGCCAAGGTTACTGCAAACGGCTCAGCACCCATCGCCGCCAAGTCGCTGAGATTAACCGCCAGCAATTTATGCCCCAGTGACTCAGGATCGGCATCAGCAAAAAAATGCACATTCTCAACCATAGTATCGGCGGTCACCGCCAATTGGTAGCCTGTCGGGATACTCAGCAAGGCGCAGTCATCGCCAATACCAAGTTCGGTGAATGGGTGCCTGGGAGCATGTACCGCAAAATAACGGCGGATCAGATCGAATTCGGCGACCGCCATCAGTTTTGAATTTTCGCCTGCTTGGCGGCGATCTCGACAGCGCGCTGTTTCTGGGCGACTTTATCGAGAATACCATTGACGTATTTATGACTGCCGTCGGCACCGAAATCCTTAGCCAGGTTGACGCCTTCGTTAATGATTACTTTATAGGGGGTTTCCAGGCGGTTGATTAACTCGTAGGCACCGATACGCAGAATAGCGCGCTCCACCGGATCAATTTTTTCCACCGGTCGATCTACAAATTCAGCCAGCGCTGCATCGATCACATCCAGCTGTTTCGGCACACCCTGAAACAACTCGGTGAAATAGCTTTTTTGCGCGCCTTTCAAATGCTCTTCTTCCAAGAAATAGGTTTCGATGCGGATCAAACTCTCGCCGGACATTTGCCATTGATACAGGGCTTGTACCGCGCACTTTCTGGCGTTGGTTTTTGCTTGACTCATTAATTGCTCTGGTTTTGATCGGCTAAGGCGTTGAACAGACTGACCATTTCGATGGCCGATAGCGCTGCTTCCGCGCCTTTGTTACCGGCTTTAGTGCCGGCACGTTCGATCGCCTGTTCTATGCTGTCTACCGTTAACACGCCAAAAGCTACCGGCACATCATATTGCAACGAAACCTGCGCTATTCCTTTTACGCATTCGCCAGCTACATATTCAAAATGCGGTGTACCGCCGCGAATTACCGCACCCAAAGCGATAATAGCATCGTATTTTTTGCTGGCGGCAATCCGTTGCACCACCATCGGTAATTCAAAAGCGCCCGGCGCTTTAACAAGGGTGATGTGGTTTTTATCCGCGCCATGACGAACTAATGCATCGATTGCGCCGCCTTCCAATTGTTCGACGATAAAACTATTAAAGCGTGAAGAAACGATGCAAAACTTGCCGCCTTGCGCGGCAAAATTACCTTCCAGAGTAGTGACTGTCGCCATGTGTTTACCTGTTGTTAAATGATTGAAATCGTGCAAAACGTGTCGGAGGCATTCGACCCGAATTTAATGCGTTGAATCGATATGCTCGACTACTTCTAAATCGAAGCCGGATAAGCCTATGTATTTTTTCTGGGCGCCCATCACTTTCAAGCGTCTGACCCCCAAATCCGCCAAGATGCGCGAGCCGGCACCCGTGGTGCGCCAGTCCGAATCGGCACTCAAGTCTTGGTTGTGTTTAACGCCGTGATCCTGCATTTGATAAGCGTGGATCAGTTCGACCAAGTCTTTGTTATTTTCTTTTTGACGGATGATCACTAATACGCCGCGACCGGCTTCGGATATATTTTTCAAAGCTTCCCGAACCGGCAAACTAGAATCGCTACGCTTCGAAAACAGCAGATCGTCGATTAAATTGCGGGCGTGGACACGCACCAGTACCGGTTCATCGCCGGCAACATTGCCCATCACCAAGGCCAGATGCACATTATCATCGTTGCAGTCTTGGTAAGCGTACAACCTGAATTCGCCAAATTCGGTCGGATACGCGCATTCGCTGATGCGCTCCAGGGTGTTTTCGTGCTTGATGCGGTAATGGATCAAATCGGCGATCGTGCCGATTTTCAGATTATGCTGCTCGGCGAAGACTTCCAGATCAGGCCTGCGCGCCATTGAACCGTCGTCGTTCAATATTTCCACGATAACCGCCGCTGGCTCGACACCCGCCAATCGGGCCAGATCGCAACCCGCTTCCGTGTGACCAGCCCGATTTAACACGCCGCCGGCCTGGGCCATCAGCGGAAAAATATGGCCCGGTTGCACCAAATCACTAGGCTGAGCCTGTTTTGCCACTGCGGCCTGAACGGTTAATGCGCGATCAGCGGCGGAAATACCCGTTGTCACGCCCGAAGCAGCCTCTATCGATACGGTGAAATTGGTGGTGTAGGGGGTATTGTTGTCGGTGACCATCAAGGGCAAACGCAATTGCTGGCAGCGTTCGCGGGTCAATGTCAGACAAATCAAACCACGCCCGTATTTGGCCATGAAATTTATGTCTTCAGGCCGGGCAAAAGCCGCCGCCATCAACAAATCGCCCTCATTTTCGCGGTCCTCATCGTCCATGATGATGACCATTTTGCCTTGGCGAAGGTCGTCGATGATTTCTTCTATGCTATTCATTTAATAAAGCCTGCGTTTAGTAATAAGGCCTCGGTCACGCCGCCTTGACTGTAAGCTGCCGCTTCGCCTTGCATGAGGCGCTCCAGATAGCGGGCAAGCAAATCGACTTCCAGGTTCACCTCGCCGCCTACCTCCGTGCTGCCCAAGGTGGTTTCTTGTAAGGTATGCGGCACGATGTTCACGGCAAAATAAGCACCGTCCACGCAATTTACAGTGAGACTGATGCCATTGATGCAAATCGAGCCTTTCTCGGCAATATATTTGGCCAGCGAGTCCGGCACTTTGAACTTGAAGCGAATTGAGCGGCCATCGGCCTGCTTCTCGACTACTTTGCCGATCCCATCGACATGACCGCTGACGATATGTCCGCCCAGCCGACTGGTTGGCGTCATCGCCAACTCCAGATTGACCGGGGTACCGGTACTTGCGGTCTTTAAGGTTGTGCGCGATAAAGTCTCGTTAGAGACGTCTGCGCAAAAATAATGTGCGCCCAATTCGACGGCGGTCAGGCAAACGCCGTTTACCGCAATGCTATCGCCCAATGCACAGTCGCTCAGCGACAGTTTGCCGGTATCGATAATTAACCGGCAATCACCACCCTTTGGCTGAATGGCCTTGATCTTGCCAACTGCTAAAATAATTCCGGTAAACATGATAATGAATAGTTGAAGGAAAAAAGTCCGGAGCCGTTAGCGCGGAGTTGATTCGGAGGGCTGCTTGGGCGCAGCAGTGTCCGGGTCTTTCTTTAGCGTCTTGGAGGGCCGGCGATACACATCCACCGTTTGGTAGGTACCACTGTGATAGTCGTAAATCTCAATTTCGTGCTTTTCGCCAATCAATTTACCGCCTTCAATCTGCATACTACTGGTTTCCGACTTGTTGTCTTCATCCGCCTTCACCCAACCAGGGAATATGCAAATTACTAATAAAATGCCGAGGATAGTTTTCATGGTTTCAATCGGTTTTTGCTTGGTAACGTAATCTTAAATCCGGCCCAATTTGCCGGGCTTCTATCAGACGCAAGGTGATTTTATCCTGCATGGTAAGCATACCCGATAGACTAAATAGGCCGCGCGCCTGATCACCCAATACGCAGGGGGCCATATAAATCAACCACTCGTCAATCAGTCCGCTCTCGAGCAGCGCGCCGTTCAAGGTGGCACCGGCTTCTATCAACACCGAATTAATCTGTAACTCGGCAAGCAGTTTGAAAACCAGCGCTAAGGCAACGCGGCCATTCTGCGCATCGACCTGAAACACTTTACAGCCCACGTCGCGTAATTTCTGCTGTTTCAGTGCATCGTCGCTACAGGTCATAATCCAGACATCAACGGCATTTTCCAGCAGTCTTGCAGATAATGGCATCCGCAATTGCGAATCCAGCACGACTTTGACCGGCTGCACCACATCGAAATCGACGCGGGCATTCAATCGCGGATCGTCGCTTAATACCGTATCAATGCCGGTGACAATCGCGCTGCTGGCGGCTCGCCAATGCTGGACATCTTGTCTGGAAAGGGCGGACGTGATCCATTGACTGTCGCCGGACGCCAGTGCGGTGCGACCATCCAAGCTCATGGCCAGCTTGCTGCGTATCCATGGCAAACCTCGCGTCATACGCTTGAAAAATCCTTGATTCAGTTTCTCGGCCTCTTGCTGCAACACGCCGACCAACACCTCGATACCAGCTTCACGGAGCTTTTGCAAACCGCGCCCTGCCACCAAGGGATTGGGATCCTGCATCGCCACCACGACTCGGCTAATGCCCGCCGCAATTAGTGCATCGCTGCAGGGACCGGTCTTACCGTGATGACTACAAGGCTCAAGGGTTACATAGGCCGTCGCGCCTTGCGCGTTATCTGTTTTGCTCAGTGCATCCACTTCGGCATGGGCAAACCCAGCGGGTTGGGTCCAACCCTCGGCAATTACAATCTCATCCTTTACCAATACACAGCCGACATGCGGATTGGGATCGGTCGTGTACCTGTGGGTTTCGGCCAATTTTACGGCACGCGCCATGTGGTCTGCATCTTGACTAAACGTCATGCTTTTGCAGATTCTCTATCATCGCGGTGAATTCTGAGACGTCCTGGAAACTACGATACACCGAGGCAAAGCGCACGAAGGCGACATGGTCCAGTGCTTGCAGCTCATGCATCACCAGTTCGCCCAGTTCACGAGCAGGAATCTCGCGTTCGCCCTTCGCCGTGAGGGCTTTTTTGATCCGGCTAAGGGCCGCTTCTACCGCATCAACTTGTACAGGGCGCTTTTCCAGTGCCCTTTGCATACCAGCCCGCAGTTTGGCTTCGTCAAAACTTTGCCGGGCACCGTTTCGTTTAATGATGCGCGGCAAGGTCAATTCGACCACCTCAAAAGTGGTAAACCGCTCTTTACATGACACGCATTCGCGGCGGCGTTTGACTTGATCGCCTTCGTCGGCCAAGCGGGTATCGATTACCCGGGTATCTTGAGCTGAGCAAAACGGACAACGCATAATAAAGAGCCAAATCGATATTCAAAGGGCGGCCATTTTATTACAGAATGACTTTATATTGAAATCGGCTAATAAACCGCAGTTCATTCTTTCAATATCCCTGGGGCTACCGAGCGGATATGCACATCACGTTGCGGATACGGTATCTCGATATGATGGGCCAGCAAGGCTTCGTATATCTCCGTGTGCAGGCGATGCGTCACAACCACCCTATCGCTAAGTTCGCGGACAAACACATTAATTTTGAACTGCAGGGCGCTATCGCCAAAACCGACAAAGATCACAAGCGGTTCCGGGTCGCTTAGCACTTGTTCAACGCTTTTTACCGCATCGGCCAGAATTTGCTCTACTAAGTCCACATTGGAGCCGTAGGCCACGTCGACGGGTACGACCACTCTGGTCACCGTGTCCGTCAAAGTCCAGTTAATCAAACGGTCGGTAATGAAGGTTTTATTCGGCACCACCAATTCTTTTCTGTCCCAATCGACAATATGCGTGGCCCGCATCTGAATCCGACTGACCCGACCGGTGACATCGCCCACCGTGACCGTATCCCCCACTCGAATCGGTCGTTCGAACAGCAAGATGATACCCGATACCAGATTAGCGAAAATTTCCTGCAAACCAAAACCCAAACCTACCGAGAGCGCAGCCACTAACCACTGCACTTGCGACCAACTACCGCCCAGTTCGTTGGCAACCGCCAGAAAGGCGATCGCTATCAGGGAATAACGCACCAATTGTATTAAGGCATAACGACTACCTGCGGCAATCGCGAATTTCCCGGCAGTTATCAAATCCACCAAAGCGGGAAAGTTGCTGGCAAACACGAAGGCGAGACCGCTATAGACCAAACAAATCAACAAGTTGATTAGAGTGATCGGCGCCAATGTTTCCTTGCCTTCCACCATCTGAGTATGTTGCCAAAGCACGACCTGATCGAACACAGTCAAAGCCGGCAAAATGCCACTCCATATCATCCAGAAACCCACCAGCATGATGATGGTTACCACTGTAATCAATAACTTATGGCTTTGCTGATTGATTTTTGAAATATCCAGCAACTGCTCTTCGACCGGATACCCGCCTTCCAAGTTGGCACTACTGGCAGCGGCTTGCTCGACCTGTTTACGTTTCTGCTGCGCATTTTTTAAGGCCAATTGCCGTTCGGTATTTCGCAGCCAACGCAACACCAACCCTTCAAACAAGACGGTGACAAAAATCAACCTTAGCGATAGCAAAAGCTTTTCCTGCAATTCCAGTGCACTTTGGTAATAGCCCGCCACCGCAAAACCGATGATGACCAGCGGCGTCAATACGGAGACACCGTACCAAAGGTAACGCAAACTGCTCAACCAGCCATCGGATTGCTGATAAAAACTTTTTCCTAAGCCGGTCATCGGTTGCGTGAGGCGATGTAACACGTAGCTGATCATCAGCATCATCAGGATCATAGCGGTTCTACCCAAAGCGTGACTATGCTCCGAGAATAGATCGCTGCCGGTCATCGCGGTGATAAACACGCAAGGCACCAGTACAAATCGCGCCCATTTCATTTGACCATACAGCAAACGGACTGCATGTTCCTGCCATTGCAACAAAGCGTCCGCCACACCACCCGGTTTGAACAAACGAAATACGAATTGCACTATGCATACTGACACAGCCGCCGCAGTCAGGCCTTCGGCAAAAGCATGGCTGAACAGATTGGCCCGGGCATTCAAAATTAAGACCAAGGCCACCCAGACCATGAACAACGGTCCGGACAAGGAGAGCAATAGCACGTAAAACAAGCTGGACAAAATCTCGCCAAACTCATGATTCACCGCTTTTTTCTCCAGCAACTCCGTCAAGCGCTGTTTAAACCCGGCACGGAAGCGCCAGTGGAATATCGCGATACTTATGCCGCCAAGTAGTAACAGCGGGAAATGGCTAATGCTGTCCCAAAAACTGCTCGCCACCCCCAACCAGTTGCCCGGCCCCATAAACCACAACAGAGATGAGAAAATATCTTGTAGGAAATATTTGTCGATCACCGGCGCGCTCGGCACCCAAAGCAAGCGCTGATCCAAAAAAGCGCTAAATTTGTCCGCCATACCCAGCATTTGCTGCAAACTAAAATCGACATCGCCCAACACTCGACTGTATTCGTTGTAACCGTTAGCCAGTCTCACCACGAGATCTTTCTGATCGCTCAGCAACATGCGCAGTTCGGTGCGCAGTATCAGCTTCTCCGAATCGGGGATGCTCTCCGACAACTCGGCAATCCGTGTCAGCAACAGTTGGTTAATATCGAGCAAACCTTTTTTGGCTTCATCCAGCTTGAACATTTCCAAACTCGCCAAGGCTATCTGATTTTGAACCTCATCGCTCAAGGTGGCGTATTGCTTGCGCTGCGGCAAATTTCGGCGCTGTTCGCGCAACAGATTACCTAAGGCAGGACTTAAACCCGCAAGGCTAATTTTCTGCTCTGCGCTTTGGAAATCTTTTTCCAGTTGTTTATAACGAACGTCGATTTCATTTTTTTGGAGCGAGTACTGCTCCATGTTTTTATTGATTTCCTGCAAACTGCGGTTGAATTGCATATTTTCTTTGGTGGCAGCCCGGATCAACGGGTGTTTGCCTTCCGCATCCTTCTCGGCCTGCAATAATGCTGCCTGTTCTTTGTCGGTTTCCTGCTGGCGCCTCTCAAGCAGAAAATTGTCGAGATCGGCAATCACTAAACTCTGCTGCTCACGTTGCAAGGTCAACAGGTGAACCCGGTCCTTATTAGCTTGCAGCTGCAAGGGGTTGCTAAGACTTTCCAGTTCCAGGGTTTTCAATGTACTGTTAAGCAGACGAATTCGGGTATCCAGTTGAATTTGTCCGGCCTCTTTTTGATAGAGATTATCGCCCGCCTTGGAAGGCAGGGTCTGTTGCTCATGCAGACTGAAAGCCTGTTTGCTCTTGATTTCAGAGACTTTTTCCCGAATCAATTGCGGGTGTCCACTTAATTCCCCCACAGTGGCTTCGATGCGGCTAATTTCGGCGTCCAAATCACTCAGCCGAGTTTTTTCGATCAGCAGACGCTGCTCCAACTCATCCGTCGGAAAAATCGCCAACCTCTCGGACTTGCGATTTTTTAAATTGCTTTCGGCCTCGGCTATTTGTCTTGCCAATTGCTTAATTTCGAGCGGCAAACTGTTTAAAGCTTGCTTGAAGGATTCGGCTTGCGCCTCCTGCGCATCAAGTTCGTTGAGGTTGTCCTCGCTCTCGTGATAAGCCGCCAGAACCCGGCTCTTTAGCTCTTCGGACACATTTTGTTTGTCTTTTAGGGTCTGAATACGTTGTTGAATATCCGCAAGCGATAGGGCCTTAATCGTCGGTTTTTGATTTGCGGCGTGGGCAAGGTTTAAACTGATCAGCAATAAGAGCAAACAAAAAGCAAAGCCGGATCTTAAAATATTAGATTTCATGCGTTGGCTAGATAACAAAACAAAACTAATGGACTCATTATAAGAATGGAAAACAGGTTGAGTGAATTGGAAGGTGTTATTAAATACCGCCTAGAACATCAGTATGCCGAGTTAGGCGCTCAGCTCTATATCAGCGAACTCAATGCCTGGCGCAGTCTGTTTTACCGTTTGCGGCTGGTGGGTCAAATCCCCGAAAAGTATGGTGGACTGGGCTTCGGCAACATTAGTAGACGCCTGGTTCCCGGGGAGCAAGGGTTTTTAATCTCCGGTACTCAAACCGGACATTTACCGGTGCTTAACAAACAACACTTTGCACTGATCACCAGCGCATCACCAGAAGCCAATGCGATCCAGTCTCGTGGTATATCGCAACCGTCCTCAGAAGCGCTCACCCACGCCAGCGTTTATCGGCAACCCCCTTCTATCTGCGCCGTAGTGCACGTTCACTGCACAGAATTGTGGCTGCATAGCGACAGGCTTGCACTAGCTTATACGTCTGAAAACGTACCTTACGGGACCCCGGAAATGGCGAGAGCAGTCGCTAGGCTGTTTGACTCGGGTAGGCTACAACACGCGGGAATATTCAGCATGCTCGGCCACGAAGACGGGATTGTGGCATTTGGCAGGACTTTATGCGAAGCCTCCCAACTATTGATCGAGCAATTCGCCAAAGCCATTGCTATTGAGCAAAACCAGGCGCGGCTTTAGAGTACCTTCATTCATCAGCATTTATTAATTTTCTCTCATGCCAGAAATTATCATATACACAGCAAAACTCTGCCCATACTGCACCATGGCTAAAAAACTATTTGATCGAAAAGGTGTTGGCTATACCGAAATCAATGTCGATGCTCAGCCAGGGCTACGCGAACAAATGATGGAAAAAACCAAGCGGCGCACTGTACCGCAAATCTACATCGGCGAACGGCACATCGGCGGTTTTGACGATTTACATGCTTTGGATATGAACCACGAGTTGGATCCGTTATTAAACGCTTGAAACGATCAACAATCGCTGTAAGTGACTTTCATTTGTTACCGTATGACACCCTGGTCCCGATCATGCAGACTGAGGTGCTTGTGTTAGATTAACGCTACGCTGTCAGATTTATTCAATGCCGGCATAGGCCCACCGGGTAGCAGTGCATCGGCTGTTCCACCCCAGCCGCAACATCCATTTCGCCTGCGTTGGCTACGCTAACCAGGGTATTCGTGCCTTACTTGACGACGACCAACTGCAGACCCATTCTGGTGAGCAGTTCATTGCTTTCGACCCAAATCACTTTACCCAATGCGCTCAATCCGAGCTCTGCAACCAACAACTTGACCGGTGCGTTAACTTTAATGCACGGATGATTACCCGCCAGCTTCAGACACATACCCTCCACCGAACGATTCACACCTTCCACGCTGAAACGCTCTTTGTCGATGAAAAGTTCTGCTTTAAAGGCCTCCGGTTTGCGGTACCCGCGCCGCTTGCGCCAGAGTTTGTGGGCATTATGCACGACATCGCGAAACTCCAAGCCCATCATGATGCGGTTACGTTCACGTTTCACCCACACAATGTCGACCTCGCCGGCCAACATCAATTCCGCAACAAAAATTTCCGCCTGTCGATCTTCGTTCAGTAATGCTTCAAAATCCTGGATCGTGGTTAGCAAATCACCAGGACTAACTTCCACCATCGCACCTTTCAACGACACATCGTAGCAATTGAGTTGTAGGGTCTCCCCTCCCACGAATAGTTGCCCTTCCGCGTTAAAGTTCTTTCGGTATTCTTTTCTATCCTGAAACATGATCGCAATCTCTCTATAACGTCGGTCAAAGATAGCTTAATTTTTAATTTACGTCGCACGACGGCAGGCTTTACCTGCTAAACGCGTTAGTAATGCGTCAATCCGTTAAGCAAATCGGCCTTGATATCGTCGATATTTTCTAAACCCACCGAAATCCTCACCAAGCTGTCTTTAATGCCGGCGTCGGCTCGCGCTTCCGGGGTCAAACGGCCATGGGTAGTGGTTGCGGGGTGGGTGATGGTGGTTTTGACATCACCCAGATTAGCGGTGATGGATAGCATGCGGGTTGAATCAATCAGCCGCCAAGCATGCTCCTTACCACCTTGCAGCTCAAAACTGACCACAGCGCCAAAATGGGTCTGCTGACGCTTAGCCAACTCATGCTGGGCATGCGAGACCAAACCCGGATAATGGACTTTAGCCACCGCTGGTTGTTGCTCTAGCCATTTGGCCAGTTCGAACGCATTATCACAATGCGCTTTCATACGCAGCGCTAGGGTTTCAAGACCGCCCAAAAACACCCAGGCATTGAACGGGCTCATTGTCGCCCCGCCGGTCCGCAGATAGGGATACACGTATTTTTCCATCAACTCTTCGTTACCTACCACGGCACCGCCAACGCAGCGTCCCTGACCATCGATGTATTTGGTGGTGGAATGGACCACCAAATCAGCGCCCAAAGTCAATGGCTGCTGCAAGATCGGCGTGCAGAACACATTATCGACCACTAACAACACCCCGTGCCGATGGGCAATGTCCGCCAACGCGCGAATATCGGCAATTTCGATTAAAGGATTGGAGGGCGTTTCCAGAAATAAAAAGCGTGTGTTAGGCTTAATCGCCGCTTCCCAGGCCGCCGGCTCGGTCAGACTAACGAAATCGGCCTCGACCCCAAACTTGCCGAAATAATTCTGAAATATCAGTACCGTATTGCCGAACACGCTACGCGAACAGACCACATGGTCGCCTGCCTTCAGTAAAGCCATACCCACCGCCAAGATGGCGGCCATGCCCGACGCAAACGCCAGACAACGCTCACCATTCTCCAAATAGGCTAATCGCTCCTGAAACGCGCTGACGGTCGGGTTGGTAAATCGCGAGTAGATATTACCGGGCTGCTTGCCGGTAAACCGCAATGCGGCTTCTTCCGCCGATTTGAAGACATAGCTGGAGGTGGCGAAAATCGGAATGCTATGTTCGTCTTCATGAGTACGTTTATGCCCGGTACGGATGGCTTGGGTCTCCTGGGCATAGTCCTGCCAATCAAATTCACTCATCTTGCGTCCTGTTACTTTGCAACTTGCATCTCTATGATAAAGCTGCTGCTGTTGCGCATCTCCTGCGCATTGTCATTGCGCAAGGCTTCTATGCGCGCCAGATAAGCATCGTCAATATCGCCTGTAATGTAATCATGACTGAAGCATGAGGTATCGAAATGTTTAATGCCCGGATTACCTCTGCCGACCGCCTCAATCAAATCGTGCAAGTCTTGATAAATAAGCTTGTCGGCACCCAAAGCTCGGCAAATCTCATCTTCGGAACGATCATGCGCGATTAATTCATGCGCTGCCGGCATATCGATCCCGTATACATTGGGATAACGTACCGGTGGCGCCGCAGACGCAAAATACACCTTATTGGCGCCGGCATCGCGGGCCATCTGGATAATCTGTTCAGAGGTCGTGCCGCGGACAATGGAATCGTCCACCAGCAACACGTTCTTGCCGTCGAATTCCAGCGAGATGGCATTGAGCTTTTGCTTGACCGACTTTTTGCGCATTTTTTGCCCGGGCATGATGAAAGTCCGGCCGATATAGCGGTTTTTCATAAACCCTTCGCGAAACTTCACGCCCAGGTCGTGAGCAATCTGTGAAGCGGCGGTGCGACTGGTATCGGGAATCGGAATGACCACGTCGATGTCATGATCCGGCCACTCCCGTTGAATTTTTTCGGCCAGTTTTCGCCCCATCCGCATTCTGGCTTTGTACACCGAAATATTGTCGATAATCGAATCCGGTCGTGCAAAATAGACATATTCAAATATGCACGGACAGTGATCGACTAATTCTGTGCATTGCTGAGTATGTAGCTGGCCGTCTGCTTCGATAAACACGGCCTCGCCCGGCTCAATGTCGCGAATCAACTGAAAATCCAGCACATCCAGCGCCACGCTTTCCGAAGCGATCATGTAATCGGTGCCATCCTCGGTTTTGCGTTGTCCAAACACGATGGGCCGAATACCGTGCGGGTCACGGAAGCCCAATACGCCGAACCCTGCGATCATCACTACTACCGCGTAGGCGCCACGGATACGTTTATGCACCGCACGGACCGCTTGAAACACATCGTCCACGGTCAATTTCAGCTTGCCGAATTGCGCCAACTCATGGGCAAAGACGTTCAACAACACTTCCGAATCAGAATCGGTATTGATGTGGCGTTGATCATCCATGAACACCTGATATTTCAGTTCTTCGGTGTTAGTCAAATTGCCGTTGTGCGCCAGCGTCAAGCCGAACGGCGAATTGACATAAAAAGGCTGGGCTTCCGCCGAACTGGTACAGCCCGCGGTGGGATAACGCACATGAGCGATACCCATATTGCCTTTTAATTTCATCATTTGCTTGCTGGAAAATACATCCCGCGCCAAACCATTATCTTTGCGCAAGTGCAAACGACTGCCATCACAAGTAACTATACCGGCAGCATCCTGGCCGCGATGTTGGAGTACTGTCAGGGCGTCGTACAAATCCTGATTAACACTTTGATTGGAAACAATAGCGGCAATACCACACATAGTAGATCCGAGTTATCGATAATGGATGTAATCCGCCAAACCAGTCGGGGTGTGCGTTTTTAACCACACAGCCATAGCTTGGAACGGAGGGATGAGAAGGGATTGTTTCCACCAGGGATCTTCCGGCAACGGCGTTAAACCGGCCAGCATCACCAATATAGAAACCAGTACCGCCCCCCGGGCAATACCGAACAACATACCCAGCAAACGATCACTACCGGTCAAACCGGTTTTTTCTATCAACTGACTCAGCAAAAAGCTGATTAAACTGCCCAATATTAAGGTGGCGAAAAACAATAAAGCAAACGCGGCGGCAATTCTGGCGGACGGATAGCTGATAGTCGCTTGCAGCAATACCGCTAGATCTCGGCAATACTGTATAGCTATCCAAACCGCGACCATCCAAAGTACCAGTGCAAAGGCTTCTTTGATGAAGCCGCGCATCAGCCCCATTATCGCCGAAATCCCGATAATCGAGATAATCACGTAATCCACCCATAGGAGCTTGGTCCAAGGCACAAAATCCAGCATGGTCTATCAGGCTAATCCAAGCAATACGTCAATTCATTCGTCCGCAGAAACAAAACTATTGACGTTAATTTGCGCCAGTTTGGCCTTCACAGCCTGGGCCTTGACTTTATCGACGATAGGCCCAATCCGCACTTTGAACACGGTACCTTTATCGCTGGCAACCTCTTTGACTGAAGCGGCAAAACCTTGCTGCTTCAAGTTATCTTGCAAACTGACTGCGTTAGGCTTCTGACTGAAGGTACCCACTTGCAAATACCAGCGGTTGCTGTCTTCGGCAGAAGCAGTTAGAGCTTTCGTGGTGGGGGCAACTACGGCTGGCGGCGCAGGCGTTGCAACCGCCTCTACTTTGGGTTGAGGCAGTTTATTGACCGGCTTTAAAACTTTCGGCGCTGGGCTAACCGCTTGCAAAGGTTGAACGGCAGGAGCCGGCAACTTGCTCGGTTTGCTGACTACCGGCGGCACATCTTCGGCCTCTGCGGGTTCCTCATCAAGTTGCGATGCTGTAGCCGCTGGTGCTGCCGCTTTGGCAGCCGGAAGACTTGGCTTCAGCGGCACCGTGTCCTTGGCGGATAACTTAACTTGTGGCTTAGGTGCTTCCAATTCGGCTTCGGACTCGCCTTCTTCTAGCACTTTCACCTCCTGCTTGGGTGGGTTAGCCGCTGGCAGGTTTTCCGCAACCTCCTCAACTTTTTCAGGTAGAGGCATAATTTCTACGTCCTGAGCCTTCGCGGGTAGCTCGGGGATTTTCAATTCATTGATACTTTTACCGGTTTCGTCGATGGGGTCGTCGAATAACATAGGCACGAAAATCGCCGCCAACGCGGTAATCACCGCCGCACCAATCAATCGCTGCTTTAACTCTTGATCCATTCTTGTCACCTCTAAGAAAACTTCGATAAATATTCTGAAACTAGAAAAAAAGAACCAAAAATCAAAAGCAACTCGTCTTGCCTGACATTTTGTCGGGCCGCTTGAAATGCCTCAGTAAAATCGGCAAAACCGCTACGGACATTGTCCAGGCCTTGTTGCTGAAAGATGGTTTCTAACATATCCGGACTTGCAGCGCGAGGATTAACCAGTGGCGCCAAGTACCAATAGGCCACCTTATCCCGCATCATATTCAATACGCCGGCAATATCTTTGTCGCGCATCATCGCAAAAACTGCGTGAATTCTGATCTCGGGGAAATATTCATGCAAATAGTCGATTAAGGTTTGCACCGCCTGCGGGTTATGCCCTACATCGAGCAAAATTCTCGGCTCGCCGGCAATCAACTGAAAACGCCCCCGCAACTGCGCACTGTGGACACCTTGCCGAATCGCGTCGTCACTGACGGCCAATAATGGCTGTAGAGCGTTTATGGCCATAATCGCAGCCGACGCGTTTCTGTACTGGTGCTCGCCCTTAAACGCCGGCGATGGCAACTGACGAATTTCCGTCTCCGCACAACGCCATTCCCAGTTATTCAACTGTTTACGATAGGTGAATGCGTTGCCCATTTGCCGCACTACCGCGCCCACTTGCTCCGCGGTTTCGATGACGGAGCGGGGCGCTTGCTGATCGCCGACTATTGCCGCCACACCTCGCCTGAAAATACCGGCTTTTTCCCGTCCGATGGCGTCTTCGGTGTGCCCCAGCCAGTCCACATGATCGAGGGCTATGGTGGTCACCACAGCGGCATCGGGATCGACTATATTCACTGCATCCAGTCGGCCGCCCAAGCCAACTTCCAGCAACTGTATATCCAAATCGGCATCGGCAAAAATACTCAAAGCGGCCAAGGTACCAAACTCGAAATAGCTCAAACTGGTGTCGCCGCGCGCCGCATCGATGCGGGTAAACGCCTCGCAAATTAACGCATCCTCAACAGGTACGCCATCAATACGAATCCGTTCGTTATATCGCAAAATATGCGGCGATGTGTAAGCGCCAACCCGATAGCCGGCGGAGCGATACATCGCTTCGAGAAAGGCTACACAGGACCCCTTGCCATTCGTACCGGCAACCGTGATGGTCGGCGGTTTTTTTTGCTTGGGATTAAGCTGCCGATAAACTCCCGCGACCCGCGCCAAACCCAGATCGATAGGCCGAGGGTGCAGTTTCTCCTGCCAATCCAACCAGGCATGCAGCGACTCAAAACGTGTCATTTCGACCGGATTTATTCCTGATACTGCTGACTATTGCTTTCACCCTGATTGCTTAAAGGCTCACTGTTGGGCACGCTGGTTTCGGTCGCGTCCGCATCGGGGCGTCCGGCACACATGATAGCCAGAATGCTAGCTATTCTAGCGCGCATCTCACGGCGATCAATAATCATGTCTATTGCGCCGTGCTCCTGCAGAAATTCGCTGCGCTGAAAACCCTCCGGCAACTTTTCCCGCACCGTTTGTTCGATCACCCTTGGACCGGCAAAACCGATCAAGGCATCGGGCTCGGCCACGTTAATATCGCCCAACATCGCCAGACTAGCCGAAACGCCGCCCATGGTTGGGTCAGTCATGAACGAAATATAAGGGATGCCGGCTTCAGCGAGTTTAGTTAGGGCCGCACTGGTTTTAGTCATTTGAAACAGCGAGAACAAACTCTCTTGCATCCGAGCCCCACCGCTCGCAGTAAACACTATGAAGGGCACGCCGAGGCGCAGACTTTCGTTTACGCCCCGCACAAAACGCTCGCCAACCACCGAACCCATAGAACCGCCCATGAAACCGAAATCAAACGCCGCAGCGACAATACCCGCACCTTGCAGGGTACCTTTCATCACCACCAACGCATCGTTCTCGTTACTTTGCTTTTGCGCCTGACTGATACGGTCTTTGTAACGTTTACTGTCCTTGAATTTCAAGGGATCGCTAGGTTTTAAACCCGCGCCGATTTCTTGACGACCGTCTTCGTCCAGAAACATATTCAGCCGTTTGCGCGCGGAAATGCGCAAATGGTGGTCGCATTTTGGACAAACGCTTAAATTTTTCTCTAACTCGGCATTAAACAAAATCGCATCGCAACGCGGACACTTATTCCACAAGCCTTCAGGCACGGTGGTTTTCTTCTGCGAGGATTCAGTTCTGATGGCAGAGGGAACCAGTTTTTCAAACCAACTCATTCGGGGTAGTCTCCGCTTAAAAGCTTATACATCCATGGCTTCGCGCATGGATTTCAATAGGGTGATGATCTCATGCTTAGCTTGCTGAGGATCATCGAGATTTGCTTCTATTTTACTGATCAGCGCGCTACCCACCACGACACCGTCGGCAATGGCCGCTATGGTTTTCGCGGTAGCGGCATCCTTCACGCCAAAACCGACACCAACCGGCATAGCGGTATTTTGGCGGATTAATTGCAATTTTTGTTCGACATCGGCGGTATCCAAATGTCCGGCACCGGTGACGCCTTTCAGCGACACGTAATATAAGTAGCCGCTACCCACCGCATCCATTTTTTGAATCCGTTCGGCATTGGTGTTGGGTGCCAACAAAAAAATTTGATCGATGCCGCGATCACGCAGCATACGGACACAAGCCTCTGATTCTTCCGGCGGCAAATCGACGGTTAACACACCATCCACATCGGCGCGTTGCGCGGCATTGGCAAAGTCTTCATAGCCCATTATTTCAATCGGATTCAAATACCCCATCAATACCAACGGGGTGTTCTGATCAGTTTTCCGAAACTCTATGGCCATGCTCAATACTTTCCGCAAACCCACATGGTGCGATAACGCCCGCTCGCTGGCGCGTTGGATTACCGGGCCATCGGCCATCGGATCGGAAAACGGCACGCCCAATTCGATCACATCGGCCCCTGCTGCCACCATTTCGTGCAGCAAGGGGACGGTGAATTCCGGGTACGGATCGCCTGCGGTTATGAATGGGATCAAGGCTTTACGGCCCGAGGCCTTCAATTCGGCAAATTTGTTCGCTAAGCGGCTCATAAACTGATGCCCTCACGTTGCATAATGGTTTGCATGTCTTTATCGCCGCGTCCGGACAAATTGATCACAATGATTTGGTCCTTGCGCATGGTCGGTGCCAGCTTCATTGCGTAAGCCATGGCATGGCTAGATTCCAAAGCCGGGATAATACCTTCCATACGGGTTAAGGCATGAAAACCCGCCATCGCTTCGTCGTCGGTCACGTTCACATATTGGGCGCGACCGGTGTCTTTCAGCCAGGCATGTTCAGGGCCGACGCCCGGATAATCAAGGCCGGCAGAGATGGAATGGGTTTCGATAATTTCGCCGTCGTCGTCAGCCATAAGATAAGTGCGGTTGCCGTGCAACACACCGGGGCGACCGGCACACAAGGGGGCGGAATGACGCCCGGTTTCAACACCGTCGCCGGCTGCTTCGACACCGATCATTTTCACGGTCTGATCGTCGATAAACGGGTAAAACAAGCCTATGGCATTAGACCCCCCTCCGACGCATGCCAAAAGCACATCAGGCAACTGACCGGTTTGATCTAGGCATTGTTGGCGGGCTTCTCGACCGATAACTGCCTGAAAGTCGCGAACCATGGCCGGATAGGGGTGCGGACCGGCCACAGTGCCGATGATGTAAAAAGTATTATCGATGTTGGTCACCCAATCGCGTAAGGCTTCATTCAGTGCATCTTTAAGGGTTTTGGAACCTGATTGCACCGGCACCACGGTAGCGCCCAACAACTTCATCCGATAGACATTCAAGGATTGACGGGCCACATCGACAGCGCCCATGTAAACCACGCACTCCAAACCCAGACGCGCCGCGACAGTCGCGGTGGCAACGCCGTGTTGACCGGCACCGGTTTCGGCTATGATGCGGGTCTTGCCCATGCGCTTAGCCAGCAGTGCTTGACCGACAGTGTTGTTAACTTTGTGTGCCCCGGTATGATTGAGATCTTCGCGCTTCAGATAAATCTGCGCACCGCCCAAATGCTTACTCCAGCGTTCGGCATGATACAGCGGCGACGGTCGACCGACATAATCCTTGAGATCGGCATCCAGCTCGGCGAGGAACTCAGGATCCTGCATGTAGCGCTGGTAAGCTTCGTTCAACTCGGTAATGGCCGGCATCAGCGTTTCCGCTACAAAAATGCCGCCGTAAGGCCCGAAATGGCCCCGGATATCCGGCATATCGTACTTTTGCCCCATAGGGTAGGTGTCTGTCATAGTTCTAAAGTCGCTTGATTAGTTTTTCTTATAAACGCAGCCATTTTCGCCGCATCCTTGATGCCTTTCCCGGCCTCAACACCGCTGCTCACATCCAGTGCATACGGTTTTACAGCTACTATCGCTTCCCCGGCATTTTCCGGGCTTAGTCCCCCAGCCAAAATGATTGGCAAGCTGCGGTTATTTGGAATCAAATCCCAGTCAAAACCGCTACCGCTGCCGCCCTGCACGCCTGGATGATAAGCATCCAACAGTAAGCCAGCCGCATCGCAGTATTGCTGTTGCAGCACATCGATGTCCGTACCCGGTTGCATGCGAATGGCTTTAATATAAGATTTATCGTACATCCGGCATCTCTCTGCAGTTTCATCACCATGAAACTGCAAGCAATCCACTCTTACTTTATTTAAAACTTCGCGGATCAACGCCTGCTCAGCATCGACGAACAAGGCTACCACGTTAACAAAGGCTGGCAATGCTCTGCTGATGCTTGCGGCTTGTTCGATGGATACGTTTCTTGGACTGGGCGGATAAAACACCAAACCGACCGCATCAACCCCCAAATTTGCCGCGCAAAGGGCGTCTTCCGTTTTAGTAAAGCCGCAAATTTTAACGCGGGTACGCATCTATAGCCTCACAAAAAATGGCGGCGTAGGATAACACAGCCAGCGGATATGTCATGTCCGGGCCAATAAAAAAAGGCTGACCCTTGTCAGCCTTTGTCAGACGGCTCTGAAGCCGAACGTCAATGGGCATGATGATGGTCGTGATGATGACCTGCAGCCCCATGCGCCGCTCCCTCTTGAACACCCTCTTCCTGCTTAACTGCTTCGCTGCCAGCATTATCGGGCTCGGCTGGCAAACTCTGCTCAGCAAGCCCTTCGTGTTCATGCGCTTGCGCCGCTGCTTGGTTGAACTGGTCGGCAATTTGCACGGACACGCCGTGTTTATAAACCATCAAGCCACCCAGGTCGGCGGTAAACGCCAACAACCCGGATAAAATACCCGAGGCCAGTAAATACAAGGTATTTGCCGGTCCGACTATGCGCCCCTTGCTCAACAAGCGCCAAGCTGATAACGCCGCCGCCAGACTCAATACCGAAATACCCAAATGTTCATGATGCTCCATGATCTCATGAACATCACCGCCATGGGCCACAGTCTCAGCCGCAGCCAAGCCAGCCGCCACGGTACACGCCGCAAATAGGGTACCCAGATACAAAAACGCCCCGGCTATCTGCCGCCATTCCGGACGTTTCGCCAAGCTGCCGATTAGATCCAAGGCGAAGAACAAGGTCAACAACGCAATCGGGAAATGCACCAGCAAGGGGTGAATATTCTGTAAGGCAACGATGCCCGGCAATACACTATCAAGACTTTCCGACGGGGATTGCCGTACCAATACCTCCAGGAACGACAAGAAATTCTCCACTCCGCCAGCAACTCCGCCACCGCTATCTCCGCCGCCATGCACCGCGAACGTTAAGTGATCGTTTAGACTCAACATAAAACTTCCCCCCGATTCAGTTTTGCGCGGATACTAACACGATAGAAGCTAGCCTAGTTAATCGTCACTAGGGTAGACATGGTTAGGGCTCTAGTCTTACTTTCCAGAAACTCGGTACCCTCCTGTTGGATAAACATCACCTGCAATTTCTCGGCATCCGCTATCTTCATCCCCTCTTCTTGCCCCAAACACAGTAAAGCGGTAGACCAAGCATCGGCTACAGTCGGACTTTCGTGAAACACACTCACAGCCACCAGATCGTGCGCCACCGGTTTCCCGTTTCGTGCATCCAGGATATGACTGTAACGCTGGCCTTTAATGTCGAAATAGTGCCGATAAGTACCTGAGGTCATCACAGACATCGGCGCGTCTTTCGGCAAAGTGACCACCTTATGCATATGTCGTTCGCCCGGCAGCGGCTTTTCCACCGCAATTCGCCAAGCCTTACCATCGGGCTTATGCCCCAGGGCTTTCAACTCGCCGCCAATTTCAACCAAATAATTAGTGATACCCAAGCTTTCCAGGGCTTTGCTGATCTTTTCGACGCTATAGCCTTGCGCTATCGATGATAGATCCACAGCGACACTAGGCAGCTTTTTGGACATTTGCACGTCATCGACCAATTGCAATTTATCCATCCCCACGTTTGCCATAGCGGCTTGCAGCGCTGCCGGCTCCGGAACGGTCAATTCATCCGCTAGAAACCCCCACATTACGAACAATGGCTTGATGGTTAGATCGTAGCAACCATGACTGACGGCACTGACCTCCTTCGCAATCCTAACCAAAGAAACAATCTCTTCACCAACCGACTGCGGTTCAGTGGAGGCTTTTGCATTGAATTGTTCGATGACCGAATCCGGCCGATAATTGGATAAGTTTTTATCCAATTCCAAAAACACTTTCTCTAGGTCGGCAGTAATCTGTTTATCATCCGGCGCCTGCTCTGCCCAGTAACTGATGTTGTAAGTAGTACCTTGCGCAAAACCGCTCAATGTCTGTACCGGAGGGAATGAGTCAGTACAGCCAACCAACAACAACACTCCCAGTAATCCCCCACTCCATCCGATTGGTCGCATTTATCCCCCGTAATAATTAGCGTAATGCCGCTGAAATAGTCTTGAAATGGTTATGTTTGGCGTCGCGAAGCCATTCGAACAACACCGACTCATGACAGCTCAAAGTTGCACCGTGCTGCTGCATGCGCTGCAAGGCATAGTCCTTATGTTCGGCGCGGCGCGAGCATACCGCGTCAGTCAACACATGCACTTGATAATCGTGACTTAACAACTCAAGCGCGGTTTGTAATACGCAGACATGGGTTTCTTGACCAATCAGCACCACTTGCTTCCGTCCGGTATCCGCTAAGGTTTGCGTGAAACCATCGGCGGCACAACAAGAAAAACCGGTTTTGTTGAAGAGTCGGGTATTGCCGGGCAAATACTTGCTAATCTCCGGTTGCGTCGGCCCAAGCCCTTGCGGATATTGTTCGGTCACTAACACCGGCACATTCTGAAGCTCGGCGGCTTGCAGCAAGCGCTGACCATGCGTGAGCATCTGTTGCAGATCTAAAGCCGGCATCGCCGCCGACAAGCGGCCTTGGATGTCCACTACCAGCAAAACGCTGTTATCTGCGTCCAATAAATTAGGATGCGTCGCCACCAAACTTAACCGTGTTTCATGATGCGCGCGCGATCGCGCTGCCAGTCCTTGTCTTTTGAAGCGGCGCGCTTGTCGTGCAATTTTTTACCTTTCGCCAGACCGATTTTCAGCTTAGCGCGACCTTTGATCCAATACATCGACAAGGGAATCAAGGTATAGCCTTTGCGCTCCACAGAGCCAATCAATTTATTCAACTCGCGCCGATGTAACAATAATTTTTTCTTGCGCACGGCATCGGGATTGACATGAGTAGACGCCGACAACAAAGCCGACACATGCGCGCCACTTAACCAGGCTTCGCCACGCCTGATCTCAACATAGCTTTCCTTTAACTGAATCCGACCATCGCGCAAGCTTTTCACTTCCCATCCTTCCAACACCAAACCGGCTTCGAAAGTCTCGTCTATGGTGTACTCGTGAGAAGCCTGACGATTGACCGCGATGGTGTTGTCGGTGGCTTTATTGTCTTTCTTGGATTTTTTGGCGGCCATTCTGTAGCGAAGATTTTTTAAACTGACTGAAAACGTGAATTTTGATATTTTACTCACACACCCGTTAAATAACGATATAAAAACACAAGGGCTCCCCCACATGACAGATAAAACCCCATCCATCCACGGCGAATGGTCTTCCCGCCTCGCCTTCATTCTGGCCGCCACTGGCTCAGCGGTCGGTTTGGGTAATATCTGGAAATTCCCCTACATCACCGGCCAAAACGGTGGTGGTGCCTTCGTGATTGTTTACTTGCTTTGCGTGGCGGCCATCGGCATACCCATCATGATTGCGGAAATCATGATGGGCCGGCGCGGTCGGCAAAGCCCGATTAACACCATGCAAACCCTGGCTACCGAAGCCAAAGTCGATCCGCGCTGGGGCTATTTGGGCTGGATGGGCATGATCGCCGGTTTCTTGATCCTGGCCTACTATAGCGTGATTGCCGGCTGGTCGATGTCTTATATCCTGAAAGCCTTCTTTGGCGGCTTCTTCGGTACCGACGGCGCAGAAGTGAAGCAAATGTTCGACAATTTGATGGCGAGCCCGATTCAGCAGATTTTCTGGCACTCGGTATTTATGTTCATCACCATGCAAGTAGTCATGCGCGGCATCAAAGGCGGACTGGAAAAAGCCGTTAGTTTCTTGATGCCAGCCTTGTTCGTGATCCTGATGATTCTGGTCGCTTATGCCATGGCGTCCGGCGCTTATGCGCAAGGCATTCATTTTCTGTTTAGCCCCGATTTCAGCAAAATCAACGCCGACGCGGTACTTACCGCCATGGGCCACGCCTTCTTTACTTTAAGTTTGGGTATGGGCGCCATCATGGTTTACGGCTCTTACCTGCCAGGCCACGCGTCCATCGCGAAAACCACTATTGTCATCGCCGGCGCTGACACAGCAGTGGCCCTACTAGCAGGCATCGCGATCTTCCCCTTGGTGTTTGCCAACAATTTGGAAGTGGCTGTCGGGCCTGGCCTGATATTTCAAACCCTGCCATTGGCCTTTGGTCACATGAGCGGCGGCTGGTTATTCGGCGTGTTGTTTTTTGTCCTGCTGTTTTTCGCCGCCCTCACCTCGTCAATTTCTTTGATCGAGCCGACCGTTGCTTGGCTAGTGGAAAACAAAAACATCGATAGACAAAAAGCCTGTGTCTGGTCGGGCAGTGCTTGCTGGGGCTTGGGCGTAGCGGTGGTGTTTTCTTTTAACGTCTGGTCCAACTTTAAAATCTTCGATAAAAATCTGTTCGAATTGCTGGATTACTTGACCGCCAACCTGATGCTACCCTTGGGCGGCTTGTGCATTGCCGTGTTTGCCGGTTGGATGATGCAACCAGCCCATGCCGAGCAGGAACTGGAACTACCGGCGCAAGGCTTTCAAGCTTGGCAGTTTCTGATCAAATACGTGGCACCGGCTGCGGTATTCCTGGTCTTCCTGCACGTGCTCGGGGTGCTGTAAATGATCACGGTTGTGCAAAAAAGCGCCCTGGTCAAATTCTCCGCCAAACAAATGTTTGACCTAGTTGACGATATCGAGTCGTATCCCAAATTTTTACCCTGGTGTTCCGGCAGCAAAATATTGAAGCGCGAAGGCAATATCGTCGAAGGCCAAATCGACATCGCCAAGGCCGGCTTTCATAAATCCTTTACCACCCGCAATAAAGTCGATCAAGGCGGCCGAATCCAGATCAGTCTGCTGGATGGGCCCTTTTCCTCGTTGGAGGGCTTTTGGAGCTTTATGCCACTGCGCGAAGACGCCAGCAAAATCTCGCTGGACCTGGAATTCGAAATCTCCGGCATGCTGGCGAATCTGGCCTTCGGCCCGGTGTTCAACCAAATCTGCAACACCATGGTCACCTCTTTTACCCAACGCGCCAAAGCCTTGTATGGCGGATGAGTTGATCGCGGTGGAAGTGGCTTACGCCACGCCGGAGCGGCAATTGCTGATACCTGTGAGTCTGGAGGCGAACAGTACTGTCGAACAAGCGATAGACGCTTCCGGTATTTTGCAGGAGTGTCCAGAAATAAATTTGAGTCAGCAGATGGTGGGGATTTTTGGGCTGGTTTGCAATTTGGACAAAATTGTTAGCTCAGAAGACCGTGTTGAGATTTATCGACCTTTACGGCAGAATCCGATGGAGGCGCGGCGGGGGCGGTTGCAGAAGTGATTTGGGTAAACTTTTGATGGTTAACCAATTTGATTTAGGCAGTGCCAAATGAAGATACACATTTGAAATTAAAAGATATTTTTATTTTTTAGAACATTTTGACATCGTTTTAACGAAATGTTTTACGTTATTTAGGATGTCTAATTGTAGTTAGGCGCCATGACTATGCCCCCATATAACAACGTGAAATCCCCCTGTACCTCAGTTCGGTTGGTAGACACCAGGACAGACTTCCTATTCGTTTATCTTTCGTCGTTGCTGACAATGTTGGTTTTGGTTTTTGGTGCATGGCTGATACAAACTCCTGATATGCCTTTACGAGAAATTTGGTATGTGTTCCCATCTGCGGCAATTACCGCATTCCTGCTCCCGCTATTGGTAGTTTTCTGAAGACAGGGCGGTGTTTAGTTCAGGTCATGTTTGGAGCGCTACTTGCTCCGTTAATAGCCGCCGTCATTATTAATGGATTGTCGGTCCTTCGGGTAATCGCATGGTAACTAATTTAGCGTCTAACCATCACATCAACCCGACTCCGCTTCGCTAAGCGGGTTATGCTTATCGTTAGGCTATCAACGAAAAGAGGTTCGAAACAAAAACAAGGTATGGCGGTTTTCTTTATTTTCTAAAAACAACATGATTTTGGGTCTAAATATGAACTTAAAAAGCACTAATTTCACAGCGTTAATATTGTTATTTGTTCTCGGTATATTTTCAGGAATTACGAGAGCGGCTCCGATAAACGTTAACTTAACTTCTGGTACTTGGCTTGTCTCAGGTGTTGATACCAGCGGGATAACCTGGGACACCTCGACTCTAATTTTTGAGACACAAACACAAGTTGGAGACGATCTTTCCTTGACTGGATATTTTGACTGGGTTGGAAGTAATGGATCATTTGGTCGAGAAAAGTTTACAGGGACTCTGTTTTCAAATCGCGAGATCGAAATGTCTGGATTTGAAATTGTCCAACCCGCATCCGGCATCGTACTTGCTGACTACGTTGCAATTTTGGCAGACTCTGGAAGAGAGATAATAAACGGATCATGGGATGGGTCCGGCATACCGAGCAACGATTGGTCAGCTAGATTAGAACCAGTCCCTTTACCTGCTGCTTTGTGGCTATTCTTATCTAGCGTTCTGGGAATAGGAGCTTTTGCAAAAAAAAAGCGATCATAGCCTAACAAGATAAATCAACAGAAAAATTGGGGTCAGGTCTTGCAATCACTCATTTTGTGAAAATCCTTGGTTATTGCTTTCGTCGAATGCTCGATCGGGAGAGGACCTTAGGCTGGGATGAACAACGTGATTCCCAGCGCAAAAGCCATCAAGCTGGGTGCCGCTAAATCTCTACCTAGCCTAGGCCTCTTTCGCTTACCGGGTTATTCCTCAAATTTATCTGTATCGGCGTCTGGTCTCAACTTGCGGCCTGCGCACTTAATATTCGCTAGCGTGTTCCCGGTGGCACTTATTTTTTACGGTTAATTTGGCCGAACGTCGAAATAACGATTTGTTGATTCGTTATGTCGATCTCCTACGTGAGGCCTGCCGATACGTGCAACAGCGCCACCCCTTCGAAATATCGGCGATGGTCATACTGCCGGACCATTTGCATTGCATTTGGCCATTGCCGGAAGGCGACGACGATTTTCCCTTACGCTAGCGCTTATTAAAGACCTACTTTTCCCGGCGTATTCCCAAAGGCGAACACATTTCCTGCAGCAGCCAACCTAAAGGGTAACGGGGGGTATGGCAGAGGCGTTATTGGAAACACCTGATTCGTGATGATGCGGATTTTCAACGTCACGAGGATTACATTCATTACAACCCCCTCAAACATGGTTATGGGGAACGCCCTCTCGACTGGCATTTTCTGTTTTTAATTGCCCTGCAAACCAGGATGAGCGCCGTCGGCCCGATTAGGGAAGCGTAATCGGACGAATGAAGCTCACGGATATAAAAAAAACGAAAAAACTTCCTCGATTACGCGAATTGCGCCTACGCAACTACAAGCCAACCCTACTTCGGCAAAACATCAGTATCGGTCGTCACAGCTACCTGATCACTTAGCCAGATGACGCAAGTGAAATGGTAGAAGGCAATTATCCGCTTTTGTTTAGGTGAGTTTTTTTTGTGCGCGACTTTCGAAATCATCATTTACTTTTAAAACAATTCGAAACTGTTCAGCAAGTCGCGACAACCTGCCAGACGCTAAAAGCTTGCGCTCTCTCGCGGTGGTGCGGATGGAGAGAAGGAGCGGGTAATCTGTAGAATGTTTGCCCTTTCTCACTCTGCTGCTTCCACTGCAGGCTGGCCGCGGTGCTTCACATTGGCTAATTACAAAAAATCTCAGGTTTAGGTCGAACGTGGACAAGCCTATCGATCAGCGTATAATTCGCCCGCTTCTGCCCTTGCGGCAACAAGCTTTTCGACATTATCTTCTGGCTCTAACAATTTATGAAAATAGTCATTCTCGGCGCCGGTGTTACTGGCTCCTCAGTTGCCGGCGCGTTAGCCAGTGAAGAAAACGATATTGTTGTTATCGATAAAAACGCCCATTTGCTTACCGCTTTAAAGGGCCGGTTGGACATAGCCACTGTAGAAGGCAACGCCGCCCATCCGAGTATTCTGGAGCAAGCCGGGATTGAAGACGCCGATATGGTCATTGCCGTTACCGACCGCGACGAAACCAATATGCTGGCTTGCCAGGTAATCAACACGCTGTATAGCAAACCCAAAACCATTGCCCGGGTTCGAGCGATCGACTTTCTAAACCATCCCGAGTTATTTGCGCCGGGCGGGATCGATATCGTCATCAGCCCCGAGCAGGTCGTTACCGAATCCATCCATAATCTAATCAAATATCCCGGAGCTTTGCACGTCTCGGAGTTTGCCGATGGCTTGGTAAGGCTGTTTTCGATTCGGGTGGTACCTACCGGCTTTTTGACCGGCAAACGCATCCACGCTGTGAAAGAAAAGTTAGCCGACAGTATGATTCGGGTCGCGGCAATTTTCCGCGACGGTAAAGCGATTGCAGTAAATGGCGAAGCAGTCATCGCCACCGGCGACGAGGTATTCTTCGTCTGTCCGCGCGATAAAGTCCGTAAAACCCTGGTGGATTTACACAAGTTGGAATCGCCGATCAAAACCATCATGCTGGCCGGCGGTGGTCATGTCGGTAAGCGCCTGGCGATTGCCCTGGAAAAAAACTACCAGGTGAAAGTCATCGAGCAAGATATCGAACGTGCCCGAGAAATTTCCAACGATTTACGTCATACCTTGATTCTGCATGGCGATTGCACCGATGAATCGCTGTTACAGGAAGAAATGATCGAAGACATCGATTTATTCTGCGCAATTACCAATAACGACGGCATCAACCTGATTTCGGCAGGTCTGGCGAAAAAACTCGGCGCAAAAAAGGCTATCTGCCTGATTAACAACAATTCCTACCTCAAGCTATTGGACGGCACCGAGATCGATCTGGCGATTCAACCGAAACTGGAAACCTTGGGTGGCATATTAAAACATGTCAGAAAAGGCGACGTGGTAGGGGTTAGTTCGGTGTGCGGAGGCAGTGCCGAGGCAATCGAAGCGATCGCGCACCGCAGCAAAAACTCCAGCTCAGTCGTTGGCTTGCGGGTGGATCAGGTCAATCTGCCGGACGGGGTAATATTGGGCGCGCTGATTCGGGAAAAAGAAGTGATTCCAGTCCATCACGACACCGTTTTCGCCGAAGGCGATCATGTGGTGATGTTTGCCCTGAACAAAAAAATGGTGAGAGACATCGAGGGCTATTTCCAGCCCATCTAATTAGCTAAATCCGCATCGATAAAGGCCAAAGCCCGTTGCGGCAAACCGTCCTTGCCCTCCCCTTGCAGACAAGTCTGACTATCTTCGTGCACCGCCGTCATAAACTGCAAGAGCTGCATTTCGAATTTTAATTTTTCTTGTGGCTCTTGAGTTTCCCACATCCGGTTCAATAACTGTTTGGCGTGGTGATGAATCGTAAATGCCACGGCTTCGGGTAAATGCTCGTAGCTGCTACGCAGCGAATCCTTCAACTTATCCAGCGATTGTAGATATTGCTGATAGTCTTTTAAATCCTGCTGACATTGGGTTTTCACCATCGCCAACTCGTTGCTGTTGCGGGCTTGGTTGACGGCCAATTCATGAGCTAACTGCTGGGTCTGCTTTTTCAGTTGTGCTACCAAGGCCTGTTCCGCCAACATCCTGGCCTGTCGCAAATCGGCGACATCAGTATGTCGGGACAAGTGCCACTGCAGATTGTCGTCGCGACTGCGCCGTAAAAACGCCAGCGCATCTCCCAGCCAGCGACTAATCGGCGACATGGAGTGCTTGACGTAAATTCAGCAGCGCCGCCGAATCGGCGAGCTTGCGATATTTGCGCAAGTCTTTACGCAGATTTTTATAGCGGCCATTAGGCAGTTGTGCTCTTAAAGCCTGCAATTCATTTGACACAGCCGCCGCTAATGCTCTCGCCTGTTTGCGGTTGTCCGCCGCAACTAGGCGTTGACGCTAAAACCTAGCCCAATAATTTACCTGGCGCGTCTTAGCAATTTTTAGCTGCTGCAACTCTTGTTGCTGACTGTGTAGGGACGCCAGTCGCCGTAAGAGCAAAGACTCTTGGCAGAAATATGCGTGCAAATCACGATAGACCGCTTTGCAAAGCGCGGCCAGCCCAAGCAAGGCCAACGTAGCTAAAGCTAAGGCCATCGTTTTAGTCGCGATTAGGTAGAACAAGCCCATCAGCAAGGTCAAGCCAAACTGCAGACATAAAAAGCCCGCCAACAAGAGCAACATTGCCGCGCTGCCTAAGCCTAAGCCGACATAGATAAACCGTCCGCACATAATTACTCAGGGCCGCTCGATGAACTCCAAGGCATTGCCGTCAAGATCCCGGCAAAACAAAGCCCTGCGACCGGAAATGCTCAAGGTGTAAACCACGCCCGCCCCTTCCAAATCGCTACGCAAGGTATCGACGGAATCAATGTGCATGGCCACATGCCGATCGCGGCCGCCATGCTCCGGTCTACCGGTAGTTGGATCGGGATTGACCAATTCCAACAAATGAATTTGTTGGGCGCCAATTTTCAACCAAGCGCCGGGAAAAGGCAGAGGGGGTCGTTCAACCTGCTCCATTCCCAATACATCGCGATAAAAAAGCAGCGATTTCTGGGTATCGGCAACGATCAGACTAGCGTGATGAATGGTGAAATTATGCTTGGACATAGTAATGAACGGTGATTTAAGGCCTGGCGATTATACCGCCCGTTTATCGTGCGGCGTAGGTTTTCAGCCAATCCAGACTGGCAACAGTGTTGGCTTTAGGTAGGTACTCTGCCCCAACCCAACCTTGATAGCCCGAGGCAGCGATGATATCGAACAGCTTATCAAAGTCTATAGCGCCGGTATTGGGCTGGTGGCGACCAGGGCAATCGGCAAACTGAATATGACCGATCTTATCGAGATGCTGTCGCAAAAACTCGGCGCAATCCTCGCCCATCCGGCTCATATGATAAATGTCGTATTGCATGCCCAAATTCGGCTGATCGAGCTTAGCGAGTACATCCAACATCCCCGCACTACTGTCGATTATAAAGTGGGGCATATCAAAGCTATTCACAGCTTCAAATACGGTTTTAACACCTAAAGCGGCGAAAGCCGATGCGGCAGACGCCAAATTTTCCTCGAAGGTTGTTTGGTATTCAGCCAAGCGCGGCAAATCGTGGCAGCACCCGGGTAATACGTTAATAAGGTTCGGCTGCAAACGCTGCGCATAAACTAAGGCCTGTTCGACCGCTGCTTTGAATTGACCGCGTTTCTCCGGCACCGCCGCGAGTCCTTCACCGCCTTGCAGCAAATCATCGGCATCCACATTAAATAACACCAACTGCAAGTCATGCTGATCGAGCAAGTCTCTAATTTGCTCAGCTGGCAATGTGTAGGGAAATTGGATTTCCACCGCTGCGAATCCATGCTGCTTAGCGGCCTCAAAGCGTTCAGGCAGGAGCAACTCGGTAAACAATAAACTTAGGTTGGCGGTAAAGCGCAACATTAGTCTTGCGAGTAAAGTTTGATTAACGTCGAGGGATCTTGATCCAGAAAGCCGCTACTGCCATGCAATTGCAGCAGTTGCGCCGCTAAGCCCGACATTGGTAGTGCACTACCCTGTTTGCCGGCCAAGTCGACGGCCATCCACAAATCTTTTAATAAGGTTTTCACCCGCCATTTCACCGGTTCGAAACGATTGTCGGCCATTTCCGGCCCGACAATTTGCAACGGCTTGGAATCGGCAAAGCCACCGGCCAGCGCTTCGGGGATTTTTGCCGCGTCGACGCCTGCCGATTTTGCCAAAGCCATCATTTCGGCAATGACTAGCACGTTGCAACTGACAATCATTTGATTGCAGATTTTGGTAGTTTGACCACTGCCGATTGGCCCCATATGCGTCAGGCGGCTATATAAAGGTCGCAATACGGCCCTGGCAACTTCAATATCGGCGTCACTGCCGCCTGCCATGATGGCCAAACTGCCCGACTCGGCCCCAGCGGTGCCGCCAGATACCGGCGCATCCACCCAACGCATACCGCAAGCCACTTCCAATTCGGCGGCCAGATTTCGAGTCGCTTCAGGATGAATACTGGACAGATCAATCAGCAATTTGTCGCGGTTGCCGTTGCCGATAATGTGCTCCCTCACCACCGACTCCACCGCAGCGGTATCCGCCAGGCAGACAAGAATAACATCGGAGGTCTTAACCAATTCGCCGATGCTGCCGCAGACTTTAGCTCCTGCTCCAATAACAGTATCAAGTTTTGCGGCAGTGCGATTCCAGACATTCACCCTGAAACCCGCCGCCAACAATCTCAAAGTCAATGGACGACCCATCAGTCCTATACCAATAAAACCGAGGGTGTAGGTTGTCTTTGACACGGGTGTGCTTTCCTTTATTCGAACAGAGCGGGGCTTAAATCCAAACGCTCCGTATCGGCGCGTCCGCTCATCAAGTGTTGATGCACGATTTGAAAGGCTTCATCGAAATCGGCGTTCACAAAACGCTGGGTTAAATGCACGCAGATCGCATACAAACCCGAATAGTGGACAGTCTCGCCAGAAGTGCATTGGTTGATCTTCTCGGATAGCACTCGCATCACCGAAAGCACCGATCCATCCTGGCGCCAAGTGGCGGACACAGCGACCAGTTCATCGCCCCTACTGGCAATAGCGGCTAACGCATTGAAGGATAAATCTACCAAGCCGGCCAAAATCTTGATTAAGTCGCCGCTAGCAATAGCTCTAAATGTCTCGCTACCGCAATCCAGCAATAAGGCCTGACGCATCACAATTTCCATATCCGACAAATGCCCGGTTTCGCCGTCGCCTGGCTGATTGATGCCGAATTTTCGGTGAAAATCTCTAACTTGTTGTAAATGCTTGTTCATTGGCTTCCTAACCCTAAAAAATAGTCAATCATGTTACAAGGCGGGAGGGGAAAGCGCAAAGAAGCTCGACTAAGACAGCTATAAACTTGCAAGACATCAGGGTTTTGGCGTTATTGAACAGACTCGCTAACAATCAACTCCATTTTTTCGACTCGTGAGAGAGTTTTTATCGCCGCCTCCCTGCGACTGGCACTGGATCGCGTGTGGCCGGACTCTGCATAGATTACTTTTAGCGGACGCCTGGCTCTAAAATATTTTGCACCTTGCCCGGCACCGTGCTGAAGAAATCGCCGATGCACATCGGTGGAAATACCCGTATAAAAACTGCCGTCGTCACACTCAATGATATACACCGACCACGTCAGCATCGGGTGTTTACTGAGAATTGGCGGCTTTATTCAGCCAGCTATTTATCAAAAGCGCCATCAATACGCCAAAGCCGATATAGGCATAACGAACAATGAAAATCAGTGCAGCGCTCTGGCTATGACTTGCCGCGTCTAAGATAGCGGGCGTAACGGCCAGCGTCCACAATAGTGCCGCCAAAAAATAGACCACTACACCCGACACCGCCCAAGAAATTGCCGAGCGACCGGACCGCGATGCTGTATTGTAAAACCAGATGCCGATTAACGCAGCGGCTACCGAACCTAACATAAGATTTCCTGATTTGACGTGATTTAACGGCGCGACAATTTGTCGATCCCCAGATTAGCGAGCTGATCGGCACGTTCATTGCCTTGATCCCCGGCATGGCCTTTGACCCATATCCAATCGATGTTATGACGTTGGATTGCCGTATCCAAGCGTCGCCATAAATCTTCGTTTTTGACCGGTTTATTCGCCGCGGTTTTCCAGGCTCGCTTTTTCCAGTTAGCCAGCCACTCAGTAATCCCTTGCAACACATATTTGGAATCGGTGTGCAATTTGACTTTGCAAGGTTTGGTTAAGGTTTCTAAAGCTTGTATAGCGGCTTCCAATTCCATTCGATTGTTAGTGGTTTCGGCTTCGCCGCCGCAGAGTTCTTTTGCATTACCTTTATATTCCATTCGCACACCCCAGCCACCGGGACCAGGATTGCCCTTGCATGCGCCATCCGTGTAAACGATCACTTCAGTCATGATTATCCTGTCTGTGCAAATTCGATTTCAACCCTAATCCGACCGTTGCCAAATTGCTTCGGCGCTGCTGAGTTGCTGCTAGGGGAATCAAGGTGTATCGCCGCTTAACGGCTTTAACGCCATAAGCCATATCGAAAACAGAGCCAAAGTAAAACTCGAATTTACCGTGGGCAATGGTGTAACTGTCAACGCCAAACTCTGCTGTCGTCAGCAATTCGAAATTCATCAATTTCAGCCAATCTAAGACTCGCGCTTTAGTGATGAAATGCGCCCGCCAGGAATCCGCTAACTTCCAGTCCCATAGAAATTGGAAACGGACAGACAAGCTGAACGGGTTGAAATTCAACATTACCAATTCGCCGCCCGGCTTTAATATCCGATTAACTTCACGCAGGGTTTGGAATCGCCGGGCATCGAACTCCAATATATGCGGGAGCACCACCAAATCCATGGACTCTGTTTGGATCGGCAAATTAAAGGCTTTTGCGGTCACTTTCAATGCCCCGGCATCCCCCATCGCTTTGCCGTCCAAAATCACATAGTTCCGATACAAGGAAAAATCGACAAACTCGTTTTCCCACCCCAGACCGCCAATCTGTAACTGCTGTTGTTTGCAACTGACGGTTATTGATCGTCTTAAATAATTGGCTTCCATGGTTTGCAGTAGCTTACCTCTTGGGGTTTGGTACAACGCAAACAGAAATTGTCTCTTCATTTAATCGCCGCTAAGGATATGTTTTTTTGGCTATTTTAGAAAGCCATGCTAGGATCTAATTTTTTTATTTTAGCGAGTTCAGACAATGCCCCGCTCAATTTCCAAAAAATCAGGCCGTCATCTGTCTTATCTACTGCCAATTTTACTAGCAACTGGTTGTAGTCAACATGCGCAAAAAGACCACCTGACCCAGTCATCAAACAGCAAGTTTTCCGTATTTACCCGCAATGGCAATACCGGAAAAATCCACAATAAGCAGTTAGAAGCAAAAGAACACGCCACTATCTGGGATAGAATGCTGTCTCTTTACGCCTTGCCGGAAATCGATAATGCCAGAATCGACCGCGAAGTAAACTGGTATCTTAAAAACCCCGAATATCTCACCCGCGTGCAACAGCGCGCGGAGCCCTACTTGTATTTCATCCTTAACGAAATCGAAGCCAAAAACATCCCTGGCGAAATGGCTTTATTACCTGCGGTTGAAAGCGCTTTCAGGCCTGACGCCATGTCACCTGCTCAGGCTTCCGGTCTTTGGCAATTCATTCCGCCAACCGGTCGTCTTTACGGGTTAAAGCAAAATAGCTGGTATGACGCCCGACGCGACGTCGTGCAGTCCACACAGGCCGCTACCACGTTCTTGAAAGAACTCAGCGAGACTTTTAACAACGATTGGTTGTTGGCATTGGCGTCTTACAACGCAGGCAAAGGCAATATCAAAAACGCAGTGGACAGAAATCTCGACCGCGGACAGCCTACCGACTTTTGGTCGCTGGATTTGAACAATGAAACCTCAGCGTATGTACCCAGGCTGCTGGCAATCGCCAAAATCTTCGCCAATCCAGAAAAATATAACGTCAATCTGCATCAATTCGCTAACCAACCTTACTTCGAACTGGTAGATGTAAAATCGCAGCTTGACTTGGGTAAAGCGGCCGAAATGGCACAAACCCCGCTGAATGACTTTTTAAAACTCAATCCCGGCTACAACCGTTGGAGTACCGATCCAAACGGCGCGCAACATTTGCTGATTCCGGTAGATAAAGCCGACTCATTCAAAGAAAAACTGGCTGAGTTACCGCATCAAGAACGAATAAAGTGGGAACATCACACGGTAGGCAAGAAAGAAACGCTGAAAAGCATAGCCAGCAAGCACAGCACCACTGTTGAAGAGATTATCAGCGTAAATCATCTCGACGACGACACCGTGGCTCAAGGCTCAATCCTGTTGATCCCTATCTCGTTTCATTCGCAAAAAGGGGAGCCTACAGCGGCGGCGGTTGCTTCAGCAACTCAACAGACCACCCCAACCCCTGCTCAATCCAGCAAACAGCTGTATACGGTTAAAAAAGGCGATACTTTATGGGATGTCTCGCAACGTTTTTCCGTTGATAAAGACGATATTTTGAGTTGGAATAAGTTACCCAAAAAAGCTGCACTGAAACCCGGTCAAAAGCTTAAGATTAAGAAAACCAGTAGCAGTATAACGGTGGCCTCAACCGCGCCTTCCATCAAGCAAATTAGCTACACAGTGAAAGCCGGCGACACCTTGGCACAAATCTCGAAAAAGTTTAATGTCAATGTTACCGAGTTACGGAAATGGAATAACGTCCCCAAAAACAAGGCCGACATAAAACCGGGCTCGAAATTAAAAGTAATGATCGAAGCCGGCCATCCGTCCACCTAAAATTTCGGAAAAATTGTCAGTTGGTGCCATCCGCTTTGCCGTAACATTTTTTAAGTTGACCATAAAGCTAAACCTAAACCTTCGATTTAGGTTTAGCTTTTGATTTTTAGCTTTAAATCTCGAATCAGCCCTAACTGACGTAATCAGCAGGGAACGAAGCGAATAACAATATCGAATTAACGTAACTCTGGCTTAAAAAGGAATTTTAAAACTGATAACAAAGTAAGGCCGCCAGCGCTTATTTATGCGCTGCTACAGACCAATACTTTGACAATTGATGGCGTCCCCACGGGGGTTCGAACCCCGGTTACCGCCGTGAAAGGGCGGTGTCCTAGGCCACTAGACGATGGGGACTAAGACTATTTGCTGATTGACTTCTTTAATGCGAATTGTCGGATGAACCGGCTTTAGCCAAATTGGCGTCCCCACGGGGGTTCGAACCCCGGTTACCGCCGTGAAAGGGCGGTGTCCTAGGCCACTAGACGATGGGGACTCAGGACTAAAATCAACTATTTTGGTGGAGCCAAGGAGGATCGAACTCCTGACCTCTTGCATGCCATGCAAGCGCTCTCCCAGCTGAGCTATGGCCCCGTAGTTGAGTCCTCGCATTATACGGATATTCAGAACTTTGTCTAGGAATTTTCTATATTCTTAATATGTTGAATGGCTCGCTCTAGTCTTTTCAGGGTTTTTTCTCTGCCCAATAGCGCTAGGGTTGCATCGATAGCGGGCGACACACCACTACCGCAAACCGCCACGCGCAGGGGTTGTGCAACTTTACCCAAATTAAGCTGCAATTGCTCGGCACTATCCAGTACCACTTGATGAAGGCTGGATACGTCCCAATCGCCGATAGCCCTAAATTGCTCCAACAAATGCTGCAAAATAGCGTCTACCCCTGCTTTGAAATTCTTTTTGGCGGCTTTTTCTTCATATTGATCAAACTCTTGGTAAAAGTATTGGCTTTCGTTAGCCATATCCACCAGGGTTTTGCAACGTTCGCGCTGTGCTTTAACGACATCCGCTAAGTCGGGACCGGTTGTAGAATCGATACCTCGATCTCCCATATGCCAAGCCAAATGACTGGCCACATGCACTGGATCGCTATTCATAATGTATTGATGATTCAACCACAGTAGCTTCTCGGTATTGAATGTGGACGCGGACACATTGACCTTTTCTAACTCAAACAGCCGCACCATCTCTTCCAAGGAAAACAACTCCTGATCGCCGTGCGACCAACCCAACCTTACCAAGTAATTCAATAAGGCCTCGGGCAGATACCCGTCATTGCGATATTGCATTACACTCACAGCGCCGTGACGCTTGGACAATCGTGCACCATCCGAGCCTAAAATCATCGGCACGTGCGCATACACCGGCAATTGCGCCCCTAAGGCTTTTAGAATATTAATTTGCCTAGGGGTATTATTAACGTGATCGTCACCGCGTATGACATGCGTCACCCCCATATCCATATCATCGACCACCACCGTCAAGTTATACGTCGGCGTGCCGTCGGAGCGGGCTATAATTAAGTCATCCAATTCCTTATTGGCAACAACGATCCGACCTTTCACCTGGTCATCGATAACTACTTCGCCCTGCTCTGGATTCTTAAAGCGCACCACCCGCTCGCCTTGCGGATTTTCGACGCCATGCCGACACTTGCCGTTGTAACGTGGCTTTTCCTTATTCGCCATCTGCTGCTCACGTAAAACCTCCAACTCCTCTCGACTACAGTAGCAGTAGTAGGCGTCGCCCTGGCCCAGCAATTGCTGAATCACTTCTTTATAACGGTCAAATCGCTGCGTTTGGTAGAATGGGCCCTCGTCGTACTCAAGACCCAACCAGGCCATGCCCTCCAAAATAGCATCCACAGACGCCTGACTGGAGCGTTCAAGATCGGTATCCTCGATTCGTAAAATAAATCTGCCGCCGTGTTTACGCGCGTACAACCACGAAAACAAAGCAGTTCTGGCACCGCCAACATGTAAATAACCGGTGGGACTTGGGGCAAAACGGGTTCTAATACTCATCGTCAATTTATTTAGTTGTTAAAAATTTCTTAGCGTATTCGCCGGGAATAGAACGCGACGCGCTTAAGCGCATCGCCTGATAATTAAATTGTACGCTGCCTTTGGCCGCATCGTTTCTCCCTAGAATAGCCAACGAAGTGGCATGCCCTTGTTTAGCGGCTTTTTCGTACCAATCGGTGGCCTTGTCTCTATCGCTATTGACCCCCATCCCTCTGTCATACATCGCCGCCATGACTACTTGAGCATCCAGCAAACCTTGATTCGCCGCCTTCTCCATCCACTCTGCGGCCTTGTGTTCATCCTTCTCAAAGCCCTCGCGCCCAAGTAAATAAAAGGAAGCCAACTTGGCTTGCGCTTGCGCATTACCATGCTCGGCTAATTCCTTCACGCTCTCGGCTCGAGCCGCGCAAGCTAGAAAAAACAGCGTACAGAAAATTAAAATTTTGCTCATTAACTTCTCCTAGGAGACCTACGGATTAAAAACGAAGCGGCATTATTTCACGGTGCATGGATAAGATGAATGCACTATTAACAAATAAGGTATTGATGTTAGACTTAAGCCAGCAAGGCGGTGGGCTAGACCTTGTAGATGCAGAATAACAACCTGGAGAATAAAAACATGAAAAGAAACCTTTTATTGACGGCCACTTTGGCCGGGGCGCTGCTGTCCGGTTGCGCGACGCAATCGAGCAATAATTTCCAGGCCTTTCAGCCTGAAGACCTCAACGCGCTGGTTAAATCCGGAAAATTGGTACAAAAAACAAACAGCTTCTTCGTGGTTAATGATTCATCTTCGTCAATGAGCCGCACCTATGTAAACTCATCGGATTACAGTGGTACCAAGTTGGATGTCGAGAAAAACCTGCTAAACAAGTTTAACAAATCCATTCCGGTGATGCCTCTGACATCCGGTTTACGCAGTTTTGGTTTTGGTCCATGCCTATCATGGGGCTCGACTTATCTTAACCAAGCCGTGCAAAACTACTCCCCATCCGGTTTCGAAAGCGCTATTACATCTCTGCAATGCTCTAGCGGCGGCACACCACTGGCCACTGCACTTAGCGATTCCGGTAAAGATATAAGCAGCGCTCCCGGAAATATTGCCTTACTCGTTTTCAGTGACGGTATCGAAGAAGTCTCGCCAATCCCGACTGCAGAAGCTCTCAAAACTCAATATGGCGACAAGCTGTGCATTTATACAATTTGGGTCGGCAATGACGAAGATGCTGTAGGTCAAACGGTGCTGCAAGAATTGGCCAATGTATCGGGTTGCGGATTCTCGACTACAGCAGACGCTATTTCCAGTCCGAAAGGCATGAGCGATTTCGTTAAAAACGTGTTCCTGAAAGCCGGTACACCAAAGGTCGCAGATTGTTCAACACAAGACGACGACAAAGACGGCGTAAGTAATTGTGTGGACAAATGCCCTGACACCCCTAAAGGTGCCATCGTCGATAAAGACGGTTGCTGGGCGTTCCATGGCTTGTTGTTCGATTTCGACAGCGATAAAGTCAAATCCAAATACGACCCTCTGATCCAAAATGCGGTTGAAGTGATGAAACTCAATCCAGGCTTAACGGTAGAAATCCAAGGCCATACCGACAGTTACGGCACGGATTCTTACAACGAAAAGTTGTCACAACGTCGAGCTAACGCCGTCAAAAATGAACTGGTTAAACTGGGTGTGGACAGTAAGCGCCTGACAACAGCTGGTTTTGGCGAGTCTCAACCGGTCGACAGCAACGAAACCGATGAAGGACGCGCTTACAACCGTCGGGTAAATTACAAACGCACCGACAAGTAGGCATAAAATATCGGGCGGTCTAGCTTCAGCCCGATAGTCCCAAAAGGGAGGTTAACCCCTCCCTTTTTTATGCCTGTCGTTTACGTTGACGCCGACTTAATACCTAACTTGGACGGCTTCGTTCGACAATAGTCTTCGCAAGCGAATTAACAATTCATCACTGGGGTGAACTCGCCAATCGTCGCCCAGTTGCAGATTGGCCTTGGCTTCGGCTTTTGCAAATTCGATGCTGATCGGGCAAAGTCCGCCACAAAACGGTCTCAGTGTTTCCGCCAGCTCGTCAACAAAACTGCGCTGCGTCCGCCATTGTCTGCTATCCCAATTCAACACGATGCCCCGGGCAAACATTTCCCGCGCCTGTTCCATGCTGTAAAGCTTTTCGGCAGTCATACGCAGACTATTGGTAAAGTCGTCCATCGCCAGCGAGCCTTCCGCCACTAACAAAGTATCCTTTGCCAACAAGTTCCGGTACTTGTCGAAAATTCCGCTGAATGCCGCCACTTCCAGCCTACCGGTACGGTCGTCCAAGGTAGCAAAGCCCATCATCTTGCCTTGCTTGGTCTGCCGGGTGCGCATTTCCACGACCAAACCGGCCACCCTCCCTTCCATTTTGCCCCTGGATCGTCCCGCGTCGATTTCCAGGCTGGCTAGCGAACCATGGGTGATATGTTTCAGTTCAGGCAAATACTCAGCGATAGGGTGGCCAGTCAAAAACAGACCCAGCGTCTGCTTTTCCGCGTCCAGCCTTTCTTTCTCGGTCCAAGGTTCAACTACCGTAGAGTAAGCTTCTGCTTCGCCATCTGTCACTTCCACCTGCACAGCTAAACCAAATAAGTCGTTTTGACCAGCCAGCGCCATTTTGCCATGTTGTTCGGCGACTCTCAGAGCAGTGGTGAGTTCAGCCAGATGCGCAGCACGATTGGGATCGATAGCGTCCAGCGCCCCCGCCCTGATCAGCGCTTCCAAAACCCGCCGGTTAACCTTGCGTAAATCGACGCGCTTGCACAAGTCGTACAAGCCAGCATAGGGGCCATTGGCCTTGCGTTCTTTCAGTAAATCGTCAATCGCGTTTTCACCGACGCCTTTAATCGCCCCGATACCGTAGACGATATGGCCTTGGTCGTTGACCGTGAAACGAAAATCGGAAACATTGATATCTGGTGGGCAGATCTCCAGCCTCATCTCTCGACATTCATCAATCAGAACCACCACTTTGTCGGTGTTATCCATATCCGATGACATCACCGCCGCCATAAACGCCGCCGGATAATGCGCCTTCAACCAAGCCGTTTGATAAGCAACCAACGCATATGCCGCCGAGTGCGACTTGTTGAAACCGTAGCCGGCAAACTTCTCCATCAAGTCAAAAACATATGTCGCGATCGAAGCATCGATTTGGTTTACCACGGCACCGGACATGAATTTTTCCCGCTCCTTGGCCATCTCCTCCGGCTTTTTCTTGCCCATTGCCCGCCGTAACATATCGGCGCCGCCTAAGGTGTAGCTTGCCAATTCCCTAGCAATCTGCATCACCTGTTCCTGATACAGAATCACGCCGTTGGTCGGCTTAAGGATTGGCTCCAGCAAGGGATGAGCGTATTCAGCCTTGGCGCCATGCTTGACGTTGATGTAGTCGTCCACCATACCCGATTCCAACGGTCCGGGACGGAATAGAGCCACCAACGCGATAATGTCGTCGAAGCAATCCGGTTTCAGTTTTTTGATCAATTCTTTCATGCCGCGCGACCCCAGCTGAAACACAGCGGTAGTCTGGGCGTTTTTTAGTAATTCATAGCTTGGCAGGTCGTCGCGTGGAATCTGGGTGATATCGACGGCTTCTTCGCCCCGTTGCGCGCGCTGGCGATTAATGGTTTGCAGCGCCCAATCGATGATCGTCAGAGTCCGCAAACCCAAGAAGTCGAATTTGACCAAGCCGACCGCTTCGACATCGTCCTTATCGAACTGCGTGACCAGATTGCCGCCGCCCTGCTCGCAATATAATGGACTGAAATCGGTAAGCTTGGTTGGCGAGATCACCACGCCACCGGCGTGCTTGCCGGCGTTACGAGAAATACCTTCCAAGGAACGCGCCATATCAATCAACGATTTAACTTCTTCCTCGGTATCGTACAAAGCCTTCAACTCGGCACTGTCTTGTAGCGCCTTATCCAAGGTCATGCCGATCTCAAATGGAATCAGCTTGGCTAGTCTGTCGACAAAACCATAGGCATGCCCCATCACCCTGCCCACGTCGCGAATCACGGCCTTGGCTGCCATCGAGCCACAGGTGATGATCTGCGACACATGATCGCGGCCATAATGCCGTGCCACATAATCGATTACCTCGTCACGGCGCTCCATACAAAAATCGATATCAAAGTCGGGCATCGAGACCCGTTCAGGATTCAAAAAGCGCTCAAACAGCAAATCGAATTCGATGGGATCAAGATCGGTAATCTTCAATGCGTACGCCACTAAAGAGCCCGCACCCGATCCCCTGCCCGGCCCTACCGGTATTGCATTGTTCTTAGCCCACTGAATAAAGTCCGCGACAATCATGAAATAGCCGGGAAAACCCATTTGGGTGATCACGTTCAGTTCGACTTCCAAGCGCTCGTCATAGACTTTACGGTTCTCCGCAAAGCTGGCTTTGCCTATCGGCGGATACTGTATCAAACGCTCCTCAAGCCCTTGGCGCGAGGCCTGCTTGAAATAGTCGTCCAGCGTCATACCCTTGGGGACTGGGAAATCGGGCAAATAGTTTTCACCCAGCGTGAGCTCGACATTGCAGCGTTTGGCAATTTCGACGCTATTGGCTAAGGCTTCCGGAATGTCGGCGAACAGTTCGGCCATTTCCTCGGCAGTGCGCAAATATTGCTGAGCGGTATAGTTTTTCGGCCGACGGCTATCGTCCAGCACCCGGCCTTGATGAATACAGACCCGCACTTCATGGGCGTCGAAATCATTTTTGCTGATAAATCGCACATCGTTGGTGGCAACCACCGGCAACTCTAACTCGGCAGCCAAATCCGCCGCTAATTTGATGTAACGCTCCTCGTCCGCTTTACCGATCCGCTGCAACTCCAGATAAAAGCTGTTTTCGAACAAATCTCGCCAATATTCGGCGCAACGTTTGGCTTGCTCGGCATTTTCCGCCAACAAAGCCTGCCCCACATCGCCATCCATCGCTCCGGATAGCACGATCAAACCCTCGTGATTTTCAGCAACCCATTCCTTTTGCAACATGGGAATGCCCTGATGTTGCCCTTCTTGGTAGCCCCGAGAAATCAGCTCAGTCAGCGTCACATAGCCTTTTTGATTGCGCGCCAACATAGTCAAGCGAAACGGCGACGCAGGCTCATCGGGATTAAAAATCAATACATCGGCGCCGATCAAGGGTTTGATACCGGCACCTTGCGCGGCTTTGTAGAATTTAACCAGCGAGAACAGATTGCTCTGTTCGGTAATCGCAGCGGCTGGCATGACATACTCAGCCAGTTTCTTCACCAAAGGCTTGATCCTGACGATACCGTCAACCAGGGAAAACTCAGTATGGATACGAAGATGAACGAAATTCGGTGTCATGGCCAGTTAAGCGAGATACTGTTTAACCGGGGCAAACGATTTTCGATGGTGCGGGGTAATGCCAAGTTGTTGCAACGCCGCTAAATGCTGCTGGGTAGGGTAGCCTTTATGGACGGCAAAGGCATAGCCGGAATAGAGCCGATCCAATGTGTGCATTTCGGCGTCGCGGGCGACTTTGGCTAAGATCGAAGCGGCGGATATTTCCTGGACCAATAAATCGCCTTGCACGATAGCTTCGCCGGGCATATCCAGGGCTGGCAGCCGATTACCGTCCACCTTGACCCAGTCAGGACGGTAATCCAATTGCGAGACCGCTCGTTGCATTGCCAGCATTGTCGCTTGCAGAATGTTGATGCTGTCTATTTCACTGGCCTCCGCGCGGGCAACCGCCCAACACAAGGCATTGGCCTTGATCTGTTCGGCAAGTAGCTTGCGTTTTTTTTCCGTGAGTCTTTTGGAGTCGGTCAGCCCGGCAATTGGATTAGCCGAGTCGAGGATCACCGCAGCGGCGACCACCGGACCGACTATGCAGCCACGGCCAACTTCGTCGATACCGGCTATGCGTAGGGGGTTATCGGAGGATACCGCGTGTGACATTGCGTAGAAAGCTGACCATATTGGAAAGTTCGTTGCTTTCGCCGGCCATATCTTCCATTTCTTCTATCGCGTCTTCCAAGCGCAAATTATTTTTGTAGAGGATTTTATAGGCTTTGCGAATCTGCCTGATCACTTCCGGGGGCACACCATTGCGCTCCATACCGACCGAATTGATACCGTGCGGTCTTGTCGGTCTGCCGCCCACCATCACATAAGGTGGAATATCCTGCGTGATTGCGCTACCCATTGCGGAGAAGCTGTATTCGCCAATTTGGGTGAACTGATGCACCAAGGTAAAACCACCCAAAATAGCGTGATCACCGAGATGCACATGGCCGGCAATCGACGCACCGTTGGCCATGATCACATGATCGCCGATTTCGCAATCGTGGGCGACATGGGTGTAAGCCATGAATAGATTGTCGCTACCGATCAAAGTCAACCCCCGATCTTGCTGCGTACCACGGTGCATCGTGCAAAATTCGCGAATCACATTGCGGTCACCAATTTCCAAGCGGGTGATTTCATCGGCGTACTTTTTATCTTGCGGGTCTTCGCCTATCGAAGTGAATTGATAGATCGTATTATCCTTACCAATCGCGGTAGGACCTTTAATCACGACATGCGGACCGATCTCGGTGCCTGAGTCTATCTGTACATCTGGGCCAATTACTGAGAATGGCCCCACTTTAACGTCGTCGGCTAGCTCGGCATTGACGTGAACAACGGCTCTGGGATCGATCATTTAACCCTCTGCAGCCATGGCCGCACACATAATTTGCGCGGCGGCAGCCAAATCGCCATCTACTTCCGCCCGGCAGTCAAACGACCATAAGTGGCGCTTGTGTTTAATATAAGTCACTTCCAAGCGCAATTGATCACCCGGAACAACTTGTTTTTTGAAACGAGCATTGTCGATGCCGGCGAGGAAATAGGTAGTACCTTTGCCCAATTTATCATCGCTCTGCGAAGTAAGTAGCGCTGTTGCTTGCGCCAACGCCTCCATGATCAACACACCGGGAAAAATCGGCTTGTGCGGGAAATGCCCTTGAAAAAACGGCTCATTAAATGTCACGTTTTTCAAGGCCAGCAAGCGTGAGCCCGGCTCGCATTCAAGCACTTTGTCTATCAGCAAAAAAGGATAGCGATGCGGCAAGAGTTCCTGAATTTGTAAAATATCGAGTGTGCCGACCATGAGTTATCTGCGCGAATTTAGCTGGGAAGCGGGAAGTTCGTTTAGACTAGGAACTCCCCGACTTGAGGTACTGAATACTTCCGCAACCTGGGAAGCATCGGGAAAAGTCTTACTGAGATAAGTTTTCCAGTTTTTGCTGAACGCGGCTGGTCACGTCGATTTGATCGTTTGCATAAATCACACCGTCGGTCAGCAACAAATCGAACGACTCTTCTTTCGCTAACGCTCTCACTGCTTCGACGATACGTTTCTGCAAGTTGCCCAGCTCCTCGTTTCTGCGCATGTTGAAATCTTCGCTGAACTCTTGTTGTGCGCGTGCAGCATCGCGTTTTTTGTCCAGAATGTCTTTTTCGATTCTATGACGTTCTTCTTCGCCCATGACTGCCGTGTCGCGCCCTAACTTTTCTTCTAGCGATTTGATCTCTTTTTGCTGAGAAACCAGCGCTTTGTCTCTTGGTGAAAATTCAGTTTCCAAGCGAGTTTTTGCTTTGGCGGCTTGTGGCGCTTTTTCCAAAACCTTAGCCACATTCACAAAGCCGATTTTCAGCTCTGCATGACTCACGCCAGCAAAAATCATTAGCATTAGAAACAAAGAAATTCTATTTTTCATGGTCAAAACCATCTCCGGTTAATTTTTTGAGTTTAAGACAGAACGCAAACGCGATTATAGGGCAAAACAGGCTCAAACTAAACTAAAATCCCGAGCCGAACGTGAACTGGAAGGCTTGAATTCTATCGATACCCTCCGAGTTCATCGGTTGGGCGACGCTGACTGCCAACGCCCCAAACGGAGATAACCATTCGCCGGACAAGCCTACCGAATAACGAAAATACTTGCGCAAGTCGCCAGTATCTAGTCCCGGCGCCAAAGTACCCGCGTCAACAAACGAACCAATCCTCACCGACTTGACTTCACTTAAAAACGGTACAGGGAAAAATAGCTCCGCTTTACCAATCAGCTTGGTTGAACCACCGAATGGTCTATTGATTGTTGCGTTACCCAAAGTGACTGGATCACAAGTGGGCGTATTAGGATCCGGGCTTCTGCAGTCTCGTGGGCCCATCGTGTTCTGCATAAATCCGCGGACGTCCCCGGTACCGCCAGCAAAATAATTTTCAAAAAACGGCAAACCTGAAGAGCCGCCATAACTGCCGCCATGAGCAACCTCCCCCAACAAGCGGAAGGTAAAATCATTAGAGAGCGGAAAATAATGCTGTTGTTTGTAACCCACTTTGAAATATTCCAGATCACTACCTGGCACAGTCGCTAATCCAGAGATCCTTTGTTGACCGCCTTTTGTCGCAAAAATAGCCCTATCGAGCGTATCGTGAGTCCACCCAGCAGAGGTAGATAACGTCGTGAAACTATCGCCGTTATCCTTTATGAACTTGATAATACTGTCGGAGGAAAGGTTTGTTTCAGAAATAGTGGTATGTTTCAAATCAATATCAAAGCCCAGGCGATCAAACTCATTCAAAGGAATGCCGAAATTCACCCCGGCATTGGCAATGCTGGTGTTGTAACTCGCCAAGTTGGCTGCAAAGGCATTACGAGAGGTGTAGCCCAGGTTGTAGCCCATCGCCACGCCGTCGAGCGTGTAGTACGGATCTGAAAAGCCCAGATTATAACGGGTCAAAATAGCACTGTTGTTAAACGCGAAATCCACCCGTTTCCCGGTACCGAAAATGTTATCCTGCGAAACGTTGGCATTAAAGATGACACCCTGCACCTGCGAATAACCGACACCGGCCTGCAAGTTACCTGACGCTCTTTCCTTTATGGTGTAATTGACGTCGATCTGGTCGGCCGAACCAACCACAGGAGGGGTTTCCACTCCCACTTCTTCGAAATAACCCAATCTATCCAAACGAGTCTTAGTCCGTTCTATCTTGCTACTAGCCGCCCAACTAGACTCCATCTGCCTGGCTTCGCGGCGAACCACTTCATCACGGGTCTTGGTGTTACCCTTGACGTTAATCCGCCGCACATACACCCGCTTACCCGGATCGACAAAGAAGGTCATAGCCACACTTTTTTGTTGCTCGTTAATCTCCGGCACCATGTTCACATTCGCGAAGGTATAGCCTTCGTCCCCTAGTCGATCAGAAATCGACTTGGAGGTTTCCGTAGCATTTTTTCGAGAGAAAATCTCGCCCGGACCAACCTTAACCAATTTGATCAACTCTTCCGGCGGCACGATCAATTCACCCGATAGTTTCACCTTTTCCAAGGTGTAAACATCGCCTTCCTTGACGTTGATGGTTATGTAAATTTCTTTTTTGTCCGCAGTAATGTCGACCTGAGTCGATTCGACTGAAAAATTGATATAACCACGATCCAGATAATACGAGCGCAGCTTTTCCAAATCGGCAGATAACTTTTGTTTGGAATATTGGTCGTCTTTCGAATAAAAAGACAGGAAATTAGTAGTGCTTAATTCGAACTCTTTCCGCAAGACATCGTTCGCAAACGATTTGCTGCCGACGATATTGATTTGCTTGATTTTCGCAACCCGGCCTTCAGAAATCTCGATATGAATGCCGACCCGGTTTCTCGTCAGCTCGGAGACGTCAGTTTTGATTTTCAGGCCGTATTTACCGTGACTGAAATATTGCCGGCGCAATTCTTGTTCGACTTTATCTAAGATTTGTTTATTGTAAACCTTGCCCTCAGCCAAGCCGATTTTCTTGAGCGCTTCGGTCAAATCTTCTTTTTTAATGTCTTTATTACCCTCGATGACCACTTTAGCTACCGAAGGCCGCTCGACTACATTGACAACCAGCGTACCGCCATCGCGTTCCAGCGATATATCCTTAAAAAACCCGGTGTTGAATAATGCTCTGATAGCCGCGGCTTGCCGGTCTTCGGAAAAAGTTTCACCGACATTGACGGGCAGATAATTGTAGACGGTACCAGCGGAAATTCTCTGTAAACCCTTGACTTGAATATCCTCAACTACAAAGCTGCTTGAATGAGCGGCCTTGCCGGTCAACATACTCAGCAACAGTATTTGTAATAGCGGTTTTTTCTTCACGCAGCCAACCATTGAAAAGGAACAACCGCGATTGTAACACGCTGTTTTCGGATTCCCGCGCCTTCAATGGTAAATACTGGGAAATACTGGCCGAAAAATTGCTTTCTTATTCAGTTTCAATTGAAAGGAAAAACATTTAAAAAAAAATTATAAAAAACCACCGCAAGCTATTGAAATCAATAATTTTGACAACAAATTTCAATCAGCGAAATGCATCGGCCATCAAGCGCCGAAAAACGACGCGCGTATACTCGGCTTCCAAGGCCAATGATTCGACACCCCTTGGTGCGCTGACACCGCCAGCTCCTTTGACCTGCGCAATCGCGTTGGCTGCGTCCAGCTTGTAAACTCCAGCCACGGAAACACCGTGATCAGGCGCGATCAGACTATAACAGGTATTCACCCAGTGGGGCGCGGGGACGGGCTTCTGGCTGAGCAAACTAATCACCGCCATTGCGCAGGCTTTAGCTTCTGAATTGGCGGCAAAAGCCGATTTGGGAATAGGCGCGTACTGCGCTGCGTCGCCGATAATATGGATAAACTCATCGAATACCGATTGGCCGCTAAGCGGTCGAACCGGACACCAACCGGTACTATCGGCCAAACCCTGCTGCAAAGCGATCGGCGCGGCAGTTTGTGGTGGAATGATATTCAACACATCGGCTCGGAACTGGTCACCAAATTCGCTCGTCAGCACCTTGCTCTGCTTGTTCAGTTCTAGCAAAGGATTATCCGCGAGACTATGCCATTCGACCAGGCTATTGGCGGTACCATAACCGTAATGTTTACCCCAACCTGCTTCGAACAGGGCTTGTTTAGAAAAGCTGCGCTTCGCATCGAGAATGATGATTTTCGAACGCGGCTTATAGTGTTTCAGCCAATATGCCATCATACTGGCCCGCTCGTAAGGGCCCGGCGGGCACCGATAAGGATCGGCTGGCACCGTCATCAATACTACTCCACCATCAGGCATCGCTTGCAGTTGCCGGGCCAGTTGCAAGGTCTGTGGGCCTGCCTGCCATGCATGCGGAAATTGCTCTGCGGCCGCCTGATCGTAGCCGGCAATCGCGTCCCAACGAAAATCAATGCCAGGAGACATGATTAATCTATCGTAGGAAAGGCTTTGCCCTCCAGCCAAGCGTAGGCGCCGTTTCGCAGCATCCAAACCGCTTACACGATCAACTAACAGCTTAACTCCATACTTGTCTTGTAATGCCAGATAATCGACCGTCAATTGCTCTAGGTTGGTCAAACCGGCGAACAGCCAATTACTGCCGGGACAACTGATGTATTTTGCTTTGGGTTCGATCAGCGTGACCTGGATATTCGCATCCAGCAAACGCAGATACTTCGCCGCCGTCGCGCCGCCGAATCCTCCCCCGACAACTACTACATGGGCTTTGCCGCCAGTACCGATTGGTAATCCTGCGCAACCGCTAAGCATGCCGACCCCAAATCCGGCGACGCCCTGCAAAAAACGTCTTCTGGATAACTCAGCCACTACTGACGTCTCAAATACTCAGCCACCGCCGCCAACTCTTCGTCGCTATAACCTTTCGCCAGACGTGGCATCAGAGTAGCTGACTGGTGATCGTACTTAAAATTCAGCAGGGCTTGCCGAATCTGCTGCGCGGATAGGTTTTTTAGCGATGGGATAGATTGTTCGGAATCCAGCAGCGACTCGGCGTGACAAATCCGGCAATTAAACGCAATGGCTCGGGCGTCGATCTCTGTCTGCGCCAATGAATGAAAGGAACTCGCAGCCAGTGCGGCGGCATAACAAATAGACTTCATGCCCTTTAAGCAAGCTGCTTCTGCCGAAACACTTCGTACAACAGTACCCCGGCTGCCACAGATACGTTCAGGCTCTCTACTTGCCCGGCCATCGGGATTTTCACCAAAAAATCACAATGCTGGCGGGTTAAATGACGCATGCCAGTACCTTCCGTGCCCATCACCACCGCCAAGGGCATATCCAGCTTCATCTGAAACACCGTTTGCTCGGCTTCGCCAGCCGCCCCCATAATCCAGATGTTCTGCTCCTTTAACCAGCGCAGCACTCTGGCCAAATTGGTGACTTGATACACAGGCACGGTTTCCGCCGCGCCGCTGGCCACTTTGCAAACCGTCGGCGTAATACCGGCGGCATTATCCTTGGTGACGATCACGCCGTGCGCACCTACCGCATCAGCGGTACGCAGACAAGCACCGAGATTATGCGGATCTTGCACTTGATCCAGCACGAGGTAAAACGGCCTGGTGGTAAGCGCCTCAACATCCTGCTTGAGCTGATCTTCACTGCGCATGGCCGGCAATTCCACCGCCACCACGATGCCCTGGTGATTTTTACCATCAGCCATCTTTTCAAGCTTTTTACGCTCGGTTTTTTCCGGGTTGATACCCAACTTGACTAATTCGTCAATCACTTGCCTTAGGCGAACATCCTGTCTTTGACTATCGACCCAGGCACGGCGAATTTTCTGTGGCGAGTAATCCAACGCGGCCTGCACCGCGTGAATGCCGAATAATTGCGTTAAATTCATGAACGACGGCGTCTTTTGGCTTTTGGCTTATTTGGGGCTTTTTTATCGGCAGCGGATTTGGCAGTTTTACTACTCGCTTCGATTTTTTTCCGACCTGAAGAGGATTTGGTTTTGGCGATTTTCTTACCCGATTGGATCAACTCAAAATCGATTTTCTTGTCATCCAGATTAACCCGCACCACCCGAATCTTGACGAGGTCACCCAAGCGATATTTAACGCCGGTGCGTTCACCGTACAATTGATGCTTGCTGGCGTCGAAGGCAAAATAATCCTGTACCAAGGAGGCGATATGTACCAAACCTTCGACATAAATCGACTGTAATTCGACGAAAAAACCGAAACCGGTAACGGCGGAAATCACGCCATCGAACTCTTCGCCAATCTTGTCCATCATGTATTCGCATTTCAACCAGCTCACCACATCGCGGGTTGCATCGTCGGCACGGCGCTCGTTCGCCGAACAGTGCTCGCCCAACAAGACCATATCAGGATGCGTGTAACAAAAGCTATCCGCCGATTTGCCGGCCAAACAGTGGCGGATGGCCCGGTGCACCAGCAAATCCGGATAGCGACGGATCGGCGAGGTGAAATGCGCGTAGGCATCCAGCGCCAAACCGAAATGGCCTTTAGTCTCCGGGCTGTAGACAGCTTGCGACATGGAGCGCAGCAAAATAGTCTGAATCAAATGCGCGTCCGGACGATCCTTTACCGACTCCAACAGGTGCATATAATCCAATGGCGTCGGTTGAGCCTTACCGCCAAGAAATAGGCCTAGTTCGCCGAGAAAGGTTTTCAGCGCCAGTAATTTATCCGGGCCGGGGCCGTCATGGATTCTTAGTAGGCGCGGCATTTTTTTCTTGTTCAAAAACCGCGCCGCTGCGGTATTGGCGGTGATCATAAATTCTTCGATCAACTTGTGAGCATCGTTGCGTTGCAGCGGCACTATCTCAGCGATTTTGCGTTCTGGCCCGAAGACGATCTTCGTCTCCTGGGTATCGAAATCCATTGCCCCGCGCAGCTCGCGCTGATTGCGCATGACTTTATACAAGCCGTATAAGGTCTGGAGATGCGGCAACAAAGCGGCGTGTTTTTTCGCCAGTTTCTGATCGCCGTCCACCAGCATTTTTGCTACGTCGGTATAGGTCAAACGCGCATGAGAGCGCATCACGGCCTCAAAAAACCGGGAACGTAACACATTACCGTCTTCGTTGATCAGCAACTCACAGACCATGCATAAACGATCCACTTCCGGGTTCAACGAACACAACCCATTGGAGAGGATTTCCGGCAGCATAGGGATTACTTTCTCGGGAAAATACACCGAGGTACTGCGATTTTTAGCTTCGGCATCCAACGCGGTATCGACTTTGACATAGTGCGACACGTCGGCTATCGCCACCAGCAATTTCCAACCTTTTGGGGTTTTTTGGGCGTAGACGGCATCGTCAAAATCGCGCGCGTCTTCGCCGTCTATGGTTACCAAGGGCAGCTTGCGGATGTCCTCCCGGCCCTGCTTGGCGGACTCGGGCACCTGCGGAGTAAGTGCCTTGATTTCCTCAAGCAATTGATCCGGCCACTGATTGGGCAAATCGTGCGAGCGAATCGCCATTTCGATTTCCATACCCGGTGCCATGTGCGCACCCAGCACCTCGGTGATGCGGCCCAAAGGCTGACAATGCTGACTAGGCTGCTGAATGATCTCGGCCACCACGATCTGCCCTTTTTTGGCATGACCGACATCTTCCTTGGCAATCAAAACTTCGTGGGCGATTTTTTTGTTATCAGGCACGACGTAAGCCACGCGACCTTCAGTAAAAAATCGACCGACCACTTGATGAGTATTGCGTTCGCTAATCTCGATCACCGCCCCCTCCCGGCGACCACGCCGGTCGATTCCAGCCACACGGGCGACCACTCGGTCGTTGGGCATCAAGGGTTTCATTTCGCGCGGCGACAAAAATAAGTCTTCACTACCATCATCGGGCTTCAAGAAACCGAAACCTTCCGGATGCCCCAGCACTCGACCTGCTATGGTGTTATTGCCGGAGCCCAGGCTATATTTTTGCCGGCTGTTAAAACTGAGCTGACCGTCGCGCTCCATGGCCCGCAGTCGTCGGCGCAAAGCTTCCAAGGCATCAGGCGTTTCAAGGGAAAATTGTTGGGCGATTTGTTGGCGGCGCAAGGGCTTGCCGGCTTCTTGAATAAGCTGGAGAATCAGCTCGCGGCTGGGAATTGGGTTCTCGTATTTTTCGGCCTCACGCTGGGCGTGCGGATCAACGAGTGCGGAAAAATCAGGTGTCTGATCGGTATTTGATGTCATCGAATCTGTTTGCTGGGTTCTGCCGCCACCCCCCTCTCGGAACTGACCGGCAATCGTCTTTGTTAAATAAAATCATAGCCTTTCTTCTTAGCCTGGGGGGGAATTACGTCGTCCAGAATACGCCGGCATTCAAACTGCCAGTAGCCCAAACCTATATTTCTACGACCGTTCAAAATGATAGGAAAATTCTCATGCCCCATAAACATTCGCAATAAATCGCCGTCTTTCAAGCGAAAAGAGTCCATGATGATAAAGCTTTTTTCGCCTTCGTTATCCTTTAGCCCGTAAATTAAGGCTTTTTTGCGGTCCGCGTCGGTGTCGGCCTCGACGGATTGGTAAGCAACTGGGAAGGCTTGGGCGGCGATCACCATCACCTCGAATATCAGCTTCGAGTCCTGTTTGGGTAGCAGTATTTTGCACACAACGCCGAGGGAACGTTGTTGCGGCATGGCGTCTATCTTGCGGAAACTAACCAAACTGCCGATAGACAACACACCTTCCTTTTGGAAATTACAGGATAAAGCGCGTTCGGAATCTGTCTCGGCACGTATCTCCAAGCCGGTTTCCAAACCAGGTCTACCGGTTTCCAATAGATCATAGGTGGTTTCCAAACCAATAGCCACATATCTATCCAGCCGATCAGCAAAATACACTGTCCCTTGCGGCTCCTTGCCCTGCCAACGTTGCATCAAGTAGTCGAACAACTCTGCCGACAATTTTTGATGATTGTTTTTATCGGCCTCCAAGGAGCTAAAGCGCGCTTCCTCCTTACTGCACAATTTGTCTGCCTGCTTAATGACCTTACCCAACTTGGCCAGATTCAGATAAAGCATCGCCGAATCGGATCTTCGATCAGTTTGCGTCGTACTTAGCAAAAAAGCGGGGGGCAAGTCTTCGTCCATTAAAATGGCGCATTGCACGGCCTGCTCGGCAACCGGCTTGGTTTCTATTTGCAGAAAATCGCTGATCTTCTCCAAAAACTCATACACCAACTGAAACTCTTTCTGCATTAGGCCGGATGGATAGGCCAAACTCAGCAGTAAGATTTGTTTATAGCTTTCTTCAACTGACGACAGCTTACTGAAGATACCGCCCTGGTCGGCCACCTTAGAATTAGCCTTATCCAGCTTCACTGCAAGTTTATAAAGCGAGTGCAAATCGATCCAAATCCAGTCCGGTACCGGATAGCTCATCATGTAGTGACTTATCACAATGCGGCTCAATCCGCGGATTGTCCGCTGTATCGCCAATGCGGTGGACTTGCCCTGCAACCAACCGATTTCGCGCCGGGTCAAGTCCTTCACCACGCTCCAATAACCTATGGCAAATTGTCTTTCGATCGCGCAGGCCAAGCCAAATATCTTTTTCTCACTGTCGCCCTTCGGAAAACCGAACTTGATCAATCGCGAACGCAGATAATCGTCGATCAAGTAAAAACTACTTCTGAGTAACTCCAATGCGTGCAGGCGTTTGGCTGCCGGCATTTCTACGGAAATCAATTCTCCCAGCAATTCGTGAAACAAGCGCGCAGCCAAACCGGGATTGGCAGTGGGCAGTTCGGCGACCCATTGCCGAATCGCGTCGTCGCTAAACGACGCCAATAATTGCGGATCGTTTTTTTGCTGGGGGATAACCAGAAAAAAAGAGTTTTTCACAAAAAATCCACTAGTGATGAAAGTACCGCCAAGCACTCCCTATACGACCCAACATCCCAACGGGTGACAAAGCCAACAACGTTTGTTGCTACGCGATCGGTCATCGCCTAGAACAACCCTTCGTCGTCTATCATCAAATTCTGCAAGGCATTCACATCCTTCCTAAGTTGTTTCCTCGCCAATAACTTGGTTTGCACACGTTCTGGGAGTTCGGTAAAAATGAGTACTTGATTAGCCACCAATAAATCGACCAAATCGTCTATCACTCTGACCATATCATTATCGGTGGCCGACAAGGCTTGCTTGACCTTATCGTTGGGGAGTTGCTGCAAAAATACCACCACTTCCGGGCTGTTTACCTCAAGCCACTCGTCGCCGTCGTCGCGCAACTGCATAATCGCCCCAGTTTGATCCCGGACTACAAACGGCAAAGGCCACCCACCTGTCTAATCGACAACAAAATCTAAAACCTTTTCGGCGCAAACGCTGTCCAAGCAAATGGGATCATCGAGGCGAGATAGTCAAAGCGCCTAGGGTTACGCCAATGTCGATACCGCGCCCCTTGCCCGACAGTGCCAAGGAAATTTCGCCGCGCGTCAAAAGCTGTCCGTCTATCGACTTGGTGGCGCCAGCGTGACCTTGAAAAGCCACAAAGCTGCCGTAGATTTCATTCAGATTTCTGACTTCGGAAAACACCCCAGTGCCCTCAATTTCTGATTTACCAAGGGTAAAACCGATACTCTTTGAGGCCAGTGCGACCTGCGCCCGCTGCCCGTTACTGCAACTGATATTCCCGAGACCGTCGTATTGTTTATAAACGAACGACCACCCGCTTAACTTGTAAGTCATCGTGCAGGATGTTAGCGATTGCGCAGCTACCGGAGAAACGAAAAACAATCCGCCAAGGCTTAAAACCAACAGCGGAATAAATCGAAAAAACTGGGTTGTCATTAGAATCTCCATTTTTGTAAAACCTTAAACACAAATCGTTGTGCCGCTGTCACAGCCTAACCATCATTATATTACAAACAGTGTAAGCTTCCGTTTACTCGGACGCACTCAACGATAACACCGATTTAATTTCGCCTGCGGCTTCGGCACGTTTTAATTCGGTAGCCAACATATACAGACGGTCTTTATTGATACCGCCGGGTTCCGCAAAATATTGGGCAATATGGTTTGCTCTAGCAATCGCCAAATCGTTAAGTCGCTGCGGATCCGGTGGAAAAACCCCCTCAAGCTTCTGTTGCGCGACTGAGTAAAATTCCGCATCTGGATTGCTTTTGATCTGTGGCTTACCCAACAATGAGCTGCCTAACTCTTGCGGGAAGACTTCGCCAAAAAACTTCGCCAATAAGCGTTTGTAATCATCGTCTGACAATTCTATGTATTCGTGACGAACTTTCTCACCCTTATCGCGTAATTCACCTGACTTCATTTTTTTCAAAACATCTTTCACCGCTTCAAAACGCATCGCCGGCCAATCTTGATTCTCGTAGGCAATGCCTTTTATTTCTAGAGTTAACTCCGGCTTACTCAGCAAGGCCTTATTCAATTGATCCAATTTAGCCGACTCTTCCACGGCCAATTCGGCGCTGCCTGGCGCGAAGGCCACAGAGCTATAGTCTTTATCCGCGCTTAACAGAGAACCAAAAGCCTTGAAGGGAGACAATGCCACTTTGCTGATCAAGTTAACCAAAACATCCGCCAACAACGAGCCAATACTGAACTTTGGATCTTCCAAACTGCCGGTGATCGGAAAGTCCAGATAAATTTTGCCGCTGGAGTCCTTCAATAAGGCGATCGCTAAATGCAAGGGTATTGAGACTGCGTTCGGATTTTCAACGTGATCCCCCAACGTCAACTGGTCGATGACCAATTTATTCTGCACCGCCAATTGCCCTTGCTTTATCTTGTATTGCAAGTCCAGCGCCATTTGGCCTTTCTCAATCCGATAGCCGGCAAACTCGGCCATATAAGGCGTAATCAACGGCAAGGGCATATTGGTAAAATTCAGGGCAATATCTGAGTTGCCGTTATCGAATTGATATTTACCCTTTATACCCACTGAGGCGATATCGTAGACCTTGCCTTTCAAAACCAAGTTAGCCTCGGCGTCTTTGTCTGAGGAAAAACCACTCACCTCGCCGTTGAGGCTGTTCATTTCCGCCACGAATGGCAAGATTAAGGAATAGTCCGCGAAATCAGACCTACCGTCCTTGAGTTCGATTTTACCGATACTGACGCGTGGCTCCTGGGCTTTAGCTGCTACTGGCTTCAAGGGACGTTTATCCGACTCCGCAGACTTTGTCGACCCTTGCGGCACCATCAGCTCATCGATATTGGTTTTACCGTCTTTCTTAATATTGAAGCGCAGATAAGGACGATCAAAGGTCACCTTGGCAAACTTGAAATCCTGCTTAGCCAAATCAAGATCCACTCCCGTCAATAACAAATTGGTCCATTTCAAAAAATCGGTGTTCTTGATTTGGTCGCGGGTCACCAAGCCTTCCAAGTTGACATCGCCTTGAAATGTCAGCTCCAAGGGCTCGGCGACTGCCAATTGCATATTGCCCTTACCGCTAAAGTCGCCGTCGACTAGTTCCAGCTTAATAAACGGATCTAGGTAGGGTTGAAAAATTTTCAGATTGATATCCTGAACATTTACGGCCCAAGCGGCGGAAAAAGGTAGCAAACTCATTTCGCCATCGACTTGAAAACTACCGTTATTGTTAAATTTGCTACTAAAGGCCAACGGCAATTTCCCACCTTCCGGCATATTGATATGCTCTAACCGACAGTTCATTTCGCTCAGCTGCAATTCCAAGGGTTTTGGCAGGGTAAAGTCGGTGAAATGAATACCGTAGTTCGTCAAAGACAATTCATCCACTTTGACCCGCCATGGCTTGCTCTCGGCAGCTGCCGGCGGCCCGTTGGCCTGAGCGGGTGCCGGCACATCGGCGGGCGCAGCGAACAACGCTTGGTAGTTGACGATACCATCGGCTTGCAGCCAGGCATTAATCGCGGCGTCGCTACTCGACACCGTCGCAATGGCGACCTGCTTTTGATTAACATCGACATTCAGCCCGTTGATCGACAAAACAGGGAGGTTTACCAACGACTTACCCTGATTCTTCTCGGTAATCTCGAATTGCTTTACTGCGACTTTTCCATCGCTGACTTTGGTCAGCAAACCGTCTGGGGCTTCCGACAAAGCATAATTCAATTGCAAACCCAGCTTACCCTGCCTAATTTCGACAGGCAAAATCGGCTGCAAAAACAATTGCCACACCTTTACCAGACCGACATCATCCAATTTCAACTGGCCTTTTGAAGCCAATGGCGAAATTGAAAAATCACCGCTCCATTGCAGAGCGCCCCCCGATGCCAAACCCAAATTTAACTCACCGGCCGCGGTACTTTCGGGTTGGGAGCTTAGTTCGCTGAGGGTGAAATTCAGAGGCGATAAGTCTTCCGATAACAATTGGCCGGACGATAGATCCGTCCAGGCGATATGGCCTTCTTGTATCGCGACAAGATGAATCAGTAGCGCCATCCCGTTGTCATTACTAGCCGGCTTTTTGGGCTCGGTTTCTGGGGGCTTGGGTTGCAGATCTGCAAAATTGAAACTACCGTCAGCGCGTCGTGCAACATTGAACTGTGGTTTGCGCAGTTCGACGACATCTAAGACTACACCGCGCAAAGTCGCCGATTCAAACGCGTTCAGATCGGCGGACATCGACTCGAAACTAACAAGCGTTTTGCCGTCCTTGGCAGTTAAGTTAAAGCCGTCCATTTCCAGCACTAGCGTGAACGGATTCAAGCGAATCGTGTTTACAGTGGCTTGCTGGCCGGTTTCTTCTTGTATCAAACTTGGCAACTGTTTCAGCACCAGCATCGGCACCAGGTAAAATCCCACGATGGCATACATCGCCAAAAGCGCCAGCAGCGCGAGTGTGGCGATTAAGCCTTTTTTGAGATGTCTCGTCATTCCTAAATCCAAGGATACTAGCGCAGCTTATTTAACCAATCGGCTTCTATCCGACATCCGCCAAGATCGGGATAATCAGTTAGGTTTTGTTCAAAATCGCGAAAAGACGGATGCTGAAAAGCCAAACGAGCGATCTTGCCTTGCACCAACTCAAACTCCAACGCTCCGCCTTTTTCGCGCGGACTGCCTGGCTTAGTAACAAACAACAAGATACCGATATTCGCCAATGGCTGACCTTGATCCTGAGCCGGACGCGCGCAACTGTAGGCTTCGACGTTCAAGCCGCTGAACACCCCAGCCAGTTGACTCGCGCTAATCAGCACACCTTCGTCAGCAACCGCCGGCAATTGCAACAGAGCCTCCAAACCAAAGTTGCTCAGATGATTTTGTAATAAAACGGTGCCGTTTCCGCCTTTCTCAGTATTCAACAAAGGATACAACTGCCGAGCAGCCTCGTCTTTATTGGGGTTTTGCAAGGCCGACAAAAATTGCCTCGCCGCCGATTGAATCGGATTGATCACGCCTTCTTTCTTTTGCCTGGAGTTGCTTAGGGCTTCCCAATCCTGCTCGGTGTTAACCGGAAGCCGCATACTCTTCATCACTGCATAGTCTTCGCTGGCCAAGCAACCCGCGAAATCTTTGCTGCGATATTGTTCCAGCAACTTGGGTCTAATCTCGTCCGTCATGGCCCGCTGGGCGGAAATATTAAAGTTTTTCCAATCTGGAGAAGTTTTGTTCAAAAAATAATATAAAACCGCATTGCGATCGAACTTGTTGAAACCCAAATCCTTCATGGCCAGCTTCAAACGCCGACATTGGCTTTCGACATCTGGATAGTTCTGCCAATCGGGTTGCAGATTGGGCTTGGCAGCCGGGTCGACCTGATCGATTAGCTGCCGCAAACTCACTTCGCCATTGGCGGTTTGAATCGGCACCCGCCACAATTCTTCTAGAGACAAATCATGCGCATCTGGCGTGAGTTCGCCGGCGGTTTTTAACAACAAGGACGAAGCAATTTCCGGATATACCCGCAGTTCACCCAACAGTTTGCTTTCGGAAGACCAAACGCTCAAGCCACCTTCGACTACCTCGTACACCCCGAGGCGGATTTGATTGAAACTACTGCTTTCGCCCGCCAACACCACACTAGCCGGCAACGAGTGAGTCTCTGAACTGTATTTGCCGTTACCGGAAGTACCCGCGGCTGCTGGGGTCTTAGCCATCACTTGCGGATTACTTTCCACCCAGTTACCAGCCAATTTACCCATCACCGCCATGCCGGCACCGACTCCGGTAAATGCAAACAAACTGCTGGCGGCATTAACGTCGCTAATCAACTGGGAAAGATTGGCTTCGCGACTATTACCGGTCAAAAAGTTGTATTCGATCAAGGTATCTTCGCTGGAATCGAGTCGTAACCACGGCGTTAGATACGCTTTTTTCGTTTCCAGTTTGAAATTGCATTTGCCAGTGGTGGCCTGATATAAAAAGCCGCTGGCTTCGCGTTTTAGTTTTAACGGATCATTATGCACACTGAACACCAGTGCTGCAGATAGGTCGCCGTTTTCGTAATGACCGCCAACATCGGTACACCCCCCTTTCAAAGCATTGTCACCCTTAAAGTCAAAGTCAGATACCAATTGCACATAGTAATCGTCGCCGCTCACGGTGGTTTGACCGCGTAAGGGCTTGATAGGGAAGGTCTCGGTTTTGGGATAATCGACCGCAATTTGCCGGGTCGTCGCACAACCGGCCAGCAAACCGCAGCCGATTAATGCAATATTAAGGATTGAAAAACAACGTATCGACATGAAATATCCTATGGAGGCGCGCAACCCAGGTACGCCCGTACAGCAGGCGCCCGATGCAATATCGTTTAATTTAGAATCGCGTTCTTAGGCGTCGCTTAATCGTGAATCGATAAAACTATCGTCAGGCCAGGTCATGCCTTAGACAAGGGACGCTACTCAAGCACTAATTCCATGCAAATTAGCCGGGAATGATAAATTGAAGTGTGTTTTGTGGCTATTGTTTTGTTCGCCGCAGCAAGCCAACTTAGAGCGCATCCTGCTTGAAACGATGGATTTGCCGGCGCTGCTTTTTGTTAGGCTTGTGATCGCGTTCGGACGGGTGTAACAAAGCCTGTTGCTGCTTGTGTAACTCGATTTGCTTGAGCCGCTTGTCGATACTGGTTTGGTCTTCGCAGTAGAGTACTGCAGCCTCTTGAGCCGGACGACGTTGATTATTGAGCCCCGTCACCGACACCTGCCAGCTATATTGGTCCTTGCTAACGCTTATCAAGTCACCGAGTTTCACTTCCTTGCCCGGCTTACAGCGCTGACCATTGACATGCACCTTGCCGCCGTTGACCGCATCCGCTGCCAGTCCGCGCGTCTTGAAAAAACGCGCAGCCCAGAGCCATTTATCAATACGGACTTGACTTAACTCATTCAACGCTTAAGCCACTCTCCGTCCAGGCTTTAAAACCACCCGCCATGCTCACAGCGCCTTCATAACCCAGTTGATTCAATACCAAAGTAGCCAGCGCCGAACGCCCGCCTGTCTGACAATAGACCACGATATCTGCCTGTTGCCGGCCTTGAAAATCCGGATGACTGTCGATTTTAAATTCCAACAAGCCGCGAGGAATATTGACGGCCCCCGGCAAATGTCCGGCAGCATATTCGGCCGGTTCGCGCACATCCAATACCGGGCCGGCCAAGCGCGTTTGCGCGGTCGCCACATCGACTTCAGTTATCTGTTGCTTGGCTGCAGCCACCAATTCTTGGACAATAACGCTCATAACTACTCTCTTAATAAGTAAACTAAATCGTAACTATCCAGCTAATCGCAAGACTGTGCCAAATCCTCGATAAATGCCACTCTTTCCCGATCGTTGGCATTAGGGAGAGAAGAATAAACCAGCAAAATGCCTTGTTTTTTCCTCCCCTCAGCCTGGACTCTTCTACCGGCAGGGGATTGCTCCGCTTCGCGGTAAATAATGACACCCAATCAAGCTTCCGCGTGCTTTTTCAATTCTTTCGGAATCGAGAATACCACTTTTTCTTCAATACCTTTGTTTTCGCGGACCTGGGTGGTTTCGCCGCCCCACTCCTTCAGTTGGTTAATAACTTCCTGCACCAGCACTTCAGGCGCCGAAGCACCAGCAGTAACGCCGACCACATTGACTCCATCCAACCACTCTTGTTGCAAATCCTTGTGGGTATCGATCAAAAAGGCTTGTTTGCCTAACTGTTCCGCGATTTCCCGCAAGCGATTGGAGTTTGAGCTGTTTGGCGAGCCTACCACCAGGATCAAATCGGAAATTTTCGCCAGATCGTGGACCGCGTCTTGGCGATTTTGGGTGGCGTAGCAAATATCGTCTTTTTTCTGTTCCTTGATCGACGGGAACTGTTCGCGCAACGCGTCGACCATTATTTTGGTGTCGGTCATCGACAGCGTCGTTTGCGTGACATAAGCCAGATTATCGGGATTATTGACTTTGAGATTTCTTACATCATCCGGGGTTTCAACCAGATAGATATCGCCATGCTCGGTGCACTTGTCGTATTGACCCATAGTGCCTTCCACTTCGGGATGGCCCGCATGGCCAATCAGAATCACTTCTCTATCCTGTTTGGCGTGTTTGGCAACTTGCATGTGGACTTTAGTAACCAAGGGACAGGTTGCGTCAAACACCGTTAATTTGCGTTCTTCGGCTTCTTTTTGGACCTGCTTGGAAACGCCATGGGCACTAAAAATCAAATAGGAACCGACCGGCACATCGCTCAGTTCTTCGATAAAAATCGCGCCTTTTTCCTTCAAGCCATCCACGACTGTGCGGTTATGCACTACTTCGTGCCGCACATAGATCGGCGCGCCGAAGGTATCGATCGCTTGATCGACAATTTCAATAGCCCGGTCAACGCCGGCACAGAATCCACGGGGGTTAGCGAGTACGATTTGCATATTCTTGAGTATTTTACTTGGTTAAGACAAAACGATTTTAATCCAATTTTGTTTCCGAGACGATAATTCCGTCGCGATCAGCATAAAGGTAATGATCTTTTTTAAAATTGACCCCCGCAAAAGTGATCACAGTATCCCGGTGACCATGGCCGTGCTTACTGCTACAGAGCGGGTGAGTATTCAGTGCCACGACCCCAATCGGCATCGTATCAATGGCCTCTGAACCACGAATACTCCCGTAGACGACTATGCCTTGCCAACCGTTTTTTACGGCCAAGCTAGTCAGCGTATCCCCCAATAACGCGCACCGTTTTGATCCGCCACCGTCGATCACCAGCACCCTATCCGTCACTTTTTCTTCCAACGCGGTACGCACCAAAGTATTGTCCTCAAATACCTTCAATGTAGTGATTTGCCCGCTGAACTGGCGTTTACCACCAAAATACCGAAATAAGGGCTCGGCAATTTGAAAATTTTCTTGGCTGGAAAACCGATCGCAAAGATCGGCGGTAAGAAATGACATGGTAGCCTCCAAAGGCTAGTAATAACGCGCCAGCAATCCGTATTGGCAATCGGCATCGGGCAGCGGTATCTTCACTTCATAACCACCGCCGGAGGCTTCCTGCATCGGCTGACCGTATTTATCGACCATATTTTCGACCGTTATATCCCGATTGCCGCGCGGCAAGATCAATTCCAGCTTATCACCGAGTGAAAACTTGTTTTTAACGCTAATGTCGGCCCAACCCGTTTCCGTGTCGTAATGGGTAATTTCGCCGCAAAACTGCTGTTGGTGGCTTTTAGAGTAGCCGGACAAATAATTTTGATGTTCGTGGGTGTGGTGACGTTGATAAAAGCCGTCGGTATAGCCGCGATTTGCCAGATTATCCAAGATACCCAAAAGCTCAGGCTGAAACGGTCGACCAGCCAATGCGTCGTCAATCGCCTGCCGATAAGTTTGTGCCGTCCGCGCCACATAAAAATGCGACTTGGTGCGGCCTTCGATTTTCAGGCTGTCGATACCGATTTCCACTAAGCGCTGCACATGTTCAATCGCCCGCAAGTCTTTGGAATTCATGATGTAGGTGCCGTTTTCGTCTTCCATAACCGGCAACAACTCGCCCGGCCGGCCTTCTTCTTCTAGGAAATAGATATTGTCTGCCAAGGGGTGCCTATCAGCGCCACCGCAACTGGCAGTATTCAAGCCTTGATTGAGATCATTCATGGAAATGACGGCACTATCGGCCAACAAATAGTCTCCTTCCGCATTTTCCACTGCTGGCTTGGTATCGTATTTCCACCGGCAAGAGTTGGTGCAAGTGCCTTGATTAGGATCGCGATGATTAAAGTAACCAGACAGCAAGCAGCGACCGGAATAAGCGATACACAACGCGCCATGCACGAATACTTCCAGTTCCATGTCCGGGCATTGCTGACGAATCTCGGCGATCTCATCCAAAGACAATTCCCGCGACAAAATCACCCGCTCCACACCCATGCTTTTCCAGAATCTGACGCTGGCGTAATTCACGGTATTGGCTTGCACAGACAAATGAATCGGCATATCCGGCCACTGCTCACGGGTCATCATAATCAAACCGGGGTCAGCCATGATCAAGGCATCCGGTCCCATGGCAATGATAGGCGCGATGTCTTTTATAAAAGTTTTGACCTTGGCGTTATGCGGAATTACGTTGGCAGCCAGGAAAAACTTTTTGCCTAACTGATGCGCTTCGGCTATGCCTTTGGCCAGGTTATCGGCCATGAAATCGTTATTGCGGACCCGGAGACTGTAACGCGGCTGCCCGGCATAAACGGCATCAGCACCGAACGCAAAAGCGTAACGCATGTTGCGAATGGTGCCTGCTGGAGAGAGAAGTTCGATTTTTTTCATGTTTGTACTAAAAAATAGGCTGGCGGCTATTTTAACAAAGAATCTATCCGGTAACTTTCGGACGTTTGAAGAATTGCGGCACTCTCGAGAGCATTTTGCGGATGATGAAAGGCAGCGTGGACACTCGGAGGCCATTCTTGCGACAAGCTCGATGGGCTTCGATATTACCTGTTATCACACCTCGAACACTATTGTTGGAAACCCCTCCCATACGCATCTTTACCCAAATATCGGGGACGTATACTGCTTTGATATTGTGAACCTCAAGAAAACGCATGGTCAGTTCAAAGTCTGCCTGCCTCGGAAAATTCAGATCAAAACTACCTAGTTGTTCGTATATTCTCCGTCGCACAAAAAAAGTAGGGTGCGCGGGCATCCAACCTTTTTCAAAAAGACCCTGCTGAAAAGGCTCTGACACCCAATAGCGGGTCACCTGATCGGTGTTCTTCCGGTCCACATATACTAAATCGGCATAGCAAGCATCAATTGTACTGTCTGAAAATACGTCAGCTACTTTATCCAGGACAGCGTCGTGAGCATAAAAGTCATCTGCGTTGAGTATCCCGATTATCTCTCCGCTCGCCATGGCTATGCCTTTGTTCATGGCATCGTAAATCCCATGATCCGGCTCGGAAACTGATCGCAACGAAGCGGCATAACGCTGCACCACAGCCATGGTTCCATCGGTTGACGCACCGTCTATAACGATATGCTCCTTCTCTGGATATTTCTGATTCGCTACAGAAAGAATAGTATCCTCTATAGTTGGGGCGCTGTTAAAGCAAACTGTGATAATCGAGACTAAATCAGACACAAGAAGTTATTTCATTGAAATACGACAGCACGACCAGCGTGTTCGCAATAGAGGTTTAATAACTTTTCAACAACAATATCTTCGGAAAATGTGCATACCACATGTCGTCTGCCATTTTCTCCTAATTGCCGCAAACTGCATAAATCGTGGTCCAGCATCCATAGCATGCCCTCACACAATGACTCGATCGAATGCGGGGTGGCGAGGTAGCCGTTGACTTTATGAATTACAATGTCTTTAAGGCCTGAAGAATCGAATGCGATAACCGGTGTCTCACACGCCAAACTTTCCGCTGCAACCTGTCCAAATGACTCGACAATCGACGGCACGACCGTAAAGTCAGCACGACTGTATAATTCAGCCAGCTTAGAAGATTCACTTACATGCCCTATCTCGACATGGCGGAAGCCAAAATCAAGACGATTTTTTCCCGCCGTCCCGCCAAAACTGACCAGCACTATGTTGCATTTCTCAGGCAAACGAGTTTTCAGCAAACGTAAAGCTTGCTGCAGCAAATCAAAACCCTTCATACCCATGTTCTTGCCATAAACGGCACCAAACAGAATGACTCTGTCTTGGTCAGTTACGCCGAAATCCACTAAAACGTCGCTAGGCGTCGGACTGTAAAGCTCTGTATCCAAACAATTGGGTATAAGGCGTATATCAAAGTGTTGCAGTAAAGCACTTTGATTTGCCCGATCAACCATCCAATTAGAGGGAGCGGTAAAAATCACTCTATCTTTGATGGCATTTAAAGCTCGCTTCTTCCTAATCCAGACTAATCGATCCAGATCAACACCGAATACATCTCTGTTCTCGACACTATAACCTTCGATAAATCGTTTACTTTCCAAAGTATAATGTTCAGTTCCGCAGTAAAACCATTCGTCATGAAGAGTGATAATAATTTTACCCTTGATATTGGGGATTTTTTCAAGCGCAATGGTTTCATTATTTATCCAATTCAAATGAACAAGCTCAGAATTCTCTATGTGCTTTAGAACGTCGCAACAGCTAAACATATTGCTGGAATGTTTGGTAAAATCAGAACTTCTTTGTAATTTTTGAACTGAAAGCGCTAAAATTCTTTTTAAAAAGTGAAAGTAATAATTACGTTTTTTAGGCGCAATAACTTGAGAATCCTTTGAATATTTCTCTACTACAACAAACTGGACCGGTATAGACATTTTTTTTAACGCACAAAAATATTTTAATGCAGCTTTAGCGGCTCCACCCCTAGACTCCGAAAAAGATACAATTGATATCAATCTATGCCTCATAGCTCTAACAAAAAATACAATAAAGTTAAATTAGGGCGAATTAAATTAAAATGAAAAAAACCAACTCAAACAGGATGCGTTCAGACTGTCTGTAGTTTTTGGATGGATTAATATTTAATTAATAATTAAAAAATTTTTAATAAAAGTTCGATAATTAATATTTTCTTATAAGCTGCATGCCTAATCCCTTAGGTTTTTAGTCAAAAAAATTAGCGATTTCTTTATATAATACTTAAAAAAAATCCATATCGATATTAGATTCAAAAAAAACATAGGCGCTACTTTATTTTTGACTTTAATCCGACCATATTCGCTTAGCGTTTCACGCACCCTATATGTCCCGACGCCACCTTCTCGCCAAGCAGAAAACATTATATTTTTCATAGTAACAGGCGGAAAGCTTTTATACGCACGCAACAAATGCTCATAATCCATGCAATACAAATTATTTACATCAAAAATACCATAAATTTCAAACATTTTTTTGTGCATAAAAAGCCCCTGATGAGGCAGAGACATCTTAAATAACAAAGAACGCTTGTCGAATTTTTTTCGATAAGTTTTCGGCGCAACCCACAATACCTTCGCATCATCGGAGTCGGAAACGCGTTGCACTCGCCCGCAGATTAACATATCCTGCGAGGGGTCAATATTCTCCATCATCTCATTGATCACGCTATTCGACAGTAGATAATCGCCGGCTCCTTGAAAATTAACATAATCTCCTGCAGCAAGGTTTACTGCTTTATTGAAAGCATCACTTATACCTTCACCCCTTTCACTCACCCAATAATCTATAGCATATTCGTACTTTTTAATAATATCCACGGTCCCATCGGTTGAACCGCCATCTATGATGATGAACTCCAAATTGTCATAGTCCTGACTTAATACACTTACTATGTTTTTTTCGATAGAAGACTCGCAATTATATACGGCGGTCAAAATGCTAACTAACGGCCTTTTGGATAGAGATTGCTTAAATATCCCTGATCTTCGTAATCCACCTTCATGTTTTCTTTGCGAGTTCGACGGCAGAAAAAGAATTTTTTCAAGACTTGGCACAGGGTCAATTTGCATAACTAACGAATTATCGATAAACATGGTTCTTTAAGACATTGGAGATACTTATAAATACAAAATCTGAAAAAAACCAGACCTTATTAAAAGATAATTTTCCACATTAAAACAGCAAAGCCACACACAGAGCATTATTTAGCAATAAATTTAATAGACAAGGTACTTTTCAGTGTCGACGTAAAAACCCAATCAGTTTTCCTGCAGCTAAAGAAAAAGCTGTTACCAATACCATTAATGCTTCGATGATCGTCCCACGCCCTTCATAATAAACACAATGTTGGACTAAGGAGCTTATTTTCCGTGTTTTCAAAGTTTTGGACAACCAAGAACGGGCCGCATATTTTCTCCAATATTTTCCTGATAATTTCTTAGCAAAAAACCACGCTAATGCCGCTCTATAGCCATTTTCTACTTCATTATCATTATTTAATATGCTGATCGATTCCGGATGGGACCGAAAAAACGCATCCACGGATGGAAGCATCACTACAGACTTATAGGCAATTGCAGTTAGTGCAAAAAGCAACACATCAGGTCCGGCTCCATTTAGTGTGAAATCACGAGGTATACGTGTTGGGAAAGATACCTGAAGATTTTTCCGAATATCCTTCATTCTAAAAACTGCTGCTCCGGGCGAGAATGGAACCGAGGCGTTTAGTAACAATTGAAAATATTGCGGCGACGAAATAAAGCTTTCATCACCGAAGGATGAAAAATATATACTCCCATTTTCAGGCGAAGCTCCAATTATTACTCCTGTTGAAACAAAGCCCACTTCTGGATTTTCAATAAAAGGGATTGTGTGCTCAAGAAACTGAGGAAATATCAAATCGTCACTGAACAATATCTTCCCATATTCGCCTCTTGCTTTTTCAACACAGACCAACCAATTTTTTACAGGCCCAATATTCGTATCGTTTTGAAAAACCCGGACTCTCCGATCTTTTTCCGCAAACTGTTGACATACTTCCCATGTACCGTCGTCGCTGGCATTATCTACTACCACGACTTCAAAATCCGAAATCGTTTGATTTAAAGCTGACTGAATACAATCAGCAATAAATTTTTTACGGTTATATACGGGAATTAGAATGCTGATCTTTGGCATATATACTTTAGGCTGCTAATTATTACTTTACCAATCAATTTCAGCGACGGATAATCTGGAAAACTTGAACAGGAAGAGCGACACCAGCAAAAAGTAAACTTACGCAGGTCGCCAATACTACACCATATGACCCAAACCCTAACTGGTTTGTGAAGAAAAGCGCCAATGGAATATTAACTAGCATGGCAGCTATTGCTGTATACAATTGAACGGAGATATTACCAATGCCATTCACAAACATAGCAAAAACATTATTCCAAGTGGATATCAACACAAATAACCCCATTGCAACTACCAACGACATTGAAACATCTAACTCAAAACTTATCCAAAGGGCAATAACGGGTTTAGCTATTAAGACCAAGATTACTACCGTAATACCGATGCCAACTAAAAACATCATCTGTTTTTGCAGCATACGACGAATCCATGAGATATCGTTTCTATGGTATGCATCGGTATAAGCAGACCAAAGCGGGGCGGAAATTAAAGTGTGAGAAAAGCTGATTATACTAAAAAGCTTGAAAACAACCTCATACTCTGTTACATATCCAGGACCAAAAATCTGAGTAATGAGTAACTTATCAGTAGTGAATATAACTAATACTGCAAGCTGTATTACGAAGAATTGCATACCTACCGATAACAAAGGACGAATATGATTCTTATCCAAAAAAAACCTTGGCAATAAATCGCGATTATATTGATAAAACCTTAAACTCAATATTAAATTCGCCACAATCATCGAAATACCATAGACTGCTGCTAAATTATTAATTGATGCGTCAGTTAATTTTGTCAAAGCAAAAACAAGAGTTAACGTTAGAATATTTGAAATCAAAGGACCCAATGCGATCAATGATGATTTTTGTACTGCGCTAAGAAGAGCACTGATCAAACCAATCCAAAAATTTAATAGGATAAAAAATGTCGAGATCTGCACTGTTACGCGCAAAGTCTCTTCCGAAATTGCCTGGGAATTAAATACTAGTTGCCAAGGAATAAAAAATGAGGCGCTGGTAACTAGTACCCACAATATCAAGGCTATCCCACCAATTAGGACATAACCCGATGAGATATAATGGGCAGCTTCTGCGCGATCATTCTTTGCCAGGGCTTCTGCTACCTTATTGCGAAGACCATTACCTATGCCCAGATCAAAAAACACCATCCAGGACATCACCGTAAGTAATGTGGACCAAATACCAAACTGCTCCTGCCCCAGATAATCAATCATCACAGGAATTGCACAAAACGACGCCGCCATACTGACAGCTTTGTAAATCACCGACCCTTTTATTTGCCGCAAATAATTTCGGGTGCGTTCGTTAGAGACTGCATGACTCATTGAGATTGGTCAACCCATTTCACCATTGCTGATACGCCGGCCGGCGCGGTGACGTGTGGCTGCCAATCAAGCAGGCGTTTGGCTTTGGTTATGTCAGCCACAAACACGCGTTGATCGCTTTCCCGCACAGGCAATTGCTCGTAATTAAGCCGAACGCCAACGATCGCTTCCAACAAATCAAACAGTTCCAACAGAGACAGGCTGTTTTCTATACCGCCACCGACATTAAACACTTGCCCTTTAGCTTTATCGATATTCCGTACTGCCGCGGCATAAAGACTTTTCATGTCTTCAGCATGAAGCACATCGCGTACTTGTTTGCCGGTACCGGAAATAGTGAAAGCATCCATACTCAAACCTCTAGCAGACTCCACCGCTTTTTGGCAAAACCAGCCAACCCAGCCTTGATCGTATGTAGCGAACTGTCTGCCGCCATACATTGAGGAGTGACGAAAAACCACAGTCTTAAGTCCGAATATTCGCGCGTAATCAAGCATATATTGATCAGCGGCTCCTTTGGAACAACCATAGGGCGAATGAAATTCCAGCGGAATATTTTCACTGAAACCAGTGGGGTGCTCATTGCATTGATAGCGCGTTTGCGTCTCTGTATAAGAAAACTGCTCCAAATCACCATAGACTTTGTTGGTAGAGGAATACACCACGATCGCATCGGACGAATACTGTCTAACAGCTTCCAGCAGATTGAATGTCCCGATTGCATTTACCTCGAAATCCATGCGCGGATTGGCAATGGATGTGGTCATAGCCACTTGTCCAGCTAGATGAAATATGACATCCGGTTTGAACGACTGGATAACACGGGTAATGTCATTCTGATTGCGAATATCGCCGTGTTCGAACAGAAATTTTCCCTGAGTTTGCAACCATGACAAATTCGCGCGTGAACCGTTACGGTAGAGATTATCAAACACCAGCAACTCGTCGCCACGAGAAAGCGCATCGGCAGCTAAATTACTACCCAAAAACCCGCATCCGCCTGAAATCAGCAGTTTCATTAATTTGATCCTTTAATCGTAAACTGCAAGCCTTGCACGAGATCGTGACTGCAATGCCAGCCTAAGGCTTGCAAGGCACTTACATTTGCTTGAGAAAGCATTGATTCCCCAGCCCGGTAGGGCATTGCACCGAAATTCAAGCGGGTTGTCGATGCAGTTAAGTTATGCACAGTTTCCACAAACTGCCTGATAGTCACAGCAACACCGCTACCCACTGCAATTTCAATAAACCAGTCTACAAAAGCATCTCGTTTGTTCAGCAAAAGCAGGTACGCTGATAGCACATCATCTATGTGTATAAAATCGCGTCGCTGCTCGCCAAGCGTCAGGTTTAATTCCGCTACATTAGCCAAGCAGCTATTGATAACGTGGGTGGTAAATTTTGAGCTATCGTCGCCAGCGCCGTAAAAATGTTCTAGCCGCAAATTGATGAAACGAATTTTCTCTTGCTCAGAGAAATATTTTCCCCATTCTAAAAATTGCGCTTTGGAAAATGCATAGGGATTGAGATGTTTATCCAATGCCGTGTCGGTGTTGATAAATACGCCCACATGACCAAAAGCCGCAGCTTCTAATATTTCCAGTGGAAACACCAAGTTGGCTTCGGCTATTTGGCTAATACTCTCGCCGTTTCTGCCATAACATGTAGATGTATGAATCACCGCATCGAATTTTTCAAAACCCGCGAATAACTCAGCTAGATTGGTTTCCTCCAAATTGTGCAAAACCAGCTTGGGCAAAATGGCTTGGATCCTATTCAAAGGCGATAGCTTTCGTTTCAGGGCGATCACCTCATGCCCTTCTTTGAGTAACTCCGTAGCTAAGTGACTGCCTAAATAGCCGGTCACTCCAGTGACAAGGACACGCAAACTATTGACTCACGCCAAAAAACGCTTCGAACCGCTCGACGACAAAGCTCAACATTTCCTCTGTCAAACCCGGATACACGCCTATCCATAAGGTATTATTCATCACCTCATCAGTATTATTCAGATCGCCGCTAACCCGATAGCTTCTGCCTTGAAAATAAGGCTGGCGGGTTAGGTTTCCGGCAAACAACAAGCGGGTACCGATTTTGTATTGGTCCAGATATTTCAGTAGATCGACACGGGCGAAGCCTGACGATTCCCGTAAGGTGATGGGGAAGCCGAACCAGGAAGGCTCGCTGTTTGGCGTCGCCTCAGGCAGAATTAAAAACTGCTCACAGGATTTTAGAAGCTGTTTCAGATATTCGAAGTTGCGCTTACGTATCGCAATAAAGTCAGGCAAACGATCCATTTGTGCCAACGCACAGGCAGCTTGCATGTCGCTGATTTTCAGATTGTAACCCAAATGCGAGTAGGTATATTTGTGGTCGTAACCTTTCGGTAATGTACCCAATTGCCAACCGAAACGCATACCGCACGTATCGTCGCACCCCGGTGCGCAATAGCAATCTCGTCCCCAATCACGAAAGGATTCGATAATTTTGCGCAGTTTACGATCCTTGGTAAACACCATGCCGCCCTCGCCCATCGTAATGTGATGCGCCGGGTAAAAACTGCAAGTAGCAATGTGGCCGAACTGTCCCACATGTTGACCTTTGTAGGTGGAGCCCAGCGCATCGCAGCAGTCCTCTATAACCCACAAATTATGCTGGTTGGCTACGGCCATTACCGCATCCAAGTCAAAAGGGTTTCCCAAGGTATGGGCGATCATGATGGCTCGCGTGCGCTCGGACACTGCTGCTTCAATTTTTTGCGGATCGATGTTGTAAGTCGGAATGTCCACATCAACGAACACCGGCACCATACCGGCATGCAAAATAGGATTGACGGTCGTCGGAAATCCCGCAGCAACGGTAATGACTTCATCGCCCGGCTTTAAGGCCCGCTCGCCTAATTTGGGCGAGGTCAATGCAGTAAAAGCCAACAAATTTGCCGAGGAACCGGAATTGGTGGTCAATGCATATGGCACACCGACAAATTCGGCAAAACGTTTTTCAAATGCTTCGTTGAAGCGTCCGGTGGTCAACCAACCATCCAAGGACGCATCGACCATGTTTTTTAGTTCGCTGGCACCCAGCACTTTGCCGGAGGGTGGGATGACGCTAGCGCCTGAGACAAATGCAGAAGCATTGAACTTGTGGGCAGCAAAATTTTCAACATTAAACGCTGTTGCCTTTCGTAATATTTCGTCCATCTTTTTGGCATTAACTGCAGCCACTTTGCGACATTTTCTGCTTTGAACAGAAATCACTTTATCAACGCGAACCAAGCTGTCGCGCTTTAGCGTTCCTTCCGAAAAATCGTTCGTGGAAATTTGTACGGCTGCGGGATCAAACCCATAGCTGTCAAGCTCTGAAGTTATGTAGGCGATGTTTAAATCGCCAAAATTGTTATGCTGGTTAAAGCCGATCACCAAGCCGGGGCGAACTTTACTCCCCCCCTGCTTACCGTAAGGAAAATCCAGGAGAACAATATCACCTAGGCTTAACATCAAATAGCTCCTCCCAATCAACGTTATTGTCATCTTCGGTATCAAAGTAATTTGCCAAGCCTAGTGCTTGAAATTCTTCTTCTGAATTGGATGGCGTATTGCGAAATGAACTCGCCACAGCATTCGATTGCTTGTCTTTATCCAAAACGATAATAAACAACTCCGCTTCATTGATGTCCGGCATTGGAGACAATAGCTGAATATTGCCGTCCTTATAAATTGCCTTTATTGCTTGCATGGCTTAATCCTCTTTTTCAGCTTGATAGGCTGCTATCTGCCTTAATGTTGCTTCACGCACATCCGGTATTTTGTCATAGACCTTATGCCATTCGACGATTTTTTCCAACGTTTGCGGTAAAGACCAGCGCGGCTGCCAACCTAACCTTGCCTTGGCTTTTGCACAATCCAGCTTTAGATAATGCGCCTCATGTGGGTGATCGCCGCCATCGACGACCCAACTGGCACCCTCACCCCAAGCGCCGGTTAATTTTTCTACAATCCATTGCACCGGCTTGGCATCGTCTTCGTTCGGCCCAAAATTCCAGGCCTCTGAGTAGTTTGACCCAGCTTCATACAATTTTTCTGCCAGTAACAAATAGCCGGATAGCGGCTCCAACACGTGCTGCCAGGGACGAATGGCGTGAGGATTACGAATATTGACTGGCTGACCTAGACTAATCGACCGTATGATGTCCGGAATCAACCGGTCTTCCGCCCAATCGCCACCGCCGATCACATTGCCGGCTCGGGCAGACGCCAGTGCTACGCCATGATCGGAATACTTATCTGGATGAAAATAGGAATTGCGGTAAGCAGCTGTCACCAATTCCGCGCATCCCTTGCTGTTGCTGTAGGGGGCGTAGCCGCCCATCGCCTCGTTCTCGCGATAACCCCAGACCCATTCGCGATTTTCATAGCATTTATCGCTGGTCACGTTGACCACTGCTTTGACGCTTGAGCTATGACGTACCGCTTCAAGCAAATTGACCGTACCCATCACGTTGGTTGAGTAAGTCTCAACCGGTTCGCTGTAGGAGTAACGCACCAATGGCTGCGCCGCCATGTGAATCACTATCTCGGGCTGATACTTGTCAAACACAGATTGCAACTTTTGCAAATCGCGAATATCTCCGATGATGCTGGTCATACCGTTTTCAACTGCAGCGACTTCGAACAAACTTGGCTTAGTCGGCGGCGCAAGCGCATAGCCGACGACATCAGCTTGTTTAGACTGTAACCAAAGCGACAACCAACTACCTTTAAAGCCGGTGTGACCCGTTAGCAAGACGCGCTTGCCTTGCCAAAATTGCGCGTTCATTACCACACCTTCCAGGGCGGATTAAGGCTCCACAGTTCCTCAAGATGATTCTTATCGCGCATGGTGTCCATCGCCTGCCAGAAACCCTTGTGTTGATAGGCCGCCAGTTGATTTTCGGTAGCCAAGCGTTGCAAGGGTTGCGACTCCCAACTGATCTGGTCACCCTTTATATAGTCCAACACCGACGGCTCCAGCACGAAAAATCCACCGTTAACCCAGGCTCCGTCGCCAGCCGGCTTTTCCTGGAAATCAAGAACCGCAGCTCCTGCAATATTTAGGGCACCATAGCGACCAGGCGGTTGAATCGCCGTCAGCGTTGCGGCTTTGCCTTGCGATCGATGGAATTGAATTAAGTTATCGATATTGACGTCGGCCAAACCGTCGCCATAGGTAAAGCAAAAGGTTTCGTCACCAATGTAGTCTTTCACCCGAAGCAGCCTGCCGCCCGTCAGAGTATCGTGTCCGGTATCGATAAGTGTCACCCGCCATGGCTCCGCATTTTTTTCATGCACTTCCATGCGATTATGCTCCATGTCGAACGTTACATCGGACATGTGCAAAAAGTAGTTGGCAAAGTATTCCTTGATGACATAACCCTTGTAACCCAGGCAAATGATGAAGTCGTTGATGCCATAGCGCGAGTAAATCTTCATCAGGTGCCACAAAATTGGCTTACCGCCAATTTCGATCATCGGTTTGGGTTTTAGATGTGACTCTTCGCTGATACGCGTGCCGAACCCGCCGGCTAGGATGACTGTTTTCATTTTGGTGATTATATGGGTTGGGACTGCCAGCAGATTTATACGGCAACCACTAAAACTCTTCCTCTCGCCCTGTACCGGGCGTCGCGAAAATAAGAAGGTTTTTAATTTTTGATCATCCCACTAAATAGAGATTGATTTTCGCCGATGCCAAAAAAGCGGGCATGGTAACCTAACTACAGCCCCAACAAAAACCTCGATATCATTCTTTGACCATCGACACTTCACAACAGGGACAAATGTCGAGCATTGATTACGCGTCAAGGTCTTTTTAACTTTTAAGATTGGCCTTCCACCGTAAATGGTTTACTTAAAAACTCAGCAACAAACAACTGGCGATCATTGATGATAAGTTGATTGATTAGATTCATATCAATGTTCATGTAGTCATGCACAATACGATTGCGTATACCTATCACCGAATTCCACTGTTGCAAGACATGGGCATCGATATCTCCCCGACGTCCAAGTGCGGCAAATGTATCGTAAGCCGATACTGGCACGGTTTCGCCAGACAATTTGAGCGTGTGTTTTGCCTTGCCTATCGCGTTTTCGATAAGTACTTGCAGGGCGTGTAAAACGCCACTTTGCTCAAGCCGACTCAGCGGTTTATCCGACAGAATGCGCTGCTTGGCTTCGGTCAGTAATGCCATTTGCTCGCTGGCGATTCTCTCGCATTCAGACTGGTAAAGATCAAGCCGCATGTTGTTTCCGCCAGTAGTAGTCCTCTAGTTCCGCCCATGTTTGACTAAGGTAATGAAACCATGCCAGTGTGTCGTCGACCTTTAAAATTAACCCTTCTTCGGCAATCAATGCTCGCATAGCCAATCTGGCCGCCGTCATGTCTATCAAATCGATCCGATCTGGATGAATGCCGGAACAGGCGGTAATCTTCTGCTTCAAGCGCTCTGACTGTTCAAGACGAGCTAAAGCATCCAGTTGTTTTTGCCAGCGTATGGCAATATCCCAGTCGCTTTGGTCTCTGGCTGTGTCTGTAGCACGACTACCAACCAAGACGGCTAATTCTAGATCAGGCATGTTTTGTAGTGCGGATTTTAACAGCTCAAGTGTGTTATCCATGGCGTCGTTAGCAGTTCAATGAGACCAATTAGCAAAAAGTAAGTAAGTCTATGATCTGATCCTCAGATGTTTTAGTGGGTCTTGCTGAACTTGTCGCAGCGCAGGCAGCCTTTCGACAAGCTGAAGACGAATAGATATTAATACTTCAAAAGGCCGGATCAGTAATGATTTGCTCAGCTTCTTACCTTTTCCTGATTACGTATAAGCTTCAGCCGACTCTGAAATCGTGTGATCCTATGAGTTCTAAAGGTCGCGTCGCCCCGGCATGGATGCGAGCCGGGAATCACTCCGCTCACAATTGGCCCGTTACATCCGTGTACGCTGGATACCGGCAATCCACTTGTGCCCCAGAGGGTATGCCGGTATGACGGTTATTTGAAGGGTCTTCCATACGGCTGAAACTCATAAGTAATCAGGTACCTTATTCGCGGGATTTTACTGTGAATAATCAACCAGAACATTCCTTGGTTACCAGTTTATTTGCACAATTAGCAAACATAAACTAGGTAAATACAAGGAACGATAAATAAACAACCAGTCAGCTAACTCTATCCGTTTGAAAACTTTTCAACCCAAACTACACTTCCTGTACCGATACCCATGAGCCAACATCGCCTGTCAACGCTTGCAGCAGGCATAGCTATAAAAAACCCAACCCGCTATTGCTGAGCATGTCTAAAAACTGCTCAAGTAAAACCCGCCATAGCCTGAATAGTTATGGCGATTTCTCACGTGCTTCTATCAAGGAGACTTTATGACCAACGACCTTATCAAGGGTGATCTGCTCCCGGAACAACAACAAGCGGTTTTAACTTCCCTAAACGATATTCAAACCAAATTGCCGTTTCTAATCGATTTAACCGCAGACGACAGGCGAACCTTGCCAAAAATGGGCGACAGAAGCCGGGCTTTTGTCGATCAAGGCCTAGTCATGGCTACGCAAAATGAAGGCATTTTACCGCGCAACTTCGATCTGGAAGAATATCGCCGCGACGTCGCACTGGTTCGGCAACTAGAGCCGATTGTCTTAGCCGCACGGCAGCTAACCAAGCGTATAGAAGACACCTATCTAGCCGCCGACAGCGACGCCTATGGACAAACCCTTGTCGTTTATCAGGCTGCAAAACTGGCCGGTAAGGACGGTTCCTTGGCCGAACACCTAGACAGCCTTGGCAAACGGTTCGCACGTAAATCTCCAGGCCCAAATCACGGAACGGCGAACCAACCATAACAAGCCTAGCCATTGGCCACTGAGGCTTTGAGGTAGATTCATTTACCCCAAAGCCTCGTCATTCTCCTTCCGAACTCGGCGATTCACCCTCTGAGTGAGATTATCCTAGCTCTGAACTCGACGAACCACTCTTTGAGCTCCATCATTCTCGTTCAGAGCTTGAATGATCTCTGTCTAAGCTTGTCTGCTCTCCTTTAGAGCTTGAATAGCCAAACTTAAAGCCTGGTCATTCTGATTCGGAACCTGAAGATTCCCAATCTGAACCGGAATAATCGCACTCGGAGCGAGATTGTTCTACCTTGAATATAAAATGATCTGCTTCATAGCCTGCCCCATTTTGCTTTAGTTGGCGCATAACCACTGAGTTTTGACAATCACAGTTTACCAAATCCAAATCTGAGCGCCCCGCTTTGCCTTTGGGAAATGGCTAGGGCGAAGGATGTTAATAATTGACTTTTTAGAGGCCGCCGATCTCTAAGTCTTCAGGATCAAGCCGAAATGGTCTTGGATTAAATCCCAAATCCCGGCTTGCATCTTGATGATCGAAAACCAAATCTTGATTTGTGCGTTCCATCATTGAGAACGACCAACTCCGATAACGGGGCAAGATTTTTAGGATGACAAACCCTACCCTAATTAAAACCAAAGGAATTTTAATAAAACGCGGTTTAAGACCCATAGCATTAAAAATGCGTGCAACCATATCTCTGTAGCTCAACACTTCTGCGCCAGACAGGTTGTAGCTTTTATCCACTTCGTTCGCGGCAAATAATGCGGACACGCAAGCCTGAGCCACATCAGAGCAATGAACGGGCTGTCGGAGCCCTTTGGCCTGCCCTAACAACGGAAAAAACCCTAAACGCCGAATCAAGCGCGCAATTTCGCAAATATTTTTATCACGCCCCAAGCCGTAAATTAATGTGGGCCGCAAGATGACGCACTCAACGCCGGCTTTTTTCGCCCATTCTTGTAAATCAGTTTCTGATTTTGCAAAACGCTGAGCAAGCATTTGATCCGCAGGATCGATCGAATCCTGTTTAGTAAAGCGACTCGTAGATGACAACACTACAATGCGCGCGGCGTTGCTAGCTTGGAATGCAGTTAAATATTCTGGCAATATCCAAATGGGGGCTAGGCAAATCCAATAAGAAATCTCCTCATGATCTGCACTGGATGCTAAAGATTTAGCTATTCGCCACGTAACCGGCAACACTGTAGATGACATTTCCTGACGGGAAAAGGCGATAACATCAAAATCAGCCCAAGCCAACATAGGCAACAGCGCCGATCCAACGTGACTGCTTGCTCCCAAGACACCGATGCGTTTACCGCTTGCCATATGATCCCTTATGATTTGTGGAACCGCTTCAACGTGCTATAACCAGCTACGAATAAAAATCTAACCCAGACACCTAAAGTGACTAGCACCATCAGTACACCAGGATATTGATGCCGAAAAAATTTTCGGTAGAAGCGCAGCATCCCCTTATGTTTATGCCACTCGACAAAAAGTGGGCGACCACGCCCGCAGGCGCCATGCTCATGCACAGCCTTGGCTGAAGGAACGAACATAATTTTCCAGCCTTTTTGCCGAAAACGCATACACCAATCCAGATCCTCGCAATGGAGAAAGTAACCGTCATCCCAAATTCCAACCTGATCTATGGCTTCACGCTTAACTAGCATACAGGCACCGGATATAGCTTCAACCTCTATAGCGTCAGGAGGCAAAGGTTGCTTGTGCAAGGAAAAATCAAAAAACAATTTAGGCCATCGACTAGCAAATCGATACAACCCAAACGCCCTAACAAAAGAACGCCAAGGAGTGGGTATGGCGCGTCTTCCTCCGCCCTGCTCGGTTCCGTCTAAATTTAAAAGAAGACCACCCACCATCCCCGTATTGGAATCAGCGTGCAATTCGGATAACAGTTCTTTCAATGCTCCTGGAACAAAGGAACAATCTGGGTTTAAGAAAAGTAGATTATCGGCTAGTGCTTGCTCGATACCTTGGTTACACGCCGCAGCAAACCCTCTATTTTCAATATTTTTAATTATCCTTAGCCCTCGAATCCCATTTAATGAGTCTAAGCTCCCATCACGCGACGCATTGTCAACTACCAAAACCTCTATATCCATTGAACTTGCGCGTAAAGAATTGATGCATTCCGTCAGTAAAGGCCCCGCATTATAGTTAACAACAATGGCTGAAATATTAGGTGTCATTATTTATCTAAAAGTTGAAATTTCAATCGCCAGATATTTTTGGCCAAAATTTTAAATACGCTTATCAAGCGCTTTCCAGACTTTACCTATTGTCACCACGCGACTTTTTTGTATTTCTCGCCGCTGTTGCAAAACCCTAGGAATACCCCGAATCGAATCCAACTTGGACCTCAAAATCAACAGCCCTTGACGCCGAAAAAGACAATACCCCAAAGTAAAAATACTCAGTAAGATGTGCAGTGGCAATAAGGCCAATAATAGCGGTCCCGGCATATTTTTTAAAAAGACCCAAGAAAGATTGCGATGTCCAAAATAAGCCGAAAAATCGCTTCTTCTTCCAGTTAGAGCAGATCCAATATGAAGTACCACTGAATCAGGAACGTATATTGAACTGTAGCCAGCTAACAAAATCCGAAAGCCAAGATCTATGTCTTCAACGTAGCAAAAGAAATTCTCATCAAAACCTCCGACTGAAATCAATACGGAATATCGGTAAAGTGCAGCAGCGGCACACGGAGAAAAAATTATTTCTTCGCGTGTAAATTGTTCGTTGGCGTTAGCTCCATGGCCACGTCTTCCTGGCCGACCAGCGATTGTCAAGAAATCCCCCGCACCATCTAACCGCGTGGGATTGGTGTAATCAAGTAGTCGACTGCCAAACGCTGCAGCATCATCATGACGCATAGCTGCCGAAACTAATCGCTCAAGCCATTCTGGCTCTGGAAATGCATCAGGGTTAAGCAGCGCGACAAAATCCAGATTTTGGCACAGGCTAACGCCTATGTTGTTAGCTTTAGCAAAACCGGTGTTGTTTACGAGTTTTACTAGCTCATAACCTTGAAACCTACTAACTACTTGGCTAAGTAAATCAATATCTTCACTTCCATTATCGATCAGCAAAACACGAGCAGGATGTAATGTCTGCGAAACCAAACACTTTAAAACTCCATCAATCAGATTAGCCGAGTTCCAAGTAACAATGATGACAGCGACACTGGTGGCCATTCAATTTCTGTTAAAAATAATTGGTAGCCGTGATTGATAATAATTGCGTCTCAAGAAAGCAGTAATAGCTGATCTCAAAGAAGTCCAAGGACGACTTTTCCCGGTATGTAGCTTTCGATATGGCGCCACGAAGTTTCGATCGAGTTTACGAAGTGATGCGGGCAAAGTCACCGAAAACTCTAGACTTTCATCAATTTGAGCTAATAAAGACGGACGCACATGACCAGAAGCAATTTCTTGCTCTACCTCCGCACGACTAATAAAACCGCAATTCAATGCACGCTTCAAGCAAGACACCCAAAGATGACCGAGAGGGTTTGCTGTTGATATCCAGGGCTGCGTATTCATGTCCGTGTAGTGTAACAAACAAGTCTCCCCTTTTTCGTAATACTCCAGGGAATTCCAGTTTGGTGAAATGTCCCGACCGATTTTCTGGGCCACTCTCATTTCATACATCAATGCAGAGTAGTCGAGTTTCCCTGCGTCCAGATCGGCGACAACTTGATCAACATTCCACCTCAGTTTCTGACAATCCAATAACATAACGCTGAACTGGCCTCGACGCCCGTTGATACCGTCTTGAACCGCTTGCAAATCACATTCGGCAAAATCCTGATTCCACAATTCACCAATATCCTGAAACACTTGCATATCAGCATCAAGATAAATCGCTTTGCCTTTGAACTCACAAAGTTCCGGTATCAAAAAACGCTGAAATGAAAACGGGGTTCTCGGACGATTTTGAATTGCGAGTGGAGTTGGTATAGCTCTGTTACTGTTATAAATTGCTGACAACTCCACAGGCAATGAGGTCGACTCTTTTATAGAGAATTCCAACACTCTTACTGGGAGCCACTCGGCAGGCGTAGATGCCACGAAAACACGTATAGGATCAGGCAGTAATGGATCAATGTTGCAATAATTCATTTCGCAAACAGTAATTTAGTTGATTCGATTAATTCAATCTTAAAATATTACCCAACAAATCTCTATGTAAAATTGAGCTCCATCGAAGTTACCCTTATATTCTATAGCGGTTTTATGACTAAATTGCTTGCATAAGCAAATCATAAAGTTGACAACCTTATCCCTAATGAGCGCTGAAGAAATATCTTTTCAAAGCGGCAATCTCTCTCGAGCCACTCATCGACCGCACGGCGACAGCCTGAGTAAGACGAATAGTCGTCGAAAATCATAATCCCGCCGGGAGAAAGTTTTGGTGCGATACGCTCGATACATATTTTTACCGAGTCATACCAATCGCAATCAATATGTGCAAATGCAATCCCCTCAGATGGATACAAAGTATCTTCAAAAAGTCCAGGAATACAGCGGATTTTGCCAGAATCAGGATCAAGACCAAATTGACGTAAATTCTCCTTTACTTTTTCAAGGAGCCCATCGACATAACCATAATAAGTCTCACCGCCTAACCCCTCAGAGCTTCCAGAACGTATCACTTGATAGCGCTGATGTGCATCTTCTCCATCATTCTCACCCGGTGAAGGGATCATTCCGAAGATATCGTAAAGCTGAATCTCCACGTCACTAGGTTTTAGTAAGGCAAGCAAAATGGCAGAACCGCCTAGGGCAACGCCCGCTTCAAGGTAATTCCCTGGGATATTATCTCTACGAATTTGCAGTACGGCATCAGCAATATTCTCAAGCTTTGGCTTGCCACAGTAAGATAAGTTAGCCGAACGAATATCAGCAATCAATCGTTTTATTTCAGCATCATCGGGTAAAGGGTCGAGAACTTTAGGTCCAGAAACGCCGAACAACTGATGTAACTTTATAAATAAACTATTCATAACGCTAATGTTTTCACAAAACGGTGCATAACAGAAAAGCCTTCACGAGCCCGATTACGTACAATTTCAAAATCAAAATCCATTGCCTCTCCGAGATCATTTGGCTGAAAAACTGGAAATTGAAGAAACTCCGCCATGCCAAGCGCACGCCCATCTACAGGTACTAGCCAACTTCGCTTTGCACGACTTAGGAAGAGCAAATGCGCATGCAACCGACTACCAAAATGCATATCGATGTTTCTATAGAACGCTATGCATTCATCTGCACCCTTGGGGCACTCTATTTGAAAACCGCGACGAACTGCATACTGCCTTAGCCGCTGGTAGTCGTTCAATTGGGAGGGTAAACAAGACAACCAACGATGACGAAAGTATTCAAAACGAGGTGGTGGGGAATAATTTTGATGCAGCACCAAGTAACGCTTCGCACGCGGAAAATTTTTCGCGACAAAATCAATAATTGCCGTTTCACGCGCCCAATACTCCCCACGCTCAGTAACAGTCACAGCAATACTACGATCAGCTTCATGAAACGATTTCCCTTCTATCAATGGCTCATCATATATCACCGGACATCCAGTCATTAATAATTGTGATGATAGCTGTGGCAATTCTTTTTTTAAATAATCAACTGTATGCGGACAACGCCAAGAGGAAAACTCGATTCGCTCGTGTAGCGCTATCAATACCTGCTTTGTTGCATCGGAAAGTTGGTCTGTAAAACCGGGTTCTCCATGCAAACCAATGCCAAAAGGTATTAGGCGAAGCGTGGAAGCACGTATTTGCTCAGCGGTTAGGCCTGGCCAGACAGTGTAACGATCATTTAGTTGATTTGCTCCTGCAAGAATCACTGCGGGACAATTCTCAAGTACCGATAGTGCCGAATCAGGAAGAACGATACGTGGCGAAAATGTGCGCGCCGGGGCAAAATGTCCAACAAGGCGTTCGATTGCCCGAAAAATAAAGCCATCTCCGAGATTAATGACTTTACGCGTACGCAAGACCTCGGGAATTAAATACGGTGTGAGCACAGCCAGAGGGCTATCGGCATTGATTTGATGATATCTCATTAATTTACTTTCGCCCTGCCGCTATAAGATAGGGATTTGGGTATTGCCTCACCACAATCTCATCTGTCACTTCCGAATAGCCTTCAAAGAAAACTTCTCGAACTGCCTGCTCGCTAAATCGATAATAATCTGCATTGTAAGCAAGGCCATGACGCGCGTAGGTCAGAGTCGTGAATTCTTTGTCAGTCTGCAAAGTCATGTATATCGGAACACCTGCAATAAAGTATCCGCCTGGACGCAGCACCCTTTTCACTTCCGAAGTGCTCCTCCAAAAATAACGATCATGCTCCAATGCTGAACAACTCATTACGCAATCAAAACTCTCATCTGCAAATGGAAGACCATTAGCATTGGCAACAACTAGTGAAGTTCGAGCAAGTTGGTCGGTGATTCTGTCAAAACGCAGGTTCAACGCTACGCGCATACCCCTGTCGAAACTAGGAATAGACAATAGGGTCCAACCGCCGGCCCCTACTTCTAGCGCAGTAAATGGGCCGCTACCCGATAGGCGACGAGAAACAATTTCGGCGAAACAATTGAATACTGAAGGACTCACAGGGTCTCCTGATTAATATTATTCAAAGCATTTCCCACTGTATTGGTAGAGAAATATCAGGATTTACGCGCGATAATAACAAGGAATCAACTGTTTCAAGTAAAAGGGCAATAGCAAACTTTTCTTTATGAGCAAGCGGTTGGGAAGTGACTGCCTGCCAATCGATGAACTCGTCAAGCAACTGCCTTGCTCCAAGGAACTCAGCACCGTCAACACAACGCCTGAACTCACTAGTTAACGCATCGGACAACCACGTATCCCAAATATTGACAGTTCCTTGCTCCCCGAACTTCGGGCGGTTGACGACTCGCTCGGGTAAAATCCCGGAAAAGGCTTCGGCAAGAGCGACTTTTTCTAGCCGTCCCTCACTGCCAATGGCGCGCATTTTTCGCGCAGCAGGCAGAGCCGCACTAGCCTCTAATACAGTCCTGTAAAGAAAGGGCACGCGAGCCTCAACCCCATGCGCCATGAACATCCGATCGACCCTTAATAATTGCGAATATTGCAATTGAGTCTCCTGGTCAAAACTAAGAAATCCATCGAGTGGCGAGTGCGCATACTGCTCAAGCCTGGATACAAAGTGTTGATGCTGAGCCTGAAGACGGGTTTCCGCAAGTACAACAGCTGCCGGGCGAAGCACACGAACACAGCCAGATTGTGCCCGGCGTTTACGATATGCATGGAACGCTCCACTCGGCCCACCCATCCTTTTTATGTCAAGTGCAAAACGGTACCAAGGGTAACCTCCAAATACCTCATCCGCACCTTCACCAACCAACACAACCTTGAAGCCTTGCGCACGTATCAAAGCCGCAAGACCATAACTAAGCAACGCGTTTATATTCGTTATTGGCTCTTCAAGATGCCAAGCGACTCTGCGCAACCAGCCGTCAAGTTCTCCGCTCACTATATGCGCAATTCGATGCTCCAGACCGAGATGCCGGCACAAGAGCGCAGCATGTTCTACTTCTGGATCTTTTCCTGATGACAGTGTAAATGTGTATGCCTGTATACCTGGATGATGTGCTGCCGCTGCCGCAGCTACTATACTTGAATCGAGGCCACCACTAAGAGCGACAGCTACAGGCACATCCGCTATCATGTGATCGCGAACGGATGCTTCAATTACTTCCCGCAGGTCCATGGCAGTCGGTTCATTGCCCGGTTTGTCATAAGTGTCGTTGGCAAGTCTATTTTGGTGCTGAACCATTTTTAAAGAACCGCTGTCGTTTCGATAAAATGTCAGCATAGTGCCTGGCGCAAGGTAATTCACACCAGCATAAAGCGAAGCGTTCTCCATTTGGAAGCCCCAACTCAACATGTCCGTGAGAATTCCACCATTGATAGAAAGTGATCGCAGTGCTGCAATTGCTTTTATCTCAGAAGCGAAGATTATCTCGCTACCTCGCTGCAGCATACACAACGGCTTTATGCCAAAATCGTCTCGGGCTAGATGCAGGCAATTTACTCGCCCATCGTATAGGGCTATCGCATACATACCGAGAAGCCGTCCGAAGATGCTCGAACCCCAGTACTGGTAACCGACCGCAATTACTTCAGTATCGCTACTGGTGCGGAATTCGGCACCGAGCACCAGTAATTCCTGACGTAGCTCTCGGAAGTTGTATATTTCCCCGTTAAACACCAGAATGTTACTGTAGTGTTCGAATGGTTGGTCACTCCGCTCCCCTGGATCGATGATGCTCAAGCGAGTGTGACCTAGAACTAAACCTTGATCTTGACGCCAATATAGCCCATTCGCATCTGGCCCTCGATGTCCTAAGGTTGCAAGTGCGGCAATAGAATTTTGCTGTGAGGGCATACCGGTGGAATTACCGAAATAACCAAAGATACCGCACATCAGCCTAACCGCTCATATAGAAAGTAATTGTTGTCCGTTGCGTACTTAGTCATCGAGAACATCATCGACCGCAACAGGAAGTTCAGGTACGCCTGTGAATTCTCCGCCAATGCAACTCCATTCTCGCGATTGATAATAAAGGCAGTTCGCAGCTCGACCTGCATCACTCACCACCAATCGTAAGTCATTCACCACATCAAGGATGTCATGCATGTTGCCTTGCGAAATACTGAGTTTGATACGGTAAGTGCCCGGACGTAGACCCACTTGTGGAAGATAAAGACGAATTTCTGGTTGACCCGGTTTCAACTGAATTCTGCCTAGATCGCGGCATGACATTAAGAACTGGACTGTTTCACCAAGTTGATGTGTGAGGTCAAAAATCATCAAATTAACGCTCACTTCTTCAAATGTATTTTCGCAATCAAGTGAGATAACTAACTCTCCTGAATGACCGCATACCCAATACCCTGGATCACTAGTCCCACCAGCATAAATTGCCACCGACCGTACTCGGATTGATTGATTTGGGGATAACTCACGATCCACCAACAACTTAGCAGTTGACGTATTGCGGATTACAGCATTCGCCACGCCGTCCTCCTCATACTCTTTAAGTACCTCCGCCGGCACACCATGAGCCGCAACCCTGCCTTTGCGCAGAAAAATACATTCATCGGACAAGGTCTCAATCATGATTGCGCTATGCGACACCAGGAGCATTGAAGTGCCCGCCCTTCGCAATTCGTTAATTCGATTGCGGCACTTTACGCGAAAACGGGCATCACCTACCGACAAAACTTCGTCGATTATCAAAATTTGTGGCTCTGTATGTACAGCGCAGGCAAACCCAAGGCGTGCCAACATTCCAGAACTGTAAGTACCAATCGGGGCATTAATTGATTCACTCAGCTCGGAAAAGTCGACGATCGAATCATAACGAGCACGAATATCCTTCTCGGTTACACCAAGTAGCGAGAGATTGAGAAAAATATTCTCCCTGCCTGATAGCACTGGTTTAAAACCAGCCCCCAATGCAAGCATCGGAGCAATCCGACCATTCACGTCAATAGTACCCAGCGTTGGACGCAGAATACCGCTAATCATACGCAACAAGGTGGTCTTACCACTGCCATTAAGTCCAACAATACCAATCGAACTACCCCGACGGAGTTCAAACGATACATCTCGGATCGCCCAAAACTCACTGGGTCTTAGACTATGCGTCTTTTCATAGCCGATTAGAAGACTACCTATATCACGGGCACCGTAAACGAAAGAACGCTTTAGAGAGCGCGAAAATTTTTTTGAAACACCGCTGACGGCAACGCATATATCATCTTGAGCCATTTCAACGCCCACCCAATAACATTCGCTCGATGACGATTGGCGCCGCCGCTCGCACCACAATAAAGCCGATAATCGTAGTCAATACACCAGCCCCTAAAACAAACATGAGTAATTGAAAGTTTGAAATAGCTAGTCCTGCTGCCGCCTCACGCGCCGAATTCATTAGCGGAGTGACCGGGTTGTAACGTACTAGCGTTGCAAATAAACCATCACCTTGCGGTTGATACATTGCTGGCGTTACAAATAGACCATAACCTAGCCCGAGTTTGATTGAATTATGCAAATCAGAAAATAAAAGAGTAAATGGCATCAGCACGGAACCAATACCCATACCGAGCAATAATGCACCTGCAAAACAAGCAGTAACCAACAGAACTCCACGCAGTTCGATACCTTGCATTAACGACACGAGCAACAATGCCAGCATCAGGCGAACTAACATGGTTATGATTGACTCATAAAGTTGAGCAAGAATAATAGCTTCACGAGGAAAATAAACCCGAGTGAGATAACTGCGAGCGCCCTCGAATGCCTGATGAGGAACTTCGACTGCTTCGGCAAATATTTGCCAAAGAAGCGTACCAAAAAGTACAAACAGCGGGTACGGAAGCTCTGTCATACCCGGTGTAATCACGCCGGCACGACTGGCCATGGTCACACCGCCCGTTATGAGTAATGCGGGTGCAACCATCCAAAAATAACCAAGAAAAGATTTGCGATATTTAGCAGCGATAGTACGAGAAAAAATCCTCCAGGATAATGCAATCGCATTTCTGAACTCCGCAATATAAATGAACAATTTTATTTACCTCTTAGTACTAATATCCAGCATTTCATCATTTGCCTGTTGTTGTAACCAACGACGCTCACGCCAAGCATCAAATAGAACCCAAGGTGCAAATGAATTTCTTGGTTTTAGCCACGCTTTCCAGAAATGATTCATCAATCGCTTTCTCTCACCTTTAAAATGTAATACGATTTTTTCCGAAAGATTAGAATTAATTTCTGAATATTGATTCCTTGGCGAAAAATTATAAACATCACAAGGAAGTAATAAAATACGACAGCCTTCAACATCTACAATTGAATTCTCACCGTAGTCATGTAAGTTGATGCCAATGGCATCCCTTAGAGCCAATTGATCGCCAAACCATGCAGCTTCATCAAAATAATTCTGCTGATATATAGCTACGAAGCGGGTAAAGAAATTCAATGAGACTTCAGGACGCACATTATTGAGGATGATAAATCCCCCATTTATTGGCATTTTTTCATTCAGTCTCCAGGTAACAGCCACATCGAAATCACTCTTAAAAACAGGGGACAAAGACGCATTCAATAAAATATCAGAGTCCACAAGGATCATAGGATTCTCATTGAGGTTATTTTGCACATAGTCCAACTGAGCGATTGCTCTCCCGAGCATTAACTTACTTGCGTCAGTATCAAATCTCACAATTTCCGACCGTTGCGAGATATCATCAAAGTTGGAGTTATGATTAGTTAATATGGTAGTCTTGGCTCCAGGGTAAAACAAACGAGCAGAGGAGAACATCATATCTATCATTGACAGATACTCCCTATGCTTGAGGGTCTCATTTGGATGAACAAACTGATCCGAACCGAGAGCAGTATGAAACGTGACAAACTCCAAAATTTAATTTTCCTATTTTTATATACAGACCAAAAAATCTATGGCTTTAGTTAACACATCACAATATATTTGCAAAAAACACCCAACAAATTAATTTAATAGATCCGTGAAAAAACCATACCCTAATCGCATTTCCAGCCGAAATAATCCTATACTTAGCGTTTAAGCTAAAATTAAAATAACAAATAATTATTTAATTCGCATCGAAAAATATTTTCTCACCAGCTTAATAGCCTTATCCAACTTTAACACCAATTATTTAATAGAAAAAATCCAAAAAAGAGCTAGTAAATACATTCACTTTTCCAAAATTACGAAAAAATCTTTATGATTGTGTTCGCTTATCACCCTGAATTTACGGAATCCAATCTCTTGATGCATTTTTTTCAAAATTTCTTTCATTGATTCTGGAGTATAAAAATGTACGTGTATTGAGCGGCCAGAGTTTAATATTTCTGCTGGGTCTACATTTGGGGCACGGAATTTAGCCCAACGCTGGTAATGGGCGAGAGTAGGAATCATAGAATTTTTATGGAATTCAACAGCCAATTCCTCGATGGATGAAGGCAAAAAGACATAGTCCTTACATCCACTACAATCAGGAATGATTGCGACCACCACACCACCAGGCTTTAGTAGGCCTGACCAATATGCCAGATGTCCCAAGGGATTTGCCAGGTGCTCAATTACATGACTAGAAAAAACAAAATCAAGAGATTGCGGAGATGCTGGAATTTTGTCGGCATTACCAACAACGTAGAGTTTCCATAACTCAGGGTCAACCGGCACTTTAGTATCCTTGCCATAAAGCTGCAGCCATTGATCCGGCGTAGCCTGCTCTAAATATTTTACACGAGTTTGAGCATCTGGAAGGATTTGTGGCTTTGGACCCGGACCTACTTCGATACCATCACCTTTGCACCTTGCATACAACTGGTTACGATCAAGTAATCGGTGGACCCCGAAAAACAATTTGGCGCCTTTTTGTAGCGGTACTTGAATGACCAAATCTGCATCAGTGGCATTTATGGCTGGCACTTCAACATCTTGGAGCTTGTCATTTGCAATAAATTCAAACTGCGACAGAAGACTGTCACTATCTCCTACTCGCCAACCCAAAATTACACGAACATCATTCACCCCATTGGAACAAAATTTTAGAACCCCTTGCCCTGAAGCAAAGTTAGGCCAATATCGCGCAGCCTGTCTTACAACAACACGCATGCCTGACCGTAGTTTCAAACCTCGCACAATGTCTTTAACAACTTTAAAACGCCACTCGACAAATTTAACTTTAGAACTAATAGTCTTATTAATCAATTCTTTCGGAGAATCAAAAGCCACCCAAGTTGCCGATGCTGAATCCCAAACTTGCACCAATACATTTGGATCATTTTTTGTGATGAGTTCTAACAAATTCACTCAAACTTCCTTTCAATCGCTATAATTCAGCATATTAGCGCGTTTTGCTAATACGCATCATACCAAGTTATAAAAATTAAATTCCACTAGTCTACTAATAGTAGTATTAAATGATGGGAAGATTTTCACCCGACGATCATTGAATAAGAAGAGACTGTGATTTTGCAGCAAAGCAACACCAGCTTACGCCATTGTTGGAAAAAAAGCGTAGCCCTTTAAAAAACGGGCAAAATATATATAAATGTGGTGACATAATATGAAATCGATTTTTACAGATATACTATCTTTTATTTTAAAAAAGGTATTTTAGAAGCCCACTTGTAAATATCCAAGTCAATTTAGGATAATCTTATCTATCTTCTCTATAAGAATATTTCCTAGCGATCTTGAAAACATAGCCGCGCCGTAACCACTCAGATGTCTCATATCACTGAAGTAGCTTTCAGGGTTCTTGACGTCTTGTATACCCGTATCAATAAACACCACGCCTCTGTTATCCGCCCACTCCCTAAGCAGTTTCGAGTTTCTAAGATAATCATCTCTCCGATTGAAGATATCTATAACAACCGGATTTGTCGGAACGGCAAAGAGAGCCAATTTTTTTCCGCTGCTTCGTACTGTGTCGTTTAACTGATCAAAAAAACCTGAAGGGGATGTCAGCTCACTCCATACCACCTTCTGAAGCGGAACAAAATCCCGATCAGCTTGATACTGAGCCTTCCAACGCGCGAACTCACTATCATACATATCTTTATCTTCACCAATGCTGCGATGAGGTTCAAAGCCATTAATCGATTCGCCGTCTTTGCGTGAATTAAACCTGAGTTGCCCTGCTCCTTTCATGTATTGAGGCATAAGCAAGGAACGCACCGAAGACGCGTAACGCACCACCCAAAGATCACTGAACAATGTTTTTCCAAGCTTCGCATCCCAAGTCTGGTTGACGCATAGCGAGTTCACTCGCAAATCAATTGCAAACGGCGAAGTAAGAACGGGCCTCTGCAAAGCACCACAATCTTCCCCCGACTCGCTGACAACCCGATAAGAATCAATTAACTGAATACCAACAATAATTAGTTGTACGTTTTTCAATGCCGGTTCATCAAGCAAATTTGGCAATAAACGTGACCACCACGACGCACCGAAACCATCAAACGCGTGATTAAATGACCGGGATTTTATTCCAGCAGCATTAAGTTTATTATCGATTTCTTGCGGATTAACTCCCCAGCGTGTTTCGCTATCGCCAACAAAAAGAATATTCCAATCGTCTCTAGCATCCCTTTGCTGTAATTGTCTATCAATACTTTCACTATTTGAATATGAAACATTATGAAATAACCTATCTCGGAGAACTAGCTCGCAACTCGCTAATAGTATTAGGCAACTTATAAGCGAAAATAACAGACTGCGCATAATCAGAACTGGAAATAGATGAACGGTACAGCGACAGGAGCACCAAATACTAGAGCCCCCATGAAAAACCAGAAAGCTATGACAATAGAGACGCTCGGCGATAGATTTTCACGCCTCAAATTTCCCAATAGCCACTCTATTGGTATCTGTAAAACCATAAGAGCCGAAATAAAAAAAAGCAATTTGCTTAATTTCTGGTGAAAAATATTTGTCATCCAACGAAATACCAGAGAACATTGCGGACACAATTTGTAAAGCTTGTTTTACATCGGTAGCTCGAAAGAATACCCATGCGACGAACACTACGAGAAAGGTATAAACCCAACTCAAAATTGATTTTATTGATAAAACTTTATGTCTAGTTTTAACTTGCCGCCTTCCTAAAACATGCTCCAAAACCAATGCTACGCCGTGGATAAGCCCCCATATAATAAAAGTATAATTTGCTCCATGCCATATTCCGCCAAGCATCATAGTCATAATTAATGCAATAACGGTCCTCAGTAATCCGTGCCGAGAACCTCCCAATGATTTGTATAGATAATCTCGTAACCATTGCGACAATGTAATGTGCCATCGTCTCCAAAACTCTCTGAGAGACAGCGAAAAATAGGGGTTATTAAAATTAACTGGAATATCAATAGAAAACATTCTAGCAAGGCCAACCGCCATAGTTGAGTAACCCCAGAAATCAGCATAAATTTGTCCCCCAAAACCTACTGACGCAGCCCAAGCATGGTGAAATGAGTAACTGTCTTGACCAACGAATAACTGATCAACCAACGGAGCTAATCCATCAGCTAGAAATTCTTTCAAAAACATGCCAATTGAGAAAATGGCGATTCCAGAAACAAATTGGTCGAGTCGAAAGCTAAACTGACCTTTTAGTTGCGGCATCAACTCGTGCGCTCTACAAATCGGACCGGCGATTAACTGAGGAAAAAACCCTTTAAACAGCAACACTAGCATGAAATTTTTTTCCGCAGAAAATTCGCGGCGATGAACGTCGATGACATATCCAAGAGCTTGAAACACAATGAAACTTATACCTAAAGGCAAAGCACTTTGCAGTATTTTAAAATCAGTGCCCATCATTCCCAAGTCTATAGCTATCTGCCCTAGGAAACCGGCATATTTATAGTATCCCAACCCACCAATCAAAACTATGCTAGCAAGCCAAACGGGCCATGAGGACGTGGTTTTCTCAGCTTCAATAGCGCAATACCAAGCAACTGCGACAAATCCAATTAATAGCAACAAATAGAAAGGCAACCAATAGCCATAAAAAACTAAACTACTTATTAGTAATACTAGACGCTTTGCTCGAGGCGACGGCGAGAACCAAAAAATAAGAAGAGTCAGAGGTAACAATAGGCCTGAAAAAACAAAGGTATTAAAAAGCATCGTTAATTAATTTAATTTTCTCATACTTTCTTTGCGACGATTATTGGTCTATACGACGCATTTTCCCAGCCAAATGGATGAGGGGTCAAAACTTTCAGTATCAAAGAAAATCCTGCTGAGCGAAGTGCATTAATCAAGTCTTCTTCACGCGCCCAAAATGAAAAGGTATTGTCAAGGGAGGCACGAACTTGCTGCTCTCGCTGCTCAGCAGTTGCGTCATCTTTATGCTCACGAAACAAGAATCCTTCTCGACCATTTTCTGTTTTCTGAGGACCTTGTAATCGGTGATTTCTTACCGCCAACTCAGAACTTACGTGGGTATAAATTAGTAACATATCATCAGTAAGCCTTCCAAGCTCTGAAATCATGCCATCAAAGTCTTCAATACCCAAATGGTGCAGAATTCCTGAGAACACTACTACGTCAAATGTGCCAAGTTGAGAGTTCAGATTACGAACATCCCCAGAAATAAAGTTTACTTTTTGCCCCAGAGCCTCCGCGGCAAAACGAGCCCGTTCTACATACAACTTTCTCCCCTCAACTCCCGTAACATTTGCCCCTTTTTCAGCAAATTGAATAGAATGACCACCCTCACCACAAGCCAAATCCAACACCCGTTTACCTACAAGAGAATGACTTTGAACCTGCATCTCAGCAACTTGGAGTAATACCTCTCCCACGCGCTTGAGGCCGGTCGCCTTCTTAAAGAATTTTTCATTGTCTTCGGTAACGCTAAAAATACCGGGGGCAAATTCAAATAAGTGCGCCCAAGGAGTGCTAGGTAAAAGTGAATCTAATCTTTGTTTGATGTCAGCAGGTGTCATTGTGTGTCCTAATATTTAATAAATTCAATTTTTAGCTATTTATATGGTTCTTATCCGTATTGGCATTCACGCGCGCCATACTAAAATGAAGCTAACTACTTTCCGCACTCTTATTTCGAAGCCTTGCAATTTCACGAGCTCGTTGAAATATATTTATCACTTGGTTGCGCAAGTTATTCACCGAATATGCCTCCTCCAATCTATGTTGAGCATTCAATACCAATTGAAATCTCCGAGTACTATCCACAATTAGGCTTTCGATCGCACTCACCCAATCATCACTTGTCGATACCAGAAGTCCGCATCCATCATCGCAGCATTCATCGTAGATCATTCCTGAACTACAGATTACCGCCGCCCCAACTGATGTGTATTCGACCCATTTGGTATTTGCCTTAACTGCATTGAAGTCGGTATCTGCTAGCGGGCATATCCCGATATCCCAATCGAGGCTCGCTAATTTTTTCATAAACTCCTTATAGTGCGGCTCAGGAGGAATTACGCGAACTCTTGACCTGAACTCGTTTAAGGAAGCAGGCTTGGGAATGGACCCAAACAACTCAAACTCTATCCAGGAATGGCGTCGTAGGATTTGTATAATAGCGGGTAAAGCAATTTCAAAATCATGGGCGTGATCGAAGCCCATGTATCCAATTTTTCTTACTGGGCGATTGAATGCTGGAACAATTACCTCACCGGAACAATAGATTTTTCCCTCTTCGATTAGAATATTTTCAGTATGGGCTAATAGACGTCGCTTGAGCGGCGCAGTTGAGCAATAGACCAGATCAACATGCCTTAAAAGATAACGAACCGCAGCTAACCTCGATGGTTCATTGTGATAAGCATATTTTTCCTTACCAATCTCAATCGGTACGTTTAACAGATCGTCATCAACGTGAAAGATGGTCGGCACACCTGCTGCTCTAGCTATTTCAATGATAAGCTCAACATGCGGCCCACTATATCGACAGAAAACCACTAAAGTGGGATTGAACTGCTTGATTCTATTGAGTACCCAGTCTGTGGATTTTTTACCCAATATCCTATTTCCAAACCGCATTCTCAATTGCAACTCACTCAGCAATTCAGTCGCAATGCAACCATTTCCTACTAACAGTTGCAAAGGTTTGCCGAAGCTGAGTTGTAAAGTCGGCAAATATGAATTGGCTACATATAAGATGCGCTCTTCGTTAGAGGCAGATTTGAACCCCTCTCGCTCAATAAAAACACGTCCAGCAAACCGAGCCCACGCAACTTCGTTTATTAAAGAAATACGACTCGAAATGCCCAACCTCAATTACCCGTTGCTTTAGTTGCGGCAGAATATGTAGTTATGGCTTTGTTTCTGGCCTTTTTTGCTTTATAAACAGACTGATGCGGTACATACCCTTGCAATTTATCAAGTACAGAGTTGAGCGCATTGAACAACGCACGAAGAAAAGCAGGGACAAGTTGACCATACTTTATTTCACGCACCAATGACGGTCGAAAGTACCCTTGACGGATTTCGTGTTTTAATTCGTCAATATTCAGACTGCCGTTATTTAGCATTTCCCGGACTTCTCCCAACCAAACGTGACTATTCGGATTTCTGGTAGATACCCACGGCTGCGTTCCCATATCGGTGTAGTGGATCAGACAAGTTTCAGCTCGATAGTGTTCCAAACTGTTCCATTCAAAGGGGATGTCATAACCAATATTATTCTCTGGTTCGAGGCAAAGCTCATCCATGAGCTTGGAATAGTCATATAACCCCTTATCAAGATCACGTACAATTTGATCGATATTCCAATCAAGATTTGCACAATCTAACAACATCACTGAACACTGCTTCTTTCGTGTTGCCGGGGCATTTTCTTTTTTTAAAGTTTCCTCTGTGTGCTTTACTGAATGCTGAACAAGTACCTTTTTACCATTAAAGGGTAAGTCCCAAAGCGCGCGAATATCTTTAAATACTTGCATATCGGCATCCATATAGATTCCCTTACCGCGGTAGCCAGCCAGCGCAGGGATGCAAAATCTGCTGAATGAAAAACCGGTACGCTGACTATTTCTGGGGTCTTTCGGCACAGGCACATCAAGGTCTATCATCGGAATTACTTTAACTGGGGCGGTGGTATTACGCCTAATTGAGTGTTCTAGAACTTTGATTGCCAATTGCTGAGAACGATCGGCACCCACATAAACATAGATCACTTCACGAGCATCACGAACTAAATCAAACACATAGGTTAGTTGTTTCGCTAGGTTATCTAAACTGAACTCTCCAGCACAATATTCTTGGGCAAGACTCAGTGCAGACTTGGCTAACCCTGGTCGGTCTAGCCAAAAAGAAATGGCACCGTACCAATCATTGTCTGCCACTAGCAAACCTGCTTCTGGCGGGACTACTTCACCATATACCGGGGAGTACGAAGCAATTGTTGGAATCCCTGCCGCAGAATATTCAATGTATTTAGTTGGAGCCTTACAGCGGTTAAAAGGCTCATCCACCAAGGGAGCAAGTCCTAAGCTCCATCCCAGATTTGCTAACTCAGCAAGAAACTCTGGGTACGATTTCTGAACGGAATGACTAACTACGCGATCCCCAAATCGGAGAAGACTAATGGGCATACTAATTGAGCCAAACACCTCGAATCTCAAATCGGTACGTTCATCCATTAAACGTGCAATTGCGGGAATAACTGATTCCAAGTCCTGTTGATGCCCTTTGGATCCCATATAGCCTATTATCGAAGAACATCCAACAACTGACCGCCTTTCCCGCACGGAATTGCCCATATAGGGCGCATAAATCCCACAGAAAATACGTTGCGATGGAAATTTCTTGCGCAAAACTTCTGCTAGATTTGGGGTCGAGGCGTAAATCAAATCACACCGCTCCATCAGCATACGTCGAGTGTCCGCTACTTCGCCGTGACGCTTCTGGATTTCCGCTCCGAGTGATGCTGACAGTTCGAGCAAGTTATCATCAATGTGATAAATAACCGGGACGCCCCGGCTCTGGAAGCTGGCTAAAATCTCCGGCCCGTCAATTTGACCGTAACGAGTCATCACTACCAAATCGGGCTTGAACACATTTGCCATGCGTTCCCAGCTCTTTGGCCCCTGGTTTGCAATAAATTTTTGAGACGCCGCGGCAAAGTTAATATTCCCTTGTTGATGCAACTGCCGTAGCGGAATATCAAAGCTAATAAAATAAGTTGCGTTAACATATTCAGTAAAAATAAGTACATTGCGCGCTGAAGGGTTACCCCCAACAAAGATCTCAAAATCACTTGACACAATATGTTCGGGACGGAACGGGAACTTCATATACTAGGTAAGAGAGTGGCTGGTTGAAGCATTCTCGGCACACCCTTTTGCCTCAAAATCTTTAATAGCTTGCTGACGTATGCGCTTAGCTTCATATACCGCTTTGTGCTTTATATATCCACTCATCTTGTCGATCGAAGCGTTATTCTTGTCCCACAAATCCAAAAGAAAAGATGGGATGAGATGCCTATATTTGATGTCACGTAGAAGCGATGGTCGGAAATATCCAAGATCAATATCTTTCTTTATGGCAGCTTCGTCGAGCTTTCTTTGCGCTAACATATTCCGAACTTCGTTAAACCATAGATAACCGAACTTATTGCCACATTCTGTCCACGGCTGAGTATAAACATCGGTATAGTGGATCAGACTGGTTTCAGGATCCCAGTGCTCTAGACTGTTCCATTCAAAGGGAACTCCGTACTTAACGTCAGACTCATCAAGAATACACATGTCATACATAAGTTGTTCGTAGTCGTAACTCCCGTCATCCATACCTGCAACAATTTTTTCGATTTCCCAATCGAGTCGCTCACAATCCAGCAACATTACTGCGCACTGTTTTTTTCTCTTTTTAGGAGCACCGATTTTCTGCGTGGTCACATCTTCAAATTTGACCTCTTTTTGGATGACAATCTTAGCGCCATCGAAAGGGATTTCCCATAACTCACGAATATCCTTAAATACCAGCATATCCGCATCCATATAGATTGCCCTGCCTTTATAACCCGCTAGTTTCGGAATGCAGAACCGACTAAATGAAAACCCGGTGCGTTGACCATTACGTGGATCCTTAGGCCTGGGAACCGGCAAATCAAGCATGGGGACGACCTCAACTTTTGCGGAAGTGTGTCGTTTAATCGAGTGCTCTAATACCGGTACGGCAAGTAACTGGGAGCGATCTGTGCCTACATAAACTCGGATGACATCATCATTTGACATAACAATCTCCTTTTTTACAGCCCGCTTCCCGAGTCAAACTCGGTTCGAGCCCAATTAGCAAGTAACGACAGGCCGGTTTCCGCACTCACACGTGGAGCCCATCCCAATAAGTCTCTAGCTGCATCAATATCAGCGCAGGCATGACGAATATCCCCTACGCGAAACGCCCCTGTGACGGAATAATGATCATCTGAAACTCCCAAATACTTCATCAATAAACGTGCAACATCCAATATACTGATAGCTTGGCCTGTCCCTATATCTATTGTGGTACCATGCGGCAAGGTTTGTAGACCAGCTTTAACAAGTGCATCGACCACGTCATCAACATAAACAAAGTCTCTAGCTATGCGTCCATCTTCATAAATCTCCAGTTTCTTTCCTTCCAATAACTGCCGGGAAAAAATCGAAAGAACACCGGTGTAAGGATTGCGTAACGACTGGCCTGGGCCATATACATTCTGAAAACGCAAGATAGTTGATGACCAACCAGCACCTTCACCTGTTTGGTTCAATAGGTACTCTTGCATAAGTTTAGTCGAGGCATACACTGAAGATGGAGCGACTGATAACTGGGCGTTACTCGCAATAGCTTCAGCGGGGAATTTAGCACCAGCGGCTAAAGGCACTTCAAAATTTCTCAATGACATCATTTGGGCTTGCCTAGGAAGCCCAGTATAAACTCGTCCCATTGAATCTCGATAACCGCCTTCCCCATATACGGCACGAGAAGCGGCCAACACAATCTTCTTTGTTACGGCTCCTGATATAGTTCGTACAGCTTCAATTAAATTCGCGGTACCTGATACATTGACTTCACAGTATCTCGATACCTCATCATAAGATTGACCAGTACCAGTTTCAGCCGCTAAGTGATAGATTAACTCCGGCTGAGCCAATTCAACTGCGGATTTCACAATGAGCTTATCAGCAATATCGCCTTTAATAAAATTAACAGTGCTAGCAAAATGTGGTAATTCTGGATTTAAGCCATGTACTTGCGGATGTAGATTATCCAAAACCCATATATTACTTTCTGGTTCACCCTGCGACAATGCGGAGACCAAACGAGAACCAATAAAACCAGCACCACCAGTAATTAGAATATTACGCAGCATTTTTTCTTTCACGTATTTTGCTGTAAGCGATTATACTTTCAATTATTCTCGTTGCCGCGTCGCCAGAAACCAAAACTCTATCCACAAACTGCCGTGACTTCTGATTTAGTTCTTTGCAGCGAATATCATCTGTGGCTAATTTAATGAAATCATGCCAATCATCCAAATTATTGACTAACGTCAACGGTTCATAATTTTTTATTTCAAGCCCTTTTGCCACTACGGCCACTGGCATTCTAACTCTAGCTGCGTCTAAAGCAACAGTAGATGGTGTAGTAATTACTCCGGCAAGGTATCCGAATAACATTGACGCGGTTATATCCTTCCAATCAGGCTCTCTCGGATCAATAATAATTAAGTTATCTAACTCAGGCTTTTAACCTTGATAGCGGCTAGTCAACCACAATCCAGCGTTATGGGGCTTAATAAAAAAATCAACCTCGGGGAATAGCTCGGCAATTCTAACGACACTTTCGATAAAAAACTGACGATATTCTTCTGAATATCTATGCCAATGTAAGTTTTCGAATATTCCTATTAATGGCTTAGGACGCCCATCCCAGCCCCCAATTAATATCTTTTCAACAGTTTCTGGCTTTGGGCATCCAACAGAAATACATTTTTGCCGTGTAGCCACCGGAATATCCTTGTGCAAGGTTTCTAAGGAACCCCAAATATAAATATGATTAGAGGCTATTCTGATCCGTTCTATAGCATGAACATGATCGGTATAACTAATACCGACATTCTCAAAACCATGTTGAACGGTAGCAGTGTACAAACCAGCATCATTGGCAAGCTTAACTAATGAATGGGTGAAACGGTGAGGATTTAAATTAGTTTCAGTAGCAGAAAATACCGCACAGGCAGACTTAGGGAATACATTTACATCAACACCTTTCATATTATTGGGCAGTATTCGCCAATCAGTTTTTTGGTTCTTTATCCAGTTACCTAAACTAGGCCATCTCCGAACAGCCTCTAAACTGCCCCAAATACTACACTGAACTCCAAGTTTACATGCACTTGTCAGCAAGGGGGGCAAAATCTCAATATCTTGAGGAAGATGCACCAAGAAAATTAACTCTGGTTTTAGTGAGTTATTGTTCAGTGATGAAGTGGAAATCGTATTGTCTATTACTGCATTCCATAACTTGCCAATTGTTTGCAGCCCAAACAATTCTCCGATCAACTCCTGTCCTTTCTGCACATGCTGCTGAGCAAACCCTGAGTCATTCAGATAACGTCGCAAACCGTTTTCAAAATCATTTAGAACAATACAATCTTTAAGATCTAGCAGAGCAGGAGTAGAAGTTGCGACCACAGGTACATTATTTGAGAGCGCTAGAACTGTACGATTAGCTGATTTACATATACTAAACTCATCAAGACTATTCGGAATAACAACCACATCTGCCTTTTGTAAATACTCCGTCATGGAATCTGCCGTCCATTCAACATAACGAGTAGGGATTGACATTGGACTAATGTACTGTTTGAACTTTGAAAAATTGTTACTAACCACGATAAGCTCTAGGGGAAGTTCACATGCTAATTTCTCTAACTCTTCTCGGATAATAAGTAAGTCAAGCATGCCGAAATTAGCATGATCCGCACCATGGCTTCCAAACCAAACAATCTTTGAGGAAGACGGTGACAATGATAAATGTTTTTCAACAGTTATCTCACTCAAATCTTTAGGATTTAGCTTAGAAGGAACTCCCGTCAATAGCTTTCGCAAATTACGATCATAATATGAATATGATAATTTCATCCAAAAACGCCAATAGAGATAACGCTTGGCAATGCAAAAAGCTCGCTTCGTAAAACTCACTAATTCCTTGAGTAATCCTTGCAATATTCCTATGGGCGATGCTGTATTAAAAAATGAAAACTTTACCCCAACTTGCTCTACTGGCCTTTTAAGTTGAATAAGGAATCTGCAAAAACCCTCTATTATTTGAGGCACTGTTAGAAGACGTTTAGCTTTCTCAACTATTTCTGCAGTTTCTATTCCATCCGGCACAACGTATATCGGTATATCACGAGATATTTTTTTCTTAACAATCAAAGCAAGAGGGTCGGTAGACACAACGATTGCGCTAGCTATGTTTGAAATTTGTAGAAAAATCTCTGAGGGAGATAAACTATGCTTTCCTTTGTATTCTCCAATGAAGATGTTATCACAAAGATCAAATATAACAGGCACTCCTATCTTTACTGCTTCATGTGCCAAGTAATAGTCTTCTAAGGTAAAGCTTTTTACAATTATAAGTGCATCCAAACCAGTCAAACTAGATGAATTTAACCTATAAATAATTCTACTTTCAATCTCGTGTTCTTTTAATGCCAGAACGGGTATTAAAACTCTGTAACGCAAGCTAGCAAGCTTCAAATTAAGTGTTGATACCTTCCATCCAATATGCATTTTTTTCATAAAATTCAACTAAGCTGGAGGAGATCATGTATTCGTATTACTCCCAGACATTTGCCGGACTCAAGCACAGGCATAACATTCAAAGGCCGATCTCTTTTTTCCATTAATTCCAACGCTTCTATTGCAAGCAATGATGGAGATATTGTTAAAGGGGATTTATTAATAATATTATCAACTGTCAAATCAAAGAATTCATGCCTATTTGTAGTTAACAACCTTCTAATATCCCCATCCGTAATTAATCCGACCAAGCGATTATCGTTGTTCACAAACAAAACAAGGCCTAACCCATATTCTGAGAGTGAAAGCAGTACATCTTCCATTGTAGATTTATCGGGACTCAAAACAGGACAAACACTTTTCGGCTTCATTACATCACATACTCTGAGTAACAATCTTTTGCCCAATTTTCCTCCAGGATGGGAGATGGCAAATTGCTCTGGTGTAAATGATTTTAATTTCATCAAGGCAATCGCCAGCCCATCCCCGACAGCAAGTGAAGCAGTTGTAGATACTGTTGGGGCCAAATCAAATGGGCATGCTTCTCTAGTTATTGGAATATGAAGGACGATATCTGAATATTTTGCTAGCGTGGATTCAATGCCACCAGTAATAGATATCACATTTACTTTTAGACTTTTCATTAGGGGCAATAGCGCTGTCAGCTCTTCACTTTCCCCGCTTTTTCCAATAGCAATTAAAACATCACCAGGACTTACCACGCCCAAATCACCATGCATAGCTTCTGACGGGTGTAAAAAGACCGCCAAAGTACCGGTGCTGCACAGGGTTGCAACTATTTTTTGAGCGATCAAACCCGACTTACCTATGCCGGTAACAACCACTTTCCCGTTACAGTTCAATAACATCCTTACTGCCGCCACATAGCTTTTATCAACAGCATCGGACAGTTGCTGCAAAGCTTCAGCTTCTATTGAGATTGTTCCTTTTACGCAATCGAGGATAGCTTGATAAGAATTATTCAACAGAGTCATTCCAACTGAGGGTTACGCTAAAAATATTCCGCATGGCGAAAAAGTAAGCCTTGACGATCCTTATTCGAAACTATTGGCTGTGCATCCAAAGACCAGTCTATTTTAAGTTCAGGATCATCCCAACCAATACTTCGCTCAAACTCCGGCGCATAATAATTGGTGGTTTTATAAAGGAACTCTGCCGTGTCCGACAAAGTAACAAACCCGTGCGCAAATCCTTCCGGTATCCACATTTGCTGGTTATTTTCTGCTGACAAAAGTTGACCAACCCACTTCCCAAAAAACGGTGAATTTTTACGAATATCAACTGCAACATCAAAAACTTCACCTTGTACTACCCGCACCAGTTTGCCTTGGGCTTTGGGGGGCAATTGATAATGCAGACCACGCAACACGCCCTTTTGGGATTTGGAATGGTTATCTTGCACAAAATTGACCTTTAAACCGGTTAGTTCTTGAAAGGTACTTGCATTGAAACTTTCAAAAAAGAAACCGCGATCATCGCCGAATACTTTTGGGGTAAAAAGAATCACATCGGGTATGGATAGACGAGTAGCTTGCATGATTTACCTAGTGATTAACGTACAAATTTAACTATTGACTATTTTTACTTTGATAACCACTCGGTTACCTAATTATTAACCCGGACCTTAAACTCTCTGGATTTGTCATTCCCGCGAACGAGTCAATCCCATACAAGCTCCGGGCTCCCGTTTTCGCGGGGCAACTATATTAAGGGCACGATTAATATCTACATTAAATCGCGACGGCGAATGTGTTAGCTATGAAGACAGACAAGCTGCCCAACAGAGGCACCTTTTACAGAGTCGAGGGTTATACAACGATCCAATGTAACGAATCTTCCTTGATGCCGCAAAGCCAAAGTCAGCAGATAAATGTCCGTCACTTGACGATACGCCAACATGCTTGACCAGTTAAATTGACTCGAATCCAATAAACTTATGCTATCCGGCCAAAATTCGTGTTCCGCTGATTCCGAAGCCTCGGCTAATCTTTCCGCAACTTGTGCAACTGGAAGAGCACCCGGATAGCTGGGTTGAGACATTATCCGGATACAACCGTTCTGGGTAATCGGACAGGAAGCCCAACCCGTTGATAAGTTCTTGTCCAACCACTTCATCGCAATTTGGTGATGCACATGTCCGGCGTCCATCAGCGCAATCAGCACATTTACATCGAGTAACGCGCGCATCAAACGCCTTCTATTTTACGCAACTCATTCACTTTGTCGTTAGAGACCAGAACACCACGAGCGGCAAAAGGTCGAAAGCCCCCTACCGCTTTAATTTCAGCGCCAGCAATTTCTCCAAAATTCTGAGTGCCAATTAGGGCTTCTCTCATCAGCCGGGAAATAACGCGCCCTACTGCTACATTTTGTATCCGCGCTAGTTCTTTGGCAGCTGCCAGAACATCCTCGTCAAGGTCAACAGTGGTACGCATAACAATCTCCAAATATTCGTGCGCCATCAAGATGATACCGCATCATGATGCGCATAACAAATACTCTCCTCTGCATAGCGTTCTGTCTGATCCGAACATTTACCTATTAACCCAGCCATTCAATCCCATGGATTCGATAGGGGTAGGGAAAGCCG